>Ga0326597_10000551_pt1:0-30000 | contig 66645 bp, 50 predicted proteins | sample RVTome_12_FD_203789 | JGI IMG/M metagenome (GOLD analysis project Ga0326597, IMG submission 203789) | Soil microbial communities from uranium-contaminated site in the Upper Colorado River Basin, Wyoming, United States - RVT100D185 | ecosystem: Environmental > Terrestrial > Soil >...
CGTTTCTTCCAAACGGGTTGCCCGGCCGGGAGCCTCCCAGGAAGCCGCGGTTCGTGACGTCGATCTGGCTTGTGCCGTCTATGGTCACGGTGTTTGCGTTGACGTCGACCTGGAAGAACTCGCTCCCCGAGGTCCGGACCTGCCTGATAACGCCGCCGGTGCTTAGGTCGACGCTGCCGGCTATGACGCGATCCCTGGGGATGAACTCGGAAGCCCCCGAGACCTCCAGGGTATTCGCCAGATTGACCTGGTCCTCAATTCTTACCGCGGCGGCCTGCTTGACGCGCAAAGTAGTCAGAGACAATACCCCCGAGGGTGTCATGGGTACGGGCGAAGACTCCGTATCGGCCACGACGTTATTATTGTCGAAGATCAGCTCTCCGCCTTCTCTCCCCGGCCCCTGGAGGTAAATCGCCCCCGCTCCTCCGTTGGGGGCGTTATCGCCTGTCCCGCCATGTGCCGTCACCTGGGTGTAGAGATCGAAGGCGCCGGTGTTTTGATAGTAAATGGCGATCCGGCCTCCCCCGCCTCCTCCACCGAAACTCGAGCTCTCGCGCCCATTGGCCGCGATCTGCCCGGAACCGCTGAGGGTTCCCACGTCGAGACGTATGCCGCCGCCGCTTCCTCCTCCGGCGTTCACCCCCACACCACCATTGGATGCAATGGTACCGTTCAACTGGAGTAGGTTGGCCACGACGCGTATCAGCCCTCCACCGTTACCACCCACGCCGGCGAGCGTACCGGCCACGCTTCCGCCGCTTCCTGGACTATCGGGATTTCTAAAATCCCCGTAAACCGCATTGGCTGTCCCGTCGGCGGGGGTCCCGCCTAGTCCCCCATAGCTGCCACCGGTACCGGCTGCACTGCCACCGGCACTGCCCTCAGCGAAACCAACGGTCATGCCGCTTCGCGAGAACGGGTTGCCCGGCCGTGAGCCCCCCAGGAAGCCGCGGTTGGTAACGTCGATCTGGCTTGTGCCGTCTATGGTCACGGTGTTTGCGTTGACGTCGACCTGGAAGAACTCGCTCCCCGAGGTCCGGACCTGCCTGATAACGCCGCCGGTGCTTAGGTCGACGCTGCCGGCTATGACGCGATCCCTGGGGATGAACTCGGAAGCCCCCGAGATTTCCAGTGTGCCCGTGACGTTGAGCTGGTCGTCGATCCGCGCAGCGCCACCCCGCCTGACGCGCGCGGTGGCTAAGGAAACCTCGCTCGAAGGTCCTGAAAGGATCGGAGTGGACTCAGTCACCGCCGCAACGTTGTTGTTGTCGATGATAAGCTCTCCGCCTTCTCTCCCCGGCCCCTGGAGATAGATGGTTCCAGCCCCCCCGTTGGGGGCGCTATTTCCTGTCCCGCCATGGGCGCTCACCTGGGTGTAGAAATCAAATCCACTGGCATCCTGGTAATAAATGGCAATTCTGCCGCCGCCCGCGCCGCCGCCAGACCCCGCGCTGTCTCGCCCATTGGCCAAGATCTGCCCCGCGCCGCTGAGGGTGCCTGCATCCAGACGTATGCCGCCACCGCTTCCTCCCGAAGCGCCGATACCCCCCAGGCCTCCGAAAGCGGTGATAACGCCGTCGAGCTGGATCGTAGCGGCGACGATGCGCGCCAGCCCGCCCCCGTTGCCGCCCACCACGCCGCCGGCGCTCAGGGACACCGTTCCCCCGCTCCCGTGCTGCGCCGGGTTCCTAAAATCCCCGTAGACCGGATTGGCGGCGCCGTCGGCCGGCTGTCCCCCCTGCCCTCCATAGCTGCCCCCGGTACCAAACTGGCCGCCGCCTGTGCTTCCCTGGGCAAAGCTGACGGTCATGGCGTTTCTGCCGAACGGGTTGCCCGGACGCAGGCCACCCAGGAAACCGCGCCCTGTAATATTGATACTGCTCGTGGCATCAATCTGGAGCGCATTCACGATTTGAAGGTCCAATTGATGGACCTCCGTAGCCGTGGTCGGGCTGTGCCTCAGAATGGCGCCGTTAATGAGAATCAGGTTGTTGAAGGTGTGGGAGCCGTCCACCGTGAGAGAGCTCCCGTCCACCTGTATGCTTTGCCCCTCGAATTGGAGGTCGTTTTCGCCGATTACCGTGTCCACATTGAAAATCTGCACAGGGTTGAGCGTTCCCTCGGTCGAGGAAACGGACGAGACAAGCCGGTTGGCAAGGTCATACTGGTTAAAGACGCCGGTGGCCGGGTTGACCACGGCCGTGAGATTACCCACCTCGTCGTAATTGAACGTCGTGACCTGGGGGCCGCCCTGACTCGGGCTCGGGGGTAGGGTCTTGGTCGTCAGCCGGTTCAGGGCGTCGTAGTCGAAGGTCAGGGTCTGGCCGTTGCGGTTGGTGGTGGAGACAAGGTTGCCGTTGGCGTCGTAGGCGAACGTTTCGGTAAGGCTCAAAGGATTGGTCGCGGAGGCAAGCCGGTCCAAAGCATCGTAGGCGAAGGTCGTGGTCTGGTTCTTGGCGTCGGTGACGGTGGTGAGGTTGCCCCGCCCGTCGTAGCCGTACTGGGTCACTTTCAGATCAGGGTCCAGGACCGACACGAGCCGGTTTATGGAGTCGTAGGTGAACTCCGTCACCCGGCCCTCGGCGTCGGTGGACTTGGTGACGTTCCCCGCGGCGTCGTACTCCAGGGTCGTCACGTTGTTCAGCGGGTCCGTGGTGCTGAGCAAATTGCCGTTGGCGTCGTAGGTAAAGCTCGTGGTGTTCTCCTCCGGCTCGCCCACGGCGGAGGTGACCGATAAGAGGAGTCCCCTTGCGTCGTAGCTCATCTGGGTCTTGTTGGTGAGAGCGTCGGTGATCTCCGTCGGGTTCCCGTTGGCGTCATAGGCGATGGTGGTGGTGTTGCCCATGGGGTCGGTAATGGAGGTCACCTGGTTGAAGACCGGTTCGTACGTAAATGTCGTGACGCCGCCCACCGGGTCCTTGGAGGTGAGGAGGTTCCCGCTTGCGTCATAAGTCATCTCGAGCACTGCGCCGTTGGGCCGGGTAATTTTCGTCGGCAGGCCGTTGGCGTCCCGCGCGATCAGCGTCGTGTTTCCGAGAGCGTCGGTCTGGGCGGCGATCTGCCCCAGCGGGTCTAAAGTAAAGACCGTTTCGTTGTTCTTGCCATCGGTAAGGGAGGCCGTCGCGTTCGCGCTCAGGACGACCTGAATGGGATTGACGGGGGTGCCCTGGCCAGCTCCCACATCCGCAAGGCCTTCAAGCCTGCTCGACCTGAGGGAGCGTGTCTCCCCGGTTGCGCGGGTGGACTGGGAGAACCTCCCGGCGAAATCGTAGGCGTAGGTGGTCGGGTTGCTGCGCTCGTCAGTAGCCTGGCTCATATGCCCCGCGCCGTCATAGGCGTAGGTCGCAAAAGTCCCGTCGGGATTGGTAATCTTTGTGAGGTTCCCGGCCCCGTCGTGCTCGAAGAGTGTCTCCCGGCCGGCCGGATCGGTGATTTTCTGAAGCTTATCGCCGCTGTAGGTGAACGTCGTAACGAGGCCCGCGGGAGCGGTCATGCTGAGAATGCGCCCCTGGGCGTCATAGCTGAAACTCGTCGTGTTACCGTTTCTGTCGACGGCGGAAGTCTGGAATCCCTGGGCATCGAAGCGGATCTGGGTGCCATCCTTCATGGTGCGCGTGTAGAGGCCGTCCCCGGGATTACGCGCGAGCACGGAGAACTCTCCCGGAGGAGACGTGAAGGCATCCGGGCCGCCGGAGAAGAAGAGGGCGACGCCTCCGCCTGTGGTGAGCAGCACCGAACCGTCGGCCTGGACGTGGAGTCGCTCAAGCTCGCTCAGGCCCCAGCCCGACCCGAAAGGGCTCCCCTTCCGGTTGATGACGATGATGTTGCCGTTGGTGATCCCGCCGATGGAGGAGTTCTGGTAGTTGGAAAAAACCGTCGCCTCGTACGGATAGCGGCCCGTCTCGAGGTTCGACGCGTCGAACTGGGCCGAGATGCGGGAGGTAGAGTCGGAGCCCTCCGGCAGGGTGCTCGTATTGGTAAATACCTCCCCGCCCTGCTGGACTCCGCCCACCATGAGCCGCACCGAGAAGGTATTGGGAACGGCCGCCTGGACGCTGAGTGTGGAATCCAGGGAAACCACAGGTTTCACGTCCGCCGTAATCGAGCTGTATGTGAGAGAAAGGCTGCGACTCTGGCCGAGGGAACGGTGGGACGGAAGGGTGTGCGTTACGTAGAGGCTGCCTTCTTCGGGGTCCGCATCGGAGCCGATGCCAGTGCATCTGCTGCCGCCGCAAAGCCTGCTCTCGCCAGCGGCTGCACTTGACTGAGAGCTGGGCGCCAGGGCGAAGTGCCACGCGCTTGTCACCACACCGCCCTCCACCGTGATCAGGCTCTGCCCGTCCGCCGACACCGCCATCTTGCCGACGACGCTGAAAGTCCCCGTATCGGGGCTCAACGACCACAGATCGAACTCGTTCCCAACCGGGGCGGTGTCCGCGTTGGCGAAGTCGATCCTTGCCGGGGGGGTGAATCTCACCCCCGCCGGCTGGATGGTGATGGCCATCCCGGGCCTGAGCTCCTCCGGCCTCGACTCCGGCCTGCCGTAGTCCGGCACCGGATTGATAGAGAGCTTCCCGGTAAAGGGGGTGCCGTCGGCGTTGAACGCCGTGCCCCCGGGGATGGTGAGCACCGCGCCGGGAACGCTGGGATTGCTGATCACCGTAGTAAACGTCGGGCTCACCTGGACCTCGGCGTCCGTATCCACGTCGGGAAGCGTGATGGCATTGGCAAGCTTGTTGAGCACTCCCGCGATCAGGTCCACCGGCACCGCCAGGATGGCAAAGACCCCCAGGTTGGCCTCCCGGCCGTTCACGATGAGCTCCTGGCGGCCGTCGGGCACGCCGCTCAGGGTGAAATAGCCGCCAGGCCCCGTGAAAGTCGTCTGGCCGGTGGATCTCAGCGTCACCTGGACGTTCTCCAGGGGGGTTTCGTTCAGGTTGTAAACCTTGCCCGTCACTTCCGTCGGGCCGCCGGGCGCGGGGGTTGGCACCGTAATGGTGATGGTCTCGAAAACCGACTGTCCGTCGCTCGCGGCGGTGAAGGTGAGCTGGAACTGCCCCACCTGGCTCGCGTCGGGCGAAAAGACGAAGAGGCCGGTGGAAGCATTGAACGAGGCGTGGTCGGGAAGCGGCAGCGGGTCGACGTAGAGGCTCACCGCCCCGCCGCCGGGATTCGTGGCGCTCACCGTAAAGGTCAACGTATCACCCAGGTTGACTGTCTTGTTGCCGATGGGACCTAGGACGAGCCCCGAGGTCACCTCGGCCGTCGTCTGGGAGACGCCCACGCCGCCGAAGGCGTCCGTGACCGTCAGGATGACGGTAAAATTCCCACCCGACGCGTACGTGTGGGTGGGACTCGGCCCCGAGCCGGTCCCGCCGTCGCCGAAGGTCCACGAAAAGGTGAGGGCGTCTCCCTCCGGGTCGTTGCCGGACCCGGAGAACTGGATGGGCGTGTCGATGGCCCCGGTATAGGGGCCGCCGGCGTTGGCCGTCGGATTCTGATTGATCGCGGTGACGGTCAGGCCGTCCGGGGCGCTGTCGAACTGGCCATCGCTCACCACGAGGTTGAAGACGTAGGCTCCCGGCAGGAGCGGCGTGAACTGCGGCGTGGCAAGGGTCGGATCGTTGAGGGACACGGAGCTCCCGGCCGGCTCGGACACGAGCGTCCACTGGTAGGTCAACGTCGCACCCTCGGGGTCCTGGCTCTGGGCCCCATCTAGCGTGACGGGCGCACCCCTGGCTACGTTCTGGTCCGCCCCGGCATTGGCAACCGGAGGCTCGTTGGGGTACTCCAGGGCCCCCATGTCGAAGGCGGCGATGCGGTCGGCATTGCCGTCGGCGGGTCGGATTCCCTCCGTGGCGAAATCAGCCTCGAAAAGCGGGTTAAAGGAGGAATCCAGTCCGAGGGTCCGCGGGTCCGTACCCTGGTCCACGGCCGGAGCGGTGGATATCAACGCGAAATCGTCGTCGGCCGTATCGGGCAACTGGTCGGCGCCGGCGACGCCGGAGAACAGGTTGGCAGGGATCTCGCACCCCGGACTCGCGCTTACCCCGGTCCCCTCGGCGCCGCCAGGGGTGAGATTGCCCGAATCCGTCGCGTCAAGGACCGGGCCGTTGATCTCGCCCAGGGTATTGCCGCAGATCAGGTTATTCAGGAGCTGTATGCCCGCCGGGTCCGGATTGCTCGAATCCTGCCGCTTGACCCCGTAGCGGCCCCCCGTGCTGCCCGGCGCGGTGCCGTTCTGCGCGATGATGTTATTGACCATGACGACATCGTGGTTTCGGGTAACGTCGACGCCGTTCCAGCCGTTTCGGTAGATGGTGTTGCTGACGATGTAGTGCGGCCCGCCGTTGGCGTCGATCGTGTCGATGGCGTTTCTGCCGTTGGCGTAGATCAGGTTGTTGACGATGACGGTGTCGGGGTTGTCCCGGGCGATGGTGATGCCGCCGCTGCACGAGTTGCTGCCGTTGCCGAAGATGCGGTTCCGCTCGACGTGAATGGCCCGGTTGCCGTTGTTGCCGCCAAGCAGCGCAATGGCCTGTCCTCCGGACCCCGTGATGGTGAAGCCGCGAACAGTTATGAATTTGGATTGCTGGAACTTGATGGCGTAGCCGCTGGTGCACTGGGAGACGGAACCGTCGAGGACGACGCTCCCGGGAGCAGCCAGAGGATCGGCCTCGATGACAATGCGATCCAGCTCGCTCGCCCCGGCGGATTCGTTTTTGTCGGAAACGTTAACCTGTTCTACGTACGTCCCCGGCTGGACTCGGATCGAATCCCCGGGCTGCACTGCGTCGACGGCAGCCTGGATGGATTCGAAACATGGTGCCTCGCCGCCGCAGGTCGGGTCGGCGTTGTTGACATAGAGGGTCCCGCCAAGGCCAAGGGACGGGGCAGCGAAAATAAGAAGAGCGGCAACGGAGAACAGTCCGAGAGGCCGTTTCACGGCAGCCTCCTTTTTAAACAACCGATTTAAACCGAGGAAAGAACCGTGGGCGGCAAAGTGAGCGTTTGCAGGAAGTCCCACGGGGAAAAACAGTAAGCCCGTTTCCGATACCAAACAACGCGGACCGCGTCAAGTTAATTTCGCGTTAAATGGCCCTGAGAACCCGGAAAATACCGTACGGCGCCATCCCGAAAGTTAATTTGGGTCCCTTAGGGTAAGTAGATATACGTACTGAGCGAACCACTAGCGGAAAAACCTTTGACACGTTGAATAAGGATTGTGAGCTGTTACCCGACACGCGCAAGGATCCAATCTTGCGCGCTATGACATCCATCGCTGCTGATACTTTTACATAGGCATGTTGTCTTGCAAAAAAAATCTATCATTCTCAACAGCGTTGCTTACCAATGCGCACTACGTCTCCCTTCTGTCTTCACCGAGTTGAGAGCAACATCTGTACACAAAAAAAGGGCCGCGTCTCGTCACGAAACGCGACCCTTTTTGAGTTGACTCCCTACTTGCGACTCGAAAAACGCCTTGCGCTTTCCCGCCCCTTGAGGGCATGACTCCGGGGTTGACACCTTCACGGGATGAAAATATAAGGGCTCTATAGCGGGCCGAACCCGCAGGATAAGACGGATATCAAGGAGGGGTGCACCCATGGCGACCAATTCTAGGCTCGAAGGAATTCTCATCCCGGGGCCCACGGCCTTCAAACAAGACGGCAGCGTCGATGATCGGGGCAACGACGCCTTGATCGATTTCTACCTGGCTGCCGGCGTCCAGGGATTCTTTTCCCTGGGGACCCACGGCCAGGGCATGGTCATGGAGCTGGATGAAAGAAAGCGGCTGGCCGAGAGGATGGTGTCCCGCGTCGGCGGCCGGGTTCCCATCGTGCTTCAGGTCGGGACGGCCAACACCTATTCGTCCATAGAGCTGGCCCGCCACGGGGCCGGCCTCGGGGTGGACGCTCTGGCCCTCATTACCCCTTACTATTACCCCCACAACGACTACGAGGTCATCGCCCATTACAAAAAGGTCGCCGAGGCGGTGCCCGGGGTGCCGCTGTTCATCTACGACAATACGGAAACCACCCGGGTCCATATCACGCCCGACAAGGTCTTGAAGATCCAGGAGGCCATTGCTCCCAGGTCCTCCCTGGCCGGCATCAAGGTTTCCTTCCTCACCTTCGACGCCCTGCTGGGTTACCTCTTCAAGCTGCCCTCCTCCATCGGGGTTTTCCCCGGTTCGGTGTTGTCCCTTTTCTCCGGCTACACCCTGGGCGCCCGCGGGGCCATCCATCCGCCGACGACGCCGTTCCCGGAGCTCTGCGTCCAGATGTGGCTCGCCCTGAAAGAGGGCAGGCCCGAGGAGGCCAGAAAGGTCCATGACCAGATCTCCGCGGTGCTCCAGGTGGTGGGGCGCTACATGCCGGCCCACGGCCGGGGCACCTTCCTGGAGATCATGCGCCTTCGGGGCCTTCCCGTGGAGCGCTTCCCCCGCTGGGACGTTCTTCCCTTTACCGACAAAGAACGGGTGGAGCTCAAGGCCGGGCTGGAGGAAGCGGGGGTATCCCTGCCTCTTCCGTGAAAAGAGAAGCGGCCGGCGGGGATGCCGTTTCCACCGTCCAAAATTCATGGCGTGAGAAGGGGGAACGATGAACGCCGAGACCAGAATTGACGAGCCGGGTCCCGAGCAGAGATTCAGCTCCGAGAAGGCCAGGGCGTATACCGAGGAGATCTGCCGGAAGATGCGTGCTCGGTGGGAGGAAAAGGTCTTCCAGGGTCCTTTCATGCGCGATTTGCGGGCGGGCAGGCTTCCCCGGGAGACCATCAAGCTCTTCTGGCGCCACTACTATAGCTATCCGCTGGAGATCAACAATTTTCACCTCATGATCTATCAGAGACACCAGGGCTTCTTTTCACGCCATCCCGAGCTGCTCGGCCCCTACGTGGGCAAGATCAGCGACGAGCTCGTGAATCCCAAGATCCCCGGTCACATTCAGGTGTTGCTCGAGCAGGGCTACACCTTCGGCCTGACGCGGGAGGAGATGGTCAACTGCCAGGTCTATCCCGAATGCCGGGCTCTCACGGAATTCGCCAGGGGGCTGGTCTACGAGGGGAGCATGATCGAATGGTGGGGACGATCCCTAAACGAGGAAATGTTCGGCCACTGGTCGAAGCAGTGGCGCCAGGCCCTGCTGGACAAGTACGGGTACAAAGACGCCGAGCTGCACTACTTTCAGGTCCACGAGGAAGCGGACCTCCACGAACACGAAGAGGGCCTCATGGCCCACGGCCAGGTGGCCCAGCTGGTGTTCCAGACCATGCTGGAAGACGGTCTGGTGTGGACGCGCCCCGGATGGTCCGCCGAGTATACCTGTCTCACCAACGCGGATTTCGTCGCCATGTTCCACGACGGGATCTACCGGCACGCCCGGGAGCTGGGGCACTTCTGAGGAGGCGAAGCGCTAAGCGCAAAGGGCAAAGGGCTCGGAAAACAGAACGGTAAGCGCCCCGTGACAAGCGGAAAATGAAAGCTGGTTTTATTGATTTTGAGCTAGGGGTAACGGGAAACGGCCGAGGAAACCTGGCATCATCGATCGTCGATTTTCAATCCTCTATCTTCGATTCCCGTCGCTCAGTCCTCGGCACTCGTAACTGAATCCTGATTACGCTTTGCTCCTCGCGCTTTGCGCCGTGCCCGTTGCTTTCTTCAGGGCAGGGCGTACGAGACATCGCCGCGCTGATTGAACAGGACGAGCAGGGACTCCGCGGGCTCGGCTTGCTCCGCTCGGAGCGCTTCCTCCACGGAATACTCCCCGGTCTTGCGGGGCTTACCTTCTTTATCATAGAGATTGGCCCCGGGCCCCGTCCCGTAACGGAGAACCCGGCCCTCGAATTTTCGGCTGACGTGGCCGTAAAGCCTGCCCAGGGCGACGCGGGGCCGGCCGTTGGCATCCAGCAGGACCAGGTAAGGGTTGCCTTCGGGCGAGGTCCCGATCCGCCCCCGTTCCGCCCCGTTGGGCGCCCGCAGGATGAAGTTTTCCGCCTCCAGCTCCTTGGGGATCTTTTTCGGCTCCGCCTGGCCCATCACCACCACGGCGGCAAGACCGACGCAGAGCAGAAGCACGGCGGATTTGAGATTTCGGTTCGCTCGCTCCAGTCGTTCCAACCGGCGCGCGACGCCGTCTATCATTTGCTGGCTCATGGATTACCTCCCACTTGACTTTCAAAGCCCGGCCGGGCTCACCATGATGCCATTTTAACATTCTGCCCAACGGGGCTCCATCCTAGGCTGGAGGGATGCCGCGTTGAATTGGCTCCATTAACGCAATAAAATTGGATCCTATGCTGCAACGAGATTTCTACCGTGAGACGGAGCGGGAGCTAATCATCCAATCGGTCCGAGCAGAGGGGTTTCATCCGCTGTGTATTAGCGCTCCTCCGGGGCGGGTTTATGCGCCCCACAGCCATGCGGAGACCAAGCTCCTGGTTTTCCTGAAGGGAGGCATGCGGGTGACGGTTGCCGGGGAGGACTATCAATGCGATGCGGGAGACAGGCTTGTCATTCAAGGCAACGTGGAGCACTCGGCGGTGGCGGGCCCCGAGGGCTGCGTCTTCCTGTGGTCCGAGAGGTTGGAAAAACCATCGAGCTAGAAGCGGCTTGGGACGGCAAGCTGGACCTTCGAACCTTCGAGCTCGCCCTCGTGCATGAGAGCGGGGAGCGATACCGGCTCATCACCGCGTTCAAGCACGTGGACGATCCTCCCGACTTTCCCGAGCCCCCCACCGTGCAATTCCGAAGCGCGTCCTGACGTTCGGGATCGTTAACTAATTATATATCCGGTAACCGGCGCGCTGGCCCGGAGTACGCGAGCCGCAATGCCCGGTTGTGCCAATTCCTGCCATGGTTGGCCTATTTTGTCGCGTCGTGTCCTTAAATCCGGCCCTCGCGGGTTGAAAAGGTTTGGACGGTGGGAAGTTAAGGGTGGAAGGGGCATTGGCATAGGTATTGCCACCTTCAAGTAAGGAGCCAACGCTCAGTTACCTGGAAGGTCGGTGGATACCTCGAAAGAACACGTGCTTGTGACCGGCGGTCTCGGCTATCTCGGGACCGTGCTCTGCCAGCATCTGCTCCGGGCCGGCTATCGGATCACGGTGGTCGACAACCATGGGTGCGGCCGGCAGGGTTTCGCTCATCGCCGAACGAGCGGGTCGGTTCGCTTCGTCCCCGGGGACGTGCGGGACGAGGGACTGATACGCTGCCAGCTTAGAAAAGCCGACGCTGTCATCCCCCTCGCCGCGGTGGTAGGGGCGCCCGCGTGCGAGCGGGACCCGGGCCTGGCCCGCTCGGTTAACCTGGAAGCCATCCGTCTCCTCAACCGGCTTCGCAGCCATTCCCAGCTCGTCATTTTTCCCTCCACAGAGAGCGGCTACGGTGCGCAACCGGACGGGGCGTGTTGCACGGAAGAGTCTAGCCTGAACCCGGTCTCCCTTTACGGCCGGCTCAAGGTGGAGGCGGAAGCCGAGCTGCTGGGATCGCCCAACACCGTCAGTTTGCGGTTGGCCACGCTTTTCGGGCCGTCTCCCCGTATGCGCTTGGATTCCCTGGTCCATCACTTCGTTCATGCCGCGCTCCGGGACGGCTTCCTGGAGTTGTTCGAAAAGGATTTCAAGAGAAATTTTGTCCACGTGCGCGACGCGGCCGATGGTTTTATCCACTGCGTCGGGAACGCAAAAAGGATGAGCGGCAGCCCCTATAATCTAGGACTCAAGACGGCCAGTCTCACCAAAGGGGAGCTCGCAGTGAAGATCGGGCGGTTCGTGCCCAAGCTGTCCGTGCGATCTACGCCCATCGGGAAGGACCAGGACCGGCGGAATTACGCGGTATCAAGCCAGAGGCTGCGCGAAGCCGGCTTTGAGGCGAGCCGGTCGCTGGACGAGGGCATCGGGGAACTGCTCGCTTCGTACCAGGCAAGGGAAGAGTGATCTCTAAAAAAAAATCGTTCAAAGGTTTGACCGCGGCCATTCTCGCGGGCGGTTTGGGGACCCGGTTGCGTCCCGTTGTCTGCGACCGCCCGAAGGCGCTGGCGGAAGTTCACGGGCGGCCTTTCCTGAGCTACGTGCTCGACCAGCTCGCCGCGGCCGGGTTGGCCAGAGTGGCGCTGTGCACGGGTCATATGGGGGAGCAAGTGCGTGCGGTCTTCGGAGACCGGCGGGATGGCATGGAGCTCATCTATTCGCGGGAAGCCGCGCCGCTGGGTACGGGGGGCGCCCTGCGCCTGGCGCTGCCGCACCTGTCGTCGGATCCGGTGCTGGTCATGAACGGCGACGTTTTCTGCGGCATCGATCCGGGAGACTTTTACGACTGGCATCTGAGCCGCGGCGCCGCGGCCACCCTGGCCATAGTCCGGGCCGGCGAGGCGGCGCGCTACGGGCGCGTTGGAGTCAACGCGGCCGGGGAGATCGTGCATTTCGCCGAAAAGTGCGCCGGCCCCGACACGGCGTGGATCAACGCGGGCATCTACCTTCTGGATCGTTACCTGATCGCGGGCATTGACCCCCGCCGCATGGTTTCATTGGAGCGCGAGGTCTTCCCCCGCTGGATCGGAAAAGGGCTTTACGGTTACTCCTGCAACGGCGGCTTCCTGGACATCGGCACACCGGAGTCCTACTCCGAAGCGCGGAAATTCTTTGCGGCTGTAGCGGCGCCCGAAGCCAGTGGAGGGCAGGCTAAAGGTGAAAGAACTCGATGACGTTTCCCGCGGACATCTTGTACGCTTCATCCTCCGGGACGCCGGCGAAGTTCCGCTCGAGAATGGTGCGGGAGTCGGGCCAGTCGGATTCTTGATGGGGGAAGTCCGAGCCCCACATGACTCGATCGACGCCGATATGATGGCGCATTTCGACGCCCACCCGGTCAAACTGGAAGCCCCACCAGCAGTGCTCCCTGATGATTTCACTGGGGAGGCGTTTGAGCGGCTCGAACCCCAGCAACCTCTGAGCCCAGTGAACGTGGCGGTCGTAGCGGACATCCGCCATCTGCAGGAAGAACGGGATCCATCCGATCTGGTTCTCGGCGAAGAAAATTCTCAGATCGGGAAACCGGTCGAACACGCCGGACAGCGCTAGCTGCACGGCGGGGATGGAACCGGAACCCCGCACGGGCCCGAAACGGGTTACCTGCTCGACGAGACCGTTGCGGCCGATCATGGCCCGCACCTGCGGCGAATCCTTGGGGTAGTATAAAAGGCTTTCTTCAACGGGCCCGGATTGACCCAGTTCGACTCCGACGCCGGATCGATCCAGATCCACGTGAACCGTAACCGGCATGTTGATATCGAGGGCTGCCTTCCAGAACTCGTCGTCCTCGTCCGTCGGATGGATGTGGTTGCTTGGAAAGTTCGTTAATAGAACTCCCATCATGCCCGTCTTCGCGCAATGCTCCATCTCTGCAATGGCGTCTTTGACGTTAGTCTTGGGCATGACACCGATGCCCAGCAACCGGTCGGGAGCGACCGCACAGTACTCTTCGCCGAGCCAGTCGTTGTAGCCGCGAACTACGGCCTTGTAGGCATCGTTGTCTTTGATATTGCGCCACAACTTGGGACCCGCCTGCTGGTTCGGAAAGAGCACTTCCCCGGCAATGCCGTCTCTGTCCTGTTCCTTGATCCGCTGCTCGCCGGGACCGGTCCCCGGCGTGTCTTCGTATCTCTGTCCAAAGGGCTGCCAGATGTCACGCCCCTTGCCCCCGTAAAGGTCGGAGGCGACCTGCCTGGGAGGCTGGCCCTCGATGACCCACCCGTCCCCGCCGTTGGGAAGCCGAACCACGCGGGGGGCCCGGTCCCGATACTTTTGGTCTACCCGGTGAACCCAGAGCTTGGAATCCACCTCCACATGGGAATCTCCCGAGATGATCCCTTTTGTCCCGTTCATGGCTATCGCTCCCTGCTCCTTCGGACAACGCTGCGCATTCCCGGCATTGGAAGAGCCGCGCCCTCGTGCCTGCGTGGACCCTGGTGTTTAATAACCTGACGCTTCGACTCCGGCATTCCCATCGACTGCATCATTTTGTATCGAATGATTCCCTCGTGTGTCAAGGCACGGCCGGCCGGGGTACGAGCGACCACGTATGCGTCGTCCCCGGGCGATGAAAAGGATCCGGCATCCACACGGTGAGCCCCGGCCGGCTTCCGGGTCGCGCGTGGATAAACGTTTTTCGGAAGTTATTGCGCAATTTGGTACCTGCCGGCCGTAAGACCCCGCGGGAACCTCCCATAGTTCGCATTGTTAGGGGGATGGCACCCCTTTTGCTCAATGAAGGACCGACTTTGGGCCCGATAACCCTTTAAGATGAGAACCTTAGGCGGAATTTTTTCCAATCATGGCGCCCCTCGCGCCGGCCATCGGGCGGGATACCCCGGCCGGGAGGTTATCCGGCCAGCGGGCTGAAGGAATGGATCTCACTGTCCATGGGAGGCATAGCGGTCGTGAAAGTTCGAGCAATCACCTGGCTGGCAATAGTCGGAATATTTTTCTTATGCACGGCTTCCCGCAGCGGGGCGGGGGAGTTGACGGATGAAATCCGTGCGGCCATCGATAAGGGGCTGGCTGTTCTTAAGAATGGCGCCGCCCACAACGGCTCCGCTCCCGACGAGGCGGTCAGAAAAGAACAGATAGAACAACTGAGAGAGATCGTCCGTCCCCTGTTCAACTTCGACGAAATGGCACGCCGGTCCCTGGGGCGCCACTGGGCGCAACGGACTCCGGAGGAAAGGGAAGAATTCGTGTCGGTCTTTACCGACTACCTGGAGATGACCTACGCGGGCAAAATCGATCTCTATAAAGGGGGGGACGTGGTTTTCCTGCGCGAAGTCGTGGACGAGGACTACGCTCGGGTGGATTCCAAGGTAACCGATAGCAAGGGAACAGGTTACGAAGTGAGTTACAAACTGCTCAACAGGGACGGGGACTGGAGAATCTACGACGTTATTGTGGAAAACGTGAGTCTCGTAAACAACTACAGATCTCAGTTCAGTCGCATTATCCGAAATTTCTCCTTCGAAGAGCTCGTGAAGAAGATGAAGCAAAAATCGGGATAAGCCTACCCGAAGTTTTCCCTCCCGCATCCACGTTCCGGTCGCACGGGCCCGTGCTATACCCGCCAGCGTAAATTTGGTACAAAGATTTGTGAACTCCTACGCCCCTGGCGTTGCGTTTCGTCCGCCAAGTTTGACTGATTCAGAAGGCTCGGAGTTAGACTGTAGATCGGCAGGCTCGCTGTCCCAAGGTATACGAGGGGGCCCAATGGATCGAACCGTGGAACGCAATGCCTTCCGCTCCTTCGAGCGCGCCGGATGGCAAAGGGTTTTCGAGGACTATCACGAGGCTTTTGCCGGGCTCACGGTGCAGGCCGTGAACCCGCTTCTGGACGTTCTGAGGGCCGCCCCCGGGCGGCTCTTGCTGGACGTGGCTACGGGCCCTGGCTATGTTGCCTCGGCCGCACGGAAGCGCGGCGTACGTGTGACCGCGGTGGATTTCGCCAGGGCCATGTTGACTCGGGCAAGGGATCAATGCCCTGTAGTAGCATTCTGTGAGGCTGACGCCGAAGATTTACCCTTTGCCACCGCAAGCTTCGACGCCGTAGCCATGAACTTCGGTTTGTTGCATTTAGGCGAGCCGGAGCGAGCCATCGCAGAGGCCTTCCGGGTCCTCGCTCGGGGAGGCCGATTTGGTTTTACCGTTTGGTGTGAGCCCCGGGAGGCCGTAGGTTTCGGGCTCGTTCTGGATGCGGTTCAAAGGTACGGCGAGCTGAATGTGCCGCTTCCCCCGGCTCCCCCATTCTTTCACTTCAGCGATCGGGAAATATGTATTGAAGCCCTGCTCGAAGCCGGTTTCGTGCTGCCCGAGATTCAACGGATTCCCCAGATTTGGCGGCTCACGTCTCCCGGCGCGCTGTTTGATGCCATGCGCGGGGCCACGGTAAGGACGGCGGGTATGCTCCGGGCCCAGGAACCGCAAGCCCTGGAGGCCATCGCCAACGCGGTGAGTGAAGCCACGGCGGCCTACCGGGTAGCGTCGGGCATCGAGTTGCCTATGCCCGCGGTCCTCGCGTCCGCGATGAAATCCTGACGGTACTCGAAGAACCGTGTTGTCAACAGCTACACAGAGACTGGCAAGGGGGGGCGGCCAGGTGTTGTTCCGGATTATTTTTTCTGAATGACCTCGCGGAGCAGCACGCGGATGTCGTCCCGCATGCGCACGTATTTTTCTCGGTAATTTTCCTGATACTCGTGGCCTTCTTTGGGAACGGAAAGCGCGTTGACCTTATCCTTTGGAACGTCCAGCCGCCGGCTGGGGTACCCGCTGGCCTCGCTCCAGGCGATCTGGGCCTCGCGGGAGAGCAGCCAGTTGATATAAACCGTGGCGGCGTTGGGATGGGGAGCGCTGTCGATAAGTGCGACGCTCCCAAAGGCTGCGGTAAGATAGCTGCCCTCTTTAAGCTGGTCAGCTCCCACGAGTTCGATTTTAATCCCCTTTTTTTGCATTTCGCTTGCCGCAAGCTCGCTGGGGGCGATGACCACGGCATACCGGCCTCGACTCACCCATTCCAGAAGCTGGCCATCGTTGCGCGAGAGGGACATCTTCTGCTTAACGAACAGATCGCGAATAAAGGCGGGCCCCAGGGCGGGGTGAGCGTACCAATGGGTGACCGTGGCCAGACCCGGTCCCGCTCCCGTCGGATCCCGCATGGCGATCTTTCCCGCCCACTTGGGATCCAAGAGGTCCTTGAAGGAATGAATCTTCTCGTCTTTCATTAGTTTTGGGTTGACCGCGAGGGGGACCTTGACGGCGCTGGTAAAGACCAGGTTGTACTTTTCTTCATCATCCGAAAAGTCGAGCCGGCCCTTCAACCACTTGGTCGAATCGATGGAGCTTGGCAGAATAAGAGCGGGTTTCAACGGTTCCATGGCCCCTTCTGGCCGGAGCGTAGTCAGCATCGTCGTGGTTCCCCCGATGTGGACGTCCACGAGGAAACGCTTGGCCCGGCGTTCTCTCAGCAGCCTCGCCGATGCCAATGAGCCGGTAGCGCCGGTGTATTCCACGGCGATACCCGGGTAGGCCTTTTGGAAGCCGTCGGTCAAGGCGATGCGCGCGTCGGCTCCCGGAGGACCGGCCACCGCAACGACCCCTTCCTTTTTCGCCTCCTCCAGAACCCGCTCCCATTTCTGCTGCCAGCCGGGTGTTGCTTGGGCCGCTGCCGAAGACAACCATACGGTGGACACTACCCCCAGTGCGAGCAGTCGTAGGACACCATCGGAAAAGAAGCGTTTGGCCTTCATCGAATCAACCCTCCATGGAATTTCCTCGGGGTTATGAGCTACTTGTTGACGGTTCCCCCAGCCCAGAAACTGAACGAGGGGCACAGCCTGTTTCATCGTTCCCGGTCTCTGACCCTGCGTCAAGCACGTCTCCATTATCCTGGCGAGGCGATAGCCCGCGCCCCCTTTCTCCCGGTGGCGAGCGACGTTCCTCTCTAGTTTCTTCTGATCACCTCGCGGAGTAACGCACGAATGTCGTCCCGCATGCGCACGTATTTTTCCCGATAGTTTTCCTGGTAGTCGTGGCCTTCTTTGGGAACGGAAAGCGCGTTGACCTTATCCTTTGGAACGTCCAGCCGCCGGCTGGGGTACCCGCTGGCCTCGCTCCAGGCTATCTGGGCCTCGCGGGACAGTAGCCAGTTGACATAAACCGTGGCCGCATGGGGATGGGGCGCGTTGCGGATGAGCGCGACGCTTCCGGTTGCAGCGGTCAGGTAGCCGCCCTCCTTGAATTGGTCGGCTCCGATCAATTCGACGTGAATCCCCTTTTGTTGTAACGCACTGGCTGCAAGCTCGCTCGGAGAGATGACGATAGCATACCGGCCCCTCGTGACCCAGTCGAGAAGCTGCTGATTGTTGCGCGAGAAAACCACTTTCTGGTTAACAAACAGGTCCCGTATAAAAGTGGTTCCCAAAGCGGGGTGGGCGTACCAGTGGGTTACGGTTGCTAAGCCCACGCCCGCCACCGTGGGATCTCTCATGGCGATTTTTCCCGCCCACTTGGGATGCAAAAGGTCCTTGAAGGAGCGAATATCCTCGCCCCTGACCAGCTCCGGGTTGATCGCGACGGGAATGTTTACCGCGCTGGTGAATACCAGGTTGTACTTTTCTTCCTCATCCGAAAAGTCGAGCCGGCCCTTTAACCATTTGGTCGGATCACTGGATCCTGGCAGGATGAGTGCGGGTTTAAGCGGTTCCAGCGCGCCGACAGGCCGGAGCGTTGTGAGCATCGTCGTGGTCCCGCCCACGTGGACGTCCACGAGGTAATGCTTGGCCCGGCGTTCTCTCAGCAACCTGGCCGAGGCCGAGGAGCTACTGGCGCCGGTGTATTCCACGGAGATCCCCGGATAGGACTTTTGAAAGCCCTCAGTCAGTGCCAACCGCGCGTTGGACCCCGGAGGACCGGTAACGGCGACAACCCCCTCTTCCTTTGCTGCCTTGAGAACCTGCTCCCATTTCTTTTGCCAGCCGGAAGCTGTTTGGCCATGGGCCAGGAACAACTGAAAGGGAGAAATAACCCCCGTGGCAATGAAAATGAAAATGAGAACAGTGGCGTGCGTGGCGTATCGAACCATTGTGCTGGGCCTCATGGGGGATCAACCGTTTCTGGGGAGGATAAAACCCTCGCGAAATCGGGTCGGTTTGTCGCAAGTCGTTTATATCTTGACGATTTGAATGTCAAGTATTTTTTGTTTGGCGATTCGTAGAATTCCTGGGGAATCCGCCTGGGGCGCCTTCCCGCGGAGATCAGGCGAATGGGCAAAAGGAGGAGAGGCAAAACGTGTCGGGGGCCGTGGATGGACCCCCTCGGCGAGAACCCATCCCGGTGGACGGCGGCTGTCTACAGGTGGGCGCCGAAAATTCGGCGGTGCCGGGGATCAACCGTCTTGCAGGGGGCTAGTTTACGGAAATCTCGTACTGGACGGGGGTCAAATCGCGGCTCGCCTTGATAATAATTTTATGGCTGATCTCCCGCTCCAGGTACTCAAGGCTCTCGTTGGCCTCGTCGTAGAGGAAATTGGCGATCTCGGGGTTGACCCGCACCATGAGGCGCTTGCCGTTGTCGAGCTGGCTGCGGTGTTTTTGCAGTTCCCTCAGAATTTCGTAGGCAACGGTGGCGTGGGATTTGATACGTCCCCGGCCCTCGCAATGGGGACAGGGGCTCAGGAGCAGGTTCTCAAGGCTCTCCCGGGTCCGTTGCCGGGTCATTTCCACCAGGCCCAGCTCGGAGATTTGCAGGATGTTGATTCTCGCCTTGTCCTTTTTGATTGCCTCTTTTAGGGCGTCGTAGACTTTCTTGCGGTTGGCGGCCTTTCCCATGTCGATGAAATCGATAATGATAATGCCGCCTATGTTTCTAAGCCTGAGTTGGTGTACGATCTCGTGGGCGGCCTCCAGATTTGTTTTCAGGATAGTCTCTTCCTGGTCCCGTTTCCCCACGTAGCGTCCCGTGTTGACGTCGATGGCGGTGAGCGCCTCGGTGCGGTCGACGACGAGATGACCTCCCGAGCTGAGCCAGACCTTGGGTTCCAGGGCCTTTTGAATCTTTTGCTCGATGCCAAAGTGGTCCATGATGGGCTCCGGGCCCGTGTAGAGGGAAATCCTCGATTTCAAGCGCGGCATGAAGTGGCCCACGAGATCGAGGATCCGGCGGTGTTCCTTGGGGTGGTCCACGGTGACCTGGTGGATATCGGTGCTGAAGAAATCACGGATGGTGCGCGTGATGAGGTCCAGGTCCTGATGGATAAGAGACGGGGCCGCGGTCGTGCTCCCTTTGCTCTGAATGCGCTCCCACAGTTTGGTTAAGAACTGAAAGTCCCTTTGGATCTCCCGCTTGCTTCTCCCTTCACAGGCGGTTCGCAGGATGAATCCGCCTTCTTCGTGAACAACGAGGGATTGGATAATCTCCTTCAAGCGTTTGCGTTCCTTCTCATCTTCGATCCTGTGAGAGACGCCCAGGTGATTCATGGTGGGCATGAACACCAGGTGCCGTCCCGGCAGGGAAATATGACAGGTGAGGCGAACCCCTTTTGCCCCCAGGGGCTCCTTGGCCGCCTGAACGAGGATCTCCTGCCCGGCACTAATTTGCCGCTCGATGGGAAGACGCCGCCGCGGCGGCCGGCTGGTGCGCTCGAAGAGGATCTCATCTTCCGTCCCATGGAGCAGGGAGGAGAAATCTCCGGGTCCGCTGGCAAGGTCGGAAACGTGGAGAAAGGCGGCCTTTTCCAATCCGATGTCCACGAAGGCGGCCTGAATCCCGGGGAGTACCCTTAGCACCTTACCTTTGTAGACGTTGCCAACAATGACTTTCTCGCGCTTACGTTCAATCATGAAGTCCGAGAGGACGCCGTCTTCCATGATGGCGATGCGCGTTTCCTGGGGAAGCGAGTTGATATAAATTTCTTTCATTGTCGGAGAGGTCTCAGAGAGAAACGGATGGTGGGTAAGGTGCTATTAGCGCCATGGATCAGCCGGGCTCGAGGCCTGACCTGCCGATTTTAATAAAGTAGTCCAAAACCGGGGGAATATCAAGCGTTGCTTTCGGGGCCAAGTTGACAATTCCCGGGGCAGCCGATATTTTGATTAAATAGGTCGCTGTCAACTGTCTTCATGGCAGTCGGGGCGGATGCCGAAAGGACGGTCGGAGAAAGATGACTGATGCGGCACAGGGGAGTTCGGTGCTCAACACCAAGGTGCTGATGCTGAATCGCTCCTACTTGCCCATCCATGTGACCTCGGTGCGCCGGGCTTTTGCCTTGCTGTACCAGGGGCTTGCCCGGGCCGTGAACGGGCAGTACCAGACCTTCGACTTCGAAAGCTGGAGCGACCTTTCGGTCTCCGTTAACGATGAGTCCGTAGGAATGGTCAACCGGGCCATTCGCGTGCCCCGGGTGATTCTTCTGCTGGGTTATGACCGTATTCCCAAGCGCCAGGTCCGTTTCAGCCGATTCAATATCTACGCCCGTGACAATTGCACTTGCCAGTATTGCGGGAAGGGGTTCCCGCGCCATGAGCTCAATCTGGACCACGTTGTCCCCCGTTCCCAGGGCGGGACATCCACCTGGGAAAACGTGGTCTGCTCCTGCCAGACGTGCAACCGGCGCAAAGGGGGACTCACCCCGCAGGAGGCGAAGATCTCCCTATTGCGAAAGCCGTTCAAGCCCAAGTGGACGCCTTTTATGCAGCAGACGTTCAGCGTGGCCCGCTATCGGGAGTGGCTCCCATTCATCAATGTAGTAGACGCCTCGTACTGGAACGCAGAGCTTCTTGAAAAGTAGAGCAGGCCCCTAATATCCAATATCTTGTGGTCGTCTGTGCCTGATCCCCTCTATCTTGTAAATCGTTGTTGACACCCCCCCACGCTTGTGAAATAGTCGTGGTGAGCTTTTCGCTCCGTTGAAGACGTGTAACGTCTCTTCGAGACCTTATACCCTTTGTCATGCGCCTCAGCCGTCTGGAACTTCTCGGTTTTAAATCCTTCGCTGACAGGACTGTCCTCCAGTTCACACCGAATATCACCGCAGTTGTGGGCCCCAACGGTTGCGGCAAGTCCAACATCGTAGATGCCATGCGCTGGGTGATGGGCGAGCAGAGCGCCCGCCACCTGCGCGGCCACCTCATGGAAGATGTCATCTTCAACGGCAACGATTCCCACCCGGCTACGGGCTTAGCCGAGGTCTCTCTGGTATTCGATAACGAGGACGGCAGGGGTCCGGCAGAATACAACAGCTTCAGCGAGATCGTGGTGAGCCGGAAGCTCTTCCGCTCCGGTGAATCGGAATACTCCATCAACAAGGTTATCTGCCGTTTGAAGGACGTGAGCGACCTCTTCCTGGGCACGGGTGTGGGAAACAAGGCCTATTCTATCATGGAGCAAGGCCGCGTTTCCGAAATGATCAACGCCAAACCCGAGGAATTCAGGGCCCTCATCGAGGAAGCGGCTGGGATCAGCAAATACATGAGCCGCAAGGTGGGCGCGGAACGCAAACTCGAGCGCACCCACCAGAACCTTCTCCGGCTGAACGATATTGTCCGTGAGATCGAGCGGCAGATCCGCAGCGTGGAACTTCAGGCCAAAAAGGCCGAGCGCTACCGGACCATTAGGGAGGAGCTCAAGGGAAAAGAGCTAGTTTGGGCGGGCCTTCAGAAGCGGGCCCTGGATGAGGAACTTTCCGGCTCGGGCAAAGAGCTCGCGGCGGCGGAGGACCGTTCCGTGGAAGCCCTGGTTACGCTCCGGTCCAGGGAGTCCGAAACCGAGGAGACCAAGCGCAGACTCTTGGAGGGAGAACGGGAGGTGGGCTCTCTTCAGGAAAGCGCCTACCAGTGCAAAGTGCAGATTAACAGTAACGAACAAAAGGTCGGATTTCTCAAGCGAGACCACAGGGACCTCCTGGAAGGAGAAGAGAAGGCCGCGGTCGAAATCCGCGAGCTGGAGGCGAAGCTGGAGAAATCTTCCCTGGAAATCGACAATTTTAAAAAGGCAGGGGATGAGTTCGTTCAGCTCTCACTCTTCGAAGGTTCCTATCTAAAAGACAAGGAAGAGGAGCTCGAGCGCATCCGGGCTGAAATAGACGCGGCCCAGTCAAACCTGGACGAGGAGAAGGGCAAACTCATCGAGCTCTGGAATCTGGATGCGCAGTTGAAAAACGAGCGCCTGGTTGATGAACGCCACCGCGACGAGATGGAAAGGGAATCCGCCAGGGCGGGGAGGGAGCAAGCAGAGCTTGTCCAGTCCCAGGAGTCCTGGGCGGCCAGGCGACGGGAGAGACTTGAGGCCCTCGAGGGGATTGAAAATCGGGCCAATGCCATCAGGGGCGAGATCGACGGGGTTCTGGCCGGGGTTCAGGAATTGGGAAAGCTCACGAGGATCCACGAGAGGGAATTCGAGGGCTTGAAAGAGCAGTGGCAGGAGGCGCGTTCGAAGCTCACCACCCTGGAGGCTTTGCAGAAAAACTACGAGGGGTGCCAGGAGGGTGTGCGCGCCATCATGTTCAGGCGCCAGAAAAAAGAAGGCTTTGCCGGAATACATGGCCTGGTGGCGGACGTCATCGAAGCACCGGAGCCCTTCGAAAGGGCGTTGACAGCGGTTCTGGGCGACCGGCTTCAATACATCATCGTGCAGAGCCACGAGGACGGCCTCGAGGCCATCGAGTACCTCAAGCGGGAGTCAGCGGGACGCGGAACGTTCATTCCCCATCACCTGTCTCACAAAGAAGGCCGTTTGGCCACTGTGGCGGAGCCCGAGGTGGTCTCTCCCATGCTTGGGCTCGTTTCCGTCAAGGAAGGGTACCGCGAGGTCGCCGAATATCTGTTGGGGGACGTTGTGGTGGTGCGGGACTTGAAGTCCGGGCTGGGGCTTTGGGGAAAGAACGGTTTCGTCAACACCCTGGTCACTCCCGAAGGAGAGGTCATCGACCCCATGGGTGTCATCAGCGGGGGGAGCCTGGATAACCTCCAGGGCAACTTCCTCACCCAGCGGCGCCACATTAAGGAGTTAGAGCTCCAGCTGGCAGACCTGGCAGTCAAGCTCAAGGAAAAGGAGGCCGAGGTCCGGGGGATCAAGGAAAAGGCGGAGTCCGCCGAGGGCCGCAGGGCCACCCTGGTAGAAGAAGGCCACCGTCTCGACCTTGACCGTATCCAAGCTGAGCATGAATTCCGGCAGGCCGAACAGGAAATCGACCGGCTCGAGGAGGCCCGCCAGAGGCTTTCCAGGGAAGCAGAGGAGTTGGCGGAGGGCCTTGAATCTCTCACGGAAAAGATTCGTGACACCCGGACAAGAATAGATAGCCGGCTTCAAGAGCGCGCCCAGCGGGAAAGCCGGGTGGAGGAAACGGAAAGCACCGTCGCCCGCTTGACGGCGGACTTGAGGCGGGTCGAGTCTCAAGTGATGGAGTCCCGCGTCCGCACGGCGGCTTTGAGCGAAAAGAAAGAAAACGCCCAGATCAATTTGGAAAACCGCATCCATCTAAAGGAGGAGCTCGCGCAGCGGCTGGAGTCGGTCAGAGAGCAGCTAAGGGAAATGGGCTTGAAACGCCAGCGAATTACAGAAGAGGTGGACCAAACGGAGAGTGTCCTGGAGTCGGGTCGAAAAACGCTGGAAGGCTTGGAGCAGAAGCTGGAAGGGGAGCGCCTCGCTTACCGGGAACTATCGCGCCGCCTGGCCGAGATGGAAGAGTCCATTAAAGAAGTCCGGTCTTCGGTGGAAAGCGCCCAGGAGGAGAAAAACCGGCTACAGCTATTTATCTCCGAGAAAAGGCTCAAACTCCAGCACCTCGCCGACGGCATCCGCGAAAAATACGGCGTGGACCTCTCCGAAGCCCCTTGGGAGGACGGCGGGGCCGGGGAGCCCTGGCAAAACCTCCCTGAGGAAATCGAGGAGCTTCGTGGCCGGTTGGAGCGAATGGGTGAGGTGAACCTCACGGCTATCGGGGAGTTCGAAGATCTGAATGCCCGCTACCAGTTCCTGAGCAAGCAGAAAGAGGACCTGGAGAAGTCCACCGCCGATCTGCAGCGAACCATCGCCAAGCTCAATCGTTTCTGCCGCGTCCGCTTCAAGGAGAGCTTTGACGAGATCAACCAGAGATTCCAGGAGATTTTCACCCGGCTTTTTCGAGGGGGAAAGGCGCGATTGTTTTTGACGGACGAAAACGATTACCTGAACACGGGCGTGGACATTGTGGTGCAGCCCCCGGGCAAAAAACTTCAAACCATCAGCCTGCTTTCGGGCGGCGAAAAAGCGCTGACGGCCATCAGCCTCCTTTTCGGTATCTTTCTCACCAAGCCTAGTCCCTTCTGCTTCCTCGACGAAGTGGACGCTCCGTTGGACGATGCCAATGTAGAGCGTTTTCTGGAGATGCTGGAGGAGATGAGCCAGTCCTCCCAATTTGTTTTGATTACCCATAATAAACGCACCATGCAGTCGGCGAGCGTCCTGTACGGAATTACGATGTCGGATCCTGGGGTATCCAAGGTCGTTTCCGTGAGGATGAGCTGATGACTGGCCCCCGAACCCCCTAGGTCTCTCCTTGAAAAATGAGTCTTTTCCAGCGCTTGAAAGAGGGGCTCACCAGAAGTCGCAGGGGATTGACCGAAAGGCTGGCGGGGCTTTTTCAGGGTAAAGCCTCCAACGAAGAGATCCTGGAGGGTCTGGAAGAGGCCCTGATCACAGCCGATGTGGGGGTCACCGCCACCCGAAAGTTGCTCGAGGCCCTTGGGCGGCAGTCCCAGGTGCGGTGGGGAAACGACCCGGATGTCTTCGCCTCCTGTCTCCAGGACGAGATTGTGCGAATTTTGACGGATACCGGGCCGCACGAGACAAGGGTTCCCCGCTACTCCGCGAGGCCGTGGGTGATCCTTTTCGTAGGTGTGAACGGGGCGGGTAAGACGACAACCATTGGAAAACTTGCGGAGCAGCACCGGCGGGAGGGGAAAAAAGTCATCCTGGCCGCGGGCGATACTTTTCGCGCCGCCGCCATCGAGCAGCTGGAAATTTGGGGCCAGAGGGCCGGTGCCGAGGTTATCCGGCATCAGCACGGCCAGGATCCATCGGGAGTGGCCTTTGATGCCGTCCACGCCGCTCGCAAGCGGGACGCCGACATCGTGCTCATCGATACCGCCGGGCGCCTCCATACTAAAACCCCCCTGGTGGAGGAATTGAAAAAGATAGTCCGGGTAGTGGGCCGCGAGTTCCCAGGCGCCCCTCATGAAACCTTGCTGGTCCTGGATGCCACCACCGGGCAGAACGCCCTTCAGCAGGCCAGGGTTTTCAAGGAGTCTTTGGGGGTTACTGGAATCGTTCTGACCAAATTGGACGGAACGGCCAAAGGAGGAGTGGTTCTGGGGATCCAGGAGGAATTGAGGATCCCGGTGGCGTACGTCGGTGTTGGGGAATCCGTGGAAGACTTGCAGCCCTTCGAGCCCGCCGGCTTTGCCCGCGCCCTGTTTTCCGCAAATCCGTGACGGAGGGGGGTGGCCTGCCTTCGAGAATGGCTTGACAATGCGAAAAGCCAAATCTAAACTAAACCGTTAACATTGCAAGAATATCGAGCTCTTGACGTGGAAAATCTCGAACAGCTGGAAGCCAAGATTGAAGAGCTACTCGAGAACCATGAGAGAATCAGGAAAGAGAAGGAGTTTATAGAGAAGCAGCTTCAACAAAAAGAAAACGAGTTACAGGTTCAGCTTCGCAAGCGCGAGCGGGAGAGAAGCGAGATCCGGCAAGGGATAGAAAAGATCCTGGGACATTTCGCGCGCCTGGATCTTCCCTGAAAATGGAGAAGCTTTTATGAAAAAACCCGTTGATGTCGAGATTTTTGGGCAGCGATTTGTGCTGCGCAGCGAAGAAGAGGAAAGCTACGTGCGCAAGGTAGCGGACTACGTGGATGTCAAGATGAAGGAGGTCCTCAATGGCCAGCAGCCCGTGGCCAAGATCAACGTGGCCATGCTGGCGGCTTTGAACATCGCCGATGAGTACCACCGATTGAAGGACAGATACGAAGAAGTGTTGCAGCGGCTGGACCGCTGGTCGGAAAGACTTTCAATCACTTTAACCAAGGAGGGCTAGACAGGCGATCCTTTCCCCTGCGGTGTTTGTGATCGACGTAGACAACGTAGAACCAACGTAGAGTAAGAAAGGAAGCGGTTCCTTGCCGTGGCGGTCATGCCCCCGTTTTAGGGGAAGGCTCAAGCGGCAACACGGCGTCCACCTGGTTGTCCAGGTTCAAGTTGACTCATTGACACGGCACCCTGCGGGGGAATTTAAGACAAGAAGTGGGTTCGAGGGCGAATGGTTTTGGGGCGGGTAGGCGGTCGGACAATTTTCCTGAATCGGGTCGGCATGGATCGAGACACTGGTTGCAAATGATCGTAACAGGCTTTACAGATTGCACTGGGCATATTCGTCGTCATGGAGTGGGCGCAGTCGTGGATCTCTCCCTCCGCAGGAGGCGAAGATCGAAAACGCGCGGACCCGGCGCCCCGGGTCCGGTGTCGTTGTGAATCGGGGCCCGTTGCCTCACTGTTGACAACCATCCCACCTTGCCTGCTTAATTAAGGACTCGCCTGCGGCTGTATCCCGTGAGGGATCAGAAACAGAGTCTCAGGGAGAAGGTCCTTCTCAGGCGGAAGACCCTTGCGCCGGCAGAGCTGGCCGGATGGCATCGAGCCATCGAAGCCAGGGTTCTTTCCCTTCCCGCCTATAACAGGTCCAGATCCGTCGCGCTTTACAGTCCCATCGGCAATGAGGTGGAGACGGCGGGGATCTGCGACCACGCTTTGAATAGCGGTAAGGCTGTCTTTTACCCCAGCTCCGGCGGTGGCGCGACGGGTTGGGTGCGGGTGGATTCCCGCCGCCGCCTGCTGGCGCAAAACGGCGGGATCCCGGAACCAGCTGGAGGCGCCCCCCTCGTGGAGGGGGATTTCGAGGGGCTGGTCGTCTTCCTGCCGGGCGTGGCCTTTGACAGCGCGGGGCATCGCCTGGGGCGGGGCCGGGGGTGGTACGACCGGGCGTTGGCGGGTCTCGGGTCGGGACCGGAGCGCGTGGCCCTGGCCTTCGAGTTTCAAATTGTGGAGTCCTTGCCTGTGGAGGACTGGGACCAGGGAGTTCACCAGATAATTACGGAGAAACGAATCATTCGGTGCTTCGGGGCGGCACCGCACTGAGGTGGCCGCGTAAAAATTCGACCCCTTTAGGGAGAAGGGAGGTGGGTCATGTTGGCAGATATCAATCTGTATTATGGATTGGGCGGTATTCTACTGGGTGGTCTGTCCGTTGTTGTAGCTTCCTGGATCCGCAGCAGGCAACGGCAGATGCAGTTGGAAATGGCCAAGGGCACGGCGACCCGCATCGTTGAAGAGGCCCAAAAGGAGGCTTCGGCGATCAAGCGGGAGGGTGAGATCCAGGCCAAGGACGGCATCCTGCAGTCCCGGGTTAATTTCGAGAAGGAAGTACGGGAGACCCGCAACGAGCTGCAGGCCCAGGAAAAGAGGCTCCTCAACCGGGAGGAGTCGCTGGACAAACGGGCGAGTACCATGGAGAGGCGCGAGGCGGAGGTCTCCCAGCGGGAGCGATCCATCTCGGAGAAAGAGGCGGACTGCAAACGCCGGATAGAAAGTGCCCAGGCGCAGTTGGAAGATGCGGCGGGCATGAGCCGGGAGGAGGCCAAGAGGACCCTAATGGATCAGATGCTTGAGGAGACCCGGCACGAGTCCGCCAAGCGCATCCGGCTGATCGAGGAGCAGGCCAAAGAGGAGGCCGATCAGAAAGCGAAGAAGATCGTTACCCTGGCCATCGAGAGGTTGGCGGGCGACTTCGTTGCCGAACGGACGGTGTCCGCCGTTACCCTGCCCAGCGACGATATGAAGGGGAGGATCATCGGCCGCGAGGGGAGAAATATCCGGGCTCTGGAGGCCGCCACGGGAATTGATCTCATTGTCGACGATACCCCCGAGTCGGTCATCATCTCGGGGCACAATCCGATCCGTCGGGAAATCGCCCGGCTGTCGCTGGAAAAGCTGATCTCCGACGGTCGTATCCATCCGGGGCGTATTGAAGAGGTGGTGCGGAAATCCGAGCAGGAGCTCGATGAAAACATCCGGGAAGCCGGGCAGAAGGCCATTTTCGACGTAGGGGTGCACGGCATCCATCCTGAGCTCATCAAGTTACTGGGACGTCTCAAGTTCCGCTACAGTTACGCGCAGAACGTGTTGCTCCATTCCATCGAGGCTGCCTTCATCTGCGGGGTCATGGCTGCGGAGATGGGGCTCAACGAAAAGCAGGCCAAGCGTGCTGCCCTGCTCCACGACATTGGCAAGGCCGTGGACCACGAGGTGGAGGGTTCCCACGCCATCATCGGCGCCGAGTTGGCCCGTAAGTACGGCGAGTCCCCGAAGATTGTCAACGCCATTGCAGCTCACCACGAAGAGGTGAAGGCTGAGACCATTCTGGCCCCGCTGGTGGACGCCGCCGACGCTTTGTCCGGGGCGCGGCCGGGGGCCCGGCGGGAGATGCTCGAGACCTACGTGAGGCGCCTGGAGGAGCTGGAGCGCATCACCAATTCCTTCAAGGGTGTGGAAAAGTCCTACGCGGTGCAGGCAGGCCGCGAAATCCGGATTATGGTGCAGAGCGAATCCGTCAATGACGATCAGGCCTCCGTGATGGCCCGGGAGATCGCACGCAAGATCGAAAATGAGATGACGTATCCGGGGCAGATCAAGGTCACCGTCATTCGCGAGGTCCGAAACGTCGATTACGCCCGGTAGGCGATTGCAGATTTCGGAATTTGGATTGTTGATTTACGAAGATCGGGGGCAAGACTGCGTCGAAGATCTAGGGATTCAAGGTCCGGCGAGTCGCTCAGGGGACGATGGTATTTGAGATCCGCAATCCGCAATCTAAAATCATAAATGGGTTAGAGTTGTTATGCGTATCTTAATTCTGGGTGACGTGGTGGGACGGCCGGGGCGGGGAGCCATCCGGAGCCTCGTCCCGTCGCTGGTCGAGAGCGAGAACCTGGACCTGGTAGTGGCCAATGCGGAGAACGCGTCCGGGGGGATCGGCGTGGATGTCAAGAGCGCAGAGGAGCTCTTCGCGGGAGGCGTCGACGTCCTCACGTCGGGTAACCACGTGTGGAAGAAAAAAGAGATCAACAACTATATGGAAGCCAACCCGCGCCTCCTACGCCCCGCTAACTATCCCGGAAGCGCGCCCGGGCGCGGATGGTTCGAGTGGCAAGGCAAGACGGGGCAGAGCGCCCTGGTGATCAATCTCGAGGGCCGGGTCTTCATGCGAAGCCTGGAAGACCCCTTTCGCACCGCGGACGCCATCCTCCGCGACCATGGCAAATTCTCCCCTGTTGTTCTGGTGGACATGCACGCCGAGGCCACATCGGAGAAAAACGCCATGGGCTGGTATCTGGACGGCCGGGCCTCGCTGGTCTACGGGACCCACACC
>Ga0326597_10000551_pt1:37500-66645 | contig 66645 bp, 50 predicted proteins | sample RVTome_12_FD_203789 | JGI IMG/M metagenome (GOLD analysis project Ga0326597, IMG submission 203789) | Soil microbial communities from uranium-contaminated site in the Upper Colorado River Basin, Wyoming, United States - RVT100D185 | ecosystem: Environmental > Terrestrial > Soil >...
AGCTGTCTACTCGGTCGTACCCAAGACCATCCTGCGCAGGCTTGGGGTCAAGCCGCACTCCAAGCGGACCTTTACCTTGGCAGATGGCACCCAAATCACGCGGCAGGTGGGCGATTTGATCTTTAAGTTCGATGGACAGCAGGGGGCTTCGCCAGTGATTTTCGGTGAGAAAGGGGACAGCTCACTTCTTGGCACGGTCTCAATTGAAGCCCTAGGCTTCATCCTCGACCCCATCCGCCGCGAGCTTCGCCCGCTACCAATGATCCTGGGTAGTCATAGCGCTTAATATTCCATGTAATCTATCGGGTTCTGCCCGACGGCCGCTTCAGGGTTTTTCATATGAGTCGTATGGAGGATTCCACCTGCGATGAAAGCCGTCCTGAGCCGGCTAGCCCGCCAGCGCACAACCGACGCTACAACTCTTGCCCGCATTTGGCTTGCCGAGCGCCTGGAGCTGGAACTGAAGTCTGGTTGAGGCCTCAAACCTGGCCTCCAGCGCCGATGGTACTATGCGGTCGCCCCTGTCCTCGCTACGCTCGGAATCTCAAATGGCAGATCTCAGATTGCAGATTTGAGATTTTCCATCTGATCATCCCGAAGGGCCTGGAGTAGGACGCCGCCCTTCGGCAGGCTCGGGGTGGGAGTTCGACTGTGGTTCGACCGGCTCACCACCCCGAGGGGAATCGAGGGGAGGCTCACTCGAAGTCTGAGCTTGTCGAACCACCGGGATTAAAACGAAGGGCCCGATCTCGAAAGAGGTCGGGCCTTTTTTTCTTCCGGGTTCGACGTGCTAGAATCCAGCGACTACTCAAAGCAGTATTGCATTTCGATCCGAGGTGGCTGAGCTATGAACGCGATTCCCGAGATCGAGATCCAGGAAGCCAAAAACAAACTGGACCAGAAAGAGTGCCTTTGCGAGGACATACGAGATCCAGCCTCATTCCAGGCAGGGCATATCCCCGGAGCCATACATTTGCATGACGGTAACGTGCAGGAGTTCATCGAGAGCGCGGATAAGGAGCACCCGGTGATCGTTTACTGCTATCACGGTAACAGTAGCCTGGGTGCCGTAGCATATTTTCTGCAGAACGGCTTCAGAAATGTTGCGACCATGAGCGGCGGCTTCGAAGCTTGGCGCCAACTCTATGAGCATTAGCGCGGGTGGCATCCCGGCGAAGCCCACTTTTTAAAGACCTTCGTGGATTATACCCTGCGTCCGGGCAACCAACCAACTCAGGCAATGACGGAGGATGAGAGAATGAGCGACATGGATATTCGGGCTTTCAACCGGGACACCTTCAAAGGGGCCGGCAGCAACTTCGGCGAGTTCCGCCACCGCCTGCCGTGCGGCACAGAAGCGCCGGATTTCACCTTGGCAGACTTGAGCGGGAAGAAAGTCACCCTGTCGGGATTTCGGACAAAGAGCTACGTCGTCCTGGAGTTCGGCGCGCTCACCTGAACTCCGACGGTGGCGCAGGTCGCGCCCATGAGGAAATTGCACCAGGAATACCAGGGGCAGGGTGTCCAGTTCCTTCTGGTTTACGTGCGGGAGCCCCACCCCGGCGAGGGTGTGCCAGCCCACGGCTCCTACGAGCAGAAGGTCAGCCACGCCTGCCGGCTGAGAGACGTGGAGAAAGTTTCGGTACCAATTTTGGTTGACACCCTGGAAGGGGCCGCCCATAACGCCTATGGCACCCTGCCCAACGCCTGCTACATCGTCGACAGGCAGGGCATCATCGTATTCAAGGCCCAGTGGACGGACGCTGTGGAAGTCGGCTTCGCCCTCAAAGAACTCTTCCTTCGCGAGGAGCGACTCGCCCGGGGCTACGACTTGAAAGGGGGCTACATCGAGAAGATGCATTTCCCGCCGCGCGATCTTCCGGAACGGGACCGGGTCTTGGGCCGCGGCGGCGCCAAATCGGTGGCCGATTGGGAGGCGATCCACGGAAGGATCAAGAAACTATAACCACCGGCGCGGGAGCGTTGGTTTGATTTTTTGCAGGGTATCTGAGTATTACAAATCGACTATGTTACGATAGGATCATCCTGAGCCTTGTGTAGGGGAGAAGCCGGACACCGTTACCGGCGCAATACAGTGAGCTTTTTCGGCTCCGAATGGTTTTCCCTACAGATTTTTCCTGGCGCCCGCCCCGGTTCGGCTTCTTCCGTGCGCGGTGTGATAGCCGCTAAAGCAGAATCAATTCCTCCCTAACTCTTTGAACCTGCATACTATTCATTGTCCCGGCGACGGCCGGACGACCGTCCCCGGGTGAATGGCACGCTCGCTGGTATGCCTTTTGCTCCCAATGAAGAGTTGTGAACAAAGCAGGTTTCACAAAACCTACCGGTGGGTCAAGCTCAACCGGCGGCACCCAATCGCGCCGCGCTTCCAGCCAATCTCTCGCGTCCGTGATTGTCGTTAGCCTGTTAGCTTTCCTTTCCACGTGCCAACCAATGCAGCCGGGACTCACGCCCGAGCAGAAGCTCATCCTCAAAGGACGGGACCTCTTTTTTAACGAGACCTTTGCGGGAAACGGGCGGTCCTGCGGGACCTGCCATCGTGCGGAGAACAACTTCGCCATCGATCCAGTTTTCATAGCCGGATTGCCCAAGGACGATCCGCTGTTCGTCGTCGAATTCACGCCCGCGCTGGCGAAAAATTTCGAGAACCCGCGGCTCATGCGGGAGTTCGGGCTGATTCTCGAAAACCTGGACGGGTTCGGCGATCTGGAAAACGTCTTCACCCAGCGCGGCGTGCCCCATACCCTGGCGCTGCGCACTTCGGTCAACAGTCCCAACGGCCCGCGCACCGGCTGGTCCGGAGACGGCGCGCCGTTAGACGGAAGCTTGAAGGCCTTCGCTGTCGGTGCCGTCATCCAGCACTTTACCCGAACCTTGAACCGCATCCCCGGCGTCGACTTCCGGTTGCCCACGGAGGAGGAGCTGGAGGCGTTGGAGGCTTTCCAATTGGCCCTGGGGCGCCAGGAGGATTTGGCACTGCCGCTTTCCCTAAAGGGCACGGTGGCAAAGCGCGGGCAGGAGATCTTCCTCGACAACTCGCTTGGCAAGTGCAACGTCTGCCACGGAAACGCAGGGGCGAACGCGTCCCTGGGTGGACAGGACGCCAATAACGCCAATTTCAATACCGGCGTGGAAAACCTGGAGGACCAGCCCATTGATCAAATCGGCGAGCGGGTGCCGCCCGACGACGGGTTTGGCGTGCCGGGCGACGGTACCTTCAACACACCGCCGCTGGTCGAGGCGGCGGATACGGGGCCTTTTTTCCACAACAATTCCATCGATACCATCGAAGGAGCCGTCGCCTTCTACAACGGCAGAGCCTTCAATAATTCCCCCTCGGGTCAATTTCTTGCCGGCACGGACCCCAAAGGCGTAGGCATCCGCCTGGAGGCGACCCAGGTGGTTGCGGTGGCGGCCTTCCTCCGGGTCATCAATGCCCTGGAAAATATCCGTGCGAGCGTAGACTTGATCCAGGGCGCGCTGGGCAAGCGGTTTGCGATTTTTGGCAACGCCGGCGAGCAGCTCAGGTTGGCCGCCTTCGAGATCGAGGACGCTATTAGAGTGCTCCAGGGAGCCAACCTGCATCCGCAGGCAGTTTCGCACCTGGAGAGCGCCAGAAAGTCCGTTACGAAGGCTAAAAACAGCTCCTTTCGCAGAAAACTGCTCGCGATGGCATCGTTAGAGGAGCTGCAAAGGGCGAGAGCGGAGCTGGTCGGACCTTAACAATGCGCCGCATTTAGCAGGGACGTTCCCTGGTGCAGAATAGGGAGAGGTGATCTAGATGATGAAGAAGCTGGCCATATTGGCCCTCGTAGCCGCCCTGCTTGGCTCGTACCGGGCTCACGGCCAACAGATGACCGAAAAGTACATACCCGTGGGCGCCTATCCGGCGCTGGCGGGTAAGCTTACCATCTTGGGCACCATTGCGGCGGTGGATGAGCCGGCCGGTACCATCACGCTCAGCGCGGCGGACGGCGATCGCATTTTTCAAATAACCGGCGGTACGAGAATATGGCTCGACCGGTCGTTGCTCGGGCAGCCCAATATGGATGGCGCCTTAACCGACGTGGGTGCCGGGCTGAAGGCCGAAGTCAGCGCCATGGGGCCCGAACAGGCCGGCGTTGCCAGGTGGGTCAAGGTTCAAATTCCATCCACGCGCTGAATGGCGCACCGCCCGTCGGCATCTCCACCCCCGGGGCTTTCGGCGTAGAAATCAGCAGGCCCGATCTCGCAAGAGACCGGGCCTTTTTTCGTTTGACGGCGGGGTGTTTTCCTGATTAGCTTGGCCGCGTCTTTTTTGCCAAGCAAAGAGGAGAAGTCCCCATGCGCGTCGACGTTCACGCCCATCATTACCCGGAGAAGTACGTTAGCTGCCTGTCGCAGTTCGGCAAGGATACCTCACATACGGCCAAGGCGCCCGGAGCCGGGGTGACACTGGATCAACGCATCGAGCTTCTGGACCGCTCGGGCATCCGCGTTCAGGTGCTGAGCGTCGGCGCGCAGCAGCCCTATTTCCCTCGCGCCGAGCAGGCCGCCACGGCCGCCCGCACCGCCAACGATCTCTACGTGGAAGTCCGTGAAAAGTATTCCGGCCGGTACGAAGCCTTCGCTACAATTCCGTTGCCCCACGTGGACGCCGCCCTGAAGGAGGTGGCGCGCGGCCTGGACGATCTCGGCATGCTGGGCGTCAACCTCGGTTGTTCCGTTGCGGGTGAGCCCCTGGACGATCCGGCCTTCAAGCCCGTCTTCGACGAGCTCAACCGCCGCGGCGCGGTCGTGTTTCTCCATCCCCAGGGCATGGGCTGCGGCCCGCTCCTCGATGTCCATGGTTTAAACTTTACCCTCGGGGCGCCCTTCGAAGATTCCATCGCCGCCCTCAGGCTCGTGCTTGCGGGGGTTACTCGCAGCTATCCCAAAATCCGCGTTATCGTGCCGCACCTGGGCGGGACCCTGCCCTTTCTGCGCATGCGGCTCGACGGCTCGCTTCGCGGGCGCACGGAGTTCAAACCCAGCGAGGAACTGAAGCGGTTTTGGTACGATACGGTCAACGAAAACATTCCCTCCCTCCATTGCGCCCGGGAGGCCTTCGGCGCCGACAGGCTCCTGTTCGGAACGGACTTCCCCCACGTCTTCGGCGACCGGTTCGAGCGGTGTGTGAGCTACATCGAAAAATCGGACCTCCCGGCGGAGGAAAAAACCGCCATCCTCGACCGTAACGCCCAGTCTCTCCTCGGTTTGGCGGATCGCTGACGGCGGGGGCTTCATTCTGTCACCTTGAAGAGCGGAGAATACTTTGCATAATTTATTCTGACTTTATTCCAGGTCAAGCCATGTCCGACGTAACCCCAGTTCCGGCCAAAGGACCGGTCTTGCTCCTCATCGGCACCCGCAAGGGCGCTTTTTTTGTTCGCGGGGATAAGACCCGGCGGAACTGGAGTCTCTCCGGTCCCGTTCTCCTCGGGCACGTGGCGCACCACCTGGTGCTCGACCCGCGCGACGGCCGAACCCTGCTCATGGCCGCCCGGACGGGGCACCTGGGACCCACGGTTTTCCGTTCCACGGATCTGGGTAAACGGTGGAAGGAGGCAAAACGCCCGCCGGCTTTTTCCAAGGCTCCGGAGGGCAAGCGGGGGCTCGTCCTCGACCATGTCTTTTGGCTCACGCCGGGCCACCCGGAACAGCCCGACGTCTGGTATGCCGGCTCCTCCCCGCAGGGGCTTTTTCATTCCACCGACGGGGGGCGCACGTGGACAGGAGTGGCGGGATTCAACAACCACCCCATGCGGGAGGCCTGGTGCGGGGGAGCGGGCGATGGAACGCCGGACGGCCCGAAACTTCACTCCATCAATATCGATCCCCGCGATGCCAACCATCTCTATATTGCGATGTCGTCGGGGGGCGTGTTCGAGTCCGTGGACGGGGGGAAGGACTGGCGACCCCTGAACCAGGGGTGCGCCGCCGATTTCCTGCCCACCCCGGACCCCGAGTACGGGCACGATCCCCACTGTGTTCTGCTCCATCCGCTCATGCCCGACCGCCTCTACCAGCAAAACCATTGCGGTATCTATCGCATGGACCGGTCTGAGGGCCGGTGGGTCCGCATCGGCACCGCCATGCCCAAGCGCGTGGGCGACATCGGATTTCCTCTGGTTCTCCATCCCCGGGACCCCGACACCCTCTGGGTTTTCCCCATGGACGGCACGGAGGTATGGCCGAGGACGAGCCCCGATGGAAAACCCGCTTGCTACGTGACACGCGACGCGGGAAAGACATGGAAGCGTCTGGATGAAGGTCTGCCGGGAAGGGCCTGGTTTACCGTGAAACGTCAGGCCATGGCCGGGGATCTGCACGAGCCGATGGGGCTTTACTTCGGCACGACCAGTGGGGAACTCTGGGCGAGCCGCAATGGCGGGACGAGCTGGACTTGCCTGGCAAGCCACCTGCCGGAGATTTACTCGGTGGAGGCCGCGGAACTGGCCAAATGAAAGTCTATATCCCGACGCCCCTTCGCTCCTATACCCGGAAGAAAGCTGTTATCGAGGCAAAGGGGGAAACGGTGGGAGAGCTGCTGGCCGAGATGAACCGGCACTACCCCGGCGTTCGTTTCCGTATTGTCGATGAGCAGGACGGCATCCGCCGGCACATCAAGATTTTTGTCAATGACGAGCAGGTTCCCGACCTTGGGACGCCTGTGAGGCCTGCTGACACCGTCCACATCGTCTGCGCATTGAGCGGCGGCGTCGGATTTCCCCCCCGACACCACAGGACTTGATGGTCCCCAGGGCGGGCCGGGGCGTTCTCGTTTCTCTTGCCTTATGCCAGTAGCGTTCCGTATAATCGATCGTCGTTCGAGGTCCGGTGACGCCTCCGAATTTACGCGATTCCCAACCGTGAAAGGCAATACCATGAAAATTCTGGCGTCTCTCATTGGATGGCTAGCCGTTTTTTCCATTGTCGGCCTGTTCCCCGACGCTGCCCATGGCCAGAACCCGGCCCCTCGGTCCGCCGCCGAGCCGGTCCCACGCCTCTCGCCTTCAGTCCCAAGGTCGGCTGCTCCGCCGGGGACGGAGACCCGTCCCAAGACGACGCGTATCGTCATCGAGGGGGCGCGGTTTACCGGTTCCTCCGTAGCCGTGGGCGCGACGGCATCGCTCCGGGTCACAGTGAGAAACGCCGGCACTGGGGAGAGCAGTCGGTTCGATATCCTCGTCCGGCGCCGCTCCCGCACCGTAGCGCGCGTTCGGGTGAGCAGCCTGCCGGCCGGTCGCAGGACGGAGCGAACCCTCGAGTTTCCACTTTCGGGTAGTCCTGAGCGGCGGTGCTACCAGGTCGCGCTACAGCAACCGTCGGGCGGTAAGCTCGACCTGGGTGGAGCCCGGCAGGCCTGTCTCACGGTGGCGGCGGGCGCGGCGACCATGCAGCCTCTCGAGAAAACCCAGCGTCAGGCGGCGGTTCCCCGGACGCCCCAGAAGCAATCGATGAATGCTCTGGAAGAGGGTCTCCTGCTCACCGTCAACGGGGGCTCGCAGGCGGTGACGGTTAACGAAGGTACGCCGGCAACAGTTCAGTGGCAGATTGGCACGGTCAGCCCGGCCTCCGGAATCAAGCTGTTTCTCACGGCGGATCCCAACACCGACTACTGTGTTCAAGGGGCCACGTCCAGTGATCCCAACTGGGGGTACCGGGGCGGATACCCCAACGGGACCTACACGTTGGTTCACAATCCTTATTATCTCGAACGGACGGTGTACGTTTACGGGTGCGTTTGGAACGAAGGAGGCTCGCCTGAATATGCCGGAGTCGCTCTGAATACGGTCGAAATGCGCTACCTGTCATCGCCCGACCTGACGGTCTCCGATCTCTTCATCGCCTCGGACGAAGTCCGCTTCAAGGTAAAGAACATCGACGATATCGCGGTGAAAAAGCCGGGCCGTGTAAACTACCAGTTAACCGTAACGGCGCCTTCCACAGTACCGAAGACCTTCGAGGGCCTTGCCGCTCTCACCACCCTGGCCCGGCTCAACCCCCAGGAAGAAACCGGCGAGGACCGGGTAACAGGGCACAACGTTCCCTTGTTAAGCAACACTCGGCTCTCGCTCTGCATCAACCCGGACAGGAAGATCCCCGAGGCCAACTACGAGAACAATTGTCTGACAAGGGTCCCAGGCCAGTTCTTGCCGGACCTGGCGGTTAGCGGCGGCCGGATGAACCTGTTCAAGCCGCCGGAGGATGACGGGTTGTTGGATTTCCTGGCCGATTGCGTCACCAATTTCGGCTGCGAATTCGACACCAGCGGCCATACGGGCGATTACATCGACGTTGTGGTGCGGAACACCGGCAATCTACCCATGGCGAATTTTGACGTCCTCGTCGGATACTGGAGCGAGGGAGGAAGCGGAAGCCAGACCCTAAAACAGAAAGTCAGCTCGCGCGTGGAGCCCGGCCGGAGCACCAAGGTGACGTTTTATCTTGGAAGCAGCTCCTCCCGGTGGGGCGACGCCGGTTGTTGCGGGGTGACGGCCATGGTCGATCCCGATCAGAAAATCACCGAGTTCGACGAGGGAAACAATAAAAAGAGCCTGGCCACGGTCCGGCTTACGGCCGTGCGGGACCACAGGTCCCGTTAGGACGAACGCAAATGGCGTTTAAGCCTGGGCTTTTTTAAGCTCCGCTCCTCCTCTGAGATGTTCGATAGCCATCTCCCGCATGCGGAACTTCTGTAGCTTGCCGGTGACGCTGGTGGGAAACTCTTCAACAAACCAGATGTATTTTGGAACCTTGAAGTGGGCGATCTTGCCTTTGCAGAAGTCGCGGATTTCTTGTTCGCCGGCGCTCTGGCCCGCATGGAGCTGTATCCAGGCCATGACCTCCTCGCCGAAGAACTCGTCGGGCACGCCGAAAACCGCTACGGCGGAGACCTTGGGGTGGGTGAAGATGAGGTCTTCGATCTCCCGCGGATAAATGTTCTCGCCGCCCCGAATGATGAGTTCTTTGAGCCGGCCGGTGATTTTCACGTAGCCGTCGGCGTCCATGGAGCCCAGGTCCCCCGAATGGAGCCAGCCGCCTGCGTCGATAACTTCGTCGGTCGCCTCGGGGTTGCCGTAGTAACCCCGCATAACGTGGTAGCCGCGAAAGCAGATTTCGCCGGACGCGCCGGCGGGTAAGGTTTCGCCGCTGCCCACGTCGACAACCTTCACCTCTTGATGGGGCAAATTGATACCCACCGTCTCGGTACGACGCTCCAGCGTATCCTCCATGGAGGTCAGGTGGGTCAGGGGCGATGCCTCCGTCTCGCCATACCCGATCAGGATTTCCCGGCAGTGCATTTCCTCCATCACCCGCTTCATGAGCGCCGGCGGACAGGGAGCGCCGGCCATAATGCCCGTGCGCAGGCTCGAAAGATCGAACTCCCTGAAACGCGGGTGCTCCAGTTCCTCGAGGAACATCGTGGGAACCCCGTGAATGGCGGTGCAGCGCTCTTCATGGACGGCCTGCAATACCGAAAGTGGGTCGAAGTGCTCGCATGCGACCACGGCGCAGGCCCCCACCGACAGGCACAGTAGATTGGCCAGCACCATTCCGAAACAGTGATAGAAGGGCACCGGAATGCACAGGCGGTCCCGCTCGGTGAAATGCATCGCCCCGGCGGCGAAATAGGCGTTATTCAAAATGTTGTGATGGGTGAGGACCACGGCCTTTGGAAACCCAGTGGTGCCGGACGTGTACTGGATATTGATAGGATCGTCCATGTCCAAGGCCGCTTCGTCCAGCCTTTCCTTGGGGTAAGCTGCGCCGGCGTCGAGGACTTCCGGCCAGAGGGTGAACCCGGAATAGGGCCGCGTGGTATGGAGCGGATCCTTGGGTTCGTAAAGGACAACGCGCCGCAGGTGGGGTAACTCCTTACATTCGAAGTCGCCTCTCGAGGCGCCGCGGATCTCGGGCACGAGTTCACAGAGCATGTCGACGTAGTTGCTCGAACGGAAAGACGGGATGATGAAAAGCCCCTGGACCTCGGATGTCTTGAGGCTGTGGGAAAGCTCCTTCGGCCTGTAGGCCGGATTAATATTGACCAGGATCGCGCCGATGCGGGCCGTTGCCATCTGCAAGAGCAGCCATTCGATATTGTTGGTGGACCAGATGCCGACCCGGTCGCCCTTGCTGAATCCGAGGCCCGCGAGGCCCCGGGCCAACCGGTCCATGGCTCCGGACAGCTCGCCGTAAGTCAGCCGGCGACCCTGGGGAATCGAAACGACCGCCTCGCCATCGGGGAATCGCTTGACGATACGGGCGAATTGTTCCGGAATGGTGAGGCCCGAAAGCGGTTCCGCGCCGCCCCGGTGGCAGTAGCTTTTGCCCGGCTTCGCCATGGGCCCCTCGTCCTAGTGAACGGGCGACTTCTCTTTGACGCCTTGCCAATAGGCGTCCACCCGCGCCTGCACCTCGTTCAGGACCTCGTCGTTGCGTTTCGGACTGAACAGATGATGAAAGCGTCCCTGCCTTTTGAGGTACTCCTCGACCGGCAGCCTGGAGTATGGAACCTTGGTGTGCACGATCTCGCCGTTCACGTACTCCTTGAGCGGCCAGACGCCGGTGCGCACGGCGAGCTGCCCGATCTCGACGGACTCTTTGGGGTCGAAGTCCCATCCCGGGGGGCAAGGAGCGAGCAGGATCAGGAATCGCGGGCCGGCCAGTTTGCGGGCCTTTTCCACCTTGCGCGCCAGGTCCAACGGCTCGGCGCCGATCACCGTCGCCACGTAGCTTGGACTGTGGGCCGCCCAGATGGAAAAGAGGTCTTTCTTTTGGCCGCGGTAGCCTTCGGGCCCTTTGCTGGTCGCCGTCCTTGCTCCATGGGGGGTCGCTCCCGAGTACTGCTGGCCCGTGTTGCCGTAACCCTCGTTGTCGTAGCAGACGTAGAGAAAGTCCAGGCCTCGTTCGATAGCGCCCGATGTCGCGGAAAGTCCCATGCCGTATGCCGCTCCGTCACCGGTCAAGACCACCACGTCCAGGTTTTCCTCCGGCGGCATTTTTTTCTTCTCCATCAGGATGTCCAGCGCGTCCCGTACGCCCTGGGCCCCGGCGGGAGCCGAGGCCATGGCCGTGTAAAGCCACGAGCCGCGAAAGGGCGTGAAAGGATAGATAGAGAGAAGCGTCATGCATCCGGCCGCGTTGACCACCACGCTCTTTTCTCCCAGCAGGTCGTAGATCCCCTGAAACCCTTGAAGCCCTCCGCACCCCGGGCACATGGCGGTCCCGGTTCCAAGGAGATGGGCGGAGGGCAGGTCCTTCATGCGCTTGAATGCAGTCTCGCTCATCGTCTTTCCTCCATCTGATCCGCACGGGCGATGGCCTGGAGTCTTCGAACCTCTCTGAGCTCCGTTTCGGTGTAGAGGAGCCGGGGTGGAGGGGCCTCGCCCTTCTCGGCGGCCTTTTTTGCCACCGATGCCATCTCGTAGAACTCTTGCGGGCTGATGTCCCGTCCTCCCAGGCCGCCCATGAAGCTCGCCAGAACGGGGCGCCGGCCGCCCATGTCCGCCAGAGCCGCCGCGAGCTCCGTGTGGAGCACACCTCCCCTGCCAACGGAAATGTTCTGATCGATGACGGCAACGCCCCGCACGCCGGCGAGGGCCTTGAGAAGGTGGCCCTTGGGATAGGGTCTCAGGACACGAGGCCGTAGAAGCCCTATCTTCCATCCGGCCGCGCGCAGCCGGTCCACGGCGTCCTTCGCCTTGGTAGCAAAGGAACCGATCATGACGAATGCGAATTCCGCTTCTTCCATCCGATACCGCTCCACCGCCTCATAGCTGCGGCCGAAAATTTCAGCGAAGGCCCCGGCTGCCTCGTCGTGCACCGCAAGGGCCTGCATGGCGGCGAGATGGGTCTCGTAGCGGAAATACGAGTAAGACGCCGCACCCAGAACGGCACTGGCCTGGCTAACGGGCGCGCTCGCGCGAAAACGAATGTTCCCGGGATCGAAGGGCGGCAGAAAACGGTCGACTTCTTCCTCAGCGGGGATGGCGACCGGCTCGCGGGTGAAGGAGAGGTAGAAACCGTCCAGGTTGACGATGACCGGGAGTCTCACCCGTTTGTCTTCGGCAATCCGGTAGGCCATGAGGATGGTGTCCAGCACCTCCTGGCAGGTGGCGCAATGGATCTGCAAAAACCCGCTGTCCCGGGTGGCCATGATGTCGTTGTGGTCGGGTTCCAGGGTTAGTGGTGTGGCCAGGCCGCGGGAGACGTTGACCAGCACGAAGGGCGCCCGCCAACCCGCCACGGTGTAGATCATTTCCATACCGTAGAGGAGCCCCTGGCTCGAGGTAGCCGAGAAGACCCGCACCCCCGTGGCGGCCGCCGCGCCGGCCGCCGTGATCATGGAGTGTTCGGATTCGAGGGTGACCAGGCGGGCTTCCACCTGGCCTTCGTCGATCCACGCGGCGAGGGTTTCGATGATCTCGGTTTGCGGCGTGATGGGGAAAGCGGGGATGTAGTCGGCCCGGGCCAGCCTGGCACCCCACGCCGCAGCTCCGTTTCCGGTGAGTAGCTTGCCTTTCATGTCCGTTCTCCTCGCGTGCCGGCGGATCGATCCTCGTGCTCCGGGCGCGCCTCAATGGCGTGGGACGGGCACTGGGCAACACAAATCAAGCAGCCCTTGCAGAAGTCATAGTCCACCCGGGGATAACCCTTTTCATCGAGACTGATGGCGCCGTCGGGGCAAAAGCTGCCGCAGATCCACCAGCAGCGGTTGCAACCGGCGGTATCGATCACCGGCCGCTCCGAGCGCCACAGGCCGGTTTTCACCTGCACGCTGGTCAGCGGCTGCCAGATGTCGGGCGCGGAGATGCGGGTCTCTTCCGAGGGCAGGTCGATCCAGTCGGGGCGTTTGTAGGTCCGAGCGGCATGCGGCGCCCCTTCACCGACGGAGCCTTCATAGGGCTTCATCAGGTCATAGGCGGCCAGGGCCATTTCGACGTTTTTTGCAACCGTCTCGGAGCCCATACCGGCCAGCTCCGAGCCGATGGCCTCTTCCATCGCGTTTCTCCCGATGGCGTCGAGCAGTCCCGCCGCCGCCCCCGCGCAGCGAGCCCCGATGAAGCGCAGCTCCGCATAGTCGTCCGCCTCCGCGGGCAGGGCAACCACGGGCCCCTGCAGGTTGAGGCGCTCCTTCCAGACCTTTGCGTCTTCACGCGTGTTGATGAGAAGCACCGTACGCCCGGTAAGCCCGCTAAGGATGCCGGCCGCGGGTATGGGAACGAGGCTGTCGTCGGCCACGATCACGAGATCGGGGTCCTCGATGATGCCGCGCTCGTGGATCGACTCGTGGGAAGCGCGAACGTAGGCGAAGATGGGCGCCCCCCGCCGCTCGGCGCCGTAGCGCGGCGCGTCTTGCACGTTGAATCCTTCGATATAAAAGGCCGTGCCCAGGATGCGGCTCGCCACCTTCATCCCTTGCCCGCCCCGGCCGTGAAACCGTATCCGATACATGGTTCCTCCCGGGCCGCCCAAAACGGCCCGCCCGTTACCCGCACCCGTGAGAAGTCCCCGTCGAACTCGCCCTAAAAGATCGCCCAGCGCCGGTGGCCCATGGCTTTCTTCACCCGCCTTATCGCAAGGTCCAGGGCTGCTTGCCTGGGCGGTATCTGCAAGGACCTGGACCGCTCCAGGACCTGTTGCGTATTGGCCCGTATTTTTTCCTCAATCGCGTCAAAGGCCGCCGACTTGCCGAGGTGGCGGTATTCCATGGCCGCGCAGATCACCCCGCCCGCGTTGGCAATGAAGTCCGGGATGCAGATGACGCCTTTTTCGTGCAGCGTCTTTTCCGCGCCCGGCGTGATGGCAATATTGGCCCCCTGCGGGATGAGTCTGGTTTTCAGGCGGTGGACGTTTCCCTCGTGGATGACATCGGGCCGGGCTGCCGGTATCCATATATCGCACTCGATATCGATCACGTCGTCCCCGCCGAGTTTCTTCCCCCTGGGGAAGTCGAGAACGCTCTTGTGACCGTTCTTCAGCTCGATCAGCCGCTCGACGTCGATGCCGTCGGGATCGAACAGGGTCCCCCCGGAATCGGCGGCGCCAACGAGGATGGCCCCCTTGAGGCTCAAAAAACGCGCGGCGTGTTTACCCACGGCGCCGAAACCCTGGACGACCAACCGGGCCCCCTCGAGATCCAGATCGCAAAACTCCCTGGCAACGTCCACACTGGCAAACAGGCCCCACCCGGTGGCGCCGACCTCGTCCAGGGGTATACCGCCCAGCTCCGTGGGCAGTCCGACCGCGCGGTCGATCTCGTCCTTGATCCACGCCATGCACCGCTCATCGGTTCCCATATCGGGACCGGGTATGTATTCCCTGATGTCCCGGATGGCGCAGGCAAAGGCCCGGATCAGCCTTTCCTTCCGGCATGGGTTCATTTTGGGGTCGCCGAAGATAACCGATTTGCCGCCGCCATGGGGCAGGCCCGCGGCTGCGTTTTTCAAGGTCATAGCCCGCGCCAGGCGGAAGGCCTCCTCGACGCTAACATCGGCGGCCATACGAATGCCGCCGATAGAGGGGCCGCGGGCGACGTTGTCGATTGCGACGATTGCCTTGAGATCCACCGAGGGTTCGTAGATATGGATAATCTTTTCCGGTCCGAGCTCATCTGCAAACTCAAAAACGTTTTCCATGCATGCCTCCACCGCGCTTCTGATATCGCGGACTTACGCTGTTTTCGAGTGCAAAGAGCGTGCCCAGGGGGCAGTCAATCAAATGGGCCAGTTAGGCAAGGCGAATTCTTAATTTCCGGAGAATCAAGCGGAGCGCATTCCTATACTTGGCAAGCGATTTTTTGGCTCCCGGGACCGACGGATCAGCTTCGCAACAATGGCCGAATAGGCACGAACAAGCCATTGACGGGCGCCATACAACGTAAGGCTTCACGGGGGGAGTCTAATCGGGTGATTTTGCCTATTGACTACATAGAGCCGCAGTCCTATAGCAAACCGATAGCTAGAGAAGCGGAAGGAGGGACCCACTATGTCCGGTAACGCAAAGGCCAAGCTGGGTAGTTTTAACCATACGAGCATCCCCGTCCGGGATCTGGAGGAAGCGAAGCGCTTTTACTCGGAGGTCCTTGGGGGTGAAAATGTCCGGGACCTTGCTCCGGGATTCGCCGAGGTAACCCTTGGGGGAGCCACCATAGGCCTCTCACAGCAGAAGTCCGGCTGGACCGGCCGGGACGCCGAGTACCCCCATTACGCTTTCACCATGGACCCGAACGACTTTTACCCCTTTATCAAAAACCTCAAGGCCCACGGCGTGCCCACCCACGAGCCCTGGACCCGGCACGGCATCGAGGCCCTCATGTATTTTCGCGACCCGTCGGGGAACCTCATGGAGCTCTACTGTCCCAAAGGCCTCAAGGGCGTGGACAAGCTGCCCCGTTCGGTGAAGGCCGGGGGCAACATGACCATCGACTTCGCCGCCCTCAATTACGAGTGGGAGGGATAGCTCCGGGTCAAGCCGTTGATCCGGGCGCAGCCGCTACAGCCCGTAAAATCTGCACGGATTGTCGCAGATCATCTTATCGGCCAGGCGGCTCGGTAATTGCTCCTGCGATCGCAGGTCGGCGAGCAGCTCTCGCTGCTCGAACGGGTCGTTGTGCCCGTAGTCGGAGCCGATGAGGAGGTTGTCCTCACCGATGTACTTTACCAGCGAGGCAAGGTCTTCTCCCGTTTCGCATGCCACGTATATCCTGTAGTCGCGAAAGAGGTCCACGGGCTCGGAGTATCGTCGATCCTTCGGAGCTCCCCGCTTGAGGGAGTGCAGGAGGTAGGGGACCCAGCTTGCGTACGTCTCGATAAAACCGATTTTCAGCCGGGGGAATAGCTCCGGTATCTTGTTGTGGACGATATCGTTGAACGCGTACAGGGGGATGATCGCGGAGTGGGACCATTGCCGGTTTCGCTCGAGATTGAAAAAATTGATGAACGTCGGGCAACCGGACCCCTGGTGAACGCAGATTGGCAGGTCGAGATCGGCGGCCTCCTGGTAGACGGGGAAGAAATACGGGTCGTCCAACGTCCGGTTGCCCTCAATGCCCCGGAAGAACACTCCCACGGCGCCTCGTTCCTTGCCCCAGCGCATCTCCCTGATGGACTCCTCGATGGACCTCAAGGGCGGGACCACGACCCACCTCAACCGGTCTCCCCCCCGCGTCCAGGCCTGGGCCAGCCATCGGTTGTAGGCGCGGCACAGGGCAACCTCCAATTCCACGTCGTCGGTGAGATAGATCAAAAATAGCGTTGGATAGATCACCTGCACGTCGAACCCCAGGCGATCCATGTCTGAGAGACGGGCCGCAGGATCGGTTATCTCGCGGCAGGCCGTGCGGATGTCGGTTCTCAACTGTTGCCGTTTTGCCGCGGCGGGCGTGATCAGGTTGAAACCGCCCCTCCCGTGAGGCTTGGGGAAGACCGAGCCGTCCAGTAACCAGAAGGCGTTGCGGTCCCCGTAGAGTGAGTCTTCGGAGATGGATACAAGCAGGGGCCTGCGAGGGTACATCTCCCGGTCCATGAGCTCCCACATGCCCTCCGACTCGGCGATGTGGGTGTCGGCATCGACCGTTTTTGGGCGAGTCTCTCCCATGGGATGCTCCTTTCTACCTTTTATTTTTCTATAGGCCGGGTTCCGATCCAGTGGCCGATGTCGACCACGATGCCTTCGGGGCCCTGGAACTTCTCCTCGAAGTGGGCGGCGCTTCCGAGCTCGATGGTACCGATCTTTCGGGCCCCGGCGGCTGTCAGGCGGCGGCTTGCCTCCTCGTTGTCTTCCACGGTAAAGCCGATGTGGTCGATGCCCTGATGAGGCGGCTCGCCATTGGGCCCCGGTTCCAGCTTGGGCAGAAGCGTGATGTTGATGGTACCGTCGGAAAGGTCGATGGCGCGGTTTTTTCGCCTCTGGGCAAGGGTCATGCCCAGGGCGTCGACGAAAAATCTGGCCATGGCCTCCACGTCTTCAACACGATAGGCGATGTGCCGGATCTTACCCATGGAGCACCTCCTTGGATGGCGGAGATTCTATGACCCCTCCCGGAGACTGTCAAGGACGGGGACGCGGCGAGGTGGAAATCCCTTGACCTGGTTGGCCCTGTGGCCTATTTTGGGTCCTCCTTTTCTTGCGGCGACAACAAACCTTGAACCTCACAGCCCTTCCGTCGAGAGAGAGGAAACCGAAAACCCGGAAGAACCAGTGCCGAACAGATGGGAAGTGTCCAGCGGCCGCCGGAGCTGTTTGATAAGGGTCGAAAAGGACAGTGAGCAATGGCCGATGAATCAAAGAAGACCCTGAGCCGCGTGCGCGTGGACCACGTGGGGAGCCTCCTGCGCCCGCAACGTTTGATCGAGGCTTTTCTCCGCCGCGGGCAAGGCAAGATCGGGGACGACGAGCTGAAGCGTGTCCAGGACGAAGCCATCCGCGAGGTCATTGGCAACCAGGAAACCCACGGCCTGCCCGTGGTGAACGACGGCGAGTTCCGCCGCGTCACTTTCCAGGACAGTTTTAGTGAGGCTGTGGGCGGGTTTGCGGGACTGAAAAACACCGTCCAATCGCAAATCGGACGGGCCGATCCCGGAGCCCCCGCCCAACCCGACGCGCTGCGGGGCCGGAGTGGAGTCAATCGGCGGCTTGCCCTGGTCCGAAACAACATCCTGGAAGAATACCTCTTCGCCCGAAGCATCGCGAGCAAGCCGGTTAAAATAACGCTGCTGAGCCCCGATCGTGTCTCCCAGCGCTTTGCCTACGAGAAATCGTCTTCGGTCTATTCGGGCATGGACGAATTTATGGACGACGTGGTGGCCATAGAGCGCCGCATGATCGAGCAGCTGGTCGAGGCCGGCTGCCGGTACATCCAGATCGACGCGCCGAGTTATACGGCTTACCTCGACCCCCGGCTCCGCCGGGAGATGGAGGAGCGGGGCGAGGATCCCGAGGCCAACCTGGCACGTTCCATCAAGGCGGACAACGCCGTGATCGCCGGATTTCCCGAAGTTACCTTTGCCGTGCACATCTGCCGTGGGAACCGGCCGGGCGGCGAGCGGCGGGAGGGCTCCTACGACGCCATCGCGGAAAGGTTGTTCCAAAGCTTCAACCACGACCGGTTTCTGCTGGAGTACGACAGCAAGCGCGCGGGAGGCTTCGAGCCGCTGCGCTTCGTCCCCGGGGGGAAGGTCGCCGTGCTGGGGCTTGTTACCACCAAGGAGGGCCGGCTGGAAACCCTGGACGATCTCAAACGCCGCATCGAGGCCGCCAGCCGTTTCCTCACCCTGGACCAGCTTGCCCTCAGCCCCCAGTGCGGCTTCTCAGGAGGGGCCGGTTACCACATGATGAGTGAGGAGGAGCAGTGGCGGAAGATCGACCGGATCGTAGAAGTGGCGGCGGCGGTGTGGGGTGAATGATGTCGGCACGCGCGGCTTAAAGCGCGGTCAGGGCTGCGCCGGAGCAGGGGGGAGCGTTGCGCTCCTCGTAAGCGAGACTGGGCAGGTACCCATCCTTTAACCCGTTGCCCTTACCCTTCTGCTGTCTTCCATCTTTTGCGAACACGAATTACGGCCACGAACACGGCACAGGTGCTTTCCCCCTATTGGCTCTTCCCATGATGTTGCCACTTTAACCCCCTTGACGCCCTGTCCGATCTGCCATATTTTAGGGCCGCGTCTCGTTACCGGGTCTGCCATTTCTCTCTGCCAGGGAGGTGACTATGCTTAAGCGTGCTTGTCCTCTGTGCAAGGTTGTCGGCGCCATCGCCATCATCGGGGCGCTCAACTGGGGCCTTATCGGTATCGCCCAGATCAATCTGGTCGATCAGATCCTCGGGGCTGGATCATCCGCCGCGCGATGGGTCTACGGCGTGGTCGGTCTGTCCGGGGTCGCGCTTCTGGTCAGTTACTTCTACGTCTGCCCGTTCTGCAGGAAGGCCTGAGACCGGGGGCCGTTCACGAGGGCCGCCTCAAGCGGTCCCCGTGCCTTAGTCGTTTTTCGCTGGAACCGCCCGGTTCGGATTCAGCCGCGGCCGGGGGGGATCCGAGCGATTGGAAAGGAGACGAGACCATGCCCATTGAAACCCGCCCTCTGTGGAAGGACCTGCCCCAGCTCCCGTTTGCCGAGCGAGACAGGCGCTGGACGGCGATCCATCGCCAAATGGGAGAGAACGGCCTAGACGCTCTGTTGGTCTGGGGAAGCGGGCGGGGTGAGCACCTGAGGTACGTCTCCCAGCTGGGCGTTCGGGGTGTCGCCCTGCTCGCGCCCCAAAAGGACCCGGTTGTCTTTACCAACGGGTTGGTGGCTTCCCAGTACGTTCGCTTCGGCACCAACTGGGTCGACAACGTGCGCTCCGATATCGAGAACCTGCCCGCCGCCTTGAAGGAGCTAGGCCTGGACGGGAAGACCATCGGCGTCGTCACCTTGAAGAGCCCGCACTCGAGGCTCCAGGGGGAAGGTGGATTGCCGGGCGCCGGCTGGATTCAGGGCGCGCTTCCCCGGGTCAGACTGGTCGATTCCACGCGGATCCTCGAAGACCTGGAAATGATCAAGAGCCCGGCCGAGTTGGAATTCCTCGGCCGCGCCGCCGATATCGCCTACGACGTGTTTCAGGCCATAGCCGGAGCACTACGCCCCGGGGCCACGGAACAGGAGATTTACTCCAGGATGCTCGCCGCGCAGACGGCGACAGGGGGGGACGTGACAGACATATGGATGGACGTGAGCGGCCCGCCGAAACTCCACGGCCGCTATCCCCCCTACCGCTCCCGCAAAATCGAGAAAGGCGACGTGCTCATCACCGAGTTCCACACGAGCTACGCCGGCTACCTGGTGGCGACGGAGCACACCATTTCCCTCGGGGAGCCACGGGCGGAGCTCCGCGAGGTGCACCGCGTGGCCGAGGAGTGCTTCCGGGAGGGCGTTGCCAGCATGACCATAGGAGCGAGCTTCGCCGCCGTCATTGCCGCGTACCGCACTCCCGCGGAGCGGGCCGGGATGGCCTACGTTGAGTTAGGGGTGCACGGCCACGGGCTTAGATCGTGCGAATTCCCCACCACGGTCTTCGGCGGCAAGAACGGCATGTTGCACGATCACCGCCTGGCCCAGATCCCGGAGGTGGCCCTACAGGAAAACATGGTGTTCGGCCAGAATATCGACGTGCACAACCCAAGGTGGAATCCAGACTCCGGAGTTATGCTCGGAAACACCATCTGCGTGACGAGAGAAGGACCGGTGGTGCTAAGCCGGGTGCCCACCGAGCTCACCGTGGTCTGACGCCGGACCTGGCATGGTTGGCGTGATCGCGTGTAGGAAGGAGCCAATGCGGTTCGGCGCTCACTATCTTCCGACCTACGTTCCGGAGCTGGACGGTTCCTTCGCGGACTTCTACCGGTCCATGTTCGAGCAGATCGAAGAGCTTGACAGGCTCGGCTTTCACGACGTCTGGATCACCGAACACCACTTCAGCCACTACGGGGGAACCGTCCCCCATCCGCCCACCTTCCTTTCGGCGGCCGCCCGCACGACGCGGCGCATACGCCTGGGCGTGGCGCTCAGCGTGCTGCCGCTCCATCGCCCTCTGGACGTGGCCGAGTCCTACGCCATGGCCGACGTCATCTCCAACGGGCGGCTCGAATTCGGAGTGGGAAGGGGGAACGAGCCCATCGAGTTCAAAAAGCTCGGCCTCTCCCAGGAAACCTCCGGCCGGCACGTTCGGGAAGCGATCGAAGTCATCCGCCAGGCCTGGTCCGATGATCCCGTCGATTTCAGCGGCGAGCTGTTCGAGTACCACGGCGTCAACGTGTTTCCCAAGCCGGTGCAGCGCCCCCATCCGCCGCTTTGGGCGGGGGCCCGCAGCGAAGAAACCTTTCACTGGGCGGGGGAGAATGGGTTTCATCTGATGACCCTGCCCTACATGAGCCCGTCGGCGGAGGCTATGCGCGAGGGGTTTCGGATCTACCGGGAGGCCCAGGCCCGGGCCGGACACGGTAAGCGGGACATCCTAGGCAAGTTTCACGTCTACGTGTCGGATAGCTGGGAGCAGGCGGTGCGGGAGGCCACTCCCTACCTGGACAATTATCAGAAAACTCACCGTGCGGCGGACCCCAGCCGCAAGCTGAGAAACCGCGTGGACATGAATTCCCAGGCGGACGAGGGGTTCATCATCGCGGGAGACCCTCAACGATGCATCGACGCAATTCGTTACTGGCGCGAAGAGGTGGGCCTCACCACTCTCTCGGGGACCTTCCACTTCGGCGGCTTGCCCCAGGAGCTGGCGATGAAAAACATTCGCATGTTCGCCGAGAGGGTCATGCCCAGTTTCGAGAAAGAGAGCGGAGCGTAGGTGGCGGTCGTCCCCTGTCAGCTTTGAACACAGCTATTAACCTGCCTTTAGTTTTCTTGCCTGCGGTTCACCGGCACAAATGGCGTACACGGCCTCTCATAACCGTAGCCCGTTTGCCGTGCCCGGCCGCTTGACAGGGGAGTGCAGCCTCCGCTAGCCTGCCTCCCATCCACTTCCCAGAGGATCCATCGCGGGCTGTCCCCTGCGGGCCCGCCGGGAGTTTCATGCCAAAAATTGCGGGAGCGCTCTCCCTGGTATTCGTGCTGGCCGGAGCCTATTTGCCCTACGACGGGACTCTGCGAAAGGAGCCGCCGGCAATCGCCGCCGGCGCAGCCGGGGGCGCTGCGCCATCCCCAGGTCTCGATGCCCGGGCGCGCGCTCTCGCCGGGCGCGTCATTATTGTCGACGGCCACGTCGACCTTCCCTACAGGCTTTACCGATCCCGGGACAAAGACGGCAAGCTTGCTGAGAACGTTGCCGAGCGCACGGCCATGGGGGACTTCGACTATCCGCGCGCCCGGGCGGGAGGACTGGACGCGGCTTTCATGTCCATCTACGTGCCGGCGCGCTACCAGACAGAGGGAGGCGCCAGGGCCTTTGCCGACGATCTCATCGATATTGTGGAAGGGGTTATCCGATCGGCGCCGGACAAATTCGCCCGCGCTTATTCCGCGGCGGAGGTTCAACGAAACTTCGCCGCGGCCAAAGTCTCGTTGCCCATGGGGATCGAAAACGGCGCGGCCCTGGAGGACGATCTCGATAGCCTCAAGCATTTCCACAAACGCGGGGTGCGCTACGTGACGCTCACCCATTCCCGGGACAACCGGATCTGCGATTCCTCGTTTGATGACCGCAGGACCTGGAAAGGAATCAGCCCCTTCGGGAAACGGGTCGTCGCGGAGATGAACCGGCTGGGCGTCATGATCGACGTTTCCCACGCTTCCGACGAGTGTTTTCGCCAGGTGGTGGGGCTCAGCGAGGCACCCGTCGTGGCGACCCACTCGTCGGCGCGCGCCTTTACGCCGGGCTGGGAACGGAACATGAGCGATCCCATGATCAGGCTCCTAGCCAAAAACGGAGGCGTTATCATGATCAATTTCGGCTCCGGCTTCGTGGAAGAGACCTCTAACCGGCAATACGTCGCTCGGGGCGATGCCATTGATGCCTTTCGGCGAAAGCACAAGGTCGATCGGCGCGATCCGAAGACCAGAGCATTCATTCAACAATACGATAGTGCGCATCCGTTCAAGTTTGCCTCCGTTGAGGCTGTGGCGGACCACATCGACCACGTCGTCAAGCTCGTGGGTGTCAGCCACGTGGGCCTGGGATCGGACTTCGACGGCCTCGGCGATACGTTGCCCGTGGGCCTCAAGGACGCCTCCATGTATCCTAACCTGTTTCGCGTCTTGCTCCAGCGAGGCTACAGCGAAGCGGACATTGAAAAAATCAGTTCCGGCAACGTCTTGCGGGCGTGGCGGGCGGTTGAGGCACTCGCCCGGCCAAATTGAGCGCAGGACATCGGCCCCCCGTCGAACGGGACGGTCTGACCCGGTGTTTCAACTCAATCCCCGCGACTCATAGTTACAGCCCGCCTATTGTCGTCCTTCCCTGCAATTCGCGATCGCGACATATAATTCATTACCCCGCCGCGGTACACCATGGAACGCCTTGACAACGCAGGAACGACGCGGATATAGATGCAGACATTAAACGGAGGCTGTAACGGGCCATGGATGCCAAGTTTCTGAATAATCTCGTCAAACCCAGGGAAGGGCTGGTAAGCGCACGGATCTTCACCGACCCCGATATCTATCATCTGGAGCTCGAGCGTATCTTTACCCGGACCTGGCTGTTTGTGGCGCACGAGTCGGAGGTCCCCCGGGCAGGCGACTTCGTGTGCCGCTCCATGGGGGAGGACCCGGTGATTGTGATGCGGGGACGCGACGGCCAAGTGCGGGTGTTCCTCAACGTTTGCCGCCATCGAGGCCGGAAGGTATGCGGTGAGGATTGTGGTAATACCTCCAAGTTTGTTTGCGGCTACCACGGGTGGACCTATAACGACCTGGGCGAACTCGTGGGAGTTCCCAATTTTGACGCCTATCAGGGCAGGCTCGACAGGTCGCAGAACGGCCTCTGCCACGCCAGGGTCGACAGCTATCACGGCCTCGTGTTTGCCACCTGGAATCCCGGCGCGGAGCCCTTGGGCGATTATCTGGGTCCCATGAAGTGGATCCTGGATTTGACCTTCGGCCGCACCGAGGGAACGGAGGCGGTAGGGCCGCCCATTCGCTGGGTGGCGGACACCAACTGGAAACTGGGCGCGGCGAACTTCACCGGAGACGGCTTCCACGTTCTCACCACCCACGGATTTTCGACCCAGTTGGGCCTGCACCAGTTGAAGGCGGGGGGTGGACGCCCGGGAGGCTACGCGGTGGACCCCGGCAACGGCCACGGGGCCTCGCTGGTGGCGCCGGCCACCAAAGGCGATTTTTATCTAGGTCTTCCCCGTGAGCTCTGGCCCGAGATGGAGAGGACGTTAACCAAAGAGCAGCTCGAGACCATCAAACCGCTGATCATCCTGGCGGGCAATGTCTTTCCCAATTTGAGCTTCCTTCAGACCGCGGGGCACACCTCGAAGGAGTGGGGCGGGCCCGATGGCATGCCCATCTCGTTTCTGACACTCCGCCAGTGGCAGCCCCTTGGGCCCGAAAAGATGGAAGGGCTGTCCTGGCTCTTCGTGGATAAAAACTCTCCCCGGCAGTGGCGGGAGCACTCCCGCCTCTGTTACCAGCGCGTTTTCGGCGTGGCGGGGACTTTTGAACAAGACGACCTGGAAAACTGGGCCCAGATCACCCGGGGGCTGCGTGGCCCCATGGCCAAGAAACTCTGGCTCCACTACGAGCTGGGCCTCGACATGGAACCGTCCAGGGAGTGGCCCGGTCCGGGAGCGGGCTATGAAGGGCACCCCCCCTGGTTCGACCAGCTCGAGAGCCTGTTTTACGGGCACTGCGTAAAGCTTCTGATGCAGGAATGAGCTCGGCCGGGCAGCGTTGCATGTAACGTTAAAAAGTGGGAAGGTATTCGTTTTTCCAGGCGGCCACGCGGGTGAAGGGTGCGGTAGCCTCGGCGCAGCGAAAGGTAAGGGGCCGATGTCTGAACCGAACAGCTTTATATTGTCCAACGACCAGAGGTATTCAGAGGTTCTTTACTTCCTTTACCATGAGGCGGCGCTCCTTGACGAGCGTCGCTTCTCGGAATGGCTGAGCCTGCTCACGGAGGACATCCACTACCGCATGCCGCTCCCTATCAACGGGGCACGGTCCTTCGGATATTCCGATCAAACGGATATTTTTTCCGAGAACCTTGCGTCCCTCAAGGTTCGTGTGGACAAGCTGGGCACGGACTACGCCTGGGCGGACACGCCGCCCTCGCGCACGCGCCATATGATCAGCAACCTGCGCCTAGGGGCCACAGATAAACCGGAGGAGGTAGAGGCGTTGAGCACGGTGCTGATTTATCGCAGCCGGTTCTCGCCGCCCGACATAGAGCTGTTCACCGGCGAGCGACAGGACCGGATCAGGAAGACAGGCGGGCAGTGGCGGCTCGCGCAGAGGACTGTCTTCCTGGACCAGGCCGTGGTGGGGGCCAGGCACCTCAGTGTTTTTTTCTGACCGCCGCGACCTGAGCAATTCCAAGCTCCAATGACGTCTTGAATTTAAAATGTGGAGGGAATCGATATGAAGGAATTCAACAGGAGCCCATGGTGGCTCAGAATACGAACCTGGTGGCGGGGTTTTCTGGCGCTCTTAGTGGTCGGGCTCTTTACTCCGTCGTCCGTCTCCGCCCAATGGCCGGGAAAAGCCGAGTGGGACAAAACGGTCAAGGCTGCGGAGGGGGAAGGGCGGCTGGCTCTGGTCCACGGGGGCGGCGCATCCAATGCCATGCAACGCATGTTCAAGGAAGATTTCACCAAGGCCTTTCCCAAGATCCAGGTGGACTTCATCGTGGGAGGCGGCAGGAGCATTGCCCCGCGTATTCTGGCGGAGCGGGGAGCCGGTCGATACGCCTGGGACATTTACGTGGGCGGTACGACCACAGCTCTTCTGCTGCTCAAGCCCGCGGGTGCCTTCGATCCCGTGAACCCTGCGCTCATCCTTCCGGAGGTTACCGATCCGAAGAAGTGGTTCGGGGGACAGATCGACTATGCCGACAAGGAAGGCAGTTATAACCTGGCCTTCGGCGGATACGTGATTCCTCCCTTCGCCTTCAATACCCAGGCTGTCAAAGAGAGCGACATTGGCTCCTTTTGGGATCTTCTCGATCCCAAGTGGCGGGGGAAAATCGTGATGTTCGACCCGCGCCAGCCGGGAGCAGGTTTAGCTTCGGCGACCTTCATGTACATGCAGCCTGCGTTGGGAAAAGAACTCCTGCGCCGCCTGTTCACGGAACAAAACGTGGCCCTGGTCAGGGACTACCGCCAGGTTCTGGAGGAAGTCGCGCGGGCGAACTATACGCTGGGAATCGGCGTGCACCAGGCCATCTATAACGAGCTCGTTTCCAAAGGGTTGCCCTTAGGAAGGTTTGCCGCTGACAATCTTAAGGAGGGCAGCTACCTGACCACGGCCACGGCCAGTCTAGGACTCATGAACCGGGCTCCCCACCCCAATGCCGCCAAGGTATTTCTTAACTGGTTTTTAGGCAAGGACGCGCAGCACAAGTACAGCGTGGCCTCGGGCTACTGGAGCCGGCGCCTGGACGTGCCCCAGGACCACCTCGATCCCGGGATTGTTCCCAAAGCGGACAAATACGACTCTTACCAGGCCAACTATAAAGAGCAATTTGTCGACAAGCGCGATGAAATCGTCGCCTTCCTGCGGACTGTCATTAAGCGGTAGCAGGGCGGACTTAGTTACCCGCGGCGCAGGGCCGAGAAGGACAGCGGCACGCTTCGGGGGTGTTGGGAGACCCCGTCCAGCTTGTATGGGGAGAGCTCCATGCCTCGTGTCCGGCGAGCGGATTATTTATTATAGATGGCCCACCCTGATCTATCACTGACCAGAACCGCGTCGGCGGGCCTGCACCTGAACCTGCGGGTGCTCTTGATGACGGTATTCCTCGGGGCCGTTTGCATGCTCGTCCTCGCGCCCCTGGTTTGGACAGTTCTGAGCAGTTTCATCCTGTCCAAACCCTGGGAGCCCGTTGTCTACGGCCTGGACGGTTGGAAGAGCGCCTTCGCCAGCCCGGGCATCGTCAATTCCATCTACAACACCTTCGCTCTCGCCATTACACGCCAGCTCATCGCGCTGGTGCTTGGCATCGCGCTGGCGTGGGTCCTGGCGCGCGCCGACATCCCCATGAAGGGCACGCTGGAGTTCATGTTCTGGCTCTCTTTTTTCATGCCCGCCCTGCCCATTACCATGGGTTGGGTCCTGGCCTTCGATCCCAAGGTCGGTCTGGTTAACCTCTGGCTCGCCAGGCTTCCCTTTATCGACGGCCCCCTGTTCAATATCTACTCCTTCTGGGGCATCGTGTGGGCCCACCTTACGGCCACGACTCTGGGCGTCAAGGTCATGCTTTTGACGCCGGCTTTCCGCAACATGGACTCCGCCCTGGAGGAGGCATCGCGCACTGCTGGGGGCAGTACCTGGACCACCTTCCGGCGCATTATTATTCCCATCATGGCACCGGTCATTCTGGTGACGTCCATTCTCGGGCTCATCCGCGCCCTGGAGGCCTTTGAAATCGAACTGATCTTGGGCTTTCGCGTGGGCATCGATGTGTACTCAACGAGAATTCACAGCATGATCGAGTACGATCCCCTGGGGGGCATCGCCCCTGCCTCCGCCCTCAGCACGTTTTTCCTTTGCATCCTGCTTCTCATGGTGGCGTTCAACCGCATGTTCATCCGGCGCAGGGAATACGCCACCATCACGGGGAAGTTCTCCAACCGCGCCGTTCCCCTGGGGCGTTGGCGTTATCCCGTGTTCGCCCTGGTGCTGGTGGTCGTGTCCCTGATCACATTTATCCCCACCGTCTTTCTCGTCATGGGGACGTTCATGACGGTCTTTGGCTTTTTCAATATCCCCCAGGTCTGGACCCTGGGCCATTGGTGGGCCGTCTTTCAGGACAGCAGTTTTATGAATGCCCTCCTGAACACCTTTTTCATCGGTCTCGGGGCAGCCGTTCTGGGGGTCCTGTTCTACTCGCTCATCGCCTATGTCATCGTTAAGAGCGACCTAAAGGGCAAATCCTTGCTGGATTTCGTTTCCTGGCTCCCCTGGTCCATCCCGGGCATCCTGCTTGGCTTCGGCCTGCTGTGGACCTTCCTCAATACGCCCTTCCTCAAGGCTCTCCACGGCACGACCTACCTCATGATCATCGCCATCCTCATCAAAAGCATGCCCTTCGGCGTCCAGTTCATCAAAACCGCCATGCTCCAGCTAAGCGACGAGCTGGAGGAAGCCTCCCGGGTGTGCGGGGGATCATGGTTGGGGACTTATTTTCGGATCATGTTCCCCCTGTTGCTGCCTATGCTGATGGTGGTGAGCCTGCTGGTTTTCAATTCTGCGGCCCGGGACATCAGCACTCTGGTCCTCCTGGGCACAGCCAACGCGAGGACGCTTTCCCTGCTGATGCTGGACTGGATTATCGGTGAGAACTCCCCGGAAAAGGCCATGGCGGTGGGAGTGGTCATTGTGGTGCTGGTCGTTTTCACCTCGCTCGTGGCGCGGGCGCTGGGTGGGCGCTGGATCGTCAGGGGGGGGTAGATACGGCTACGGCGCCTCAGCGTGAGGTCAGGATACGGGTTTGCTTCTATGCTGATTCCTCTGCGTTAGCCGCTGCCTCTACCCCGCGTCTTTAAAGTTATTTCCCTATCCGTCCGCGCCGAACTGCATCTGGGCCTTGGTGCCCCACTTGGCGCACTCGTCCAGGAACATCTGTTTCAGCTCGTCGAACATTCCCCGCGGCATGTCCTCGAAATTGAGCATGTTGCCGCCGGTCCGGGTGCTCCTCATGGTGCCGTGGCTCATGCGATGGATCTTATTCCTCTTGCTGCTGAGCTTGAGAGCGATGTACTGGGCGGGCTCGTCGCTGATCACGGCGTGGCCGTGCCACCACCAGGCGGGCGGCACGATGATGGAACCGGGGCCCCAGTCCTCCTTTTGCTTCTCGCCTCCCTCGGGAAACAGGACGGAGTAGCCCCGGCCCGTTAGCCACAGGACGTGGTCGCCCGGACCGTGGCGGTGGATGTTGGTGAAGGTGCCGCTTGGGAAGATCGTGCTGTGAGAGCCCAGGATGCCGTTGCCCAGCTCCCAGCTCATGGTTCTGATGCCCCCGCCCCGGGAGGATTCCCGGAAAGGAATGCCGTTAATGTCGGCAATGAAGTTGCTGAAGGCGAGCGACAGGGGCTTGTCCCAGGCCGTGAAGGTCTCCCATTTGATCTTGCCCGAGAAGTAGTCCTCCTCGCCGTTGTACCGTTCCGGAAAAACCGCCGGGTTGTTGAAGATGTAGTCTTCGTTGCGGATGATGTTCATCATGATGGGCGCCGTGGTGACGGCGATAAAACGGGCCGGCTCGCTTCCCGAACCGTTGAAGTGCTGGAACCAGGCGTTCAGCGGAAGGGTGAAGAGGCTCCCCTCCTGCCACTCGAAGTGGTTCTTCCTCTGCCCCTCGTACCAGACGCTGGTGCTGCCCCGGCCCTTGAGGACGTAGATCAGGTCTTCGTAGAAGTGCTTCTCGGGCTGGAGCTCCCCGCCGGAGGGAAT
>Ga0326597_10000552_pt1 | contig 66607 bp, 63 predicted proteins | sample RVTome_12_FD_203789 | JGI IMG/M metagenome (GOLD analysis project Ga0326597, IMG submission 203789) | Soil microbial communities from uranium-contaminated site in the Upper Colorado River Basin, Wyoming, United States - RVT100D185 | ecosystem: Environmental > Terrestrial > Soil > Contaminated >...
AATTGCCAGCTTCGGATCGATATTTTACCGCTTGCTGGCAATCCCCGCTCAACAAAATCCGGTCTTTCTTAATTACTTTCAGTCGCTTGTAACTTTTTCAGGGCCGACTAGCTAACCGGCCCCGTTGTCTCGAGCAACGCTCGATAGATCGCGAGATGGTTGTCCGAGAAGCAACTGAATATGACTTCGCGAACAGTCGGCAGCTCGGCCGCGGTCGAGCGCACGGTCGCAATCGCAACCTTTGCGGCATGCTCCACGGGATACCCGTAGACACCCGTGCTGATTCCCGGGAAGGCGATCGTGCCCAATCCGGCGTCGGCCGCGATTTCGAGCGAGCGCCGGTAGCATGAGGCGAGCAATTCAGCCTCGCGATCGGTGCCGCCGCGCCATACCGGCCCGACTGCGTGGATCACATGCTTAGCGCGCAGCCGGTAGCCGGCTGTCATTTTCGCATCGCCGGTGGCGCAACCGCCGAGTTGCCGGCACGCTGCAAGCAGCGCCGGCCCCGCCGCGCGGTGAATGGCTCCGTCGACACCCCCGCCGCCTTGTAGCGAGACGTTCGCTGCGTTGACGATGGCATCAACGTCCAGGCTCGTGATGTCCGCCCGGATTGCGCGTAAGGTTGCGGCCATCACCAGCGCTCTTTATAAGTCCCACGCGTAACAAGCTCAATCACGCCTGATCGCCCGGGGCGAATTAAGGAATCGGCTGAATGCGTACGGCGTTGGCGTTGAAGAGCGGAATCAGTACGCGATTGCGGCCACGGTCCACACCGATATCGGCCGGCGCCTCGAGATCGCTGACGATACACTCCATCGTGCCGTCCGAACTGAGCTCGTAGATACAGGAGTCGCCCCAACTCGACATCAGTATGCGGCCATCGTCGAGCTCCACGACACCGTCGAGCTGGCGCTGGCTGGCCGGCGCGAGCATTGCCCGGCCGCCGGTCGAGTCGATCCGATAGACCTCGCCCGACATGAACGTTACGACGAGGATACCGTCGTCGGTGTCGATGACGCCATTGGGCGCACCGAGGCCTGGATCCGCGACCACTACGGTCACCTCGCCGTCGACGCGCCGGTACACCGCATCGGTGCCGGACGGTGCAAAGCTCGGATCGAGGCCCGTGTCGGTAAATAGTATGCCGCCGTCGATGGCCGGCGCGACGTCATTCAAGAAGCTCGCGCCGTCAACGCAAGCTTCGCCGACCGGCGCGCCGGTCCTGCGGTCGAAGATGCGTATGCAGTCGATATCGGCCACGTATAAGGCCTGATCGGCGAATGCCATGCCTTTGGGCGCATTGAGTGTGACCCCCGGCGTCGTGCCATCGATCCACTTGAGCGCGAGCACTTCTCCGGCTGGCGACACAGCCGAGATGAAACCGTTACCGTCCGCCTCAGTGGGCGAACCATTGATGTTAGAGACCAGGTAGACGTCGGCGACCTCGTCATGCAGAACCGATTCCGGCGTTGCAAAACCGACATCTGCGATTGTAATCGCAGTTGCCGCGGGCGCAGCTGAAGCTGCCGGCGTCGATGCTATATCATCGCCACCCCCACAAGCGGTCAAGAAAAAAGACAAAATAACAACGCTGATCGGCCAACGTGAATGGATGAGCGCAGCCATTGTGGATACCTTGTGCAGCAATTGAGTAGGAAAAAATGGAACCCAGGACACTATGATAGGGTCAAAGTCTCTCGGCGCATAGGCGCCGCAACGAATGTAGACAAGCCGCCGTTGCGCGGCTGTTATACTCGATCGCGACCGCCGTAGCGTGTTCGCCTTTCTGGCGCGGCCGCGGCCCTAGTTCTTCCGGCGCGGGAATATATATAACAGTATGGTCCTAGGCGGTCGAGTTAAGTACGAAGCAAGCTTGCAAACCGGTAGGAGAAAAAGGATGCATGATCGAAGAGCTTTCCTGACAGCGCTAGGGAGTATGACGGCCAGCATGTGGCTTGCGGGTCCAGCTTTCGCCCAGGGTCGCAAGGAAGTCAGAATCGGCGGCCGGCGCATCAAGACGGTCGACATTCATTATCACGCGCACATTCCCGCGGTCATGAACGTCATTCGCGGTACGAGCCTCGAGCGGAACATCGGCGGCTCGCGTAATCTCGCTCCCGAGCGAATTGCCGTCATGGATGCGCGTGGCATCGATGTCGGCGTGATCAGCGCAAACCAATATTGGTGGTACGAGGCCGACCGCCGGCTGGCTCAAGATGTTGTCAGAGTCCAGGACGAAGGCTTTGCGGAATGGTGCGCCATGCATCCGGACCGCTTCGTCGCACTGACTTCGGTGGCGCTGCAGTTTCCCGATCTTGCCGCCGAGCAGCTCGAATACGCCGTGACCGAACTGGATTTTCGCGGTGCGTCGATCGGTGGCCACGTCAGCGGCGACGTGCCGTCTTCACCGCGTTTCGATCCCTTCTGGGCGAAAGCGCAAGAACTCGACGTACCGGTCTTCATGCACCCGGGCGGTGCCGAAAACGTGGCCCGTGAGGATGGCTTCGAGGGCCGGGGCGATCTCGGCAATATTGTCGGCAATCCGCTGGAAACCGCGATGTTCCTGGCCCATATGATTTACGACGGAACGTTGGATCGCTTTCCACGGCTCAAAGTGGTCGGCGCCCATGGAGGTGGTTTCCTGCCGGCTTATCTCGGCCGCTTCGAGGTCGCCTGCGACGTCCGCGGCGACGCCGAATGCCTGAATCAGAAAAAGCCGAGTGAGTATCTGTGGCGAAATATCTGGGCGGATTCCATGGTGTTCTCCGACGAAGGCCTACGCCATCTCGTTGCCGAAATGGGCGCGAGTCAAGTTGTCTATGGATCAGACATCCCGTTCGACTGGCCGGATACGATCGACCTGATCGTAAACGCGCCATTTCTGAGCGATGCGGATAAGGCAGCGATTCTGGGCGGCAACCTGATCGATATGCTCCGAATCGACCCGGCTATCTGACACCGTTCACAGAGTTCCATTAACAGCGGCCCACGGAGTTTAACTTCGTGGGCCGCGCTCTTTATAGGCGTTAAAAAGCAGGGGGCATTTCGGCTGTGACCGCCTAGGGTAATGCGTCTTGCGCTTGCTCGCGCTTCGGCGGGATGAGATCCGTCGGAATGACATTGACGGCGAGCGCCGTTACGCTCGCAACGTAGATCGATGAGTATGTGCCGATAACGATTCCCACAATCAGGGCGATCGAAAACCCTTTCAGCGTCTCGCCGCCGAGCAGCAGCAGAGCGACGAGAACCATTAGCGTCGTCATGCCCGTGACGAGCGTGCGTGCCAGTGTCTGGTTGATTGATGTATCGACGATCGCCTCTGCCGTGCCGCGGCGCAGTAAGCGGAAGTTCTCGCGCACACGATCGAACACGACGATCGTATCGTTCAAGGAATAGCCAATGACCGCGAGCACCGAGCCGAGCACGGCTAGATCGAACGATATCCCCAACACCGAGAAGAAACCGACCGTGATGATGACATCGTGGATCAACGCCACGATCGCGCCGAGCGCGAGCTTCCAGCGAAACCGAAACATCACGTAGGTAAAGATCATCAAGAGCGCGATCAGCATCGCGAGGCTGCCCTGCTCCGCGAGATCCCGGCCGACCTGCGGACCGACGAACTCCGCCTGCAGTACGGTCGTCGACGGGTCCCGCGAGCGCAGCGCGGCCAGCATCTGCTCTTCGAGCGCGTTGGCGTTCTCGGATCCGCTCTGCGGGGGCAGCCGGATGCTGAATTCTCCGCCGCGGCCAAGACTCTGGACTTGGCCGTTGATGATGCCCAGCGAGTCCACGACGCTTCTGACCTCAGCCAGATCGACGGCTTGCTCGCCGCGGACTTCCACCAGCAAGCCGCCCGTAAACTCCATCCCGAAATTGAGTCCGCGAACACTGATTGAAACCAGCGACGCGAGAATCAGGACGCAGGATACAACGGCCGCCGCCCGGCGATGCGCCATGAACGCAAAGTTCGGCACCCGGGAGAAAATTCTCATGCTAGCGATTTCCTAGGCGTGCTCACGTGAGGGCCGTTACTCCAGCGGCCGCTCGAAGTGGCCGAAGAACGCCACCAGTACGATTGTCGCTGCGACGAGGCTCACGAGCATTGCGGGTGTGCCCTTGCGGAACCAGAGGCCCGGCGTGATCGCGAGACGCGGATCGTTCTGCTCGCGTGCAAGGCGCTCGGAGATCGTCACGATGAACACGTTGGCTGTCGAGCCGATATGCGTGCCGTTACCGCCGAGGCCGACGCCCATCGACAGCGCCCACCATAGCGGCGTGACGTTTATGCCAGCGTCGCCCATTCCAAGGATGATGGGAATCATCGCAGCCGTAAACGGGATATTGTCGATGGCAGCCGACAAGAATGCCGCCATCCACATCAGGACGATCGTCGCGGTCAATAGATCTTCCTGGACAAACGGAATGATAAATTGGCCCAGATACTCTAGGAAACCGCTGTGCTCGACACCGCCGACGACCATGAACAAACCGATGAAGAAGATCAGCAGTGTAATTTCAATGCGCGTCATGACGTGCTCGATCGCAAGCTTCGGGCTGATCAGAAGCAGCGCCACCATTCCCATGGCAGCAACGAACCAGACATCCCAGCCGAGTGCATCATGGGCCATGAACAGCACGGCCATGATGGTAAGCACGACGAGCGCCGCTCGCCATGTCCCTGGATCGCGAATCTCGACGCGCTCGTGCACGACGTCGGCAGGGTGCACGGCAAGCTCGCGGCGGAACAGAAACCGCAAACTCAGCAGAATGACGAACCATGCGACCAGAACGATCGGCCCCATACGCAAAAAGAAGGTGTTGAAGTCGATGTCCGCCGCCGAGCCGATCATGATATTGGGCGGATCGCCGACGAGTGTTGCGATGCCGCCGGTATCCGTCAGTAGTGCCGCTGCGAGCAGATACGGTATCGGCGAGATTTTTTGAGCAGTAGCAATCAAGATCAGCAGCGGCCCAAAAATGACGACGGTCGTCACGTTATCGAGCAACAACGACAATAGCGTGACCGCCGTCCCCGTGAGCGCCAGCGTTAGGAACACGTTGCCGCGCGCGAGGACGGCAAGCTTGTAGGCCATCCAGTTGAAGCCGCCTGTTGGGATCATGATCGCTATCACGACCATCATCGACGCGAGCAGGAAGATGACATTCCAGTCGATGGCCTCCATCGCCTGCATCGGCGTGTAGAACCCGACGAAATGACCCGTAAGTATCATGGCCAGCGCGCCTGCGGCTGCGCACTTCGCGCGTTCGATGCCATGAAGCTGCTCCGTGAAGATCGCAACGAATGTGCATACGAGCACGATGCCAGAGGCCATCATCGCAACCGTAAATGTTTCTTCCATATTCCTTCTTCCGGAAGCTGAATAAACCTAACTGCCAATCGAATCAGGCAGAACGAGTGAGATCCAGGGCACGTAAGTGATCACGATCAACATACCAATCAGAATCGAGAGCCACGGTAGCGCCGCGCGCACGACTGAACCCAGGGGCATTCCCGATACGCCGGCAGTAACAAACAAGTTCAGTCCGACTGGCGGCGTGACGAGGCCGATCTCCATATTGACGACCATGATGATACCGAGGTGAATCGGGTCGATACCTAGCATCACGGCAATCGGAAACACGATCGGCGCGAGGATCAGCACAACCGAGTTGGGGTCCATGAAGTTGCCTGCGACCAGAAGCAGGCCGTTCAAAACGAGTAAATATGCCCAGGGCGCGAGCCCGAGACCCACGATCCACTCGGCAATCATCTGCGGGACTTGCTCGGTCGTCAGGACAAATGCAAACAGGAACGCATTTCCGATGATAAACATCAGCACGCTCGTCGTCTTCGCGCTGTCGACCAGCACGCGTGGAACCTCGGCCCAGCGCAGATCGCGATACACGAAGAGGACGACAATAAACGCGTAGATCGCGGACACCGCCGCCGCCTCGGTAGGTGTAAACACGCCGAGATAAATTCCGCCGAGAATGATGACGATCAGCAACAAGCCCCACACGGCCGAAACGGCGGCGCGCAGCATTTCCCGAGCGCTCGCGCGCGCCTGCCGTGGCAAATTGCGCAGCCGAGCGATCACGGCGATCGCGCCCACCAGTGCCAGCGTCAACAACGCGCCCGGCAGGATGCCGGCGAGAAATAACGCGCCCACTGACGTTTCCGTGACAGCACCGTAGACGACCATGACGATCGATGGCGGGATCAGAATGCCCAACGTCCCTGCGTTGCAAATCAGGCCGGCCGCGAAAGGCCGCGAGTAGCCGGAACGCTCCATGCCTGCGATCATCGTGCCACCGACGGCGACGACAGTTGCGGGCGATGAACCTGACACCGCTGCGAAGAATGCGCATGCGAGTAGCGCGGCCATTGCTAGGCCGCCGCGGAAATGCCCGACCAGCGCATTTGCAAACGCGATCATGCGCTGGGCTACACCGCCTGTGGACATTAGATTGCCCGCGAGAATGAAGAACGGGAGCGCGAGCAGCGGGTAGATCTGTAGCGACGTGAAGAATTGCTGAGCGATCAATACGAGCGACTGATCGGAAAACAGCAACAGCGTGCTCAGGCTCGCGAGCCCGAGCGCGATCGCGATCGGCACGCCGGCGACTAGGCAGCCGGCGAGGACCAGCAGCACGAACAGTCCACTCATCGATTCCTGCTTATTCTCGCGCGCCGCCCCCGGCATAGCGATTCGAACGGGCCGTAAAAACAGATGCCGGCCCGATTCCGGGCCGGCAAAAGAAATTCTACGCTTAGAGCCCCTGCCTAGCGGATTTCGGCCGCCTTACCGAACTCCAGCGCGTCGAGTTGCGCGTCTTTGTTGACGTCTAGCTCGGCGAACATTTCGGTGACTTCGGGCGCATTTTGGGCCTCCGTCTCGGTGATATAGCCGTTCTCGTCAGCGTCGAGCTCGACGAACGAGGGCAGCTCGGGGCCATGAGCTGACTCCTGCGCGCCGGCCGCCGCAGCCAAGCCCAACGCGAGCGCTAGCCCGCACAATTGCATCGTCTTCATCAATGTACTCCTGTTGATTCGTGAACGGACGTTAGTAGGAGTCCGTACGCCGTAGCAAGCAACTTTCGTACCAAGTCGCTCGCAACGCCGTTCTGCCCGGTATGGACGGTAGTGCCCTGAATGGTATCGCGCGCCGCACCGCCATTACGGGCCATAACCGTCGTGGATTCACGACGGTTAGTTACGCACCAGCGCGACTGCGGCTTACGGGCGTCGCGGCAAACTGTCGTTGGAGGACGACACAAAGTATCCGCGCCGCGGAGTTCCGCGCCGGTATACGGCTCTGCGATCTGCCGGCTCAGTCGGCTTGATCCCGAAAGACTTCCGGATCGAGGCCGTGCTTGTTCAGAAGTGAATAGAATTCCGAACGATTTCGTTCTGCGAGCCGAGCCGCGCGCGCGACATTCCCATTCGTGGAGCGCAGCAGCTGAATCAGGTAGTCGAGCTCGAAGCGGTCCCGCGCCTCGGCGAAGGACAGCTGCTTGCCTGTCCGGCCACGGAGCGCCCTCTGGACCAAATCGACGGAAATCAACGGCGTACTGGCCAGCACGACGCATTGCTCGATGACGTTCGCTAGCTGGCGGACATTACCGGGCCACGAGGCGCCGACGAGTAATTCCATGGCCTCTCGAGAGACGCCCCGGACTCGTCGCGGCGGCTGCTCGGCCTGTAAACGATCGAGATAGTGCTCTACCAGTATCGGAATATCGTCACGACGGTCCGCCAAGGCGGGAATCTCCAGGGTCACGACGTTCAGCCGATAGTAAAGGTCCTCGCGGAATTCACGCGTCTCCACTAACTTCTCGACATCCTGGTGGCTAGCGGCAATTACGCGAACATCGATTGGCACGCTGGTCGTGGCGCCAACCGGCCGAACTTCCCGCTCCTGCAACGCGCGAAGCAGCTTGGACTGAAACGGCTGTGGCATGTCCGCGATCTCATCGAGCAGTAAGGTGCCGCCGTTGGCGGCAAGCATCAGACCAGAGTGATCCTGCATCGCCCCGGTAAAGGCACCTTTCTTGTGACCGAAGAACTCCGTCTCGAATAGGGACTCCGGGATCGCCGAGCAATTCACCGCAATAAAGGGATGCGCCGATCTGCGGCTTACGCGATGGATCGCTCGAGCGAGCAATTCCTTGCCCGTGCCGCTTTCACCTTGAAGAAGGATGCTCACATCACTTCGCGCCACCTTTTTTGCTTGCGCCAACAGTGCCTGCATAGCCGCGTTGACAGTAATGATTTCAGCGCTCCAAGATTGATCCCGAGCAAGCTCATCGCTACCGACCCGGTCATCGCGGCCGGTGAGCCGAAGTGCGCGCTGGACCGTGTGAACCAGTTGCTCACTGTCGAAAGGCTTAGTCATGTACGCGAACACGCCACGTTCGGTCGCGTCGACTGCATCGGGAATGGTTCCATGCGCGGTCAAGATGATGACAGGCAATGTTGGATCCCGGTCGTGAAGCAAATCGAACAGGGCCAATCCGTCCATTCCGTCCATCCGCACATCCGTGATGACAATTGAAGGCCGAACGGTTGGCAGCATGACGAGTGCTTCCTTACCGTCATTCGCGCATGCCGTAGCAAAACCAGCGCGTTCCAGCCGAATCGACAATAGCCGCAGCAGCTTGGGATCGTCATCGACCAGCAGCACTCGTGGGTCGTGGCTAACGGCCGCCATCGTCAGCCTCCATCAATGCGCGATCGTTTAGCTGATCTTCCAGTCTGCGCAAGGCATCGAGCTGTGCCTGCAGCTCCATCCGCATCGCTCGTTCGTCGGCAAGCTCGGCTCGAATTGAACTCAGCTCGGGGTTAGCTGCATCCGGTCGCGAGGATAGCTCCGGAACGACGGGGTCAGTTTGAGCCGGCTGCAGAGATACGCTCGCCAACAGCAGTCGCGCAAGCGACACATATTCCGGCCGGATCTCAGCTTGGTCGGCCAGCAGCGCTCTAAGAGATGCTTCCACGACCGCGGGATCTACCGATCTAGACGCATTGGAGAGATGCAGCAGGGCTAAGCGTAGTAGGTCGGCGGCCGGCCGATCCTCCGGCGCTAGGATGGTAAGACGCTCCCACTCCTCCGACCAGTCCGCCTCCGAAAAGCTCGCGGCTGCGTCCGCATAATCTAATAGTTCGCCGATAGGCTCTACGGATTCGTACGCCTGTGCCTGTGCGCGTATCTCGCGTTCGGCGCACGCCACCAGAGCATACGTCACCAGCAGCGCCACGGCCAAACGCAGCTGTCGCTTACGCAGTCGTTGAAAGCGGTAGCCGCACACGAAACAGCGCACCTCTGTAGGAATCTAGTGCCTCGATATGCCCATTATGAGACTCGACATAGTCCTTGGCGATGGCGAGCCCAAGGCCCGTACCCTTGACCGGGCTCCCAGTCACGGCCTGACCCTGGTAGAACGGCTCAAAGACACGGCCCCTGTCTTCCTGGGCAATCCCTGGGCCGGAATCTGCGATATCTATGATCGCCATGTCGGCGACCTTCGACAGAGTGACCTTAATCTCTCCTGCCACCGGCGTGTATTTGACTGCGTTGGCTAACACGTTGTTCAGGGCGATCCGAAGACGCTTCAAATCACCTGGCACTGTGACATTGTCGAGAGTCAAGCTCACCTGGATCCTCTTGGACTTCAACGGCAACGAATGCTCGCTCAGGAGTTTCTGTAGCACGGCCCTAAGATCGACGCTGTTGACGGCAAGATCATCCTGGACCAGCCGCTGCGTCTTGCCGAACTCCAGGAGATCTTCGATCAAGCGCTGCAGTTCCAAGCTACTTTCTTTGAGCAGGTCGCCGATCTCCGCGGCTTGCTCAGGCGGTGTCCCAGCGCGATCGGCGAGAAGCTCTGCGCCCTGTCGAATTGTTGTCAGTGGCGTCTTGAGCTCATGTGATAAGCGTCGTACAAAATTTCGCTTATCCTTTTCGAGTGCAACGATTCGCGTTCGCAATGCATCCAGGCATGCGCCGACCTCCTGTAAATCCTTGGGCCCCTGAATTTCGACGGACTCATGAATGCTATCCGCGGCTAGAGCCCGGATTGCCGAATCGATTTGCCGGATCGGCTGACTGATCAAGCGCGCGAACACGATCGCTAGGATGATACTGAGCGGGATCACCGCAAGCGTCTGAATCAACAGTAATCGTTCGAAACTCAGCGCGTCTTCAGCCGCTCCTAGACTCTCGGTTTCGATCAGCGCGCGGCTCTGCTCAACCAGGGAGCGGGCTAAAGCAGACAAGCTCTGCCACCTTTCGGCCAGTTCTTCCTCGGAGAGCCCGGCATGCTTGCCGAACAGATCTTGCTCGGCAGCCAAGAATCCCTGGGTCGACTCCGTAAACGCCTGGCCCAGATGCATGCCCGCGAGCCCATCGGCGGCGCCTCGTAACTCCACGCGCCTGGCCAAATAGTTGGCATAGAACTCCTTGTCGCCGAGTACAGCATATTGGCCAAGCGCCCTTTCCATAGCGATCAACCGATCGACGAGGTCGCGGCTGCGTTGACTAATTTCGCTGGCACGCAGCGCGGCGACCTGGCTCGATACTGCCATCTGGTCGATTCGAACAACCGCCGTCACCGTCAACACGCACAGTGGCAGCGCCGCCAGCAGAAAGCCGGCCAGCGTCAAACCAAGCGTCGACCGCGGGATCAACCAGGACAAAGACATGACGCGCCACCTTCACGAGACGGAGCCGCAGGAATCATAGGTTACCGGGATAGATCTGACGAGACTGAAACATTATGCGCGCCGCATTTGCTTCTCCGGCCAAGCGATACGCCGCCGAGCGCTCGATACGGACTGGTCCAGCCGTGCGCTGTCGTCGATACACGACACTTGGCGAGACCCGTGAATCGGCTCGTTGCGCACGGCACCAGGGCTACCCTGTCGTGGAATGACGACGGATCGCTGCTGCCACGGCAATTCGAGTTGACCTCCCCAGGCTCCGTGCCCGCGCAGCGAGCCGTTGGTACGGAAGTTGCTTCTGTGTCTGTACGAACAGCGAGCACCGACCACATGAATTCGGATCAAGAGGAGACCTTCGTGGCTATACATGTGAAAAACGAGCGAATGATTCAGGGTCTTTGGGCCGTATTGGCGTTTACATTCGGCTTGATTTCGATATCGATTCTGCTCTACGTACTGTTCGTCGGTTGATCTCGTTGCGGATACCTGCAACGAGCAGCCGGCGCATTGGCGGCATGGTGCTCGGCCGCGGGCGACGAATCGACACATTCCGATGACGATACCCACGTCTTCGACGCGCCCAGAAGGCGTTCGCCCGGCGGACTTCGGCCGCTGGTGGCAACTCTTATTCGGCATCGCCTGTATGTCGATGATCGCCAACCTGCAGTACGGTTGGACGCTGTTTGTCAATCCGATCGACGACAAGTTCGGCTGGGGCCGCACCGCGATTCAGGTCGCCTTCACAATCTTTGTGCTCACCGAGACATGGCTAGTTCCAGTCGAAGGCTATCTTGTCGATAAGTACGGTCCGCGTATCGTCGTCGTCATTGCAGCTCTGTTCGTAAGCACGTCATGGGTTTTGAACTCTATCGCCGACTCGCTGACACTGCTCTATGTCGCTGCGGCTATCGGCGGTATCGGTGCCGGCGCGGTCTATGGGACGTGCATCGGCAATGCGCTCAAATGGTTTCCGGATCGGCGCGGTCTCGCATCAGGGCTCACGGCGATGGGTTTCGGCGCCGGCTCGGCGCTGACGATCATCCCGATTTCGACATTGATCGTGGCGCGCGGCTACGAGGCGACCTTTCTGATCTTCGGTCTGCTGCAGGGCATTGCGATCCTAATTATCGGGTCGCTGATGCGGGCTCCGCAGCATGCGGCTGCAGATCAGCGCTTGGTTGCGGTCGAGCCTGCTTTGCAAGCGCCGACTAAGCGTCAGTACACGCCGATCGAGATGCTCCGCACACCGCTCTTTTGGGTGATGTATTTCATGTTCGTGCTGATGGCGACCGGCGGGCTCATGGCAACCGCGCAGCTAGGGCCGATCGCGCGCGACTTCGGGATTGCCGAATCGCCGGTTACGCTATTCTGGATTACGCTACCCGCTCTGACGTTCGCACTCTCGATCGACCGGCTGCTAAACGGCGTAACTCGGCCATTCTTCGGCTGGGTTTCCGATCAGATCGGCCGCGAGCAGACGATGTTCTATGCGTTCACACTCGAAGGCGTCGGAATCCTGCTGTTGAGTGCCTTCGGCCAGAGTCCAACGGCGTTCGTGCTGCTGACGGGCATGGTGTTCTTCGCCTGGGGAGAGATCTACAGCCTGTTCCCGGCAACTTGTGCAGATGCGTTCGGCCGACATTTTGCGGCAAGCAACTATGGGCTCTTGTACACCGCCAAGGGCACGGCCGCGCTGCTCGTGCCGATCACCGGCTACGTGGCGGCGGTCTCCGGCGGCTGGCGGACGGTTTTTATTGCCGCAGCCGTAATGAATCTACTCGCAGCAGTCACGGCGCTCGCAGTACTCAAGCCAATGCGCTCGCGGCTTGCGGCCGGCGATGCGGCAATTTCTATCCCGCTCGTCGCCGAAGCAAGCGCCGCTGGAGGCGGCGCGTAACCGCTCAGGACTGAAACTTCGGAAAAATCCGCTCCGCGTTGCCGCGGTCGAGCCCGTACTCAACGTCCGGATGCAGGCCGAGGCTCGGTATTTCCCGGGTCGTCGTCTCGTACGGCTCGACCGGGTAATCGCTGCCGAACAGCAACCGCGAGGGGCCGGCGAACTCCAGGCCGGCGGCGACGACCCACGGGAAGCTCGCATGGCCTATTTCTAGATACAGCTTGCGCAGCTTGTCGAGCGCACCGTGCGGATAGAGATCCGCCCGACCTTTCGGCACGCGATCTTGAATTCGCCCGGCCAGCACCGGCACCGTGCCGCCGGTATGTGCAACGATGAATTTGATATCCGGATAGTTAGTCAACACGCCGTTCCAAAGCAGGCTCAAGACTGCGCGGTTGACGTCGTTATCGAACTCCGAAACGTTGTCCGGTACGCCGGGGGGATTCATGCAGCAATGCGGCGAGGTATTCGGATGCAGGAACACGGCGGTCTTGCGCCGATTCAGTTCCTCGAACACGGGCATCTGCGATGGGTCGCCCGGCCACATGCCGGCGGCGCTGCTATTCATCGTCACACCATCGGCACGGAGCGTGTCGAACGCGTACTCGATCTCGCGCAGGCTGCCGTCGGAATCCGCAAGCGGCACGGCAGCGAAAAATCCGAAGCGCTCTGGATGGTCCCGGCACGCGCCGGCGGCGAAGTCATTGGCGCGCCGCGCAAGCGTCCGTGCGGCCGGCGTGCCTTCGTTGAGCGGCTCGGGAAACGTGGTCCCCGATAGGATCGACGTGGCAATATTTGCCCGATCCATATCTTGCAGGGCCGTCTCGGCATCCCAGGCCCGGCCGACGGGCAAAAACGGTAGCTGATAATGGTGATGCACGTCGATGCGTCCCGTCGCGCGCCGCGCAGACGGCTGCGCAAATAATCGGCCTGGCCGGAGGCCCAAGCCTAGACCGACGCTCGTCGCACCAACTAGAAAGTCCCGCCGAGATTTATCGTTCATTTTTTGTTCTCCTGGCTCGAACTGTTCGCTACGATTCTTCTCCGCTATATCGGCTCCGCGGTCCGCGTCTTGAGTCGCTCCAGCTTGTGCGCCACGGCATTAGGCGATGAGGTATGCTGAGCGAGCAAGCGGTAGAATGCCGGAACGACGAACAGCGTGAACACCGTCGCGATGCTGATGCCGGAAAATATCACAATACCAAGCGTAATGCGGCTCTCGGCGCCCGGACCCGACGCGAAGATCAACGGCACCGAGCCCATCAGCGTCGAGCACGTCGTCATGACCACAGGCCGGAACCGAATGCGGGCAGCTTCGAGTATCGCCTCGACGAACTCCAGGCCCTGATCTCGAAGCTGATTGATGAACTCCACAATCAGCACGCCGTTCTTCGCGGCGATGCCGATCAGCATCACGATTCCGATCTGGCTATAGATATTGAGGGTCTTGCCGGCCAGGGCGAGGCCGAGCAACCCGCCGGTGATCGCTAATGGCACCGTGACCATAATCACGATCGGATGGATGAAGCTCTCGAACTGCGCCGCGAGCACGAGAAATACCACGAGCAGTGCGATACCGAAGGTAAAATACAGCGCGCCGGATGCCTCTTTGTATTCGAGCGACTCACCTTTGTAGTCGATCTGTGCGACGGGCGGCAGCTCCGTGCGCACGAGATTCTCGAGATAGGTCAGCGCCTCGCCTAATGAATACCCGGGCGCTAGATTGGCGGTGATCGTCACTGCCCGCAGCCGGTTGTAGTGGTTGAGCACTCCAGGACCCGCGCTGTCTTCGAGTTGCGTCAGATTCGCAAGCGGTATCAGCGCGCCGGTCCGCTGCGAGCGTACGAACACGTTGCTGAGATCCGAGTAAGTCCCGCGCTGCTCGGCTTTCGCTTGCAGCACCACGTCGTACTCCTCGCCATCGACAACATACGTTGTGACCTGGCGTTCGCTCATCAGCGTCTGCAACGTCTGGCCAATGTCGCGCACCGACACGCCGAGGCTCGCCGCGCGATCTTTATCGACGCGGATCAACACTTGCGGTTGGGTCTCCTTGAGGTCCGAGTCCAGCCGCGTGAGGCCGGGGTTCTCGGCTGCCCGGTCGAGAATGATGTCGCGCCACTGCGCGAGCTCCTCGTAATTCGGCCCGCCCAATACGAGCTGAACCGGCTGACCGCCGCCGCCACGCGACAGGCCCGAGCGCATGAACGTAATGATCCGCAGGTCCGGAATTTCCTCCCACTGCTGCCGCAGCCGGGTCATCATTTCGTCCGTCGACAGCTCGCGCTCACCCCAGGTTTTCAGGGTGACCATGATGATGCCGGCCATATTTCCAAAGCCCGGCATGCTAATGATGCCGCGCTGAATCTCACCCGAATCGAAGTAAGGACGCATCGCCGCTTCGATTCGGTCGGCCTGATTCGCAAGATGATCGAAGCTCGCGCCTTCCGGCGCCTGGATCATCGCAAAAAACGAACCCTGATCCTCGACCGGCGCGTATTCCTGCGGAATCGCACGGAGCAAACTGTAACCGCCCAACGCAAAGGCAACGGCGACGACGACGGCAACAGCCGGCGCGCGCAGCATCAGTCGCAGCGCGTGTTGATACTTCTCCGACAACCAGCCGAACCCGTGATCGAGACTATGCATGACCCGACTCTCGTGCTCGCGCGAACGCAGCAGGACCGAGCACAACATCGGCGCCAGCGACAGCGCCAGAATACTCGAAAAGATCAGAGCAGCCGACACCGTAACCGCGAGCTCCGCAAAAATTCTGCCGATGTTGTCCTGCAAAAAGGCAATCGGCGCAAACACGGACACGAGTACGACCGTCGTTGCGATCACGGCAAAAGATACTTGCCGCGTGCCGTTGAAGGCAGCGAGCAACGGCGGCTCGCCCTCCTCGATACGCCGGTGCGCGTTCTCGAGCACCACGATCGAATCATCCACGACCAGACCGATCGATAAGACCATCGCCAGCAGCGTCACGAGATTGATCGAGAAGCCGAAGGCTGCTAACGCCATGAAGGTCGCGATGAGGCAGATCGGGATAGTGGCGAGCGGAATCAGCATCGCGCGCAAGTTGCCGAGAAACACCAGAATCACCAGACCGACGAGTACCGTCGTAATTCCGATGGTCCAGTACACGGCGCTGACGGCCGCGCGTATATATAAGGAGTCGTCGCCGCTCGAGATCAGCTCCATACCCTCCGGCAGATCGGCGTTGATGCGCGCCGCTTCTACCGTTACGCCATCCAAGACGTCGACGGTGTTGGCAGTCGACTGCTTGATGACGCCGAAGCCGCTGGTATTGACGCCATTGGTCCGAAACAGCCGCTGCGGCACGCGCGGACCGACCTCGATCTGCGCGACTTCGCCGAGCCTGATCAGATGGCCGTCGCTGCCTTGGGTGATGACGAGCTGGCGAAAATCGGTGGCGCTCTCATAGTTGCGCGCGAGGCGGACCTGAAAATCACGCTGCCGGGACTCGAGCCGACCTGCCGGCAGCTCTAGGTTCTCGCGGCGCAATGCGTTCTCGACATCGGTCACTGTGAGATTCCGCGCGGCGAGCGCGAGACGGTCGAGCCAGACGCGCATCGACGGGCCGCCGGCGCCCTGCATGCTGACTTGCGACACGCCTGGAATCACGGCAAACCGATCGACGATGTAGCGCTCGAGATAATCCGTGAGCTCCATCGTGCTCATCGTATTGCTCGACAGCGTGAGCCAGGTGATCGGCCGCGTATCGGCGTCCGCCTTCGACACGGTCGGCTGCTCGACATCGAGCGGCAGCCGTCGCGCAACGCGTGATACCCGATCGCGCACGTCGTTAGCAGCCTCGTCGAGATTGCGCTGGAGATCAAATTCCACTCTAATCTGGGAGCGCTCGTCGCGGCTCGTCGAGACGATCGACTTGACACCTTCGATACCGCTGAGCTCGCCCTCGAGGATCTGCGTAATCCGAGTCTCTATGACATTCGCTGATGCTCCCGCGTAAACCGTCGTCACCGACACGATGGGCGGCACAATATCCGGATACTCGCGCACCGTGAGCCCGCGGAAGGACAGCGCGCCGAGCGCCACGAGCATCAAGCTCAGAACCGTCGCGAAAACTGGACGTTTAACGGAGAGATCAGACAACCACATCGCGCGTCACTCCCAACGACTTACGACTATCGTGCCATTTAAATACGTGTCGATACGCGGCCGTCAGCGGGTGCGGCGACGGGTACGTTGCTGAGCTCCGGTTCGGTCTCTAGGAGCCGCACTGGCGTGCGATCGCGGAGCTTGATCGTGCCTTCCGTTACGACGAGCTCGCCTTCGTCGAGCCCGCTAAGCACTTCGACGATACCGAAGCGGCGCTCTCCGATTTCAATCGGACGCTGCTGCGCGATCAGCTCGTCATCGACGGTATACACGTACGCCTGATCGCGGAGCTCAAACACGGCGCCTTCGGCAACCACGAGAGCTTCTCGCTCGGCCATCACAACATTGACCGTCAAGAGCATGCCGGGGCGCAGCGTGCGCTCGTCATTTGCGATATGGGCGCGCACAGTGACCGCGCGGGTCACGGGATCGACGCGCGAGCCGACGGTGCGAACCTCGCCTTCGAAAAGTCGCTCCGTAAATCCGACGCTGCTCGCATGGATCTTCGCGCCCGGCACGATGACGCCGATATAGGTTTCTGGCACCGTGAAATCGAGCTTGATGATGGAGATATCGTCGAGTGTCGTGATCGGTGTGTTCGGCGTCAGCAAGGTGCCGGGACTGACGGTCCGAAACCCGAGTACTCCGGCGAACGGCGCCTGGATCAGTCTGTCCCGCAGCCGCGCCACGACGGTATTGAGGCGGGCCTCGGACGCCGCTGCTCGCGATCGCGCCATGTCGAGATCGGATGCCGAGGCGAGCCCCCGCGCGGAGACGTCCTCGAGGCGGCGAAGCTGATTCTCGGCATCTTCGAGGTTCGCGCGCGCCTCCGCGAGCAGCGCCTCCTCTTCCTGATTGGTGAGCTCGATCAGGACGCTGCCCGCTTCGACGTAATCGCCGTCCTCGAAGTTGACGCGCCGCACGGTATCGGTGACCTTGGCCGTCATCGTGACCGATTCGTTGGCAAGCGCCGTGCCGATCGCCTCGACGGTATCGGCCAACACTTGCCTGCGCACGGGCGCTACGGCAACCACCGGCGGTGCACCGCGCCCGAATCCGCCCATCCCGCCAGGACCACCACCCGCCGACCCGGCTCCCGGCGTATCCTGCGTCAGATACCAGCCGACGCCCCCGGCGATGATGGTCAATAGAACGAAGATAGCGAGATTCTTCATGACGAGGGCGCTCCTGGCGCCGCCAACGGCAGGCCGGCGATTATGCCACAGCCGGTTTAAGCCCCGAGTTATTACCGCTCACGGTATCGTTAGTTTGGGCCGTTAGCGGGTCGCGATGCAATCACTGATCGACGCCGCTAAGCCTTACGGGGCGCCTTAAGGCATGGACAGCCGCCGCTGGCCATCGTTCCTGTGGATTGTGAGCGGATCTGGCAAAAAAAGACCCTCGGGGCGCGTCGCGATGACGCTCACCCGAGGGCTTAATCGAGGAATTTATGAGCGTCGTTACAGAAAGATCTTCGAACCCTCGTTTGAGAATGTGCTTTCGAGGCCATTGCTGCGTAGCGCTGTCACTGCGAAGTAGTAAGTCCCGCTCGCCAGATTCTCGACGACATAAGCCGTAATTCCAGGATTCATGACCGTAATACTGTTGGAGTAATTACCGGACTGTTGGCCCCAATGGATCCGATAGCCCGCCAAGTCGAGCAATGGACTGCCGTCGACATTGGTCGTCGGCGCTTCCCAACTCAACGTTGCCGCCCCCAATGCAATCGCATCGACCGTAATTGCAAACGGCGCGAGGCTCGTCGTGGCAATGCCGTCGCTGACGCTGATCGTAATGTTGGCGTAAGTCGCGATATCAGCCGCACTCGGGCTACCCGTCACGGTGCCGGTCGCCGAGTTAAAGATCGCCCAAGCCGGCCGGTTCGTGATCGAGAACGTCAGCACATCGCCGTCCGCATCGCTCGCCGTCGGCACGAATTGATAGTTCGTATCCTGCAACACGGAGGTCAAGGGCACGCCCGCGATCACTGGCGGCACATTCGGTGGTGGTGGCGGCGGCGGTGGCGGCAGTGCGACCGCTTCGACCGTCACCGCAAACGGCGCGAGGCTGGTCGTGGCAAAACCGTCGCTGACGCTGATCGTAATGTTCGCGTAAATCGCGACATCAGCCGCGCTCGGGGTACCCGTCGACGCCCCTGTCGCCGAGTCGAAATCTGCCCAACTCGGCCGGTTTGTAATCGAGAAAGTCAGCACGTCACCGTCCGCATCTATCGCACCAGGCAAAAATGCATACGCCGCATCCTGCAGCACAGATGTCGCGGGCGTACCGGAAATCACCGGCGGTGTGTTCACCGGCGGTGGCACATCCGGCTGCACAGCGATCGAAAAAATCGGCAGACTCATGGTCGCCTGACCGTCGGTCACCGATAATTGAATGTTCGAGTGCGTGCCAACGTCTGGCACACCGGGAATGCCGACGAGCTCGCCGATCGAGGCATTGAACGTCAGCCAACCCGGGCCGTTCAATAGGCTGAATGTAAGATTGTCACCATCCGCATCGCTCGCCCCCGGCGTGAATTGATACAACGTATCTTGCGCAACCGTTGCAAGCGGCGTACCGGAAATCACTGGCGGCGTGTTATCTGCCGACGCCGAATCGGGCAATACGGCATCGATGGCCGCTGCCGAGCCGGCGCCAAGCTGCATAATCCGCCCGTCGAGGGTGGCGCCCGCATCCGCGGGTAGAATTTGCCGGGCCGTTGCTGCCGAAACGCCGGGACGCAGTATATCCAGCGCGGCAGCAATAAAATCGAGCGAGCTCGACCCACCAATTGTAATCGCTGCAGCAACTCCCGCCTGCGCCTGCGCGATCATGTACGAAGTGACGGGCCGCGCGTCCGTTAGCTCCAGCGGTGCGCCCACGGACAGATCGGCGATCACTTGATCCATCACCGGCGTGACAATCTCGCCATTGACTTCGAGCTCATTACGCATCGCTTCGAGAGTCACTTGTGCAGCGACGACAAGCGTCGTCGCTGCAACATGCCGACTCGCTCCGGCGCTGCCGCGACCATCTAATTTTCCATCGACGAGGTCCGCGCCGATCGCGTCGATCACGAATTGATTCGATGCGTTGAACGAGTTCGCTTGAATCGTCGATGCCGTACGCCGAATGATCTCGGCCAGCGCCTCCGACGATTTTATGATCTCGGCTAGATTGGTATCATCGATTGGCGTCGACAGCGGATCGAGACTCAATTGCGAAGTCAAGCCGAGATTGAACTGGCTGGTGACGGAAGCCATCGCAGCGCTAAGAGTTGCCGTGCTAATACCGCCGTTCATCTGCCGAGCGCTCGCAACCGCGATCGTCGTAAACGGATTGACGTTGACGACGGCCTTACTCCGAGGCTGTGTCGCGACACTTTCCATCTTGAAGTCGAGCGGTAAGCGCGTCACAAGATCGAATCCGGCGCTCGCCTCGATGGTCAACGGATAGTGTTTGCCCTGCGTGCGTACCTGAATATTGTAACCGGCATTTTGATCGCTGACGGTATTGCTAAGGACTTCGCCGCTACTCGAACGGATCGTTAGCACGGCGTCCACGATCGGTCCGTCGCCGACGCTGCCGGCAAGCTCGAGATCGTAGAATTTCTCGAGCGCGACAACTGTTGCAGGCAGATCCCTGCCCGCCGCATCGTCCGAAGGCGAGCAACCCTGAATTAGAATGCCGATAGTCGCAAGAATGACGAGCTTCCGTGCCTCGTGTCGCTGCTGCATGTCTCCGTCCCCTGTCGCGGCGAACGCCGATCGCTGGGGTGCTCATAGGAGCAAGGGAGCGCAAAAGTCTGCGTCCAGAGGTAACCATGCAGGAAGGCTGAAACGAACGGCGTGAACGCCGTTCCTTCTTGACTGGCAACCCCGCTATCTTCGTTTCCGAAGACCGGAAGCTTTGCGTCCCGACCTCGCGATCGGTTTGCCGTTTTCAGTTTCAGCCACAAATGGACTGTACGACCTCAACCTAGCAGCCGTGTCAACACCTCACAAAGTGTCGCTGGCAGGAGACGGTTTTCGTCGATGTAACAATAATAGTCGAATGATTATTGACGCGGCCTTATGCAAGATAGACAACAGTAATTTTCAACTCAGTATTCGCGCAAAACGTTGCAGGCGTTAACGTGAGCGTCTGCGGCGCGGTCATAACCCGGATTTAACACTTGACGCGTCCGCGGACGTGTAATGACATTGCACTACAGTTAGCTCGGTGTTTTCGATCGCACGTATGCGCAAAACGTGCCAACCGTAGCTGAATTAGTGAGCCCGAGCGCGCTGCTGGCGATCGATATCGGGCCCAACCCCCGGCTCAAGCTTCCGGTTCGCCCCACAGCGTCTCGAGCCGCCGATCGCGGCCACAAGAATACCGATAGAATTTGTAACGGATCGGATTCTTCTGGTAGTAATCCTGGTGGTAGGGTTCCGCCGGATAGACCTCGGTCGCCGCTACGATTTGGGTTGCGACTTCGCCTCGTAGCGCTCTACTGGCCTCGAGCGCCTTGCGTGACGCTTCGGCTGCCTGTCGCTGCGAGTCGGTTTGATAGAAGATTGCGCTGCGATACGGGCCGCCGCGATCGCAGAATTGACCACCGCCGTCGAGCGGATCGATGTTGCGCCAGAACACGTCAAGCAACTCTTCGTAGCTGACGACGGCAGGATCGTAACGAACCTCCACAGCTTCGAAATGACCCGTTCGTCCGGTCGTAACTTGTTCGTACGACGGTTCCGGGACATGGCCGCCGGTATACCCCGAAGTCGTAGCGATCACGCTGGGGGTGTCGTCGAACGGCGGCTCCATGCACCAGAAGCAGCCACCTGCAAAAATCGCAGAGGCGTAATCATCGCGGCTCTGGCCGCTACCGACGCCGGGAAACACCATGGCAATAGCCAGCAGCGGAGTGCACAAATTGAGCAAAATTCTCACGCACTATTTGGCCTATCGCATCGCGAAGTGGTTCCATGACGGGCCTGAGAACGAGCGAGCTGGCGATTAAATCACCGTTGAGCGTGATACACTGCAATGCCAAACTGAGCGGAAGCTCAGTCGAAAAGCAAACCTAAGAGACCAGGAGAACTCAGTGTCCCAGTCGAATAATCCCAGATATTGGGCGTCGCAGTGGTACACGACGAAATTTGCCGAAGAGCCATGGCCCGGCGGTTGGTATTGGCACGACGAACACTACAATTGGTTCGGTCCCTACGAATCGGAGCACGATGCAAGTGCCGCGCTCAAAGATAACGACAAGTCCGAACGTGAAGCGCTCGACACCGCGAATCGAACACGCACACAGTTTGACCTCTATTATCATCCGCTCTCAGCATATTCACAGAAAGTGCTCATTGCGATCTACGAGAAGGGCGCACACTTTACGCCGAAGATCGTAAACCTCTCGAACGACGCGGAGCGCGCCAGCTATAGAAAGCTTTACCCGATGGGAAAATTGCCGCTCATCGTACTCAATCACGGCCCCCTGATTCCGGAATCCAGCATCATCATCGAGTATCTCGACAGCCTCGGTGGCAAACGAATGATATCGAAGGATCCGGACGTCGCCCGCAAGACTCGCTTCAAAGACAGGCTATTCGATTTTTACCTTACCGAATCGGTTGCGTCGCTATTTAAGGAAAGCCGCAAACCGCCGGAAGAGCAAGACACTGCCAAGATTGAGACAGCGCAGTACCGTGTCCGGGCCGTGTACGACTTCATCGAATTTGAACTCGGGCAACAGACCTGGGCGAATGGCGAGGAGTTCGCAATGTCCGACTGCGCTGCGGCTGCGGCGTTCTTCTACGCCAGCAGCATCATGCCGTACGACGACTATCCCAACGTTACTGCATACGCCCAGCGGCTCAGCAAGCGCGACTCCGTCAAGAAAATGCGGGCTGAAGCCGCACCGCACATGGAAGCCTTTCTCAAGAGCATTAAGGAACGCCGCGAAAAAAGCGCCTGACCGAATTGTCGGCAGGGGCGCGATAGCAGCGACAGCCCGTTCGCCGACATCGGATTCTGCCTAGTGAGTCTCTTCGGAAGCGTCGGCTGGGTCCACCGGCTGGGTAGTGAACCCCTGCAGCGATGCGAGCGTATGCGCGTCACGGCCGATCTCGACGTCGCTTCGCACGTAATGTATGACGAGATCACCGAGTGAAGTGAGCGCATGCTCGTGAACCCGCTCGTAACCATGACTCCCGTCGATGCCGAAAGTAATCAGTGCCGTGCGAATGTCGTTACCCGCCTCGATTGCCGAAGCGCTATCGCAGCGGTAATGGCGAAAGACGTCGCGTTGATACGGAATTTTGAAACGTTCACATAGATCGATAAGCTTGTTGGTCAGATGATAGTCGAATGGCCCTGAAGAATCGGCCATTGCAACTGTTGCGCCATGCTCAGCGCTGTTCTGGCCGGGTGCTGTCGTGCCGTTATCGATCGCCACGAGTGAAGCAATGTCACCATGAAGCACGGCGGACGCGCCCACGCCGACCTCTTCTGCGATAGAGATCAGAAAATACGTATCGACAGGCACACCGTCAACCGAGTCGACGAGTGCCTTTAGCGCTGCAAACATGACGGCAACGCCCGCCTTGTCGTCGAGATGCCGCGAATTGATATAGCCGCTATCGAGTATCTCCGGCTGCGGATCAATTGCGACGGTATCCCCGATCGCAATTCCGTGCTGCTCGAGTCCGGCGGCATCCTTGACCTCGATGTCGACGCGCAGCTCCACGCAATCCCAGCGCACGGGCTGCTCGTCGATCTCGGCGCCGAAAGTGTGCCCCGAGGCTTTAAGCGGCAATATCGTGCCCCGGTAGGCGCCGCTGCGGGTCAACACGGTGCAGCGGGCCCCTTCGGCGAAACGGCTCGACCATGAACCGATCGATACGACCGCGAGGCGGCCGTTAGATTTGAGCTCGCGAACTTGCGCGCCCAATGTATCCACGTGCGCGATCAGTGCGCGTGCGGGTTTACTTGCCGCTCCCTTGAGCTTTGCACGGATTGCGCCGCGACGCGTCATCTCGTATGGCACGCCAAGCTTGCCGAACTCATGGCAACAAAAGCGTACGGCTTCATCCGTATAGCCAGTCGGGCTTGGGATCTCGAGCAACGCCAACAGCACGCGCTTTAGATAATCGATGTCGATACTCGCTCGAACCTGTTGGCCTGAGCGATCGTCACGCCCATTTTGTGTGCGCTGAGCATGTATTTTGGAGGTCATTTCGCTGCGCTCCGATTGTCTGGCGGGCCTGAGACTGTCTGAGGAAATAGCAGGTCGATAAACTTCTCGGCCGTCGGCTGCGGCTCGTGATTGGCGAGGCCGGGCCGCTCGTTGGCCTCAATGAGCACATAGCCCGAGGATTCCGGAGTCGCGACAATGAAATCGAGTCCGACGACGGGAATGTTGAGCGTTTTGGCGATCCGCTGTGCGACATCGCGCAGCGTGCTCGATAGCACATCGGTGACATCGTGCAACGTGCCCCCAGTGTGGAGGTTAGCGGATTTGCGTACGGGAACGCATGTGCCTTCCGGCAGCACGTCATCGAGCCCGAGATCTTGCGCCGCTAGACAGCGGACGGTCTCGTCATCCACCGGTATCGTACTCTCGCCGCCGGTCGCCGCCGCACGTCGGCGGCTTTGCTTTTCGATGAGCTCTGCGATCGTATGGCGACCGGTGCCTGTGACCTGTGCCGGCCGGCGCAGTGCCGCCGCGACAATATTGAAGCCAATCACCACGACACGCAGATCTTGACCTTCCACATACTCCTCGAGCACCACCGTCGGGCAGATCTTCGCCGCCGCGTCGACAGCCATGACCAGCTCGTCCGGAGCGGTGATATTAACGCGGACGCCTCGCCCTTGCTCCCCCTGCGCCGGTTTGACCACGACAGCACTGCAACTGCGCAAGAAAGCCTCGTTTGTTTCGCGCTCGCCGGCAACGAGCTGCTTGGGGACCCTAATCCCCACTTCCCGGAGTACGTTGTGCGTGACCGTCTTGTCATCGCACCGGCTCATCGCGATCGCCGAAGTCAGCTCGCTCAACGACTCCCGGCAGATAATTCGGCGACCGCCGTATTGAAGCGTGAAATATCCATGCTCGGCGTCGACGACTTCCACGGCGATACCGCGGCGCAACGCCTCCTCGACAATGATCTGCGCATATGGATTGAGATCCGCACGCAGCGGCTCGCCCGTGTAGAGATCGTGATTAATAGCGTTGCGCCGCTTGACGCAGAAAACCGGGACCCGCACGAATCCCATCTCCTCGTAGAGACGGATGACTGCCGCGTTGTCGTGCATGACGGACAAATCCATGAAGGCTCGACCGCGCGCCGCGAAGCAGTCGGCGGCATAGGCCACGAGCGAACGCCCCACGCCGGGCTGATCGGCATTGGGATCGACGGCCAGGCACCACATGCTCGAGCCATCTTCCGGGTCGTCGAAAGCCTCAGCATGATCGATACCCATGACGGTACCGATCAAACGTCCTGATACCGGGTCCTCGGCGACAAAAAATTCGATGACGCGGTTCTTGCGCTGCGCCCAGATGAACTCCGGGTCCGGCGAGACCATCCCACGACTCATGAGCAGCCGGTTAATATGTTCGGCGTCCGAGCGGTGCTGCAGGCGCCGGATCAAGAAACCTGCCGGCTGCACGCGACCAGCCAAGTAATCCGCCATCCACAGTCGGTAGGTGTGCGACGGATCCAAGAACAACTCCTGCGGCGCCATCGCCAGAACAACATGAGGATCGCGTAAGTACAGCGCGAGATTACGGGCACCGGATTGCTCGGCGTTGATGGCCGCCACGAGTTCGGCGTTATCCTCGAACGTATGAGCGAAGATCAATTTTCCCCAGCCACAATCGATCGAGGCGTTCGTCTTTAATTGTTCGCCTTGATATTGCGGCTTGTCGGAGCGCCACCCCCGAATCGAAGTGCTACCGATACGCTCGATGCGATGGCGCTGCCGCGACTTCGATCCCATGACTTCGTCCTCCTAAGCTGCGTGCGTCTGCAGCCAGATCTCGAGCGCTGCGAGCTGCCAGAGCTTGGATCCGCGCAGCGGGGTCAGATGCTCGCTCGGCGCGTCGAGCAACCGATCCAGATACGGCCGGCGAAACAGGCCACGCTCTTTGGCAGCGCGGCTGTTGACCGCATCCTTGACGAACTCGAAACTCCTGCCATTTAGGTATTTCAGCGCCGGCACCGGAAAATATCCTTTCGGCCGATCGATAACCTTGCTAGGTACGACGCTGCGCGCAGCTTCCCGCAATACGTACTTGCCCTCGGGCACGACTTTCATCTCCGGCGGCAGCTGCGCCGCAAGCTCCACGACCTCATGGTCGAGAAACGGCACGCGTGCCTCGAGGCTCCAGGCCATCGTCATATTATCGACACGCTTGACCGGGTCTTCGACGAGCATGACTGTGCTGTCCAAATGCAGCGCTTTGTCGACGCCGCGCGTCGCATCGGCGGCGGCGAAATGGCGGCGCACATACTCGAAGCTATGGTCGCTATCCAGCCACTCAGGCTCTATGACCTCTGCCATCTCGGCATGATCTCGGTCGAAAAAGCCTCGTGCGTAGCCCGCCACCGGATCTGCGCAATCCATCAGCGGCGGATACCAAAAATAGCCGCCGAAAATCTCGTCGGCACCCTGGCCACTCTCAACGACCTTGACGTGCTCGGCCACCTTGCGGCTTAGCAGATAGAACGCAATGTTGTCATGGCTGACCATGGGCTCGGACATCGCCCGGAAGCAGCCCGGTAGATGCTCTGTGAGCTCGGTCGAGTCGACGGTGAATTTATGATGCTCGGTCCCAAAGGTTGTCGCGATCACATCGGAATACTCGAACTCGTTGCCCGCTTCCTCGCCAACATCCTCGAATCCTACCGTGAAGGTCTTGAGATTCTTGGCTCCATTGCGCGCAAGCAATCCGACGACAACACTGGAGTCGACGCCGCCAGAAAGCAGCACGCCGACCGGAACATCGGCGATCAAACGTCGCTGCACGGCCGTGTCCAAGCTCGCGAGGACTCGCTCCTTCGCTTCTTCGAAACTAATTCGGCGACTACCCGCCTGCCGGTAACTCGGTTGCCAGTAGAGTTCCTCTGAACGGCTGCCGTCGGGCCGAATCGTCATGCGAGTCGCGGGCGGCAGCTTGCGAAATCCGGCGAGAATCGTTCTTGGGGCGGGCACGACGGAGTGAAAACTAAGATAGTGGTGCAACGCCGTACCATCGATCTGCGGCTTTGAGTCGGCAACTGCGATGAGTGCCGGTAGCGATGAGGCGAACCGGAAATACCGAGCCGACTCCGTGTAGTAGAACGGTTTGATGCCCAACCGATCGCGAGCGACAAATAGACAGCCACTTGCGTGTTCGAGCACGGCGAATGCGAACATGCCATTGCAGCGCTCAACGCAATGTTTTCCCCAAGCCGCATACGCCTTCAGCAACACTTCCGTGTCGCTCGTCGTCGAGAATTCGTAGTTGAGTTGGCGCAACTCGGCGCGCAGCTCCTGGTAGTTATAAATACAACCGTTGAAAACGATCGTCAGTCCGAGATCGAAATCGACCATCGGCTGGGCTGCCCTATCGGACAGATCGATAATCTTGAGTCGGCGGTGGCCGAACGTCGTGCTTTGATGATTCCAGATCCCCTCGCCATCGGGGCCGCGAGATGCTTGCTGCAAATTCATGGCCTCGATCACGGCGCCATCTGGACGTTGGCCATCGAAGCGGATTTCACCAGCTATACCGCACATATCACTGTCCCCGCGGAGCCGGCTACGACGCCGGCTGCTTTGCGCGGCGTGTCCTGGAATAAGAGGTCATGGATGCCGTCGTAGCCAGGAAAGGGGCCGCGTCGAGATTCTCCGCCGACATCATCTGTACCAGACGCTTGAGAACGACATCGATCTCGGCTTGCTGCCCCAGGGGTAACGCGTCGAGTTGCTGGAGAAAACCGTCTTCGAGCGGCGGCGGTGCTTTGCGGACGATGCGGCAGCCCTTCGGAGTGAGCCGCACGAGGACTCGCCTCTTATCGTCAGTCTGACGCACCCGCGTCAGGAGACCGCGTGCTTCGAGCCGATCCAGCACGCCGCAGACCGTCGCCGGGCTCAAGCACATCGCGCTGGCAAGTTGGCCGGTCAGCATCGCGCCGCTGGAGTCGAGTTGGCGCAGGCACATCAGCTGCGGACCGCTGAGCCCGTGAACCATGATGAGCCGCCGACTATATAGATCGACGGCACGAATGATGCGCCGCAAAGATCGCAGGATCTCTTCGTGATAATCGGGGAGCTCGAGCGGAATTCGAGAGATAGCCGTCAGCCTAATATTTTGTGTACAAACGTTTTGTAGACTAACATTTTGGCGGGGCAGCCGCAAATTCCAGTGTTATTAGCCGCGACGCGGACACTTCCAGCGTAGCCATATGTAACCGATGAAACCCGCAAGCAGCGACGTCCCGATGACACTTTGTTTCGCGGTCTCGAGTGCTGCACTCTCGCCGAAGCTCAGGGCGGCGATAAACAGCGACATTGTAAAGCCGATACTGCCGAGTAAACCGAGACCGACGACATGCCGCCAGCTCAGCGCCTCCGGAAGGTCGGCGATACCCAGGCGCTTGCCGGCCCAGACACCCGCCAATATTCCGAGTGGTTTGCCAAGAAGTAGGCCCGCGAAGATCCCGAGGCTCAGCGGGCTCGTCCATGCCGATGCGCCGGAAATCTCGACGCCGGCGCTCGTGAACGCGAACGCGGGCATAACCAAGAAGCTCACGGGAATCTGTAACGATGATTCCCAACGCCGCAGAGGTGCAGTCGCATCTTGACCAAGAGCTAGTACCTGCTCCGCAACTTCTTCCTGGCGCGGCTGCTCGAGAATGGTGGCGGTGTCCACGTCGTGTGCCGCCTCGAATTCAGCGATGCTGTCTTCTATCCGATGCACGAACGCGCCGCGCGAGATACCGGGCCGCACAGGCGCGGTGAGCGCAACGACGACGCCAGCAAGCGTGCCGTGAAGCCCGAGATTGAGAAAGAGCAGCCACAGTACGCCGCCCGCGAGCGCGTACGGCAGCGCTGTGCGCACGCCGAACAAATTCAGGGCGATCAGCACGGCCAGACAAACGGCCGCCGGAACGATCAAAGACGTATCAAGTGGCCCCGCGTAGGCGAACGTTATGATCAGAATCGCGCCGATGTCGTCAACGATGGCAAGGCCGACAAGAAATGTCCGTCCGGCGACAGGAATCCGGTCACCGAGTAAGACCAGCACCATGAGGGCAAAGGCGGTATCGGTCGCGGCAGGTATACCCCACCCCGCGCTGCCCTCGCCACCCGAAGTTATGAGCAGAAACAACAGTATCGGCAGCGCCATGCCGCCGAGTGCTGCACACAAGACCGAACTTGCGCGCCGCAGATCGCTGAGCTGCCCGACTAGCAGCTCGCGCTTGAGCTCGAGTCCAAGCAAGCAGAAAAACACGGCCATGAGGCCGTCGGCAATCCAATGCTGCAGAGTCATCTGCAGGCTCGCCCCTGCGAGCGTAAGGCCGAACTCAATGTGGATGAAATCGAAGTACAGCGACCGCCAGGGTGAATTGGCTAGCACGAGGGCGATCATCGTCATGCCGAGCAAGAACCAGCCGGAGCCGCTCTGTGCGTTGACAAAATCGCGAAACGGCTCGACCAGCGTCTTCGCGGGCTGCTCCAGCGGCGCCTCGACAGGTTCTTGAGAAGACCTATTAGTCACGATCGCTAGCTTAGGTACATATCGCGCGCTTGGGTCGCCAGCCTAACAGATTAAGCGTGACGGCCGAGCTTTGCCCATGCACACTATGCTAACTCGTCAGGAACCGAACGACTCGTGACTACAGCAACGCGCGACATTGTAACCCTGCAGGGTCATATCCTCGAGCAGCAGGCCAAGAACCCGCAGTCCACCGGCACCCTTTCGTGGATACTCTCTGCCTTGTCCATCTCGGCGAAGGTCATCGCCGATTACGTACGCCGTGCACGCCTCGAAGATGTACTCGGCCACGCGGGCGCACAGAATGTGCAAGGCGAACAGCAACAGAAGCTCGACGTCATTTCCAACGAGGTGTTGGTGCGCACGCTCGGCTCGCGCGAGGGCGTGGCGATCGTCGCGTCCGAGGAAAACGAAGAGCCCGTCATCATTCGCAGCGACACCCAGGGAGAGCTCCGATATTGCGTCCTATTCGATCCATTGGACGGCTCGTCGAACCTCGACGTGTGCGGTGCCGTCGGCACGATCTTCAGCATACTGCGCCACGACCGCCGCGCGGAGACCGCAGAAGATTCTCTACTGCAGCCCGGCGACTCCCAAGTCGCGGCTGGGTACATTCTCTATGGGCCTTCAACTGTGTTCTGCCTAACGATCGGCGACGGCGTAGACATGTTCGTGCTCAATCCGTCGATTGGCGCCTTTCTGCGGGTCGAACAGGGACTGCGCATCCCTGTGGCAAATAAGAGCTATTCGCTCAACGAAGGCAACCGGCTAAGTTTCCCGGAAGGCTATCAGGCCTATCTCGACTGGGCGCAGCATAACGGTTATTCGAGCCGCTACGCCGGTGCGATGGTGGCCGACGTCCACCGCATTCTGCTCAAGGGCGGCGTGTTCATGTACCCGCCGACGGCCAAAGCGCCGCAGGGCAAGCTGCGCCTGATGTACGAGGCCAATCCGATGGCGATGCTCATCGAACAGGCGGGCGGCAAGGCGCTGATCGGGCGCGGCACCGGCGGCTCGGAAAGCCGTATCATGGCGCTACAACCCGCCGACATCCACGAGCGCTGCCCAGTGATCATCGGTAGCTCGGCAGAAGTCGACCACGTCCTACGCCACCTTTGACCCGGGAGAAAGCCCGTGCGGCTCGCTTTAGTTCTTACGCTCCTGCTGCTGAACGCATGCGCAAGCTTGCCGAACCGCGACCCCCTTGTCGTCGATGTGGCTGGCATTCAGTCGCTGCCAGGTGAAGGCACGGAAATCCGCCTCGCGGTCGCGATTCGAATCCAAAACCCAAACGATACACCTGTCCCCTACAGTGGCGCGGCGCTGGACCTCGACCTAAACGGGCGACGTGCCGCGAGTGGTGTGAGTGATGCGACGGGTACGGTACCACGCTACGGTGAAGCGGTCATCACTGTGCCCGTCACGATCTCCGCATTCAACATGGTGAATCAGCTAATCGGCTTCTTAGATAGTGCGAATACGGATCAGGTGAGCTATCGCATCCGCGGCAAGCTCGAAGGGGGATTATTTCGCACTCGGCGGTTCACCGACGAAGGCTCGGTCGATCTGCGGCCGCCAACCCAGCCGCTCTAAGTTCTCGCTTTACTCGCGGCGCGCCGCGATCCACGCCTCGGCTGCCCGACGCGCCTTGGCTTCGGCTTCGGCCTTCGTCTTACCGTGCCATTCACCGCGCACGCGAATGTAGTGCCGGTCGTGCGCCGTGCCGAGAAGACGCACCTGCGCAGTGGCGAACCATGAGTTCGGCCCAATGGGCCGCATTGGCTGCGCGGGAGGGATATACGGCTCGTACTGCGTCATCCCAACAGTCCGATTGCGCTCGGTCAGCCGTAGTAGTCGGGCTCGTTGCCCGCCTTCCACTTGATATTGCAGCCCATGCTGGGGAGTTGCTCCTTAGGAACCGCCGCCCCATCGAGCACTGCCTCGACCGCTGCCCGTAGATCGTTGCCCGTGACGGGTACGCCGCTACCCGGGCGGGACGCATCGAACTGCCCGCGATAGGCGAGTTTGCGCCCTTGATCGAATAGAAAATAATCCGGTGTACAGGCCGCGCGATACGCTTTCGCAGTAGCCTGCGTCTCGTCAAACAGATACGGAAAGATATAGCCGAAATTGGCAATCTCTTCGCGCATCCGTTCCGGCGCATCAGCGGGATGCGTCTGGATATCGTTCGAATTGATCGCAACCATCGCAACGTTCCTGCGTGCGCAGTCGCGCCCGAAAGCCGCAATTCCCTCGCGCAAATGCTGAACGAACGGACAATGATTACAGATGAATGCGACAACGAGCGCATCGGCACCGGCAAAGTCAGCCAGACTGTAACGCCTGCCTTCCGGGTCCGGTAAATCAAAATCTGGCGCCGCCGTGCCAAGTTCGAGCATCGTGGATTTGGTTGCGGTCATCGCTTAGTGCTGTAGCTGACTGAAACGATTCGCAGTGTGCTGTCTACAGACTCGCCTGTCCAGATCTAGCGCCGGTCAGGCGCGCTCCAAAGGCGATTGCAGCGGCGAGCCTGGGCGAAATCGATACGGCGGTCGCACGAAGTGTCATATGCGTGACCGAGTTGAGCTAATCTTCTGTCGGTGCGAAACTGGACGCCGGATCGTTTGGCTTAACCGCAGCGAAAACCGACTGCACCTGTATGATGGGCAAGATCGATATTACGGGATATCGCATGACAAGAACCCAAATCGCCGTTGCGTTCTGTACGATGCTTGCCGGCTGCGCCACACCCGGCGATCGCCCTGCCGGGAGCGCGATGAACGCCGAGGCCGTGCCGGCCTTTCTCGCACCTATCGACCTCTTTCCGAAAGCACTCGGCCCGCTGTCGTGGCCGATAACGACTAGCAGTCGGCAAGCGCAAGCCTATTTCGATCAAGGCTTGCAGCTGCGCTATGGCTTCGGCGTTGATGAGGCAGCGCGTAGCTTTCGCGAAGCGCAGCGCGCGGACTCCGACTGCGCGATGTGCTACTGGGGCGAGGCCTACGCCTTGGGCTCCTACCTGAACGCTCCGATTACGACGGCGAAAGCGCCCTATGCCTTCGCGGCCAGCCAGCGCGCCGTTGCACTTGCGGCGCAAAATGCAACGCCGCTCGAGCGCGACTTGATCGAAGCGACGCAGGTTCGTTATGTCGCGAACTACGAGCCGGACATGAAACCGCAACTCGACCAGGCGTTCGCCGACGCAATGGCTACAGTGCACGCGCGCTATCCCGACGATCTCAATATTACGGCGATCTATGCATCGGCCTTGTTCCTGCTCGAGCCACGACGCGGCACTCGCAATCTCGACGACCAGGATGTCATCCGGCTGCACGGCGTCCTCAAAGACGGTCTCGCCAAGGACATTCGGCACCCGGGGCTATGCCATCTATTCGTCCACGCAACCGAATCGACGCTGCGCCCCGATCTTGCGGAGCCGTGCGCGGAATATCTCGGCACGAGCATTCCGGGCGCGAGTCATATCAATCATATGCCGTCACATACCTGGAACGAGGTTGGCCGTTGGGGCGATTCCGTGCGCGCGAACATCATAGCCTGGCATTCGGATCTCAAGGCAGCAACCGGCGAAGGCGTGCCGATCTACCCTTCGCATAATCTGCACATGCTTTTGTTCGCCGCATCGATGGACGGCCAAGGCGCGATCGCGATGCAAGCCGGCAAGGACTACGCGAAGCTCGAGAACACGACGATTTATGAGGTCCTGACACTCGTGCGCTTCGGCCGCTTCGATGAGATTCGCGCCGTACGCGCGCGGCCGACCGACGATGTCGGCGGGGGATTCTGGGACTTCGCCCAAGGTTATGCGAGGCTTCGCGCCGGCGACGTTAATGCGGCCGCGAGAATGTCGCGGCGCGTGTTGAATACCGCAAACTCAACGCAGGAGACCTTCCGCCGCCATCCCGGCCGAGCCCTGCTCGGCACCGTCGGGCAGATCCTTGCGGGCGAGATCGAGCGAGCCCGCGGCAATCTCGATGCGGCCATCGCGAATTTCCAACAGGCCGTCGAATTGGAAGACAGCCTCGAATACGACGAGCCCGAGCCGTTACCGTTTGCGGCGCGTCACTGGCTCGGCGCGACGCTGCTGGACGCCGGCCAGTACGCGCAAGCGGAGCGCGTTTATCGCGAGGAACTACTCGATCACCCGCATAACGTATGGTCGCTGTACGGGCTCACGGTAGCGATCGCGGCGCAAGGCCGGCAGGATTCGCTCGTAGCGGCCGACTTTGCCGCTAGTACCGCGCGCACAGATACCTGGATCACTGCATCGAGGTTCTAGCTCGAGAATTAGGCTTCCGAATACCACGAAGATCACGGAGGGAGACGATGCGGCGAATTGGCCTCACAATCAGCTTACTATTCTCCGCGCAGCTGACGTTCGCACACCACAGTAGCATCGGTATCTATGACGAGGAGAATCTCGTCGAAATCGAGGGCGTCGTCACTGCAGTGCACTGGCGCAACCCACACGCATCGTATTCCGTTGCCGTCACGGACGCGAGCGGCGCTACAGTGGAATGGCTCATCGAGACCGGTTCAATCAGCACGCTGCGATTGCGTGGCGTCGATCGGAATTTTATCAAGGTCGGCGACCGCGTACGGCTCGCCGGGCAATCCTCGCTGCGCGGTCGTCTCGAAATGTTTGCCGAGAACATGCTGCTCGACGACGGTCAGGAAGTGTTGCTGCGCGCAGTTTCGAAGCCGTATTGGCCGGCGGGACAACGAGGTAATATCTACGAACGCGGCGTGGACGATGAGCGCGCAGCCGAAGGCCAGCGCATGGCCGATGGTCTGTTTCGAATCTGGACGCCGATTTTCGACGATCCGGCCGCCTATCCTCTGTATAGCTCGGGCATCACAACACTCACCGCGGCCGCGAAGGCGCAGAAGGCCGCCTATGACCCGCGCGCGAGCGGGTTCACGCGCTGCCGGCCCAAGGCTATGCCCTATATCATGGGCTCGGCGTATCCGCTCGAGTTCAGCCGTCGAGGTGAAGACATACGGATCCGGCTCGAGGAGTTCGATACCGAGCGCCTCATCCATATGAACGGCGCGCCGTCGTCGACGCCGAACGCTTACTCGCTGCTCGGTTACTCACGCGGTCGCTGGGACGGCGATGCGCTCATCGTCGAAACCGACGGCATCGAAGCCGACTACCTGTACAGCGATGGTACGCCGCAGAGCCGGGCCATCAAGCTCACCGAACGTTTCGAGATGAACGACGCCGAGGACCGGCTGCACTATCGCTTGACGATCGTGGACCCGGAATCCTTCACTGAGACTCTCGAATTCACCCGCTACTGGGTCTGGCAACCGGATATTCGTATGCAAGCCTACGATTGCGGCAATCCGCTCTGAATCTGGCTGCGCCGGATACTCGACATTCGAAAGCCCGCAGCTTAGAAGATGTATTCGATCGATACCGCCGTGAACGTATCGGTCTTCTTCGTACCCGGCAGCACATCCGAGTTACTCTTGATCTTGTAGGAAACGACGAGCGCAAGGTTGTCCATGATGTCCGAGCTCAAGCTGGACGTTGCCTCGATATAGGTATTATCGGAGCCGCTCTCGATTGCGAGCGTCTGACCGAACCGGGATGTCTCGGTGATAATCCAGCGGTAATCGCCGCTTAACCGCAGAATCGCTTCATTTCCGCTCGTGCCATCGCGTAGATCGGATTGTCTGGCACCGGCGCCGATTTCGCCGTTGAGGATGTGGCGCTCTGTATTGATCAGATGACGGCCGTAGCCAATGGTCTCCCTGGTTTGCTGGTCGTAAGCGCTGAACTTGTCCTTGTCCCATGCGACAGTTCCGTACCAATAGGCGAGCTCGCTGATATCGTAATCGGTCTGCCAGGCCAAGCCATAGGCTTCGGATGTCGTGAGGCCCGCCGACGACGATTTGACCGCGAGACCCGTCAAGCCATGATGCCAGGGCGCATAATTCCAGCCCATCGCAAAGTTGATGTTCACGCTATCGGTTTCGGTATTGCCGGACGTGGCGAGATACCCGAGGCCGGCGCGGCCCGAGAATCCTTCCTCATCCTGCGCGAATCCGATCGTCGTGGTCAGGGCCAGCGCAGCAAATACGGCAAGCTTGCGAATCGATGGCACAACTTTCTCCTGAGGTGTCTGCTAGGATTTCGTGGCTTATGCCTTGGGCAGCCGCGATTGAGCCGCGGGAGTTTACATAGGTCGCACGGCGATGCAAGCCTCCGACAGTGACCCGCGCAGTTTACTCCGTAAGACGAATCCGGAGTTCGCCGTCACGAAGCTCGAGCGACTCCACGCCCGCAGCGACGCGATTCCAGAATCTACGCTCCCCGCCGAACTCGCGCACGAGATCGACGTTTCTGAGATTTCCCAGCCAGGCATTTGGAACCGGCACACCCATAATGCTGACGCCCCGCAGTGCCACAACCGGCTGGTTGTTCGCGAAACTGGGTTCGAGGCCGGCAACGCTCCGAGTGGCCGCTTTGCCACCGAGCAGATGCCCGAGAATCGCGTTGCCGTCGGCGACCGCGTCTGGGTCTCTCAATGCCGCAGGCTCATCCAGGTGGCGCCGATGATTACGCTTGGACAGTGCCTGGGTCAGTCCTTCCAAAACCACCCGGCTTCGCCGCGTCCTGCGTAATTCCGCCCGCGAGCGCAGGCACGAGCGCCTTTAGCAGACCCTGCGAGTCCGCGCTTTTTAGTCCGAACTGCTGCGCGGCTTGCTCGAGCGCCCCCCCTGCGCTGAGCCTAATAAAGATCCAAGGATATCCATCGACGTCATACCCCTAGTCCTTCAATACGAACGTGACTTTCATACGCACGCGGTATTCCTTGATATTGCCGTCTTTGATCACGACTTCCTGATTGGCGATCCAAGCGCCGGTAACGTTGCTTAACGTCTGGGTGGCCCGCTTGATGCCGTCCTTCAACGCATCTTCAAAGCTCCTCGTCGATGAACTTGTAATCTCGGTGACTCTTGCTACTGGCATACTCGTTGACTCCTTGAGGCTTGCGGTTCGATAACCGCTGGTAACGACACGTGCCCTGCATATAGCAAGGCACGCGCCTTAATGAAGGAATGTTGCGAACCGCGTTGTAGTCGTTAGTAGCTAACTTTCCGCGGTAATTTTTTGGCCTGGGTTACCCAGCTGTTGACGATCTTCAGCGCCGGAGTTTGCCGTACCACTCGCTTCTCTTCATTCGCTTTCTGCATGGCCGTGTGTAACGCGGTCGGATTGCGCTGCGCAAGCTCGGCCACGGTGTCCACGCCGGCACATTCCAATAATTCGGCATACTGACTACCGACGCCGCGAATTCTGAAAAGGTCGGCCATAGTGGCCCACTTTAGAATCAACTTTTCGCTAATGTCCGTCTTAGCGGCGAGCTTTTTTCGCGCCTGCTTTTCGTACGCAGCGTCGAGCAACGCCTCGACACTCGAGATGCCTGCAACCTTGAGCGTGCTGGCATAACCGCTACCGATACCTTCGATTCGATCAATACTTGCCATCGTTTCCCCTCCATGACGGGGTTATGCATGAAGCGTCAATCTACGTGGAAACGATCACGCTCACCAATTATTGAGAATTTCTTCCATTGTCTACCGTAATACAATTGATGGGAACTGTATTGTTTACAGCTTGTTACAGCAACAGCCCGGAATCGGACTTAACTCCCGAAGGAATCGCCCGGCCACAAGCGATGCGTCAATAAAAGCTACGGCATCTAGCAGTATCACAATCTCGTCGCCGGCTGGCATTTGTATAACATCGCGTCAACTTGAAGACCTACGCATGCAAGACTTCGAGAAACTCGGCGTCTTCTATCTCGGCAAACGCCTCGACGAAGCCAGCGCGCAACTAACCGACGAAGTCATTCTCTACGACTCGAAGGACTTGACCACGCACGCGATCATCATCGGCATGACCGGTAGCGGCAAGACCGGCCTCGGCGTCGGACTCATCGAAGAAGCCGCTCTGGATCACGTACCGGTTATCGCGATCGATCCTAAGGGCGACCTCGGCAATCTACCGCTGAGCTTTCCGAAGCCGCGCGGCAGCGATTTTGAGCCGTGGATCGACCCGCGCGCCGCCGCGGAGGCCGGCCAGGACATTTCCGAATGTGCCGCGGCGACAGCCGCGATGTGGAAACAGGGTCTCGCCGAATGGGGATAAACGCCGGGGCGCATTGCGAACTTTCGCCAAGCCGCCGATCTTGCGATCTACACGCCAGGCAGTTGCGCCGGCGCACCGCTGTCTGTTTTGAAGGAATTTACGGCACCGCCGACCGAGCTATTCGCCGACCAGGACCTTTACCGCGAACGCGTTCTCGGCACGGTCAACAGCCTCATGACGTTACTCGGAATCGACGCCGACCCCGTGACCAGCCGCGAGCACATCCTCGTGTCCACGGTTCTGGATAATACCTGGGCGGCCGGACGCAGCCTCGATCTGCCCGCCTTGATCGGCGCAATTCAGAGCCCAGACTTCGAACGCATCGGGGTCATGGATCTGGATGCCGTCTATCCCGCCAAAGACAGATTCGCATTGACCATGCGCCTGAATAACCTGCTTGCCGCGCCCGGCTTCGAATCTTGGATGCAGGGCGAACCGCTCAACGTCGGCAATCTACTGCACACGGCAAGCGGTCAGCCGCGTGTCTCAGTGCTATCCACTGCGCATCTCGACGACGCCCAACGCATGGTCTTTGTGACCATGCTGCTCAGCGAGCTCGTTACTTGGATGCGGCGCCAACCAGGCAGCGCGTCTCTGCGTGCCGTGCTGTATACCGATATTCGCGTGAGCCTGCTGAGCATCGGCTGGGAGCCCGCCGTATTGGGCAGTAACGGTGAGGCGTCAGCCGAACCGGCTGCAGTTCGATCCTAATAGACCTCGCGGATGTAGATCTGCTGCGAGTCGCCGCTGTAGAGACCGAAAGTCGCCTGGCCCGCGGGATTCTCCTCGCCCGGCGCCGCGACGTTCCAATCGAACCGCAGCCAGGCCGGCACGGTGCTCGTGATCGTCACGCTGCCGGTGTTGGTCGGGCCCGGTGCGGCGAGTGTGAGATTCATGTCGCCGAGCACTGGCGGCTCACGGAAACGTTGCGGGAGCGGGGCCGGCGCGGCACAGCCGATATTGCTCGCACCCGGAAATCCGCTGTCGAGCGCGCAGGTTTCACCCGCGTTCAGATTTTCCGCGAATCCGCCGAGTCCGAGCGTTATGCCGTTCGTACAACTGTCGTCCACATTCGGCACGAAGCCGTTTGCGCCGGCGAAGTACTCAGCGATCAGCGGCACCGATAAATTGACGAGCTCGGAGCCAATCGCATTCGTAAAACGCAGCCGGCCGTAGCGCATCTCCTCGCCGGCATTGAACGGAATGCCGCTGCCGGCGCCAAACGTCACTGGGTTTGTCAGCGCAACGGCGCCGTCGGCATCGATCACATCGATGGAGAGCTGAATATCGGCATCGAACGGCCCGACGAGGGCAGCTTTGACGAAGCTCAAGCCCATGCCGCCGCTGAAGACGAGCTGGGCGATGCCGGGGCCGATCTCCATGACCGCGGGATCGGCGGCCGGCAGCGGTACGCCGGACAGATCAAGCGCCTCTATCGCGCTGTATGTGCGATTCGCAAGCGTTGCCGTGGCAAGCCTGAAGTAGGCGCCCGTGTAATTCAGTGCCGTGGTGTTGCCGACCGCTTGCGCCGTCGCGGTGATGACCGGCGCAACACCGTAGTTGAACGCTTCGCCGATATAGGTATAGCCACCGGCCGCGCAGGACGTCTGGAACATCGGCGCGTTCAGCGCGGCCGCAAAATGGCTGGGCACGAAGCGCCCAACGCGTTCGGAGAGCGTACCGACGACGTCGCCCGCGCCGAGATAATCGCCGTCCCCGACCGCGGGCGACAGTTGCATTATGCCGACTTCGGACCACGTAAAATCCGTGCCAGTTGCAGAGCCGCCGGCGAAAGCGCCGAACCCTGTGGCTGCGCTCACGGGCGGATTCGCGCCGCCAGCGGGCTCGAAGAGCTGCGGATCGAGACGTACCGTCTCGGGCGTACTCTCCTGGCCAAAGTTCGGCGTCGGATCGCCCTCGGCATCGAATGCCGTGACGGTGGCACGGAAGTCCGCGCCCGCGGGGATGAACACCGGGCCACCGGAACCGCCTGCCTGAGGATTGATGACCGTCCCGGCGCCGTTACGAATGTTGCTGAGGACAAAGTCGGCCGGCCGTACAACGAAACCCGCGGTCGCGCCGCGAATTCCGACCGGCAACTCGACATTCATTGTGCTCGCGTCCTTAACGAGAATCTGTTTGCTGCCGACGTCCTTGTAGTTGCCGGTCACGCCGGCCTGACCGTTCACGAAATTCACGGCCACCGCCGTTGCGGTCGGCTCCGTCGCGCCGATAGCGTTGCCATCGATCGTCACCGCGCGCGTGCCCGTGGCAGGGTCGAGATACTGCGACCAGAACTCTAGATTCCTGTTGCCCGCGTAACTCTCGATGACACCGCAGACCGGATCATTGGGCGTCTGACCGTAGGCGGCCAGATAGATCGGATACGGCACGGCGGCGGTCTGCACGGCGGCAAACGGGACGATGACCGCCGGCAGCGGGTTGCTGAGCGGCGTCGCTGTCAGCGTGAAACCGTTCGGCGAGAAGACGAGATTGCCTTCGGCATCCGTATCGCGGATACCGGGGTCACTGACTTGATAGACGTCGACATCGATGCTCGGCACGCCTTCCGGGTAGTAGAGTGAGAACTGCGCCTGCGATTCGCCGAGCGGCCAATCGTAAGTAGCAAGTCCATCGTTGGCCGTTGCGTCCGTCAATGTTCCGCTACCGGCCACGAGCGTCCATGTACCCGTGCCGCTTTGGGTATCGAGCTGGACGGTCGCGTTGTAGTTCAGCACCGGCGTACCCGTGATCGAGTCGACGACATCGACGATGATCGTCTCGGCGAGGCAGTTAATGCCGAAATTATCGTGATTGATCGTAAATTGCACTGCCGCCGCCGCGCAGGGATGCGTCGCGGCCATCAGTGTCGCCATCTCGACAGCCGAAAGCGCACGGGGCTGGACCGTCACCTCATCGATGTAGCCGTCGAAGGCGCGCGAAATGAAGTTCCAGTCCGTGCCGATGAAAAATGGCAGATTGTTCGGCGTCAGCTGACCGTTGTAATTGTTCGCCGCACGCGGCACGCCATCGACGTAGATCACCTGGTTGCCCGGCGTGAAGGTAATGGCCACGTGGTGCCACTGGTTCAACGCAACCGCAGGCGTAGCGGTCCGAAAACTATCTTGCTGCCACCACCAATACACTCGCCCAATGTTGTCGACATGAAACTCGTAGTTCGTGTCTTTCGAGACAATCGTGTGCAGCTCGTTCGGTAGCGTCCGCATGTTGATCCACACGGCGACGGTCAACTCGTTGACCATGTCGAGCGCCGGATCGTCGGCGATCTCGATATAGTCGTTGACGCCGTCGAAGTCGCCGTAGCGGCAGGTGCCTGGATTCGTGGACAGCGCCGGCGTGGTATCGTCGTTGACGGCACCACCGAAAACCGTGCCGTTGAGCGCGTTAGCGCTGCTGTCGAGCACCTCACCCGGCGCGCCCGTCCACGCCGCCTCCTCAAAACTATAGGCCACCGGTTCGACGGCCGTAAAACAGACGTCGTCTACATGCCAATAATCTGAATTACCGCTGCCGCCCGTTTGGCGAAAGCGAACTTGAAACCCCGCGTGCAAGGCCGTCGTGGGTAGGTTATAGCTGCGAATGAAAATCTCGCCTGGCGGACTGCCGCCGGGGAAGGTTTCGAGCGCCGCCCACACGCCGACATTGCTCAAGTATTCGATGACGAGATCTTCATTGTTATCCGGGCGGCCGCTAAAGCTATTGTGGCCGCGGCGCACCCAGACGTCGAAAACGACTGCCGAGCCTGCGCTAAGGTCGATCGGGTTGCTCGTGACGGTCACGACACCGCCTTCGGTGTACAGCGAGTTGCTCGGCGAATTCGCGGTCTGTGAGCTGGTGCCGGCACTCGTGCTGCCGCCCCCCAAGGTCACGACCCAATTTCCGAGCCCGCTTTCGAAATCGTCGCACGTGCCGATACCAAGACCGCCGCCACCACCGGGCGCGGCGCGCTCCGTGACGCGCGGATCGTCGACGTGCCAGTAGTCATTATCGGAGCCGTTACCTGCAAGTAAGCGGAATCGGATGCTCAGATTGCCGTGTAACGCCGCCGCGGGCAGTACATAGACCGGTGTGTAGACCTCGCCGGGCGTGCCGCTGCCGTCGAATGTTGCGAGCACATTCCAGGCTCCGCCAGCATCGCGATACTCGATTAGCAAGTCCTCACCGCTATCAGGATCCTCGCTAAACGAATCGTCGCCGCGCCGAATCCAGACGCTGAGCTCGGCAGCGGGAACCGCCGCCGCGATCGGATCCGTGTACGCATAGACAGGCCCCCAACGGAGTTCGATTGACTGATCCTGATTTGCGGTTTTATTGTCCGATTGAGCATCCCCGCCGTTCGCGACGACGGTCCAAGAGTTGAGGTTTCCGTTCACATCGTCGTAGAACAGAGTGTCACCCGGCGCGGCGATCGCAGCGCTCTGGACTAACCCGCAAAGGATCGTAACGCCGGCCAGCCAAAGGTGCTGCCGTTGCACGATACTTCGCACGCTTACGGTCATTGCTAGCTCAAGCCCCATCATTGATCTTGGTCTGGAGTCGCCGCGACACGTAATCCGGCCCGCCATAGCTACCTGCTTCCGCAAGCACGTCGATGACGTAGACGTCAGTCGTGTTCGGCCCTTCGGCGTGTGAGGTCGTCGTACATTGCACGAGGACGTCGAAACCGTTCGTGCCGCCTTCACTGAGATTTAAGGTTTGCGTGCCGCACCAGCCGGTATTGACGGCTCGGTTCGCGGCCCACGCAATCCCGGAGCGCGCCGCATGAAACGCTTGTGCTGCCCGTAGCGCCGAGGTGACGGTTTGTTGCTGCATGACACCGATGCGCACGGCGAATACCGCGAGCCCGGCGAGCACGACGAGCAGAAAGATTGCCGACACGAGCGCAATACCGCCTTGACGACCCCGTGCTTGGCGCGGCGTATTCATGGCACGTTATCCACATGGACTTGTGACAGCAGGGAGAGTGCTTCCCCCGCCTCTGCGACAGTAATGTCCATGGACACCAGACCGGCGCGCTCGGCTGTGCCGGGCGCGTATCTGATCGTACAGCCGGTAACGCGATCCGCCATGACACTGGCCGTCGCGCCAGCGCCGATGAGCTCGCCCGTGCTGTCGCGCGCCGAGTGATTCGCGGCGATCGCGTAGCCTGCGTAGCGCGTCAAAGTCTGGGCGCCCGGATCGCAGAGATAGCTGATCGGCCCATCGATGAGAAAGATGCGCTGCGTAGGCGACTCGAATGCGAATTGAAAGGCCGGCGTCAAGGTGACGCGGTCTTCACCGGGGAATGGATCAGTCGTCACATCGATCTGTGTGCCGACGGGCGTGATGACGTTGGCGAGCTCGTAGGCATCCGCACCGGGCACGCCGACGTTGTAGACAGCCAGATGATGGGTCACGGAGCTGAACGGCTTGGCGATCTGCGTCAACGGACCGATCAAATTGAAGGAATTGTCGGGCGCCGTGAAATCGAGCTGCTGGGGTGGACCGCCGGGAGGCGTCGAGCGGTAGCGGGCGCCATCCACGGTGCTCAACAGTTCGAGCGCAACCACGCCGCCATTGACGGTCGTGCGAATGCTGTTCGGTAACGCGCGGCGGACGTCCCGGCCCATGCGCCGTAGCGCCGTATCGGCCGCATCGACGAGCTTGGCGCGGCGCGCCTGATCCGTAAATCCTTGCACGGGCACGCTGATGAACATTGCCACGAACGATACGACGACGACGCTGACGGTCATCGTCACCACGAGCTCGACCAGGGAGAACCCTGCCTGCCGATGACTGTATGCGCGGTTGCCCATGACCTAGAGCCGCGTCTTGTAGCCGCTCAAGACGTAATCGACGTACGGTGGAAATTGGACGCGCACGTCGACACGCCAAGTATCGCCCGGCGCGACGCCCGGCAGCGCGGCACTCGCGACGACTCCCACGTTAACGGTATAGCCGCCGAGTCCCGCAATGGGATTGCCGAACTGATCGAAGGCGCCGGCATCGGCGAGACCGTTGTAGTCATCGACATCGTCAAAGTCGATACGCGCGGCCTCGCCGTCGATACCGTCTGGATCGTCAAACGGCTTTAACGTGATCTCTTCGAGATAGGATTCGGCGATCGCGACCGCCTGACTCACAACCATTGCGTCGGCGCTGCGCCCGACGCTACTCGATAAGACGCCGAGCACGGCGCTCGCGGCGATAGCTACGATGACGATGGCGATGACGAGCTCGACGAGTGTCATGCCCTGCTGCTTACGGGTCGTGGCGCTCATGGAGTATCCACGTAGCCGCTGATCGCGCGCACGGTCACCGCGTAGGGGCCGACCGTAATCACCTGATCGGCCCCAAGGTTGGTCCCGCCGAGCGCATCGAAGACGACCGTCAGGTTGGGCGCAGCGGCGACGCCGGTGGGCGCGCTCGCTGCAAGCGATGATCCGTCGCCGAGCATGACTGGCGTGCTCCAGGTCGCATCGCCGAGGTCGCAGCGGCCGCCGAGGTTTTGTTGTTGGCGACCTGTATAGCCGCTCGCATCGACCTGCATCCGTACCGGGCAGCCGCTGGCAACGGCAAGCTTCTGCGCGAACTTTAGTGCCGCGACGAGCTCCTCGTAGTAGCCACGTTCGGCAAACGTCCGGTTATCGACGAAACGGGGTATTGCAACAGCGGCGAGCGTGCCGATAATCACGATCACGAGTATCAACTCGACCAGCGTAAACCCACGCAGCTTCGGGGCCGGAGTCGAACCGCAATTCCGGGGAGATTGACGCCAGCGACGCTCGCGCTTGGCGATCATTCCAGTTCGACCCCGATATCGGCGGAATTTCATGGTAGTCAGGTGCGACAAAGGCGCCCGCAGGCGCCTTTGTCCGACTGGCGAACTCAGCGCCGCGAAACGCTATCAGCAGCCGCTCGTATCGATCGTGATGACCGGCGCCGCGTTGGCAGCAGCCTCAGCATAAGTCACAGTACACGTGCCGGATGCGCCGGTTTTGTCGAAAATTCCGGTCGCCGGGTCATAACCATAGCCGCTGAGATCGGCGAGCGTGTCGTCAATCGTCGCAAGGTTCGGATAACCGTTCACCAACGTGATGAGATTGCCTTCCATCGTGACTGATGCCGGCTGGCTCTGTGCAAGCCACAAGGCATGGGCGAGCATCGCGCCGGAGCGCACGCTACCCTGTAGGGCGTTGGTTGCCGCCGTACGCGCCTCGACTTCGAGCGACGCGAATCGCGGCACGGCAAACGCCGCAAGAATTCCGAGGATCGTGATCACCACGACCAACTCAATGAGGGTAAAACCACCCTGCTTCGGCATGCTCTTCATTTCCATTATCCTCCAAGTTCGCTCAGTATTTGATGACTGGCGAGTCGCGGAAAATGACGACTCGCAACTGTCCAAGTCATTCTATTTACAGAATAACGATGCTGCCGTGATCCGTTCCTCAGACCGATTGAACGAAATGTGACCGAGTTCTCAAACCGCCCGAATTCAGCGTGTGCCGCGATCAATCGGGCCAGTCGTAAGCGTAGACCGATGCCAACCGCAAGCCATCAAAGTCATCTCGGGCCGGCGTATAGATGCCGTCACCGTCACGATCGGTAAACACGAACTCGACGGCGAGCTCGATGCGATCGGCAGGCCCGGTAATCGGCTGAAATCGCGTATGTTTGCCGAGGAGGTAGACGAGCATGCCGGCGCGTTCATCGTAATACCAGCTCGCGGGCGGTAGGATCCGGTCGGAGCGTCGATTTTCTGAACCTAGATAGTTGGCCGGCGCGTTCAGCAGCAACGACATGGGATTCGCCTTCGCGAGCTCGCCGAGTCGGACGCTCTCGCCGCGCGTGAGCCGCTCGGCGGCTTCGAGCATCAGAGCGCTGCGCAGCTGCGTCTGCACCTGCAAGAATGCGGCACGCTCCGCACGGCCTATCAGGGGCAGTAGCCGATCGAGGGCAAACCCAGCCAGGATCGCAACGATAATCACGACCACGACGAGCTCCACGAGGGTGAAGCCGCGCTGGCTCAACTCAAGCCTCCGCCGCTCGCGGCAAGATCCCAGAGCGGCAAAAAGATCCCGAGCGCGAGTATGAGCACCATGCCGCCTACCGTCACGATCAGCACCGGTTCGAGCGCGGCCGACATGTTATCGAGGTCATTGTCGACCTCGCGCTCGTAGAACTCAGCCACCTCGGTCAGCATCTCGCTCAACGTGCCGGTCTCCTCACCGGTCGAGATCATCTGCAGCGCAAGCGGCGTAAATAAATCGGCTGTCTGTGCCGTTCGGGTCACGCTTTCGCCACGCTCGATGCCGTCGCGCAGCGCGAGCACCCCGGCACTCAAATACTCGTTGCCGGACGTGCGGGCGATGAGATTGAGCGCCTGAACCAGCGGCACACCGGAATCGAGCGTCAGGGCGAACGAACGACAGATCCTGGCGATCGTCGCTTTATTGACAACCTCACCGATTACAGGAAATTTGATCCTGAACTTATCCCAACGGTAACGGCCGTGTTCTTCGCGTATATAGAGCTGAAATCCAACGAAAGCGCTCATCACGACGGCGATGACCACATACCAGTAATCGGCCGTGAATTGCGACAAACCCAGCAAGGCCTTCGTCGACCAAGGTAGATTATCCCCAAGCGCGGCGAAGATCGGCGCGAACTTGGGCAGCACCCAAAACGTAATGATCGTAATAGCAATCGCTATTGCGCCGACGACGGTCGCAGGGTAGCGCAACGCCTTGGAGAGCTTCTCCTTGATGCGTTTCTCCATATTCAGGTACTCGTACATTCGCTTGAACGCGGTCTCGAGCGTTCCTGAGCTCTCACCGACGCGCACGATGCCGACGTAGAATTTGGAAAAAATCTCGGGATGGCGTCCGAGCGACGCCGCGAGGTCGCGGCCGGATTCGAGGTTTTCGATGACGTGCTCGAGAGCTTCCTGGAGTTGCGAATTTGGAGTCGAGGCAGCAAGACTGCGCATCCCATCTAGCAACGGCAGTCCCGCTTTCGTCAGCGAGTACATCTGCCGCGAGAACAGAATTAGGTCATTGATATTCGGTTGCCCGCCGCCGAGTGCGCGCCAGAGATCTTTCAGAACATCCTTGGAAGCGTCCGCGACAACGACATTGGTCGGCGTAATGCCGCGGGCAAACAAATGATTTGCAAGCGCATCCGGCGTTTCGGCTTCGAGCGTACCGCGCACGGCGTCGCCGCGGGCCGTGCGGCCGTTGTAGCGGTACAGAGTCATGTCGCGTGCTGTTGTGCTTGCTGCTCGCTCGTGAGCGCATCGTCGACCAACGCAGTCGCCTGCTCATGCTCCTCGAGCCCCGACGTGACGCGCAGCACTTCGAGGACCGAGGTTACGCCGCTGGCGGCATAATCGAGTGCTCGCTTGGCCAGCGGCACGAACCCCGGCTGACACTGCGCAAGCTGGGAAAACCGCACGATATCGCCGCGGCGGATCGCGTCGGCGAGCGGCGCATCGATTTCGAGGAGCTCATAAATACCGATGCGCCCGCGATAGCCGGTCATATTGCAGTAGGTGCAACCAATGCCCTCGGAGAATTGTGTCGACGCGTACGTCTTGCCGTTCGGTTGCCGTTCGATCCACACACGCTGCTGCGGCGTAAGCTCGGCGGGTTGCGAACAGCTATCGCAGATACGACGCATCAGTCGCTGCGCGAGCACGCCGCCGAGCGACGAGGCGATCAGAAAACCCTCTGCGCCCATGTCGAGTAGCCGATTGATGCTCGCGGCCGAGTTGATCGTATGCAATGTCGAGAATACCAGATGACCGGTCATCGCCGCGCGCAAGCCGATATCAACCGTTTCACGATCGCGCATTTCACCAATGAAGACGATATCGGGATCCTGGCGTAGAGCCGTGCGCAGCACGGCTGCAAAGTCGAGCCCGATCCGCGCATTGACCTGCACTTGATTGACGCGCTCGAGGCGATACTCGACGGGATCCTCAGCGGTGATGATCTTGCGCGTGGGGGAATTGACGTGGTTGAGCGCCGCGTAGAGCGTCGTCGTCTTGCCGCTGCCGGTCGGCCCGGTAACGAGAATCATTCCTGCCGAGCGCTCGATCAGGTCGATGAAGCGCCGTGCGAGGTCCTCAGGCATACCTAGCTCATCGAAACTCATCTTGCCGGCAGCCTGATCGAGCAGGCGCAGCACAATTGACTCGCCGCTGTAAATCGGTAGCGTCGCGACACGAACGTCGAGCAGCGTGTCTTCGACGCGAATGCTGAAACGGCCGTCCTGCGGTTTGCGCTTTTCGGCGATATCGAGTCCGCACATGAGTTTGAGCCGCGTCACGAGCGCCTGGCCGACTCGATGCCCATCGATAATTTGTTCCTGGAGTATACCGTCGACTCTGAGCCGGATACGCAGGAGATTTTCCTCTGGCTCGATGTGAATATCCGATGCCGAAACGCGCACTGCGTCGTAAAACATACTTTGAATTAGACGAATCACCGGCGCGTCCGGCGAGCCTTCCTCGGCCGCAAGCTGCTCGAGGTCTAGATCCGTGCGTTGCAGCTCCTCGTCGAGTTCCTCGGCTAAGGAAATAATCTCGCCTGTACGCCGATACACGATGTCGATCGTGCGCAGCAGCGCCGTTTCGCGCGCGAGCGCCAATCGGACCGGCTTACCCAGTAATCGACCAATCTCGTCGAACGCAAAGATATCCGTGGGATCGGCCATCGCCACGAGTACGCCGTTTTTGTCTTCTTTGATGACGAGGGCGCGATAACGCCGCGCATGGGTTTCCGGCAGCATCGCGACGATTTTCGGATCGAGGCTCAGGTGCGCCAGATCAATGTACGGAATATCGAGATATTCGGCAAGGCAGCGATGGAGGTCGATTTCGGAGATGATGCCGATATCGACAAGCACGCGACCGAGCTTGCGCCCAGTGCGGCGTTGCTCATCGAGCGCTTCATCAAGCTGCTCCTGGGAGATCAGTTTCTTCTCGAGAAGCAGATCGCCGAGGCGGACTCTCTTACGCGTCATGCGAAACCTCGCCGTATGATCGGGCGGCTCAGCGACCGCCTAGCGCGCCAAGGCGGCTAGCCGCGGGCTGAATGATGCCCGGCCAGTCCGTGTCCTCATCGACGACGATCGGCCGCAGCAGAATGATCAGCTCGGTTTTCGTTTCGACCTCACGCGTGCTACCAAACAGATGTCGGAGGCCGGGAATCCGTCCGAGCACAGGCGTGGAAAAATCCTGCCGGCGGGACGTGTTGCGCATGAGCCCGCCGATCGCGATGATCTGTCCGCTACGTGCTTTGACGATACTATCGGACTCGCGGATTTCGCTGAACGCAAGCGGCAGCTCGTCGGTCTGGCCGGATACGGTCAAAGATTTGGTTTGGTCAGTCACTTCACTAACCGTCGGATGAATGTGCAAGATGACATCGCCGGCCGCGCTGATCTGCGGTGTCACATCGAGCGCTATTCCCGAGAAAAACGGCGTCAAAGTCACATCGCGGCTCGTCGTCGCCGCCGTGCCGGTAACCGTGTTACTGCTGATGTCCGTCACGAAGAATTCATCTGTTCCGGCTTTGATCACGGCTTTTTGATTATTGAGCGTCGCGACGCGCGGGCTCGAGAGCACGCGTGTCTCACCTTGCGTTTCAAGTAACTCGACGAAACTGTTGAAATCGCCGACATCAAAGGCGAGCGCAAATGCGCCGCCGATCGTCTCGGTTGCGAATTCGGTAATTGGATTTCCGGGCCCGACGGTTACGGGACTGCCACCACGCGGCTCCGTGCCAGCAATGCTGTTGCCGCCGGAGAGCTGACCCCCCGTGAAGATATCACCGCTGGTGTTATCGGCGACCGCGGCCCAATTGACGCCGGACTGGAAGCCGTCATTAAGAGTGACTTCGATAATTTTGGCTTCGAGCACGACCTGGCGTTGCGCCGCAGCGTGGATACGGCCGAGATAGTCGCCGACGGCGCGCAATTCCTCAGGCATACCGCGCGCGAACACAATGCCCGACTGCGCATTCACGACGACTTCGCGTCCCGGCCCACCGCCGAGGATCAAGCCAACAGTCGCGTCGAGCTCGCTCCAGAAATCCGTCTCGTTGGTGGTGTCGATGACCGAGCCCGTCGTCTCGGTCCGGCTGCGACCAGAACCCGTCGATACTGCGCCGCCGACATCGCCGGCAGCACCGCGCTGGCGATTTTCGTCGCTCGTCGCCGCCTGACTAACCTGACCGGAACTCACCAGCGTGCGCGAGCGCCCGCCGCGGACGAGATTCAGATAGTCGATTTCGAAAACACGGTTCTGCAGTGCTGCCGGTAATACGATGAAGCCAGCGCCGCTGCGCCGGTAGTCGTAACCGTAGACGTCGCGCACGGTCTCGAGCACCTCAGGAAGTGTCACTTGTTTGAGGGATAGCGAAAGCTGGCCGCCGACGTCGGGATGCACCACAAGATTTTCCGCCGTACCTTCGACGAGACTCATAAAGAAATCGCGCGCGTCGACATTTGCTACATTGATATCAAAACGCTCGAGATTCGGGGCCGTCTCTACCGGCACCGACGGTGCGTTGACCGGCGGTGCTGCCGCGCGCGGTGCCGGCGTCTGCACAGCCTCGTCCATCGCTTCATCGATGCTGTCGCGGGTCGCCAGGCCGAAATCGTGGGCGCAAGCCGACAAGCCAAGAGTAATAAGTAATAGGAAACCGACGCGGTAACGTGCGGGTCCGATTGATTCCATCATGACGCAGGAACTCCTTGTCTGCTCTGGGCGCCCGTACTCCCGCGAATGAGGCGCACCTCCAAATTCTCATTACCACGTCGCAGCTGCACGGACTCCGGATCGATCCGGAGGACCTCTGCGCCGTCTACGACGTCACCTTCGCGGTAAAAACGGCCGTTGATGACTGCAATGCGCCGCTGCGAGGACACTAGAATTGCACTCAGCTCGAGCCGGCGCGGCGCAGCAACCCCGGAGCCCGCCTGCGGCAGCACCTGATATGGGCGCATCGGATCTTGCAGTGGCGGCTCGGCAGCCGGCAGCGCGCCGATGGTCGCCAGCGCATAGGCAGCGACTAACGACGCCCTAAACACCGATCCATTCCTCTTCGAGACTCAAGGTGTGCAGCTCGATTGTTATTCGGCTGCGCGGGTGGCGATCCGTGGCAAGCTCGATGCGGCCCCAGTACAACTGCCAAGGCAGGCTCTCGACGCTCTGGAGATACGCAAGGCAATCGAGATAGGTGCCCTCGAGCACGAGTATCAGGCCGTGGCGAAACAAATTCGGCGCTACGCTCGTTGCTGCCTGGGTACCTTCTTCGTCCGCCTCAATCACCGGCTCGACAGGCAAATTGCTAATACTGATGAGCTGCAGTCCGGTTTGCTCGCGGAGCAAATCTTCCAGCACGAAACGCATCTGGCCAGGATCGACGAGATCGGTCGTATAGATGCGCACGGACTCTTCACCGGCAGTCACTTGCTGGCGCAACGCTTGCAGCCGGGTGAAGTGCGCGGACATTCCCTCACCGATGCCTTGCGATGCGAGATTCAGCGACTGATCGAGATCAGCGAGACGCTCACGTGTACGTTCGATACGTGCCGTGGCAAGCGCCTCACGCGCCTCAAGCGGCGTGGCGAGCAATGCTTCCCATGTACCGCCGATAACGACGAGCAGCGCGGCGAACACAAACAAGCGTTCACGCAAACTCAACGCATCGATGCGCTGCAACAGCTTGATCCATCGTTCCATAGCGTTCATCGGCTCGCCATCTCCCGGTGTTCACGCTTTTTCGCGACGCGGCTGCTCGCAACTCGGAATGTCATATCAGTACCGGGCTCGCCACGTTCGACATCGAACTCATCAAAGCGCTGGCCGGCCAACGCTTGCTCGCTGCCAAGGCTCTGCAAATACGCTGCCACGAGATTCGGTTCGACCGTCTTGCCGACGAGCTCGATGGCCTGGCTCGCGCCGTTGATACGCAGCTCGGTCAGCCAAAGACCAGGCGTATGCCGGCGCGCCAGCGCTGCAAGGTAGGCGGAAAAACCCTCCGTCGTGCCCAATGGCCGCTCGCGCAAGACTTCGATGAGCTTTTGCTGATTGACGAGCTTCTCGTTGAGGGCCGCGAGCTCCTGCTCAACTTCTTGCCGGCGCTGCATGCTCGAGGTGGGGTCGAGGCGGGAAAACTGTGCCGCATAGGCTTTCTCGCGACCCTCTAGCTGCACGACTTCGGCCTCGAGTCCGAGGACCTGCCAGATCCCGTAAAGATAGATGCAGCCCAGCGCGACGGCGACGATACTACTCGCCTGCAGCATCGTAATCGCCGAAAAAATCTGCCGCTGACGCCGGAAAATCGGCTGATACAGATTGACCTGCTGATAGATCGCCGTACTCATAGTGCGACCTGATCTTTGCGCAAGGCGGCACCGATCGCGGGCAGACATCGCCGTTGGACCTCGTCGCTGATCTCGATATCCGTGTCGAGAAAGCTCGCAAGGCCGACGTTGCGAACCGAGATACTGAGCTCTGCGGCCAAGAGATCCTGATCGGACGGATCGAGCCCGGACGTGTATAGCACGGAGATCGCATCCTGTTCGTAGTGGCTCTCAAAATAATCGAGCGATCGGCGCGCCTCGAGCGCCAAGCCAGCGATGAGCTCCGAACGCAACGCGTCGGCGTCGCTGAGGGTCTCGATACCAGTCTCGATACGCCGCGTCAGATAGAGCACACCCTTGCGTAGCAACAACAGGATGCTGCTGCGCGCACCGAGGTGCAGCAACGCCACACCGCGGTTATTTTCCTCGAGCGCGGCCGCCACGTTGCGCAAGCTCAGTTCGAGTATATCGATCGCATCGAGCTTGAGCCCGACGGATTCGACTGTGGCAACTTGCGCCTTGACGCCATCCGCCTTGGCTGCGATTGCGTACATCATTCGATGCGCACCGCCGCGTCCCTGGCCTGGCATCTGGAATACGTCGATGACGGCGTCGTCGATGTGATAATCGATGAGATCCTTGATACGCCAACGAATCGCCGCACGGAGCTCCTCGGGCGGTACCTCCGGAGCCTCGACGAGCAGCAAGTGGTAGCCGCCTGAAGGCAGGACACTGACCGTCGGCAAATGGCGCCGCGACAGTCCGCGCACGGCGCGACTCACGGCTTCACGGCCGTCATCTTCAACGTAAGCGCAATGCAGCAGCTTAGGCTTCGCAGCACCAAGCGCGCGATGCACTTCGGCAATGGCAACGCCCTCGCTCCCGATCGACAATCCGACTTGTCCGGGTGCTTTGTCCGCAGCTCGCAAAAATGACAGCATAGATCCTTACCGATTTCGGATGCCGTTTCGACACGGCACCAACGATCAACCGACTGAGCACGCTCACACGCACCCAAAGTCTTGTGATACTTGGGCATTAAACTTAATGCATATGGGTTATTGCCTCTGAGAGGCGCGTCTCAAATTAGCCTGGATCGGCCGTCGGCGGGGCATGCACGTGCCGCATGACTGTGAACTGGGTCTCACTAGCAGACACCGCCGCACGCATCCGAAGCGTTGCGAAGCCAGCCTGTCTTAGAGCTCTGAAATCAAAGATCTAGCGTCGCCCATCGACTCCCTGCCAAGCGTGAGATAATCGGCATCTCGACAACCGATCGCAGGCAATAGCTTATGGAACGTCGCGTCTTACTGCGTGGCTTGTTGGCCGGCATCCCGGCTACGGCGGCTGTGGTTGCCGGAGTTGCTGCCAAATCGACGACCTACGTGCGCACGACCTAGGGGCACTCGATCGACGCCCGCGCGCAGCAGATCGCGGCGCTACGCAAACGCGTCGAAGCGTCGGACAATAAAACCACACGAACGCTCAGAACGCTGACCGCACTGACCGCGCTGTCAATCGGACTGGACGTCAGCGCCCTGCTCTAATCTTGGGTCAGAGACAGAAGCACATTGGCGTACCACGCACAGTTCAGGCCGAGCGCCTCGTCTAACTCGAGATCGCGCCGCCCGACGTCGAGTCGTGCGGAGTGCACCCCGAGCAAGGTCCAGGGCAGATCGCCGTACACGGCATCGTCGGCAGGCGCGCGCATGACCACGGGTGCTCCACTCGTGCCCCGGTGCGTCCGTGCGTCCGTCAAAAAATAGCCCTGGCCTTCGAAGCGTAAGCCGAACGAGGAAGCGACCACAGCCTGACGAACGACGGGCATATGATGCAGCGTGTCGTGAAAACCGAGCGGAAAACCCACGATGAGCACGGGCGCGCCGATCTCGACGTTGTCCGGCCCCTGCAGGTGCTGCGGGGTAAACGCGCGATAGACGACCCCGGCCGGCAACGCCGATCGATCCAACTCGATCAGTGCAACATCCACCGCGCCGGCCGTATCCGATGCCTGTCGCCAGATGCTCTGGCCGTGTTCATAGAGGAGGATTGAGAAACTGATCGACTCGGCCATGTTCTGCGAGTCGACGTGCAGCTCGATCTCGATTCGATCAGGGAAATGTTGGCTCGGCTCGTCCCAGACGACATGCCGGCTAGTGACCAGAAACAATCGCTCTTCGCGCGCGAAAAAAAAACCGCTCGCGTTCGTAAGCGGCTGCTGGCCGTTGAAGGTCAGCACGCGCGTGGCGGCCAATAAAATGGGCTCGACGATCACGCCTGAATCGCTGCGCTGACGCTCAGCCGCAGCCGCAGCCGTCCACGATAATGACATTGGAATCGGTCAATGACTGGCGCAGCGTCCGATAGGGCGCGTAGTCGGGATCGTCGTAGAAGGCAATCGCCGCTGCGCGGTCCGGAAACTCAATAATGACAAACCGGCCGGGCGTCCAGTCGCCTTCAATCACCACGGCGGCCCCGCCACGGACGCGGTATTTACCGCCGTGCCGGGCAATAAGTGACGGCACGCTCGCGAGGTACTCCTGGTAGCGCTCGGCGTCGTGAACGCGAATGTTGGCCAGCAAATAGGCGGGCATCGATTTCTCTCGAACAGCGGGCCGTGGTTGAAGTCGACCGCCAGTGCGGCACCGCGCCCTGCGGTTCCGCGGGTCTGCAGCCAGTATGCCAGGTGTCTGCCGCTGCGTAACCCCGCGCCGCGGGAGCCGGGAGCGAACGGCCGGCGGAGCGATCGCCGAGGTCGATGCAGCGGCGACGGCTTGGCCGCATCGGCGCGCGGAAACGATGATTCTTGCGGTCTCGGCTTGGGACAACCCCGCCGACGATGCGGGGATCATGGCTGCGAATAGAGCGCAGTGGGCGGTGCTGGAACCGCATACCTCCGGCTACTACGACAATATCCAAGCCGAAGTGACGGGCGTGCGCGCGAACGATGGGCCGGCCTATGAATGGCTGCTCGCGGTTAAGAACGCCCACGACCCGATGAACCTGTTCCGGCTCAATAGCAATATCGCGCCGACGGGCTGAGCGCGGGCATCGCCACGCGCGCGACCCGTGTAGCCACACCGCACGGATCGCGCGCATTCGCGCTTCCGCCGCTATAACATGTGGCGATGGTTAAGAACCACGTATCGATGCCCGGCCCGCGCATCCAGTTACTGACTTTTGCGGGCTGCCCGTTGGCAGCGGCTGCACGAACCGAGCTCGAGTCCGCGCTCACGGACCTCGGAATCGATGGCTATGAGGAAATCGACCTCAACGCACTGGACACGCCCGATCAACTGCGCGGCTGGGGATCACCGACGATCCTGATCGACGGCATCGAAGCCACGGGCCAGCCGAAAGGCGACCAGTTGAGCTGCCGTGTGTACGCAACGCCCGAAAAAGTCCCAAATCACGCGGCCATTGTTGCGGCAATTCGACAAAGAAATCGAGGTCGAATCTAGCACGGCGCTGGATCGCGCCCGAATCTTGGGCTAGGCTCAGATCACGATTCCAAACGGCGCCGTCGCTATTAATTCGAATACTCAAGGAGCGCGAACATGACTCTCACCAGCTCTCGCCGACACCTCAGCGGGGCCCTCATCCTCGGGGGCCTGATTTTTAGCGGTACTGTTCTCGCGCAAGGCGCACCGCGCATCTCGATCTCGCCGTCGTTTTTCAAGGTCGAATGGGTGCCGGTGAACGGCGATACTAGCCAAGTTCCCATTGCTCAGCAGAACGTGGCCGACCCGAACGTCGAACTCAAGTGGTACGGGGCCGCCGCGAAGCATCTGCTGACGTCGGGCTCGCCCGATAACCCGGGTCGACCGTTCAGCGTCTGGTCGGGCGAGTGCGACGGACCGTTCGCGATCACGTTCCGGCGGCGGGATGCCTTCGCCGATCTTACCGGCCTTGCAAAAATGCGCTGGGTCGTCAAGACCTCGGGCTTACACGCCGTGCGCCCGGTCATCAAGCTCGCCGACGGCACAATGCTGGTCGGGGATCACGCGGTCTCGGCCCCGCCGATGATGACGGAACTCGAATTTACCTTCGCAGGCGTGCGCTGGATTCAACTCGACCCCGAGCATGTCGTGACAATTGCCGATCGTGCCGCGCCAAACGGCGAGATTTGGGTCCAAGACGTCGACTTGAGCCAAGTCGATGAGATTGGTTTTGCCGACTTGATGCCCGCGAGCGGCCACGGCGCCGGTGGCTTCATTCACCTCGGCAACATCGAGGTGTTCGGCGAGGCGGTCGCCCGGCGCTCGGGTACCTAAAGCTGTCCGGCGAGGCGCCGGCGGGCCATTAGTGCGATGCGGCGGCCCGTACCGGGTTCGTGAGCGTACCGATCTTCTCGATCGTGCACACGCTCGTGTCGCCAGCCTTGAGATAAACCGGCGGCGTGCGGCCCTCGCCCACGCCGCCCGGCGTGCCGGTACCGACCAGATCCCCGGGCCTGAGCGTTGCAATCTGCGAGGCGTAGGCGACGAGATCGCGGACGGTATGCACCATGAGCGCGCTGCTCGAATCCTGCATGACGTTGCCGTTCAATGTGTAACGCACATTCAAGTCCTGCGGGTCACCGACAAACTCGGCCGGCACGACGAACGGGCCGCTCGGCCCGAACGTGTCATGACTCTTGCCCATGAGCCAGTCGGAGCCGTAGCGGCCATCGGCACGGTCCTCACGGTCGGAGACGTCGACCATCGCCATATAACCGAACACATAATCGAGCGCGGACTCAACGGACACGCGGCGCGTCGTTCTGCCGATGACGGCCACGAGCTCGCACTCGTAATCGATGTTGGTACGTTGCGGCGGCAAGATGATCGGGTCACCGTTCGCCGCCAGCGAGGATTTCAGCTTCGGGAAGAGATAGGGATTCGGGCGCCGATCATTGCTATCCCGCGCCCACAAACCCGGAATACCGACGAGCACGCTTTGATCGATGACGCTCGTCGTGCCGGACGTTCTGCCCACCGCAGCCATTTCCTCCGCGTGCTCGACGTAGTTGCGCGCGGCCATGAGGATGAGGTCCGGGTCGCTGATCGGCGCTAAGGTCGTGACCTGCGACAGCTGCATCGAATATCCGGGCGGGCGGCGCCGCGATTCGGCGGCAAGCACCGCGATCTGGTCGGCCACGCGCTGATCCCAGCTCGCGATGAGCTCCTTTAGCGTCGCGGGCGCGCCAATTCCGGCTCTCGAGAGATCAACGACGACCGCATCGTCGAGCACGAGGCCGACAAACATTCTCGCGTCCTGGCGGAACATACCGAGCTTATATGGCTCCCTCGGGAGCTGGGCGTACGCGGTCGTAAAGCCTAGGGCTGTCGTCAGCAGCGCGATAACCGTTACAATAAATTGTCGTCGCATAGTGCTAGCTCCCCGGAAAGAACGTCATGATACTAGAACGGATATCAGGATTCTCTTCGGCTCGACGCTTGCGTCAACAGGGTGTCGAGATGATTCGCAAACGACTGTCGGTCGCTCTGACTCAAGGCGGGTGGCCCGCCGGTATCGATACCGCTGGCGCGCAGTGTGTCCATGAAATCCCGCATCGTCAGCCGCGCCTTGATGTCGTCGGGCGAGTACAGCTCACCGCGCGGACTCAAAGCCCGGCCACCTTTGGCGATGACTTCGGCAGCTAAAGGAATATCGGCCGTGATCACGAGATCGCCAGAGTCGAGTCGCCTGACGATTTCATCGTCGGCGACGTCAAATCCGCGGGTGACCTGTAGCGTTGCGATATTGGGCGCGGGCGGCACGCGCAAGGCTTGATTGGCAACCAACGTAAGCTGGACCCCGGTACGCTTGGCGGCCCGATAGAGGATTTCCTTAATGACACCCGGACACGCGTCAGCGTCGACCCAGATTTTCATCGAGCTCGGCGCGGACGCCACTTTGCGGTCAGGATTGCCCAGCGTTCGTGATCCCGCCAGCGGCCGGAGATCTTCAGATACTTTGGCGAGTAGGCCTCGCACCGGAAACCCAAGCCCTGAACCAAGCGGATTGAGCGAGCGTTCTCCGGCTGGATGTTGGCTTCGAGGCGATGAAGTTTGAGATTGCGAACGGCGTAGTTGATCGCCTGCACCAATCCCGCGCGCATATAACCTTGTCCGGCGTGCGGCGTGAACGCGTAATGACTCATCGGCGCCGAGTGAGAGAAACCGCGCACGATCACGCCGATATTGATGACTCCTGCGAGCTCGTTGGATTCGGGAATTGCCACAAAAAAGTGCGCCTGATCGTCGCGTTCGGCGTATTGCAGATAATTGTCGTAGCCGGTGCGCGTCGCCGGAGGCGTGACGAGATTGGCGTGGAGGCGGCGGCTACGCCTAACGGCCTTGAGAACATCCTCTGCGCGCCGCCTGCTCGGCCGCTCGAGCACAACCTTAATGAATACGCTCCGCACCAGAGCCCAGTGGAGATGCGACGCTTTGCACTCCCGTGCTCAGCTTCCGCTCACGCGCTGCCGGGGACATTCTCGTAGTGGTACACGGTCGGCGCCGGCTCATAGAAACGGTGCAGTAGGGCCTTCCATTCCTGATACTGGGAGGAATTCCGAAAGCCCTCCGTGTGATCCGTAAGGGTCTCCCATTCGACCAGCAGCAAATACTGATTGTCGCGCTCGATGCAGCACTTGAGCTCGTGAGAGACGTAACCCGACATCGACGCGATGATGGCTTGCGCCTTCGAGAAGGCTCGTTCGAACGCTTGCTGCTCGCCGGGCTTTACCTGCAGTGTTGCAACTTCGAGAATCATACTGGGACGCTACGACTCATTCCAACTCGCACTCGAACGGCCGGATCACGGTGCCTGGCACCCAGGTCCAATGCGCGTCCCATACGGCCGGCTCGACGAGATTTGGCGGATCGGTGACGGTCACGGTGTAATCGAGACGGCTGCCGTCGGTGCTCACGGTGTAGCGCTCGGTGATGCGCACTTGGTCGCTCATCGGCGTACCTTCGTCGTCGAGATACGGCGCGTCGACGTGCGCGGTCTCGATGACGAGCGTATCGCCTTCCCAACGGCCGATCGAATAACCGAGCAGGCTCGACGGCGCATCTACAGGAATAGTCGCGGAAACCATGTCGATCATGCGCGTAGCTTCCCATTCTTCGATACGCAGACGGATGCGGTCGCCGGCGTCGATGAATTCGATCGGATATGGATTCATGTTCGCATTCGGCATGCCCGGCGCAATGCATTGCAGCGCGAGCATGTCGGTGATCGGATCCCACTGCGCACGCGCGGCTTGCGCTGCCGCCGTATAGACGATCGGCGCGCGCGCGCGATACAGCGCGCCAGGCGCCCAGACGCGAAAGATGCTCCGTCCTAGGGATGGGTCGGCTGCAACCGATCGCAGTGCGCCGGAGCCATCCGTCCAGCGCAAGGGAAAATCGAGATCGGTAATGACCGTCTCGACGCCGTCGGCGAGGACGTTGATCACGAACAGCTCGCGGCGGCCGCGCGTCGACGGCCAACCCGCGACACGGACGCGGTCGCCGATCGCGAGCGAATCACGCGTATAACCTTTGCGTGCTGCGGCGTTAGCCGAATCGCCTTCGAGCACCCAGTCGGTCGTTTGCCCGGATTCTTCGGTCACCCGCAGGGTCAGTATGACGTGCGGATTGCGCCAATTGATAGCGGAGATCTCGCCCTCGAGCTCTTGCATGCTCGTACGATCGAACGGCGCAACCGAGTGGTGGGCGCCGGCCGATCCGGCGGCGACAACCAACGCGACCCCGGTGCAACGAAGAATTCGGGCGACTAGTGACTGGAGCATGACTGTCACCCTCAACGCCTATGGCGCACGCCTATGGCGCAACACAGCTGAAATTCTCGGCGGCATCGATGCTACCGCTGCCGTCGTAGCGCGCGGTCTGCGGCCACGGACACAGCGGACGCGTGCGCACGATGCGCCCGCCCTCGCGCTTCGCGGCAACGATCGCGGCTGGCGCCTCGCCCTGCGCGCGCCATCGGTCGAGCACTTCGAGCATGTCGAATTCGTTCGGCCCGTGCCCGCCGCCGCAATGACCCATACCCGGGACCATGTAAAGGCGCACGCCTTCCTCGGTCCGCGATCTGCCGAGCGTGTCGATCACCTGTTCGTAGTAATCGATCGACCCCAGTGGCGGAATATTCTGATCCGCCCAGCCGTGATAAATCAACAAGCGGCCACCGCGGCCGATGAAGGGCTCCAGGTTCGGCGAAGTCGCCGCGAGAATGCCGCCATCGGCTGCACGCGCGGCGTCGAGATGCGAGACGACGTTAATGGAGCGGAAATCCCAATCCTGATCGGGAAACACAACATGCTGAAACAAGCTGAAATACATGTAGTGCGGATCCCTGCCGGCAACCCCGCCCCAATGCAGCTCGCTGCCGGGCTCGAGTCCCGCGGTGAGCACCTCGCCCGTGCGCGGGTCGACGATCGTCGCATAGATTTTTCGCGCCGCAACAACCTGCGGCTCGGTCAGACAAGCGCCACTATCGCTGCCCTTGCATTGCAGCACGCCTGGGTCGAAGTCGCAGCCGACCGGATCGCTGATGAGCCCGTCCTCGAGGCCGTCGCGCGCGTCGCACATGCGCATCGCTGCGGCGTGGATCAGCGGGTACTTCGCCGGCGGGATAAAGCTCTCGGGCGTTGCATGGGTGGCCTGCGCCATGCCCAGCGTCTGAAACGCGACGTCCGTGCGATCGTAACCGGGCGCGCCGGCGATAATCGCGTCGAAGTCTCCTGGGAAGCGTTGCGCTGCCATGAACGACTGGCGGCCGCCACCGGAGCACCCGTTGAAATACGAGTAACGCGGCGCATCGCCATAGAGAGCGGCAGCGGCCGCCTTACCGTGCTCGGCGGTTAGGTGCACGGCGCGGTAACCGAAATCGACGAGCTTTTCAGGGTGGCCGATCGCGAAGCTCGCATCGTTGCCGCTGTGCCCCGTGTCGGTCGAGGCGGTGGCAAAACCACGGCGCACGCCCTCGGCGAGCGCAGCGTATTGAATCGAGCCGCCCCACCCGCCGTTGCCGACGGTCAGAAACTTGCCGTTCCACCCTGTCATCGGCAGCCAGATCTCAGCCTTGATGTCGGAATCCGCGGTCGGCGCAATGGTCAATGCGACGCGGCAGGCTGCCGGTACCACCTCGAGCGCCTGGCGCGCGCCCGGCGGAGCGAATCGACCGCTGATCGCGTCGGCGGCAGTGACGATCGCGTGCGGCAACTGTAAGGACTTCACGAGCCCAGCGCACGCGGCGGCAGTCACCGCTTGACCCTGTGCATGAACCGACGTCGCAAATAGAAAGGCGCAGCAGACGATGAAGCTTCTCATGGTGACGCTCCTTGAGCGTAGCGAGTGGCGGTCATAGTTCTTGTCGCGCTAGTTTACCAGTCTAGGAGCCTGTCGAACTCAGGATCATCTACTGTGGCGATTGCGATCGGACAAAGCTGCGCCGCAAGCCAGCGCTGCGCCGCCTGGATGGCAGGCTGCTGCGGCAGCGCCAGACCGCGATCGTCGGTGGCGACAGGCTCGTCCGGCTCGATCGGCCCTTCGACCGGCTGGTTGTGGCGGTCTGTCGTGCGCGCAACAGCCAGCATCAGCGCAGCGTCGTCGCGCAGCGGAAACGTGCGTGTCCCGGTCGTGGCCCCGCGTGTCCCTGTGCCAAAGCTACGGGTCTGGGGGCGCGCGGCGAAAGCCGCGGCGATGATCTCGGCGGCGCTCGCCGTCGATGAATCGACGATGACGGCAATCGGCACATCGGCCCGCCTTAATCGATAGGGCTGCGTACGTACGCGCAACTGCACGAAGTCGCCGAGCCCCGCCTTGCCATCTGCGTACCAGATACTGCGGCGCTCGCCGGTTGCATATACGGATGCGCCGGCCTCACCGTCACCGAGCAGCGGGCCGAGGCCGGCCAGCATCGGCCAGAGATTGCCGCCGAGATTGTCGCGTAAATCGACGATCCAGCCGCAACTCGAACGTAGATCTAGATCCGCGATCATCGCTTGAATCGATTCCGCAAAAGCGACCCGGTCGAGATGGGTGCCGCCGGCGAAGCCCGGCAGCCGGAGATAGCCGACCGCGTTGTCGAGCAGCTGCGTACGCGGCTCCCGCGGTGCACGGCTCGTGCGGGCATTGCCGAGGGGCCTATCGGTGAGGTTGTTCATCTGCCGCGGCGACATGAAATAGCTATGCCCGTCGCCGAGGCTCGCCAGCGCGAACTGCACGGCGAGGTGGGCATCGGCAGTACTGACGGCACCGCGAGCCTGTTCCAGGACCGCAGCCTGGAAGGCCGGCCAGTCGAGTTCGGCACGGACGACCGCGTGCTCGTCGATGACGGCTAGCGCTTGGCTGACGTAGCGCGCCGCCTGCGCCGATGGCGCCGGCAACTCTTGTGTATCCACCGGCTCGATCTGAAAGTCATCGAACCACGCCACGCCAGTGCCGCTGAGTTCGCCGCCGAATTCGAGCCGTTGTGCCGTCGCAGTGAGCGGCGCTTGAATCTCGATACGGATCCACTCGCCGCCACCGCGCATGACTTGCGGCTCCGTGCGATCGATGTAAAGAAGCTGGGTCGCTGCATCGACGCGGATCCGCAGATTTGCAGAAACGCTCGAACGGCCGTCCGTTTTGACATAGGCGCTCACGCGCACACGATTCGCACCGAGTCCGCGCGGATCGATCTCTTGGGAGAATCGCTCGCGTCCGCCGATCTGCGGGCGCGAAACGCGCAAGCTCGCCACACCACCATGCGCGGTCGTTGTATCCAGCGCAAAAACAGCGTCAGCATCGACGGGCGTCTCCCAACCCGGGACGTGATCGCTACCGGCGCGCACGCGGGCCGGCGGCGTTTCGAAGCTCAGATTCTCCTGCGCATAAGCGGGTGCACTGCCAAGCAGTGCGGCAACGAGTGCCGCGCTGCTGGCGATGCACCCAATCGATTTCGCCGCTGGCAAGTTGGCCTGCGCCATGCAGCGATCAGCCGCTACGCGGAGATCCGATAGAGCCTCATTGCATTACCGCCGAGGATCGCGATCTTCTCGGCGTCGCTCAGGCTCGGGGTCTCGAGCACGTGATCGATCGGCCGGTCGGTCCATTCGTACGGATAATCCGAGCCGACCATCAGATGATCCGCGCCGAACTGCGCGACCAGATGGCGCAAGTTCTCACTCGTGAACACCAACGAGTCGAAGTACATATCGCGCAGATACTCCGTCGGCTTGCGGTTGATCGGCCGAGGACAGTCCGCCGGCGATCGCGCACAACCGTGGTCCGATCGATCCGCGTATGAGCCTAGGAATCCGCCGCCGTGCGCTGCGACTATCTTCAGGCGCGGGAAGCGGTCGAGCACGCCCTCGAAAATCATGTGCGAGAGCGCGATGGTCGTGTCGAGCGGGTTGCCGATGACGTTGAACAAATAGCCGTTGCCCGCCAACCGTGACAGGCCCGGTACGCTTTGCGGATGCAGCCAGATCGGCACATCGAACTCCTGGACCGCGGCCCAGAACGGGTCGAAGCGCGTCGAGCCGAGCTCTTCGCCGGCGACGCTGCCGCCCATCGACACACCCACGAAGCCGTGAGTCTTGAGACCCGTCTCGAGTTGCTCGGCCGCGAGTTCCGGATGCTGCAGCGCGACAGTCGCCATCGCCTTGAGCCGGTCCGGGTAACGCGCGCAGATGGCGGCGAGACCCTTATTCTGGAAGTCAATTACCCGGCGTGCGTCATCGACCCCGAGGTGATACCAGATCGGATTGATGCTCAGAATCTCGATATCGACACCCAGTCGGTTCATCACATCGATTCGGCGTTGGTCGATGATGAGATTGGGGTTATTGTTCGGTATCGTGATGCCCATAAGGTCACCGACACCCGGAATTAGCGTATGGGCGTGCACGTCCACCGTCGTCACGCGCTGTCCGTTAACCCTGATCTCGCGCCGACCCTGCGCCATCGCGCGGCCGGCCAGGCCGAAATATCCGGTGCCAGCGCTCGCCGCCGCGAGCAAGCCAGCCGATGAGCCGAGAAATTTTCTACGATCCATTACGTTGCTCCCCCTTGTGCCCAACAGGTTGGTGTTTATTGAGATGCCCTGTAGTCTGCTCCGATTCTACCTGTATATTAGACGCGGAGCCGCACCGGAGGCGCCGGCCGCTCGAGGCCTCCGGGCCCCCGGCCGGATGGTCCGCAGCGCCTGCCACGCGGCCGAAATCCAGCGGCTGGCCGCGCTGGGCGACTAGGCGGAAAACCGGCCCAATATGGCTGGCGAACCTCATGGAGACCAGACATGCATAAGCTCGCATTATTGGCTTTGATGAGCGTCGGCTGTGCCGGTGCCGCGGCGCAAGACCGCCCCAACATACTTCTGATCGTCGCCGACGATCTCGGCTACACCGATGTCGGCCCGTATGGTGGCGAGATCCGGACGCCGCACATTGACGGACTTGCGCGCGAAGGCATCCTGTTCACGGGTTTTCATACCGCGCCGGTCTGTGCACCTACGCGGGCGATGCTCTTGAGCGGCAACAACAACCACGTTGCCGGCATGGGCACGCAGTACGGGTTCTATGACGCCCAGATCAACCTCGAAGGCTACGAAGGCCATCTATCCGACCGCATCGCACCTTTCCCGCGATTACTGCGCGATGCGGGCTACCACACCTACAGTGCCGGCAAATGGCACCTCGGCACGGCGGAGGAGCACAGTGCGAAAGCCGCGGGTTTCGAACGGCATTTCAATCTGAGCCACGGTTCTGCCGCGCACTTTCACGCCGTGGGGATGCACCCTGGCGGGTCACACTACCGCGAGGACGGTGAGCTCGCCCAGTATCCGGACGGCAGCTACTCGACCGAGGTCTTTACCGACCGTCTGATCGAGTACATCGAGTCGAACCGCGGCGACGGCCAGCCGTTTTTTGCCTTCGCGGCCTATACGTCTCCGCATTGGCCGCTGCAGGTTCCCGACGATTATCTGTATCGCTATAGCGGCCGCTACGATGCGGGCTACGACGCGCTACGCGAGGCGCGCTTCGCCGCCGCTAAAGCCGCGGGCGTCATTGCCGAGACCGCCGAGCTCCCACCGCGCAATGACGCGATCAAACCCTGGGATGCGCTCAACGCCGAGGATCGGCGTATCGAGGCACGCAAGATGGAGCTCTATGCCGCGATGGTCGAAAATCTAGACTTTCACATCGGCCGGCTACGCGATTATCTGCGCAGCACCGGCCTCTACGAGAACACCCTAATCGTATTCATGTCCGATAACGGTGCCGCCGGCGGTGATTTTTATCGTGTCGGACCCTATGTCGATTACATCCGCGCACACTACGACAACAGCTATGACAACATGGGCAAGCCAACCTCTTTCGTCACCTACGATGCCCCGTGGGCCGAAGCGAGCTCGGCGCCGTATAGCCGCTACAAGGGATACACACGGCAGGGCGGTATAACCGCGCCGTTGATTATCGCCGGCGCATCAGTGGACCGCCGCGATGTCAGCAACGACAACTATTTGACGGTCATGGATCTGGCCCCGACCTTCTTAGAGCTCGCGAACACCAAGTATCCGGATGACCCCGATTTGTACCCGATGCTTGGCGAGAGCATGGTCGAGGTTCTCGCCGGCAATACGCATGCCGTCCACGACGAGAATTACGCATGGGTATTTTATCTCAGGGGGCGCGCGTTCATCCGCCAGGGCGACTGGAAACTGACCAACCTCGATCCGCCATTCGAGGAGTCGCGTCTGGAGCTATTCAATCTTGCCGATGATCCCGGCGAAACGACAAATCTCGCCGCGCGCGATCCCGAACGTTTTGCAGCGATGGTGGGCCTCTGGCACGCGAAGCGTCAGGAGCTCGGCATACTGCTGCCGGAAGATTTCTAAGCGAATGCTGCGATGACTTTTTGGAAACTGCTTCTGGGTGTGGCATGCGGCGCGCTCGCCGTCGCAGGCTGCGAGACGCGCATCGCCGATAGCGAGCTGCAAGCCGCGTCTGCCTCTGACTTTGACATTATCGAAGCGACGATTCCCGAAATGCAGCGCGCGATGGCCGAAGGCCGCTTGACTTCGCGGAAGCTCGTGCAACAGTACCTAACGCGAATCGCCGTTTACGAGAATCTGCTCAACCCGACGATCGCGGTCAATCCGAACGCGCTGGCCGAAGCCGAGCGGCTCGATACGGAACGGGCGGCCGGGCGGACTCGCGGGCCGCTGCACGGTATCCCGATTGCGCTCAAGGACAATATCCATACGACAGATATGCCGACGACCGGCGGCGCGCTCGCGTTCGAGGGCCTGGTACCGCCCTACGACGCGACGGTGACCGCCAATCTGCGCGCGGCCGGCGCCGTGATCATCGCGAAAACCGTCATGACGGAACTGGCGAACTGGGTTGCAGGCGATCCGTTCGATATGCCGGACAACTACAGCTCGCTCGGCGGTTACGGATTCAATCCCTACGACCCGCGGCGCGATCCGCGGGTCGGCGTCGGCGACGGTATGCCGGTGCTGTCGCCAGGCGGATCGAGCTCGGGCATCGGC
>Ga0326597_10000553_pt1 | contig 66581 bp, 58 predicted proteins | sample RVTome_12_FD_203789 | JGI IMG/M metagenome (GOLD analysis project Ga0326597, IMG submission 203789) | Soil microbial communities from uranium-contaminated site in the Upper Colorado River Basin, Wyoming, United States - RVT100D185 | ecosystem: Environmental > Terrestrial > Soil > Contaminated >...
CCTGCCCTGTCCGAAATCGCCGACACCGTACCACATAATTCCAAGGCTCGTTGAGCCCGACCCGTCCCGCTCCCCCAACGACAGTATCCTTTGGGTGGCCGGTCAGGGGAGCGGAGTGGCAAGGAATCGGCCTTGACGGCCGCCGGTATAAGGCGGAACGGGGCGGCGCGCCTGCGCCGCCCCGCCGTTATCGCTCAGGTGTCGCGGCCGAGCGGCCGCGACCGCCCGGACCCGCTCAGCCGTCGCACTCGACCCGGGTCGCTTCCTGGCCGGGCGCCGGATAGGACACCTGGCAGGTCATGCCCGCCTTGAGCGCGCCGCGCTTGGCGTCCTTGCCGCCGATCTTGATCCTGGTGCGCGAGCCGGAGATCTTCGCCTTGACCTTCTTGCCGCCGACCATGAATACGATGCTGCGGCCGCCCTTCTGGACCTCGGCCACCTTCCCCTTGTCCTTCTTCAGCGGGACGAGCTTCGCCTTGGCCAGCGCCACCCTGGGCAGAAGCGCCTGCTGGGCAAGATCGAGAATCTCCTTCGGTGAATCAAAGAGTTCCTCGATCAACGCCTGGAGCTGTTCGCCCGACATGGGATTGAGTTCGAGCTTCTGCCTGTCGATGTCCTTGACGAAGGCCGGATCCCTTGTCGTCGCCGTGAACGCGGTACGCAGCGCCGCCACCCGATCCTTCGGCACACCGGGAGGCGCGAAATAGGGCCGGCCGAACGCCTGGCGGGCGAAGATGATCTTCAGCGCCTTCTTGTCGTTGGCGGACTTCACGAAATCCATCACCAGGGGAATCCGGGGCAGATCGGGATGCTTGGCGAAGGCGATCTGCGCAAACGGAAAGATCTCGCCGTTCTTCCAGCGCTGCAGGTACTGGCTCTTGAACGACGACCACGACCAGCCGCAGCGCCCCTGCACCTCGCCGCGTTGCATGGCCAGGTTGACGTCCGTGCCGCTGCGGTAGCCGGTGATGATCTTGAACCTGGTGCCGATCATGTTGTTCAGCACGACCGGGAACTGCTCGATGTCGGTGTTCGATTCGGCGCCGAGGATGATCTCCTTCTCCATCGCCTCCTTCAGGCTGGAGATGGGGGCACCCTTCCAGTGGGCGCAGATGCTGACCTCGTCGTTGAGGCTGCCGATCCAGTTGAACTCGCGCGTCTTGTACTTGATCTTGTTTCCCTTGTTGCCGATGAGCGGGTCGGTCGGCATGTTGCGGTGGATGGCCCCGAACACGGAGCCGTCCTTGACCGCCACGTTGTACATGTAGTTGGCTGCCACCAGGCCGCCGGCGCCCGGCCGGTTCTGCACCACGATGCTCGGATTTCCCGGAATGTGCCGCGCGATGTGCCGCCCGAGCGTGCGCGCATAGGCGTCATAACCGCCGCCGGCCCCGGCGCTGACCATCAACGTAACGCTCCGGCCCTTGTAGAAGTCGGCGACGGTATCCGCAGCGGCGGACTGCGATGCCGCAAGACCGGCGGCGAGAAAAACGGCAAGGGAAATCCGATATGGCGTCTTCATCGTGGGGCCTCCGTAAGGTTTTCTCATTGGCCCGGAGAGCCGGACCTTATGCATTATTTTCGCAGGATGAATTCACCCTGTCGACATGATCTTGTACGACCCGGGCGCCGCCCCGCGCCGAACCCGGCGTACGTCGAACTGTGCGATTTCCCGACCTTAACCGCTTGGCTGACGGGCCAGGACCCGGTCCGCGATCTCGCTGCCGGTCGCCCGCCACACTCCATCATGGCCGCAGATATAGGCCAGCGCCCGCTCGAGCGCGCCGATGCGGTGCGGCACGCCGACGATAAAGGGGTGCAGCGAAATGCCCACCACCCGGCCCGAGCCGGATTCGCGGGCCTCGCGGTAGAGCACGTCGAAGGCGTCCCGGATCATCAGTTCGAAGTCGGCGGCGGCGAAATGCAGATGGTTGAAGGCCTGCAGGTCGCTGACCCCGGCGCCGTAGGGCATGGATACGATGGTGGCGCCGCCGGCCGCCATGGCGACCGGCTGGTCATCGTTGTCCCAGTCGAAGGTATAGCGAACCCCTTCACGGGCCAGCACATCGAGGGTGTTCCACGTCTGCTGGCGACCGGCGCCGAGCCAACCCACGGGCCGCCTGCCTGAAAATTGCCCGATCCGGTCCAGGGTGCGGCGGATACAGTCTGCGGCTTCCTCCTCCGAGCCGAGGTCGTTGAGCCGGACGGCATTGGTTTCCGAATGGCCCATCAACTCCCAGTCGAGCTCCAGGCAGCGCTCCGCCACCCGCGGGCAGAAGTCGCACACCATGCTGTTGAGCGCCACGGTGCCGCGTACGCCCAGCCGGGCCATGACGTCCATCATGCGGAAGACACCAACCCGGTTGCCGTAATCGCGCCGCCCCCAGGCGGATACGTCCGGCACCGCCGGCACACCCCCCGGCACCCGGGCATCGAGGGGAAAGAACTCGATATTGGGCACCACCACCAGCGCCACATGCGCCCCGTCGGGCCAGGCGAGCGGCGGCCGGTCGATGATGGCGCTGTAGGCAAAGGGTCCGTAAGGGCGCGGTTCCATGGATGGCCTCCCGTTTTGCCCGGCATGCGGGCCTGCGCCGCCGACATAGCGCGCCGGCCCGGCGCTGTCACGCCGGCACATCCGACCGGCGCCGGTCCCCTGAAAATTGTACGGAATTTGCCCTCAATGTGAATTGAAAATATTGGAATTATAGATGCAAAATATATAGAAGAAATATAAAAGATGATTATAAGATATTTTGGTCATTCATCAAATATGTAATCAGTCTATCCCCATATCTTTTCTTTTTTTTACTTCCCAGATTAACATTCCGGTAATAACTTTATTTTATCGTCTGACCGTCACCAACCACCAATCGGGGACTGATCCAATGCTCAAGTTCATTCGCGAGATCGTCAAGAACAAGGCTGGCGCCACCGCCATCGAGTACGGCCTGATCGCCGCTCTGGTGTCCGTGGCGGCCGTTACCGCGCTGACCAGTGTGGGCACTTCGCTGGACTCCATGTTCACGAAGGTGTCCACGACGCTCGACGCGGCCGTCGCGCCGCCGACGGCGTAAGCCTGTCGGGTATGCCGTCTTCGGGGGGAGCGGCATTCCATGTGGGTGCGGGGGGACGGCCTGGCCGTCCCCTCCTCCCCGACCGGCAGGAAGCCGGCAGGCGTCGGCCAGGGATTTTCCCACGGCTTCGGTACAAGGTATGCACCGATGGACCTTCTCCTCGACACCTTCCACCGGTTTGCCCCCTGGGCATTCGTCGGATTTCTGATCGGCGCCGCCTGGTCCGACGTCCGCACCTACGAGATTCCCAACCGGTTCAGCCTGCTAATCGCCCTGCTCTACGTGGCGTACGCGCTTACCGGTCCGGCACCGACGGAGATCGTCGGTGCGATCATCGTCTCCGCCGCGGTATTCGCGGTTGCCGCCGGCCTGTTCGCCATCGATCTCATGGGCGGCGGCGATGTGAAGCTGATGGCGGCCTCGGCGTTGTGGGCGGGCCCCGAACTGGCGGTTCCGTTCGTTCTGGCCACTGCCATGGCGGGCGGAGTTCTGGCCCTTGTCGTCCTGGCCCGCATTCGCACCACCACCCTGGCCGGCCGCGCCGTTGCGGCACAGGGGCGTGACCTCCCCTACGGCGTCGCCATCGCAGCCGGCGGGTTGTTCGTTGCCGGACACCTGATCGGCCTTTGAGAACGGAGTGTGCCGTGAACCTGCGTATCATTCTGCTCGCCACCGCCGCCGTCGCCACCGCCGGCACGACCGCGTTCCTCGTCCAGGGCTGGCTCGATCACCAGCGCAGCCAGATGGCGCGCGCGAGCCGACCGGCGGAAGCGCCCGCCGCCAACGGCGTGCTGGTGGCGCGCAAGGCGCTGCCGACCGGCACCTTCGTCAAGGCCGAGGATCTGCGCTGGCAGCCGTGGCCCGAGGGAGCGATCGATCCGACCTATGTCCTGCAGGGCAAGCGCGAGCCTCAAAGCTTCGCCGGTGCGGTAGTGCGCCAGAGCGTCGTCGCCGGCCAGCCGGTAACCGATGCCCGCCTGGTCAAGCCGGGCGACCGCGGTTTTCTTGCCGCGGTCCTCAGCCCGGGCACACGCGCGGTCGCGGTGGCGGTGAATGCCTCGTCGGCCATCGCCGGGCTGGTGTTTCCCGGCGACCGGGTGGACCTGATCCTCTCCCATCGCTTCGAGGTGCCCGGAGAAAAGAGCAAGCGCGAGGTACGCCGCGCCAGCGAGACCGTTCTGACGAACGTGCGCGTCATCGCCATCGACCAGTCCACCGACGACCAGAAGGCGAAGCCCGCGGTGCCCAAGACCGCGACGCTGGAGGTCACGCCGCGCCAGGCGGAGATCGTCGCCGTGGCCATGGAGCTGGGCAAGCTGTCGCTCAGCCTGCGCAGCCTCGCCCGTATCGAGGACGACACGACCACCATCGGCGCCGTCAAGGCGGACGACGACACCGAGCTGGCGAAGCGCGGACGCACGCTGACCCGCGACAGCGACGTCAGCCGGCTGATCGCACGTTCGAACCGCCGGCTCCAGCACGTCGTCCACCTGATGCGCGGCAGCAAGGCGGCGGAGATCGAGGTGTCGAAATGATGCGTACCTTCCCCCGCCGGGTATTGCGTACTCTGCTTTTCGCCTCGCTGCTTGTCACCGCCGTCGGCCATCCGGTCATGGCCGCGAGCGTTCAGGTGATCGACGAGGCCGGCAAGGCCCTGGTGCTGGATGCCAGCAAGGGGCTTCTGCTCCGGCTCGAACGCCCGGCCAGCACCGTGTTCGTCGCCGATCCCGAGATCGCCGATATCCAGATGAAGTCGCCGCGTCTGGTGTATCTGCTCGCCAAGAAGCCGGGCCAGACCACGCTTTATGCCGTCGACGGCAACGAACGCGTCCTGGCGAGCCGGAGGATCACGGTAAACCACAACCTGTCGCGGCTGCGCGATGCGCTGAAGGAGCTGGTTCCCGGATCCGCAATCAGCGCGCGCACGGTGGATTCCAGCATCGTCCTGAGCGGGATGGCCAGTACGCCGGCGGAAGCGGAAGGCGCCCGCCGCCTCGCGCTCGCCATCACCAAGGATCCGAAAAACATTGTGAACAACATCGCCGTCACCGCGCCGAGCCAGGTACACCTGCGCGTCCGCGTCGCCGAGGTCTCGCGCGATGTGCTCAAGCAGTTCGGCATCAACTGGGATGCGGTCCTGACGACGGGCAAGTTTCTCGTCGGCATTGCCACCGGCAACCCGGTGACCGCGGCCGGCGCCTTTCTCGCCCGCAACAACGACACCAGCAGCTTGTTCGGCCGGTTCACCAGCAACAAGCTCGATCTCAACGGGTTGATCGACGCCCTCGATGACGAGGGAATGATCACCGTGCTCGCCGAGCCGAACCTGACGGCCGTCTCCGGCAAGCCGGCAAATTTTCTCGCCGGCGGCGAATTCCCCATCCTCGTGCCGGGCGACGACAACAGGGTGACGGTGGCGTTCAAGCAGTTCGGCGTCTCCCTCGCGTTCACCCCCACCATCCTTGGCTCGGACCGCATCGGCCTGCACGTCAATCCGGAGGTCAGCCAGCTTTCCACGGCCGGCGCCGTGGAAATCAGCGGCTTTTCGATCCCGGCATTGACCACGCGTCGCGCCGAGACCACCGTCGAGCTGGGCAACGGCCAGAGCTTCGCCATCGCCGGGCTGCTGCAGAACAACATGAACCACGACATAACCAAGTTTCCCGGCCTTGGAGACCTGCCGGTTCTCGGTACGCTGTTCCGCTCCGATCGTTACCAGCGCAACGAGAGCGAACTGGTGATCATCGTCACGCCCTACATCGTGCGCCCGGTCTCCGCCGCCAGACTCGCCGCACCCACCGACGGGCTCGTTCAGCCGTCCGACACAGACCGCATCCTGCATGGGCGGATGTACCGCCCGACCCTGCAGCGCGGCCCGAAGACGCCGGCAATCGGCGGCACGCACGGTTCCGCCGCACCGCTCGGCTTCGCCCTCGACTAGGAGATCCGGATGATGTTCGCACGCGCCAAACGCGACTCGACCCGTTTCCGTCGCACCAGGCGGATCAGCCTGTGCCATGTGATGGTCGGGCTGGCGGCCCTCGCCGCCTGCACACCGCGCACCGAGATGTGGTCGCCCGCGGAATCGCCCAAGCGGAACAAGGTCACCTGGACCGAATTCCACCATGCCGTCGCATTCGATACCGGGTCGGCCGAACTGCGTGCGGACCAGCGCACCGTCCTCGACCGCTTCATCAACCGGCTGGGCGATGGCGAGGGTGTGCGTATCACGGTGGCGTCAGCCGATTCCGGAAACTCCGGACTGGCGCTCCGGCGCGAAGCGACCATCGTTGCCCATCTGCGCGATCATGGCCTGCAGCCGAGGCTGGCCGTCGCACCAGGCACCATGATGGGCCAGTCCGTGCAGGTCACCATCGGCCGCAATGTGGTAACGCCGCCCGCCTGCGGCGACTGGTCCAAACCGGCGAATGACGATCCTGCCAATCAGGTATCGAGCAATTTCGGCTGCGCCACGGCCACCAATCTCGGGCTGATGGTGGCGGACCCCGGGTCTCTGGTACGTGGCCGGGCCACGGGCCCCGCCGACGGCGAGGCGATGGCCAAAAGTGTCCAGGATTATCGCGAGAACAAGACGCCGTGGCTGCCCTCCACCGCGGCATTCAAGATCCAGGGGTCCACGGGCGGCGACAGCAAGGGAGGCGGCGGAAATCAATGAGTGCTGTCTTGTCATTCGCCCGTCCTGCGGACAACGCCTCCAGGCCGGTTCCCGTGCTCGTCTTCACCACGGACAGCATGACCGCCACGGCGGTCGCCGAGGCGCTGCCCGGCGCCACGCTGCGCGAAGGCGGCCTCGGCACCGCCATCGGTGCGCTGTCCCAGACGCTACCCCCGCCGGTGGTCGTGGTCGACCTGACCGATACCGAGGACGCCACAGGCGGCATCGCCAGCCTCGCCCGGATCTGCGGCGGGCAATGCCGTATCGTCGCGCTGGGGCCGGCAAACGATGTCGCGCTCTACCACGCGTTGCGCGAGGCCGGGGCCGCGGATTACCTGGTCAAACCCGTAGCGCCGGAAACCCTCGCCGCCAGCGTGGCGCGGACCGGTGCCCGGCACGAGCCGGGGGCAAAAATCGAGAAGCGTCTGCACCGGCTGTTCGTGTGCGGCGCGCGCGGCGGGACCGGGGCAACGACCTTTGCCGTAAATGCGGCGTGGCATCTGTCGCGCCGCGAAGGTTTTCGCGTCACGCTGATCGACCTCGACCTGGCATTCGGCAGCGTGGCGCTGGCCCTCGATATCGAGCCGAGCCACGGGCTGCGCGACATCCTGGAGAATCCGGACCGGGTGGACGGGCTGTTCGTCGCCTCGGCGGCCGCGCGCATGGGCGACACACTCTCTGTCCTTGCGGCGGAAGAATTGCTGACGGAGGTGGGGGTTCCGCCCAGCGCATGCGACACCGCCCTGGAACGGCTGTTCGAGACGCTGGAGGACAGCGCCGAATGCATCGTGGTCGACGTACCGCGCAGCGTGGCCGTGGCCCGCCCCGGCATTTTCGCCCACGCCGACCGCGTGATCCTGCTGGCCGAGATGAACCTTGCCGCGGCGCGTGACGCCGCCCGCATCGCCCATCTCGTGCAGTCGGTCGCGCCGGAGTGCCCTCTGTCGCTGGTGGCGAACAAGTGCGGCAGCAGCAAGGGCGAGATCGACAAGGCCGCCTTCGTCCGCGGTTCGCGGCTGACCGTGGATTTCCAGCTGCCCTGGGACCCCAAGGCCGCTGCCGCTGCTGCCAATGTGGGCCAGCCGATCGCCCAGGCCGTGAAGGCGAGCCCGCTGGCGCGCGCCATCGCAGCGTCTGCGGAGTCGCTGGTGCCGACGCCGGATACCGGGGCCGGCCGTTCCCTGTGGAACAAGATCGTCGGAAGAAAATAGCCCATGCTCGGTCGCAGCAGCTCTGGAAACGGCGGCGTTGTAGCGCTCGCCCGGGTCGCAGCCGGAACGCCGGGCGACCACTTTGAGCATGCGCTCGAACTGACGCGCCCGGTCCTTGCCGAGCGCATCGACCTTGCCGTCGCCCGCCGTATGCCGCGGCGCGACCTTGCCGCGACCATCCGCACGTTGAGCGCCGAAACGCTTGCGAAGCACCGGATCGGGTTAAATCTGCTCGAGTCGCGCGATCTGGTCACCCGCCTGATCGGTGAGGTTCTCGGCCCCGGGTCGGCGGCGGAACCGCCCTCGGCCGAGGACGAGGAACCGGCGGTCCCGTATTCCGACGATGACGTCGCCCGGCTGCCGGATCCCGTTCCCGGTCTCCACTCCGCCCAATTCGGGCAGGGAGCCGCAGCCGCCAACGGCGGGGATCTGGACTTCGCCGGGCTGGGCCAGATCGAAACCGTTCTGTTCCAGCCCTGCAGCGCGCGCACAACGCCGATCGACGAAGCCAAGGCGCGGGTACAGCCGGTGCTTCTCGAGCGCATCGACATCGCCGCCGCAACGCGCATGCCGCGCGCCGAACTCGCCCGCCAGGTATCGGAGATCGTCGCCGAGATCCTGTTCGAGGAGCGGCTGCGGCTGAACCTCGCCGAGCAGCGCGACCTTGTTACCATGCTGCTCAACGACATGCTCGGCCTCGGACCGCTCGAGCCGTTGCTGGCCGACGACAGCGTGACCGACATCATGGTCAACGGCGCCCAGCAGGTCTACATCGAGCGAAAAGGCAAGCTCGAGCTGAGCGACGTGCGCTTTCGCGACGACACGCACGTGATGAACATCGCCACCCGCATCGTCACCAAGATCGGCCGGCGCATCGACGAGTCGACGCCGCTGGTCGATGCGCGGCTCGAGGACGGCAGCCGCGTCAACATCATCATTCCGCCGCTGGCCATCGACGGCCCGTCCATTTCCATCCGGAAATTCGCCAAGAAGGGCATCACGCTGGACATAATGGCGCGCCAGGGAAACATCTCGAGCGCCATGGCTACGGTGCTCAAGATCGCGGGCCGCGCGCGGCTCAACATCCTCATTTCCGGCGGTACGGGCTCGGGCAAGACCACCCTGCTGAATGCCCTTTCCCAGCTCATCGACCACGGCGAACGGATCGTGACCATCGAGGACGCGGCCGAACTCCAGTTGCAGCAGCCCCATGTGGTACGCCTGGAAACGCGCCCCCCCAACCTGGAGGGCGACGGCGAAATCACCATGCGCGACCTGATGAAGAACTCGCTGCGTATGCGTCCCGACCGGATCATCCTGGGCGAGGTACGCGGACACGAGGCGGTGGACATGCTGCAGGCGATGAACACGGGCCACGAAGGATCCATGTGTACCGTTCACGCCAACCGCCCGCGCGAGGCCCTGACCCGTCTGGAAAACATGGTCGGCATGGCGGGGATCAACCTGCCGTCGAAGGCGGTGCGCACGCAGATCGCAGCCGCCATCGACATGATCGTGCAGGTGAGCCGCATGCGCGACGGGATACGCCGCGTGACCAGCATCACCGAGGTAACCGGCATGGAAGGCGACGTGCTGGTCACGCAGGAGCTGTTCGCCTTCGCCTACGAGGGAGAGGACGCCACCGGACGGATCAAGGGAACCTTCAAGTCCACGGGGCTGCGTCCGCACTTCACGCCCAAGGCGGAGTATTTCGGGCTCGACAAGACCCTGCTCGAAGTGATCTGAGGCCGATGCCCGATTTCATCATCATTTCCGTGTTCGGCGCCACGCTGGTCGTGGTGCTTCTGGTCGCCACGGCCACCGGCGCCTTCTCCAGCGAAATGCAGAGGCGGATGCAACGGCGCCTCAAGCGCGTGGAAACCGCCACCGTACCGCAACCGCATGCGACGGGCGATCCCGCCGTGGACCTTCGCCGCAACGTGCGCGACAGCTCCATCCCGGGTCTCGATCGCCTGATCAAGCGCTTCCTGCCCCGGCCCGCAGCGCTGCGCCAACGGCTGGCGCAAACGGGAAAGCGCATCAGTCCGGGCGAATATCTGCTCGCGTCCGCCCTTCTCGCCATTGCCGTGGGAGTGGTGATGGGCAAGTTCCTGCACGCCTCGCCGGCGCTGGCGGGCCTCGCCGGGATTGCCGCCGGATTCGCGCTGCCGCACGCACTTATCGGACTGCTGATCGAGCGCCGGCTGAAGGCGTTCACCGGCCAGTTCCCCGAGGCTATCGATCTGATCGTCCGGGGACTGAAATCCGGCCTGCCGGTTCCCGCCTCCATGCATACGGTCGCCGAGGAAATGCAGGAGCCGGTGGCCGGCCTGTTCCGGCTGATCACCGACCGCCTGCGCTTCGGCCAGAACCTCGACGAGGCCATGCGCGACGCCGCCGACGTCATGCCGACCGCCGAATTCCGCTTCTTCGTCATAAGCCTGGCCGTACAGCGCGAGACCGGCGGCAACCTGGCGGAAACGCTGGAAAACCTCACCGACATACTGCGCAAGCGGCGGCAGATGAAGCTGAAGATAAAGGCCATGTCGTCGGAAGCGAAGGCGAGTGCCCTGATCCTCGGCTCGCTGCCGTTCCTTCTGTTCCTCGCCCTGTGGGTCATCAACCCCGGCTATGTCGGCGCGCTGTTCACGGATCCGCGCGGCATGATGATGCTGGGCGCCGGGCTCACCAGCCTGGGCATCGGTATTGCGGTAATGGCCAAAATGGTGCGGTTCGAAATATGAACGCGGAAGAAATCCTCGATCTGCTCCCGTTCGGCGAAAGCGCGATCGTCGCCATGGCGGCGCTGAGCGCCGCGCTGGCGGCCCTGTTCGTCTGGCGGGCGCTGCTGTTCCGCGATCCGCTCGGCTCGCGTCTCGCCGGTCTGGAAACGCGCCATGCGGCGCTGCGCCAGGGAATGCTGGCGCCGACGCGCCGGGTACGGCACGCGCAGAGCCTGAACGCCATGCGGCGGCTGGTGGCTGCGATGAACCTGCTGCGCAGCCGCGAGGCGACGAAGGCGGCCCTCCACCTGGCGCGCGCCGGGCTGCGCTCGAAGGACGCGCTGGTGGTGTTCTTCTTCCTCAAGCTGGCCCTGCCCTTCCTGTTTGGGGCGCTGGCGATTGTCTGGCTTTACACCCTGGAAATGGTCAACCTCGAACCGATGCCGCGGCTGATGGCGGCCCTCGGCCTGGTTCTCATCGGCGCATGGACGCCCGACTTGTATGTGCGCAACGCGGCAAGCAAACGGTCTGCGGCGATGCGCAAGGGGGTGCCGGACGCCCTCGACCTGCTGGTCATCTGCGCCGAAGCGGGACAGAGCCTCGACGGAGCGCTGAAGCGGGTCGCGGGAGAAATAGGCCTGTTCTCGCCGCCGCTGGCCGAAGAGCTGTCGCTGACCGCCATCGAACTGGGGCTGATGCCGGACCGGCGGGTGGCGCTGGAGAACCTGGTCAAGCGTACCGACCTCGCCGAGATCAAGAGCGTGGTCAATGCGCTGGCGCAGACGGAGAAATACGGCACACCGCTGGCCCAGTCCCTGCGGGTGCTTGCGGCCGAGTACCGCAGCAACCGGCTGATGCGCGCCGAGGAAAAGGCGGCGCGGCTGCCCGCGATCCTCACGGTGCCCATGATCACGTTTATCCTGCCGCCGCTGTTCGTCGTGCTGCTGGGCCCCGCGGTCCTGCGCGTCATCGACCAGTTCATCCGGCTGTAACGAAAACGCCCCGCTGCTGCGGGGCGTTCCGGTCGCCGGGTAACGGCGGTGCCGTATCGACGGCGCGGCGCCCCTAAACCGCGCCGGCGAGCTGCGTTCCGATCGCCTCGCGCAGGGCCTTCGGACTGGCGATGGCGCGCAGCGTTTCGAACCATGCGATCTGGGCATCCGCCGACGCAGGATCGAGATCCATGCGAACGATCTCGAGAGCCGCTCCGCTTTCGCCCGAGAGCACCAGGGCCAGCGCCAGGTTGAGCCGATGACGCGCGGTCGCACGCATCCCGCCGGCGACGCGGCGAAGAACCCGCACCGCTTCGCCCAAATCGCCGGAAAGCAGCAGCGACAGCCCGAGGTTGTTGGCGAGTTCCGTTCCATCGGGCGCGAGATCGAGCCCGGTCCGGTAATAGGCCTGTGCGACCTTGTATTCGTCGAGCATGTCGCTGGCGACGCCGAGCCCGTTATAGAGCCGGGCATCGTTGCTTTTCTTCAGCGCCAACTCGAACTGCTGCAGCGCCGCGGCAGCCTGGTTGAGCACGATCAGCGTATTGCCGAGCCCGCGCAACGCCTCGGGATCTTCCGGGCGCAGTTTCAGCGCCGCCCGGTAGGCGTCTGCCGCCTCGTCATACGCGCCAAGCCGCCCCAGCATCCGGGCAAGCCCGAGAAGGGCGGCAAAGTTGTTGCTGTCGAGGGCATGCGCCCGCCGGAAGAGACTCGCCGCCGTCGCCGCGTCTCCGCGCGCCGCCGTGGCGGCGGCGACCCGAACCACCACCTCGGCCTTGGGTGCGTTCGGATTCTCGCCCTCCGCCGGCAGACGCTCGGCGCGGATATGGCTGGTCATCGGATCGGCGGCACAGCCGGCCAGAAGAAGGCCGAGCGCGGCCGCGGTCACGGCAGGACGCCATCGCAGCATGGACCGGTTCCCCTTTCCCCTCGTTCGGTCCCGACGTTACCGGACCCCTGTTACCGGATCGTAAAAATGGCAAGACGAAAAAATAAAAATCCAATGTGGTGAAATGAACTGGAAAATTGTTTTGGATCTGTTTGGAATATATTTTCTTCTTTCTCTATAATATACTTACAAGTGATTGATTTTATTAATTTTTTCTTCTTAGTTCCGGTGTCATGATCGGGCTCGTCTGAGAAGCAGGACCGTGATGGCACGATGCATCCCGGGACGATCGGTTCGGCGCTGCAATACGGCGCCGTTGGCGCCCGGCCGCTGCCGGCGGGGCGTCACCGCGCTCGAATTCGGGCTGGTGGCGCCGGTGTTCGCGCTCGCCGTCGGGGCGCTGATCGACTTGACCATGATGATGTTCGTCTCCGCCCTGCTGGAAGGCGGCGTGCGCGAAGCGGCCCGATTCGGCATCACCGGGTTCGCCCCGGCCGGAATCAGCCGCGAGACGCGCATCCGCCAGATCGTTGCCGACAACACCGTTGGCCTGGTCGACATGGGCACCGCAACCGTGACCCAGAAGATCTATCCCAGTTTCGCCGACGTGGGGAAGCCGGAGCCGTTCGAGGACCAGGCGCCGGCCAATGGCGCCTACGATCCGGGCGAGCCCTACCAGGACGTGAACGGCAACGGCCAATGGGACGGCGACATGGGAGCGGCCGGGGCCGGAGGCCCGGGCGACGTGGTGCTCTACACCGTCGAAGTGGACTGGAGCCCGCTCACCCCCATCGTCGCACCGTTGTTTGGAATTTCCGGCAAGATCCGCATGCGTTCGTCGGTCGCGGTGCGCAACGAGCCGTATGACGCCGTCGCCGCCGTTGGCGGGGGTGGCCCATGACCACGTCTGCCACCCGGTTGAAGACCGGACTGCGGTGCCTGATCCGCCATCAGGCCGCGTCGGTCCTGGCCGAAACCGCGATGATGCTGTCGGTGCTCAGCGCGCTCTCGCTGGCGGGGGTCGAAGCCGCCCGTTTCACCCTGTTGCACCAGAAGCTGGAGCGCGTCGCCGCCGGCATCGGCGACATGGTCGCGCAGTCGGAATCGCTCACCGAAACCGATATCGGCAACATCATGGCAGCGGTCGAATACATTGCCCATCCGTTCAACGTGACCGGCAATGGCCGCGTTGTGGTGTCGGCGGTAAGCGCCAGCAACGACAACCCGCCGACCATGAACTGGCAGCGCTCCGGCGGCGGCGGCTACGCAGCCGGCAGTCACGTGGGCACGCCCGGCGGCAACCTGACGCTGCCGCCCGGACTGACCGTCGCCAACGGCGACACGGTGATCGTCGCCGAGGTGATCTACCGCTACACGCCCTGGATCTTCGCGGACCTGATCGGCCCGGCGGACGTCTATCAGAGCGCCTTTTTCCGGCCGCGCTTCGGCGCGCTGACGCAGATCAACTGAACCGGGGATGGCACGGTCCACGAGACCGGCCAGGGGAAGGGAAGCATGCCGCCAGAAATGACGCCCGCCGAGGAAGGAAAGCGGCACCGGCCCGAAGTCGTCCGGCGCCTGTTGCTGCGCCTGCGGGACGATCGCCGCGGCAGCATCGGCATCTTTCTTGCTGCCGGCATGGTCGCCTTCATCGGAGCGGTCGGGCTGGCAACCGACACCGCGCGCGGCTACCTGGTCAAGGCGCGACTGTCGCAGGCGCTGGATGCCGCCGCCCTCGCCGGGGGCCGCGCCATGTTCTCCGCCAGTCGCGACGCCGACATCCGGATGTACTTCACCGCCAACTTTCCTGCCGGCTTCCTGGGCGCGGCAGTCAACGGCCCCACCATCCAGGTGGACGCGGCGGGTGAGATCATCAACCTCGCCGCCAGCGCAACCGTCCCTACGACCTTCATGAAGGTGCTCGGTATCGACACCATGCGGATCTCCAGCGCCACGGAGGTGACGCGTCAGACCCAGCTTCTGGATCTGGTCCTGGCCATCGACATGTCCGGTTCCATGAGTTCGTCCGCAGGCGGTCAGACCCGCATCGCGGCGGCGCGCAGTGCTGCGACCGCACTGGTCAGCATCCTGTTCGGCCAGGATTCCATCAAGAATCTTCTCAAGATCGGCCTGGTGCCGTGGAACGCCAAGGTCAACGTGATGCTGCGCGGCGCCGCGTACGATCCGGCGCTGACCGTCAGCCGGACCGTGCCGATTTTCACCAACCCGGTTACCGGCACCCCGCAGACGACTCTGTGGTATGCCAGCAACAGCCCGGCGCCCCTGCTCGCCCCCCCCGCTAGTACCTGGCAAGGCTGCGTTTACGCCCGCTACCTGGACAACGCCGCCACCGACGACGATGCCGATGTGCTCGAGGGCGATTATTCGAGCCCCGCTGGCGACTGGGTCGGCTGGCAGCCGATCGGCCCGGAGGGCGAGCCGGTTCCCGGATTCGCGCGCTGCACCAGCGCCATCGGGTTTTCCGAATGCACGCCGTGTCTGAGCCACGGAATCACGCCGTTGCAGAGCACCAGGCAGGGCATCCTCTACGCCATCAACGAACTGGTCAGCCCGCGGGGCACTACCGACGCGCCACAGGGGCTGGCATGGGCCTGGCGCGTGCTGACCCCGCCCAAACCATTCGAAGAAGCCAACCCCAACCCGCCGGGCCGGCGCCAGCAGGCCATCGTGCTGCTGACCGACGGCGAGAACGTCGGCGGTTCGGGCGACGCATACAAGGGCGTGTTCGGTACCGGCAGTGCGGCCCAGGCCGCTCTCGACGACCGGCTGCGCGTGCTGGCTGCCAACATCAAGTCCCAGGGCGTGAAGATCTATACGATCCAGTTCGCCAATAACGGCACCGCCATGCAGCAGCTCCTCAAGGAGGTGGCGAGCGGAACGGAGGCCCCCTACTACAATTACGCCCCCGACGCCGCGACCCTGCAACAGATCTTCCGCGAGGTGGCGAACCACCTGTCCGAGCTCCGGCTTTCCAGATAGTCGACCGGGGCGCGGGCGCTTAATGAACCGGTAAGCAATCAGGCTTAAGCTCCATGAAACGCCAACATTCGATCAAGGATCATGAGGTCCGTCCCGTGAGCAGCGCAGCCGCCAAACTGCAGCCGAAGCCGGAAACGTCTGAATTCACAGACGCTTATGTGCAGCTTACGCGCATGATCGAGCGGCTGCACCGCCGCCATCTCGACGTCTTGCGCTTCGAGCTGGATCGCCTCGGCATCGAGTCGATCAGCGCCGCGCAGGCCCTGATGCTGACCAAGATAAAGGATCAGTCCATCGGCGTGCGCGATCTGGTGGAGCGGGGTTATTACCTCGGATCCAACGCCTCCTACAACATCAAGCAACTGGTCGACAGCGGGCTGGTGGAGCAGGAGCGCTCGCCCCATGATCGCCGCTCCATCCGGGTCAAGCTGAGCGACAAGGGCAAGGAATTGTGCGCCCGCATCGGCGACGCGGAGGAAAAGCACGCCCAGGCGCTGGGTGCGGCGGGCCAGGACCGTACGGCGCTGGACGCCACTGCGCAGCTTCTGCGCCGGCTCGAGATCGCCTGGGGCGATTACCTGCACGATCAGGGCCTCTGAACCGGTCGCTTCCCTGAATCCCGACGGCCGCAGGCGGCCTTGCGGCCGTTCGCGGTTGCCCTGACGCCATCGCGACGCTACCTTTGCACAAGCGGGGTACTGGGACCCGCGCCAAGAGGGAAATCGTCGCTTCGTCATGACCGGTCCCGCGACCGCGCTGTCCGCGTTTCACGACTTCGAGCCCGAGAGCGAGGATTTCGCCGCGGCGGTGGTCGACGGCCTGTCTCGGCCGCAGAAGACCCTTCCCTGCAAGTTTTTTTATGACAAGCGCGGCTCGGTCCTGTTCGACCGGATCTGCGAATTGCCGGAATATTATATTACCCGCACCGAGATCGCCCTGCTCAAGGCCCGGGCGCGAGACATCGCGCGCCTTACCGGCGCGCGATGTCACCTGATCGAGTTCGGCAGCGGATCGTCCATCAAGGTACCCATTCTGCTCGACGCCCTGGAACGTCCTGCCGGATATACGGCCATCGACATATCCAAGGAGCACCTGCTGCAGTCGACGGCCGCACTGGCGCGCAGCCGCAGCGGACTGGAAGTCTCCGCGGTCTGCGCCGATTATACCCGCCCCTTCGATCTGCCCCGGCTGAAGAGGACAGCGACCGCAAAACCGGTTGTTTTCTTTCCTGGATCCTCAATCGGAAATTTCGATCCCGACGATGCCGTCGCCTTCCTGGGCGAGACGGCGGCAATGCTGCGGCCCCGTCGTGGCGCCATGCTGATCGGCGTCGATCTGCGCAAGGATCCGGCGGTTCTCACGGCCGCCTACAACGATGCCGATGGCATGACGGCGGCATTCAACCTGAACCTGCTGGTACGCGCCAACCGCGAACTCGACGCCAATTTCGATCTTACGTCCTTCCGGCACGAGGCAATCTACGAGGTGGAGAAGGGCAGGATCGAGATGCATCTGGTCTCCCTGCGCGACCAGACCGTGCAGGTGAACGGGCTCCGCTTCGCGTTCCGGGCCGGCGAAACCATGCATACGGAGAACTCGTACAAATACACCCTCAATGGATTCCAGGAGATGGCAGCGGCGGCCGGCTTCCACCCCGTCTGTGCATGGAGCGACCCGGACCGGCTTTTCAGCCTCCATTATCTCGACGCGGCGGCACCGGATGAACCCTCGATTAATTCCTGAATAAAACAATTCAACTATATGAATTTATTTAATTATAATATTGTACGAATCTGTGGATAACCGGTGGCGTCGATGCGCGGCGCCGGTTGCTGCGCTCTTGGGATTGGTGCCATGAAAATCGATATTATTTCCGATACCATTTGCCCGTGGTGCTTCATCGGCAAGCGCCGGCTGGCCCGGGCGCTTGAATTGCGCCCGCAGGACCGGCTGGAGGTCTTCTGGCACCCGTTCCAGCTCAATCCGGACATGCCGCAGGAAGGCATCGACCGCGGCCGCTACCTTGCCGACAAGTTCGGGGGGCCGGATCGCGCCGAACGGGTTTACGACCGCATCCGCGCGGCCGGGCGCGAGGAAGGGATCGAGTTCCGCTTCGACCTGATCAAACGGACGCCGAACACGGTAGATTCCCACCGCCTCGTCGCCTATGCCGGGATGCACGGCGTGCAGGACCCGGTGGTGGAAGCGTTGTTCCAAGCCTATTTCATCGACGGCCGCAACGTGGGCGACCATGCCGTGCTGACCGAAATCGCGGCGGCGGCGGGTCTGGACGGCGGCGACGTGGCGGATTTTCTTGCCGCCGGCACCGACCGGGACCGCATCGTCGCCGAGGATGAACGGGTGCGGACAATGGGTGTCAGCGGCGTGCCCTGCTTTATCATCGACCAGCGCTACGCCGTATCGGGTGCCCAGTCGCCCGAGGTCTTCTTCCAGATATTCGACCTGGTCCGCGAGGAGCAGTCGGCCGCGGCAGTACCTTCCGCCGGGTGAGCCGGCTACGGCGCGGGCCGCCAGATACCGTCCGCGTGCCGGATCACCAGACAGGAAATACCGCGTCCTTGCAACGCGTTGCACAGGGTCGAGGCAGCGGCACGGTCGCTCATGGCCGGGGTGCGCAGCCGAAAATCATTTTCCGGCGTCCCCGCCCGATCCGATCCGGCCACCCGTAGCCCTTCGAGGCCGGGCAACAGATCCCCTACCTTGCGCATCAGGATCGTATGACCCCGCTCGGCGTGTGCAAGGGAGCGATACGCGGCGAGCTGTACGCGCCAGCCTCCGGCGGCGCCGCGGCCGGCCCGGTCGGCCGCCCCGCCGACGTTCGTATGGGCCCACATCCCGTCGGGCTGTCGCACCGCCAGACATGGCACGGCGCGGGCCGTCAGCGCCTTGCACAACGCCTCGGCCGCACCACGATCCGCCATTACCGGCGTCCGCAGGCGAAAATCGGCGCTTCCCAATGGCTTTCGGGCCGAGCGGCGCATCAGCGCGTCCAGCCCCGGGAGCAGATCCCCGGCGTCCCGCATCAGAATCCGGCGGCCCCGGTCGGTGCTGGCCAGCGTGCGGTAGGCGGCGAGTTGCACCCGCCATGCGCCGCCGGTCGCCATGGCCGAAGGATCGGGTTTCGTTTCCCCCGACGACATGCTCCGCGGAACGACGGCGCGCGGCGTCGCAATCGCGGCGACGGTCCGCCGCATGTCCGCGTTCTGCGGTTCGCCGGACGGCATCGGCCGGGATTCCGCCGGTGCCGTTCCAGTCGTTTCTCCCTCAGCCAAATTATTTTCGATCGATGCTTTATCGCTATTTTCCAATATGTTGAAGGAACCTTGGTCGGGGATTGCCGCCGTTCCATGCCCGGGCGTCGCGGCCGCCTTGTCGCCGGCAGTCGCGACATTGTCGGATGGCACAGCAGCCACAACCGCGCCGGCGGCGTCCTTGGGCCCCGGGGACGAGGCAGCGACCGGCGGTTGCGCGGTCTCGGCAGCGCCTTCACTCGGCACTGAATCTGGTAGAGTTTTTCCTTTGTTTTCAATATTGTTAACGGCCACACTGAAGTTTTTAAGAGAAGAAGATTCCGGCCCTTCGCCGGTACCGTCTTCGCCCCGCGCCAGCATATCCAGCACCCTGGCCCGTTCTCCCGCCGTGGCAAGAGAACGGACGCGGTCGAAATGAGCGCGTCGCCGATTCCGTTCCGCGGGTCCCCCCGCTTCGCCGGAAACCCGCTCGACCGCCGCCAGGTCGCCGGCGAGACCATGGATGAACGCCAAGTTTCCCCGGTGACGGGTATTGGCGCGCGGATCGACGGTCACGCTCTGCATCTCCGCGATCGCCTCGGCATATTTGCCGGAAACCGCCAGCGAAAGAGCCAGGTTGTTGCGTGCCGACAGATTTTTGGGCTCGAGATCCAGCGCGGCCCGGTAGGCCCGTTGGGCTCCCTCGCCGTCGCCCGATAGATCGCGCGCCACCCCGAGCTTGTTCAGAACCGAGGCATTCGGGGCGCTCTGCGCCAGGGTCTCCAGCAGGTTCCTGGCCTCTCCATATTTTCCCAATGAAATCAAACTTTTGGCGAGGCCATCCTGGGCCCCGGAATGGTCCGGTTCGCGTGTCAGCGCGTCGCGATAGGCGGTGGCAGCGTCCGCGAACCGGCCCTGCGCGTATAACGCGAGACCGAGCCCGGCCAAGGGCTGCGAAGCGTTTGGATCGTCCTCATGCGCCTGGCGGAAAAGGCGCTCCGCCGCATTGAAATCCTTATTTTTCAGGGCGTTAAACGCAACGCGGCTACGAACCGTCGCAAGCCCGTCCGCATCCGGCCGGACAACCTGCGCCGGACGGACAGCCGACGCGTTTGGCGGGGTGTTTTCGGACCGCGGCAGACCGACCCATGAGCAACCGCTCACCGTCGCTACCACCAGCGTCAGTACGGCGCTGCGCCGCGCCGCGCCGAAAAACGAATCCATGTTGCGTCCCACAGATGACCGTGGAAACACTTTTGGCGCGTCATGATTAAAACAACCTTAATGGCGGCGGTCGGATGACGCGTGGCGCAGCGGCACCCTGTCCGACGCGTCCGGCATCAAGCCCGGATCCGGATCCAGAAACGCTCGCAAGAAAATCGTTTAAACCTATGCCGTTTCGGCCTTATTTTCTTTCAATTCAGGGCCGTGGGCAGCCCCTTGGGCGATTTCCGCCAACTGGTGGACCAGGTCGCGTGCACCCTTGAGGCGGCGGGCGGGAACGGCCCAGTCCTGGCGGTAGACAAGGCGATGATCGGGCCTCAGCGATACCTGGCCCGCCCGTTTCTGAATGAACTGGATCAGCCCGGACGGGTCGGCGAACCGGTCGCCGTGGAAGCCCACCGTCGCGCCCTTGGGCCCGGCATCGAGGCGATCGATGCCGGCGCGGCGGCAGAACTGCTTGATGGCGACGATCTGCAGAAGATTCTCAACCTCCTGGGGCAAGGGGCCGAACCGGTCGATCATCTCCGCGGCGAAGGAATCGATGGCCGCAGGTTCCTCCAGCGCCGCGATTCTGCGGTAGAGGGACAGCCGCACGTCGAGATCCGTAACATAACCATCGGGGATAAGAACGGGCATGCCGATGCCGATCTGCGGACTCCAGCCGTCGTCCTCTGCCGCCTGTCCCGACCCCCGGGCGGTGGCCACCGCCTCTTCCAGCATGTGCTGGTAGAGTTCCACTCCCACCTCGCGGATGTGCCCGGACTGCTCTTCGCCCAGCAGGTTGCCGGCGCCGCGGATGTCCAGGTCGTGGCTCGCCAGGGTGAACCCGGCGCCCAGGGAATCCAGGGATTGCATGACCTCCAGTCGCTTCTCCGCACCTGCGGTAAGAGTGCCGCTGACAGGCAGCGTCAGGTAGCAATAGGCGCGCAGCTTCGACCGGCCGATACGCCCCCGCAGCTGGTAGAGCTGCGCCAGACCGAACATATCCGCACGATGCACGATCAGCGTATTGGCGGTCGGGATATCCAGTCCGGATTCGATGATCTGGGTAGACAGGAGCAGGTCATGGTGCCCGTCGTAGAAGCCGGTCATCACGTCTTCCAGCGCGTGGGCCGCCATGCGGCCGTGGGCCACGGCCACCTTGACCTCGGGAACCAGTTCCTTGAGCCGCGCCTCCACCTCCGGCAGGTCCTGGATGCGCGGGCAGACATAGAACACCTGCCCGCCGCGGAACCGCTCGCGCATGATGGCCTCGCGCACCACCACCGGATCGAAGGGCAGCACGAACGTGCGCACGGCCAGCCGATCGACCGGCGGGGTGGCGATCATCGACATGTCCTTAACCCCGGCCAGCGCCATCTGCAACGTGCGCGGGATGGGCGTGGCGCTCAGGGTGAGCACGTGGATATCGCTGCGAAGCTGCTTCAGCCGTTCCTTGTGAGCGACCCCGAAATGTTGTTCCTCGTCCACAACAAGAAGCGACAGGTTTTTGAATTTTATGGTTTTTCCGAGTAGAGCGTGGGTCCCCACCACGATGTCTACCCGGCCGTTCTCCAGCTCGACCTTGATTTCGCTGGCCCGCCGGGCCGGAACCATCCGGGAGAGCTGTTCGATGTGCATCGGGTAGCCGGCGAAACGCTCGCGGAAAGTGGCGAAGTGCTGGCGGCAAAGCAGCGTGGTCGGCACCACCACTGCCACCTGCCCGCCGGCGGATACCGCTGCGAAGGCAGCGCGCAGGGCCACCTCGGTCTTGCCGAACCCCACGTCGCCGCAGACCAGCCGGTCCATGGGACGGCCCGAGCCAAGGTCCCCCAGCGCCTCATCGATGGCGCGTTGCTGGTCCTCGGTTTCCGTGTAGGGAAAGCGGGCGCAGAACTCCTCGTAGGCGCCGGGCGGCGGCGCAAGCGCACGAGCTGGTCGCAGGGCGCGCGAGGCCGCCACCTTGATGAGCGCCTCGGCCATGTCCTTCAGCCGCTGCTTCAGCCGCGCCTTGCGCGCCTGCCATGCGGCCCCGCCAAGACGGTCCAGCGCGGCACCGGAATCGCCGGAACCGTAGCGGGTCAGGACCTCGACATTTTCAACCGGGACAAAGAGCCTGTCGCCGCCGTCATAGACAAGCTTGAGGCAATCGTGCGGCGCCCCCGCCACGGTCAGGGTGGCGAGGCCGTCATAGCGCCCGATCCCGTGGTCGAGGTGAACCACCAGGTCGCCGGGGACCAGCTGGCCGGCGTCGGCGATGAACGCCTCCGCCTGCCGGCGCCGCCGCTGCGGGCGCACCAGCCGCTCGCCGAGGATGTCCTGCTCGCCGATAAGCACCATGCCCGGCAGGGAAAAGCCATGTTCTATGCCGATAACGGCGAGCCCCACCTCGCCCACCGCGAGACCCTGTACTCCGGACCAGTCGTCCACCCGAACCAGCCCGCGCACGCCGTGATCGGCAAGCAGGCGTCTCAGCCGCTCGCGCGAGCCTGCCGAATAGCAGACAACCGCGACGCGGCTGCCCGAGCGCTGCTGGCCGACGATATGCCCGCGCACCGTGTCGAACACGCTGGCGGCTGCCGCCTCGGTAGCCGCGCCTTCGCTGCGTGCCGCGGCGCGGGCGGCGGCAAAGTCAAAGCAGCGCCTGCCGCCGAGGTCCACCGCCGGACCCGATGCCGAGGGAGCCGAGAACGGGCTGAACAGTCCCACCCGCCGTTCGTCCAGCCGGCGGGCCCAGTCATCGGCGGTCAGGTAGAGGCGGTCGGGGGGCAGCGGACGGTAAGGAACCCCGCCGTCACGGGTGCGCTGCGGCGCCGCCATGTGGGTACGGCGCGCATCATGGAATTCGCGAATCGCCTCCAGCCGGCCGGCGACCAGCTCGTCCGCCTGATGGTCGAGGGTCACCATCGCCCCCGGCACATAATCGAACAGATCGTCCAGAGTCTCGTGAAACAGGGGCAGCCAGTGCTCCATTCCCACGTATTTGCGTCCCTCGGAGACGGCAACGTAGAGCGGATCATCGGTCACGGCGCCGAAGGCCTCGCGATAGCCGATACGGAAGCGTTCGATGGACGCCGGGTCGAGCATCAGCTCGCTGACCGGCTCGAGGGCGATGGTGGTCAGCGCGCCGGTACTGCGCTGGCTGACCGCATCGAAGGCGCGAATCCGCTCCACCTCGTCGCCGAACAGGTCGAGGCGCACCGGCTGCCCGCTGCCGGGCGGAAAGATGTCGACGATGCCGCCGCGAACGGCGCATTCGCCGGGCTCGCGCACGGTGCCGGTTCGCACATAGCCGTTGCGGGCGAGAAAACCCTGCAGAGCACCCAGATTCAGTGCCGCCCCGGCCTCGACGCGGAATGCCGCATTCCGGAATACCGTAGCTGGCGGCACGCGCTGCAGGATGGCGTTCACCGTGGTGAGCACGATGCGTCCGGCAGCCGATGGATCGCCCGCGTCGATCAGATGGGTGAGGGTATCCACCCGCTCTCCGACCACCTCGGCGTTGGGCGATACCCGGTCATAGGGCAAGCAGTCCCAGGCCGGAATGCGCAGCACGGCCGCGCCGGGCGCGAAAAAGCGCAGCGCCTCGGCCAGCGCGGCGAGGCGCTTGTCGTCGCGCGCCACGTGCAGCACGACGCGCCCGCCGTCCGCCGCGAGTTCGGCGATGGCCAGCGCATCCAGCCCCTCGGGCACGCCGCCGATCAGCGTTCGCCCCGCAGCCTGAAGAATATTACGCTTTATAATCAATGTCGTGAAATGGTGTTCTTGAAATCTTTGATCAATCGCATGACGTCGTGGTCGTGTGCCGGCGGTGGCGGCTTGACGCCCGTGATCCAGGTCAGCAGGTCCGGATCGCTCTGCTCCAGCAGCGAGTCAAACCGATCGAGTTGCGCCTCGTCGAGTCGGTCGAGCCACGCCCTGGCGAACCCGCCGAGGATCAGATCGCTCTCTTTCGTTCCCCGACGCCTGCTCTGAAACAGCAGCCGCTTTCGCCTGTGGGCGAGCCCATCTTCGGTCATTGCGTGTGCCTCTGTGGAGCCTAGGATATAACGCCTTCGAGCGAGGCTGTCAGCCGCCACCTCTACCCGATATGCGCCCCGAGATTCTTAACCCGCTATTCGCCGAGACAAGGTCACTGAAAGGCATCGGACCGCGCCTTGCGGCGACCCTTGCCAGGCTGGCGGGCGACAAGGTGGTCGACCTCCTGTGGCACCTGCCGGTCGGGCTGATCGACCGTTCCTACGCGCCGACGATCGCCGAGGCCATTCCAGGCCGTGTGGCCACCCTGACCGTGACGGTTGGGGCCCACCAGCCGCCGCGCAATGCCCGCCTTCCTTATCGGGTCTTTTGCCACGATGTCAGCGGCATCATGGAACTGGTGTTCTTCCATGCCCATGCCGACTACCTCGCGAGGACTCTGCCGGAAGGTGCCGTGCGGGTGGTAAGCGGCAGGGTGGAACATTACCAGGGCCGGGTGCAGATAACCCATCCCGACCACATCGCGGATCCCGCCGAGGCCACCGGGCTTGCCGGGGTCGAGCCTGTCTACCCGCTGACCGCCGGGCTGACCCCGCGGCCGCTGGTGCGCGCCATCCACGCCGCGCTGGAGCGGGCCCCCGAACTGCCCGAGTGGCAGGACGCGGCGTGGAGGGAGCGCCAGGGCTGGGCGGGGTGGCGCGACGCCCTGCTGGCGGCCCACAATCCTCAGGGAGAGGGCGATCTGTCGCCCGAAGCGCCGGCGCGGCGGCGCCTCGCCTTCGACGAGTTGCTGGCGGACCAGCTTGCCCTCGGTCTGGTGCGGGCGAACCACCGCCGCCTTCCCGGACGCGCCATCGCCGGCGACGGCGGGATGATGCAAAAGGCCGTTGCCGCCCTGCCCTTCACCCTCACCGGCTCCCAGCGCACGGCCCTGGACGAAATCCTTGCGGACATGGCCCAGCCGGTGCGCATGCTGCGCCTGCTGCAGGGCGATGTCGGCAGCGGCAAGACGGTGGTGGCGTTCCTCGCCATGGTGCGCGCCGTCGAAGCCGGCGGCCAGGCGGCGCTGATGGCCCCGACCGAGGTGCTGGCACGCCAGCATCTCGCCACTATCGAGCCGCTGGCGAAGGCCGTCGGGCTGCAGGTCGTGCTGCTGACCGGGCGGGACAAGGGACGCGCCCGCGCCGAGGCCCTGGCCGGGCTGGCCTCCGGCGCCGTCCACATCGCCGTCGGCACCCATGCGCTGTTCCAGGCGGAGATAGACTTTCACGATCTGGCGCTGGCGGTCATCGACGAGCAGCACCGGTTCGGCGTGCACCAGCGCCTTACCTTCGCCGCCAAGGGCAAGGGAACCGACATGCTGGTGATGACGGCCACGCCCATTCCGCGCACGCTGATGCTTGCCTGCTACAGCGACCTGGATTCCTCCCGGCTGACCGACAAGCCGGCGGGCCGCCAGCCCGTCGACACCCGCGTGCTGCCCAATTCCCGGCTGGACGAGGTGGTGGAGCGCCTTGCCCGCGCCATCGGGGAGGGCAACCGCGCGTTCTGGGTCTGTCCGCTGGTGGAGGAGTCCGAGGCGCTCGACATCGCCGCCGCCACCGAGCGCCATGCCCATCTGCTGGACCGCTTTCCCGGCCGGGTCGGACTGATACACGGCCGCATGAAGGGGGCGGAGAAGGACCGGGTCATGGCCGATTTCGCCGCCGGACGCATCGACATCCTGGTGGCCACCACGGTCATCGAGGTGGGCGTGGACGTGCGCGAGGCCACCATCATGGTGGTGGAACACGCCGAGCGGTTCGGCCTCGCCCAGCTCCACCAGCTGCGCGGACGGGTCGGGCGCGGCGACCGGGCCTCGTCCTGCCTGCTGCTCTATCAGCCGCCGCTGGGCGAAACGGCGCGGGCGCGGCTGGAAATCCTGCGCGAGACGGACGACGGCTTTCGCATTGCCGAGGAGGACCTGAGGCTGCGCGGCGCCGGCGAACTGCTCGGCACCCGCCAGAGCGGACTGCCCGCCTTCCGCCTCGCCGACCTGACGGCGCACCAGGACCTTCTTTTCGCCGCCCGCGACGACGCCCGGCTGATCCTCGAGCGGGACCCGGACCTCGCCACGCCGCGCGGCAAGGCGCTGCGTATCCTTCTTTATCTGTTCGAGCGCGACGCCGCGGTGCGCACCCTTCGCTCGGGTTAGCGCATTATCCCCTCTCGCGTATGCGCGCCGGCCCGCACCGCCAATCGAAGACGGGTATCAGTCCACCTTGGTCGGTTCGCGCGGCCGTTCGGTCTCGACGATCACCGGGCCCGAGCCGCCCTCGCCGGAGCGCACCTTGACCTTGCCGCGCATGTGCGGCGGGCGGCGGTCGGCCGGGGTGACGATACCGCCGGACACCACCATCTTGATGCCCTCCTCCACCGTCATGCTGAGGAACACCAGGTCCTTCCTGGGAATGAACAGAAGGTAGCCCGAAGTGGGATTGGGGGTGGTGGGCAGGAAGACGTTCAGCACCTCGTCCTCAGTCAGGTCCTGGATCTCCCCCTCGGTCTTGCCGGTGAGAAAGCCGAGAGCCCAGCTTCCGTGGCGTGGATATTCGAACAGCACGACGCTCCGGAACGCCTGCGACTTCTTCGCCAGCACCGTTTCGAAGATCTGCTTGATGGCGCCGTAGACGCTGCGGATCACCGGCATGCGATTGAGGATGCGCTCGGACGTGCGCAGCCAGAACCGCCCCAGCATGCCCGCGGTCAGGGCACCCACCAGGGTAAGGACGACGAAGACCACCAGCAGCCCCAGCCCGGGCACGGAGAACGGCAGGTAGTTTTCCGGGTTGTACTTCGCCGGGATCAGCGGCGTGATCTGATTGTCAACCCAGTGGATGAACAGCCAGGCGAAGTAGACGGTGAGGCCGAAAGGGGCGGTAATCAGCACTCCGGCGAGGAAATAGCCGCGCAAATGCCGGCGTATCCCGAAGCGGGATGGCCGCTTCTCCTGCTGATCGGGGGCGCCGGCCTGGCCGTCGCCCCCCGGGTTCTGCTCGTTGCTCATTATTGTTCCCTGGCCCAAGTGGGCTCAAGATGGGGCGCGGGGATTGTCAGTGCAAGCGATTGTTGACCTTCAGGACAAACCACCAAAGCGTGATTGGCACCGGTTGCGCCAAGGGCTTACTCATTACGCCGTTATGATCACGTCGGATTCGCCCACATCGCCCCGCCTCGCCGCACTGGCGACGGCGGTTCCACCTTTCGTCCTGCGCCAGGACGATGTGATGGGGCGCGCGGACCGGCTGCTGCCAGGCTATAACGCCGAGGCGATGGCCCGTCTGATGCCCATCTATGGCAACGCGGGCATCGAAACCCGTTACTCCTGCGTTCCGCCGGAATGGTACGAAACGCCCCACGGCTGGGCGGAGAAGAACCGCCTCTATCTCGACAACGCCATCGAACTGATCGAGCAGGCAGCGCGCACGGCAATCGCCACCGCAGGATTGATCCCGCAGGACATCGACGCGACGGTCGCCGTTTCCACCACCGGCATCGCCACGCCGAGCCTCGACGCCATCCTCGCCGAGCGTCTCGACATGCGCCGCGATATCGAACGGCTGCCGGTGTTCGGGCTGGGCTGTGCCGGCGGCGTGCTCGGCCTGTCGCGGGCGGCGACCATTGCCCGCGCCGATCCCGGAAAAACCGTACTGCTGGTCGTCGTGGAACTGTGCGCGCTGACCTTCCGCCAGTGCGATCTATCGAAGGCGAACGTGGTCGCGACGGCCCTGTTCGGCGACGGCGCAGCGGCGGCCGTGGTGCGCTGCGGCGGGAATGGCCCCGCCTTCGAGCATACGGGCGAGCATATCTGGCCGGATTCCCTCGACGTCATGGGATGGCGGGTCGAGGAGGACGGGCTGGGCGTGGTGTTCTCGCGCGACATTCCCACGCTGACGCGTACCGAGTTCCGCAAGGTTACGCGCGACTTCCTCGCCAGGCGCGGTCTCGAAACGGACAACGTCGACCATTTCGTCTGCCACCCCGGTGGCGCCAAGGTCCTGGATGCCCTGGAGGAGGCGTTCGGGCTGTCCCGGGGAGGGCTGGTCCACTCGCGTGCGGTGCTGCGCGACTACGGCAACATGTCGGCGGCCACGGTAATATTCGTGCTCGAGCGCATGCTGGCGGCCGGCTGTACGGGACGCATGCTGCTGTCCTCTCTCGGGCCGGGGTTCACCGCCGCCTTCCTGACGTTGCTGGCATGAGTGCGGTCGGCTGGGCAGTCGCCCTGGTCGCCGCCCAGCGCCTGGCCGAGCTTGTGCTCGCCCGGCGCAACGCACGCCGCCTGCGCGAAGCGGGCGCGGTCGAGTACGGGGCCGGCCATTACCCCCTGCTGGTCGCGCTTCACGCGGGATGGCTCGTGGCCCTGTTCGCCCTTGTCCCGGCGACCGAGCCCGTGCGCTGGCCGGCGGCGGCAGCGTTCATCGCGCTGCAGCCGGTCCGGATATGGATCATCGCCAGCCTGGGCGGACGGTGGACGACGCGGATCCTCGTTCCACCGGAGCGCCCGCCGGTTCGCACCGGCCCCTACCGCTGGATGCGACACCCTAACTATGCGCTGGTATCCGCCGAGATCGCCCTGTTGCCCCTGGCCTTCGGCGCCTGGACCGTCGCCCTGGTCTTTTCCGTCCTGAACGGGGCCCTGCTCGCCCATCGGATCCGGGTCGAGAACGCCGCGTGGCGCGACTTCGCCGGTAACGGAAATTTTTCTGGCGAACTCCCCCGCTCCCGGCAGAATGAGTCGATATAGTATAAACGTAAGGGTGTGACGAAACCGCCCGCATCCAACCGTCGAGGGAGACTGGTCGATGTCCAGATTTGCAGTATCCTCCATGGCCGGCATGGCTCTGGTCCTGTTTCTCGGCCTTTCCGGCCCGCCATCTTTTGCGATGGGAAGCGATTCGGGCACCAGCGCCAGCGACAAGTACGAGGATGCGGTGGCCGCGGTCAAAAAGAAGGACTATCGCGAGGCGATTCGCCTGCTCGACGACGTCCTCGAAAACGACAGTGGAAACGCCGACGCCCTGAACTACATGGGCTACAGCCATCGCAAGCTGGGCAACTACGAAAGGGCCCTCGCGTTCTACAAGCGCGCGCTGGACGCGAACCCCGATCACAAGGGAGCCAACGAGTATATCGGCGAGGCCTATCTCGAACTCAAACAGCCGACAATGGCGGAAATGCATCTCGCCCGTCTGAAGAAGATCTGCGGCACCGGCTGCGAGGAATACAGGGAGCTCCAGACCGCCATCGATGCCTTCCGCAAGGGCGGAAAGCTGCCGTAGAGCTCTCGCAACTGGTCGGGCAGCAACCGGTGACGGGGCGTCTTTCTCCCGCCATGCCCATCATCGTTTTCGAGGGCGACGCGGCGGCGGCGGTCCCGTGCTGATATATTGTCCTGTCGCCTGGCGCGGGTGGGGGGCACGTGATCCGACGCATACGCCTGATCTCGGGGGTCGTTCTTTTCGTCTACGTAACGACCCATCTGCTGAACCATGCCCTCGGCCTGGTATCGCTCAAGGCCATGGAGGATGGCCGGGAATGGTTCCTGGTCCTGTGGCGCAACCCGGCGGGCACGCTGGCGCTCTACGGCGCGCTCGTGGTCCATTTCGGTCTGGCGCTGTGGGCGATCCACGAGCGGCGGCGGCTGCGCTGCAATTCGGCGGAACTGATCCAGCTCCTGTTCGGGTTCTCCATTCCCCTGCTGCTCGCCCTGCACGTGATAGCCACCCGTGCGGCACATGCGCTGTTCGAAACCAACGACACCTACGTCTACGTTCTGCTCGCCCACTTCAGATACAGCCCCGAGCAGGTCTACTGGCAGAGCGCGGCGCTGCTGGTCGCCTGGAGCCACGGCTGCATCGGAATCCATCGGTGGCTGTGCCTGAAGCCTTTTTATCCGCGGATCGCCCGGTTCCTGTTCGCCGTCGCGCTGCTTCTGCCGGTACTGGCGCTGCTCGGATATGTCGCGGGCGGCCGCGCGGTGCTGGCGCTCGCCGCCGACCCGGAGTGGCTGCGCGCGGCACGCCTCGCCATCCGTCTTCCCGGAAATGACGAAACCCGCCGGCTGCTCGGACTGGTCGAGGCCGCACGGTGGATCGTCGTTGCCGGCGTCGCGCTGGCGCTGGCGGGCCGCGTGGTGCGTCACGCCATCGAACGCTCGCGCGGCGTGCTACGGATCGGTTTCCCCGACGGACGCACCGTCACCGTCCCTCCCGGAACCAGCGTGCTCGATGCGAGCCGGCGCGGCGGCATCCCGCACGCGGAGGTATGCGGCGGGCGGGGACGCTGCTCGACCTGCCGCGTGCGCGTGATCGCCGGCGCCGACGCCCTGCCTCCGCCGGCCGCCGAAGAACAGCGCGTGCTGGACAGAATCGGCGCGCCGCCCCTGGTCCGGCTGGCCTGCCAGCTGCGACCGACCGAAAATGTCGGCGTCCTTCCCCTGCTGCCCCCGTCTGCCCAGGCGACCGACGGATTTCCCAGGCCCGCCTGGCGTAGCGGGCAGGAACGCGAGATCGTCATCCTGTTTGCCGACCTGCGGGACTTCACCGGTTTTTCCGAACGCAAGCTGCCCTACGATGTGGTGTTCGTCCTCAATCGCTATTTCGCCGCCATGGGGGAGGCGGTGATCGAATCCGGCGGTCATCTCGACAAGTTCATCGGCGACGGCGTGATGGCGCTGTTCGGGATCGGCGCGTCGCCCGAGACCGGTGCGCGGCAGGCGCTTGCCGCCGCCCGCGCCATGGCGATCAATCTGGACGGGATCAACCGGGCCCTGGCGCATGACCTGGACAGCCCGCTGCGTATCGGCATCGGGCTCCACGCCGGGGCCGCGATCATCGGCGAGATGGGCTATGGACAGGCGACGAGCCTGACCGCGGTCGGCGACACAGTGAATACGGCGAGCCGGATCGAGGCGGCGACCAAGGAATACGGCGCGCAACTCGTTCTTTCCGATGAAGTGGCGAGGCGCGCCGGCGTTGACCTGTCCGCCTTTCCGGGCCATGAGCTTACCGTACGTGGCCGCAGCGAACCGATCCTCGTCCGGGTCGTCGTCGATGCCCGTGATCTGCCGGTGGAGACCGGCGGAGGCAAGTTGTCCTGATTCCGAACTTTTCCGGCGAGTCCATGCGTTACAGCGATCTCTATTTCGAGGATTTCACGCCGGGGCGGCGTTTCGAAACCGATAGCCGCACCGTTACCGCGGAGGAAATCGTTACCTTCGGCAAGGCGTATAACCCGCTGCCCTATCACACCGATCCGGCGGCGGCGCGCCAGTCCATGTTCGGCGGTCTGGTCGCTGCCGGTTTCCAGACCGCGGCGATCAGTTTCGGGCTCTTCATCGATGCGGGGGTATTCAGCGCCTGCGCCATGGGCTCGCCCGGCCTGGACAGATTGCGATGGGTTCGCCCCGTGCGTGCCGGCGACACGTTGAAGGTCGTCGTCGAGGTGATCGAGGCACGGCCGGCGCAGGGGGAGAGCGGCCGCAACATGATCAAGATCCAGTTCGAAACATTCAATCAGAACGACGAACTGGTCCTGGTGATGCACATGCTCAACTACGTCAAGACACGCCCGGTCTGAGCCCCGCCGGGCCGGGCACCACTGGCTAATCCGCGAACAGTTCGCCCAGCGCCTCGACCAGTGGCGGCCCTACGTCGAACAGGGCCGGGTACCAGACCGTCGGCGACATGAAGTCGAACATTGCCACCATGAAGACTAGCCCGAGGACAGCGTAGGCCACCGCGAACGGCCAGCGGTAATGGCCCCAGACCACGAGATAAAGCGCAATGAAGGCCGGCAACGCCACGTGCTGGCCGAACACCAGCGTCACCGCCAGTATCGCGGTCAGCCACACAAAGAACCACGCGGAGCGCACGAACTCGTGCGACACCCCGAGCGGACCTACGCTCGCGGCAACGCGTACGGCGCTGCCCCGCGTGTCCAGCCAGTCCTGCCGTAGACAGAATGCCGCCAGCGCCAGGCCGGGAATGCTGAAGACAAGAGGGAACAGCCGCACGGTGACCGGCCACTGGAACGATTCGGCGATGGCATAGCCAAGCACGCAGATCACCAGCCCGGAAAAAACCAGCGAGATGCGTGGATTGTTGTCGTCGCTGTCGCCTGCTGCCGGCATGTCAGGGGTGGCCTTGGCGCGCATGTGCGAGCGGACGGCGAAGAATATGGTCAGGGCGATCATGATGGCGATCACGATGCAGATGGGCCGCGTCATCCAGCCAATGCCGTCATAGGCGCGTATGGAGAGATGCAGCGAGTTCTCCATGATGCGCCCGAGGATGTAGCCGAGCACCAGCGGCGGTCGGGGCCAGCCGGCGTATTTCATCACCACGCCTACGATGCCGAAGACGATCACGGAGATCCAGTCGCCGATATTGTTCGCCGCCGTCCATGACCCCATCAGCACGAACAGGGTGATCGCCGGCACGACCAGATGTCCCGGCACGAAAATGATCTTCTGAAGCTGGTTGGCCCACATCATGAGCAGAACGGCCGCGACAATATTGGCGAACACCAGCGACCACACCATGCTGAAGGTGATATCCAGCTTGGTGGTGAGCATCTCGGGTCCCGGCGTCAGCCCCTGTATCAGAAATGCGCCGAGCAGAATCGCCATCGGCGCGCTGCCGGGAATGCCGAACGCGACGGTGGGCACCAGTTCGCCGCCCTTGACCGAGTTGTTGGCGGTTTCGGGCGCGATCACGCCGCGCACATCCCCCTTGCCGAATTGCGATTTGTCCTTGGCCGACTGCACGGCATGGCCGTAGGCGACCCAGTCGGCGATGGTCGATCCCAGCGCCGGCAGCATGCCGATATAGACGCCGATCACGGCGCTGCGGATCATGAGCCACCAGTTCTCGACCACGTCACGCATGCCGGTCACCAGACCGCCGGAGACCTTTTCCCGCGGGATGTCGGAAATGGCGCGCTCACGCACCGCCAGCCCGACCAGTTCCGGTACTGCAAAAAGGCCCAGGACCACCGGGACCAGCGGCAATCCGTCCAACAGGTATGTGAAGCCCAGCCAGTACCGGGGCACCGCGACCTGTTCCGCGTAGCCGACCTGGGACAAAAGCAGGCCGAGGGCGGCAGCCGCCAGCCCCTTGAGAATGGACCGGCCGCTCAGCGAACCCACCATGGTCAGGCCGAGCACGCCCAGCATGAAGAATTCCGGCTTAGCGAAGGAAAGCACCACCGGCTGAATGATGGGCAGAGACAGCGCCATCATGAAGGCGCCAAGTACGCCGCCGATTCCCGAGCAGGTGAACGCCGCGCCGAAGGCGCGCGATGCCTCTCCTCGCTTTGCCATCGGATAACCGTCGAGAACGGTCGCCTGCGCCGCAGCGGTGCCGGGAACGCCGATCAGAATGGCCGTGACGCTGTCGCTGGTGGTGGTGACGGCGTACATCCCGATCAGGAACGAGAACGCCGACACCGGGTCCATGCCAAAGGTGAAGGGCAGCAGGATCGCCATGCCCGACAGACCGGACAGTCCCGGAACCGCGCCGAAATAGACGCCGAGCGTAATACCGGCCAGCAGATAGCCGATGGCAGGCCACTGCACGGCGGCCATCAGCCCTTCAAGCGCACTTTCGATCATGAGAAATCCCGGATGCAGCGATCCGAAAGACCGGCGCGGTCCCCCGCCATCACCCCGTCTCGCCACGGCCGGTCAGGTGACCGGTCGCAGCGAGGCGATGTCGCAGAGGACCGATCGCCGGCCGGTCAAGCGCTACTTCATCAGCTTGGCTTTGTAGTCGGCGAGGAATTTCTTCGTTTCCGGCTTCACGGTGGCGAGGTTCTTCAGGATCTCCTCGCCGTCGTCGCCGTTGACCAAACTCGGGTCCGTCTTTACCGCCTTGCTGTAGTCGCTGAGGAAGGCCTTGTCCTTCCACATCGAGACGAAGGCCGCCCGCATCGTCTTGACCGCCGGCGCCGGAGCCTTGGGCGGCATGTAAACGGTTCGGAACATGGCGGTGAGCGTGTTGACCAGAAGTCGCAGGGTGTCGTACTCGATGCCCGACGGCTTCTTGCCGTGTACCTGCTGGTAGATCTCCTCGAAAGTGGCAATGTCCTTGATGACCGGACTGCGCGAAATGACACCGCCAGGACCGGCGGTATTGAGCTGCCACAAGGGTATGACGATGCCCTTCTTGCCCATGGTAGGCATGATCGAAGCGGTCCAGCCGGGCAGCGAGGTGTTGGCAAGCTGGCCTTCATTCTGCAGGATAGCCGTCTGCACGTCCTTCAGTCCGCGATAGCCGGGCACCGCCTTGTAATCCACGCCGAGGATATCGAGCGCCAGTGTCTGGTGGATGGTGTTGGTGTTCTGCGTATCCAGTGACAGCGCCTTGAAGCCCTTCGCCTTCATGATGTCGAGCGGCGACTTGATGCCCGGCGGCGTGTCCTTGCGGATATAGAACACCAGCGGGTTCTGAACCCCGGCCACCAGTTCGAAGTCGGTGTACTTCACGCGCAGGCCAGGATCGCCAAGGATGCCGGCGATCACGTTCCAGGTGAAAAAGCCGATGGTCATACCGTCGGGCTTCGCCACCTCGCCCAGATAGTTGGTGCCGATCATGCCGCCGCCGCCGCCCAGGTTCTTGACGATGATGCGCGGCTTGCCCGGAACGTGCTTCGGCAGATGGCGGGCGACGATGCGGCCTTCGATATCGGTCGGCCCGCCCGCCGGGTAATTGATGATCATCGTAATCGTCTTGCCCTTGTAGAACTGGGCTGACGCGCCGCCGGCCATCAGAGACGCAGCCGCCATTGCGACGGCGGATACGAACATTCTGTGTTTCATAGACGTCTTCTCCCCTCTTCTGCCCGCCACGAATTCGGGCACGCAATCACCGGCTCAACAGGTGGGCCACGACAGATTTCCCGTAAGTTTAACGTGCCTTTTTCGCGCGCGCAAACAGACGCCATGTCGCACCGCGGAACCCCGGACAAGGTTACGGCGTTGCCGCCGGCAGGAAAATCCGCTCAAATCCCCGCGTCACCGCGGACCCGCGATCGCGGTCCACCACAATCGGCACAGAGAGACGCAACCATGACAAGAAAATCCGTCGACGGCACCGTTGCCGATGCCTATCTGGCGCTGCTGGCCGACCGTGGAATCGACTATTTCTTCGGCAATGCCGGCACCGATTTCGCCCCGATCATCGAGGCCTTTGCCAAGGCGGCGGCGCTCGGCACGCCGACGCCGAAACCCATGCTGGTGCCGCACGAAAACCTGGCGATCCACATGGCGCTCGGCTACTACGCCGTCAGCGGCCGGCCGCAGGTGGTGATGGTCCATGTCAACGTCGGCACGGCGAATGCGCTCAACGGACTCATCAACGCCGCCAAGGGCAATCTGCCCGTCCTCTTCACCTCGGGCCGCACGCCCTACACCGAATACGGCAACCTGGCCGGGCAGCGCACCCGCGAGGTCCACTGGCCGCAGGAGATGCGCGACCAGGGGGCTCTCGCGCGCGAGGTGGTCAAGTGGGACTACGAGTTGCGCAACGCCGAGACGCTCGAAACCGTGGTCGACCGGGCGCTCAATATCGCCATGAGCGAGCCGCGCGGGCCCATCTACCTCACCCTGCCGCGCGAACCGCTGGCCACCGGGATCGAGGGATTCGCCTACGATTCGCCATCGCGCCACGCCACCCCCACCGTTCCGTATCCCGATCCCGTCGCCATCGACCAGGCCGCCGCCATGCTGGCGAAGGCGGAAAACCCGCTCATTATCACTGCAACGCTGGGCACCGATCCCTCGGTGGTACCCGGCTTTGCCGCTCTGGTGGACCGCTTCGCCATTCCCGTAGTGCAACGCAAGGCGCGCTGCCTCTGCCTGCCGAGCGACCACCCCATGCACCTGGGCTATGATTCCGATCCCCATCTGGAAACGGCCGATGTCATCGTGGTCGCCGGTTGCGATGTGCCGTGGATTCCCGCCGTGAAGGCGCCGGGCCCGGATTGCAGGGTGATCCATCTCGGCCCCGACCCCATCTACGGAACCTATCCGGTGCGCGGCTACACCGCCGATCTCGCCATCACCGGTTCATTCTCCGCCACCATCCCCGCCCTGGCGGAAGCGCTGGCGGCGCATGAGGGAACGGCGCGTCCGCGCATCGACTCCCGGCGCAAGCGCATTGCCGGACACTGGCAAACGTTGCGCGATGGATGGCGCGCGGCCCTCGAACGGGCCAAGGGCGCCGGGTCCATCCATCCCTTGTGGATCAGCCATTGCATCGAGCAGGTGCGCAGCGAAGATGATATCGTCGTCATCGAGTCGCCACTGGCCCAGTCGCAGCTTCATTTCACCCGGCCGGGCACGATGCTGTCGGGCGGCGCCGGCGGCGGGCTGGGGTACGGCCTCGGCATGGCGCTGGGGGCCCAGCTCGCGGCGCGCGACCGCAAGGTGATCTGCACCCAGGGCGACGGCGCCTATATGTACGGCAATCCGGTGCCGGCGCACTACGTTGCCATGGCCGAACAGCTGCCGCTGCTGACCGTCGTCTTCAACAACGAGCAGTGGAGTGCGGTGAAACGCAATACGCGCGCCATGTATCCTGACGGCTATGCGGCCAAATCGAACCGCGAGCCTCTGACCTTCTTCGAGCCGGGCATCGCCTACGAGCACGCCGTAATGGTGGCGGGCGGCCACGGCGAGCGGGTCGCCGACCCGGCGGAACTGCCCAAAGCGCTGGAGCGCGCCATGACGGTGATCGAGACGGAAAAGCGCCAGGCGCTGCTCAATGTGGTGTGCAGCGCCTGAACCGACTCTAGACGATAGGCGACAGCCCGCCATCCACGTTGATCGCTGTGCCGGTGACGTAGCTTCCCGCGTCGGAGGCCAGGAAGCAGGCGACGTTGGCATATTCCTCCGCCGTACCCAGCCGGCCGAGGGGAATGCGCCTGCCCTTCTCGGCGATGTAATCGTCGAGCGACAGCGACGATTGCTCCCGGCGCCACTGGCGCTCGATCTGGTCCGTGACGATGCTGCCGGTGAGCAGCGCGTTGACCAGAACGTTATGCGGTGCGCCGTCCCCCGCCAGGATCTTGGTGAGAGACAGCCCGGCCGCGCGCGAGACATGGGTCGGCGCCCCGCGGCTGCCGGGCGCCCGGGCGCCGATGTTCAGCACGTTGATGATGCGGCCCCAGGCGCGCTCCTTCATCCCCGGCAGAACCAGGCGGCACAGGCGGATGGCGGCGAACAGCTTGAGTTCTAGGTCGCTCAGCCAGTCCTCGTCGGTCAGGTCCTCGAACCGACCCGTCTTCGAGCCCCCGGCGTTGTTGACCAGGACATCCACGCGGCCGAACGCCTTTTCGAGCGCCCGGTACATGTGATCGATCTCCATCCGGTCGGATACGTCGCACGGATGCGCCCAGACCGTACGGCCGGTCGCGGCAGCCAGGGCGTCGCGCGCCTCCTCCAGCACATCGGCGCGGCGCGCAACGATCGCAATATCGGCCCCGCATTCGGCGAACTTCTTCGCCATGGCAAAGCCGAGGCCACGGCTCCCGCCGGTTACCAGCGCGACACGCCCATCCAGCCGCAATTCCATTGACAGGTCTCCCCTCGGCAACCGGCACCATCGGGACCGGATACGTCCCCGATACGACGATAGCCAGTCATCTGCGGCAACCGCAATACCTGCACCCGGACGCGCCTGTCGTTACGTCGGGGAGAACGGTACATCCTCCCGGGAAATCCGGTCGACGGCGTAATTACGATTTATTCGAATTTGCAGATCGAGCCGTGAAGACCGCCTTTGCCGTTTTTGCCTTGTTTCCCGCGGTGGGCGGTCCCGTACATCCTGCTGCCGGTTGCGGAGTCGCGTGAGACCGGCATCGGTCGAGCCGGGCGACCGATAGCGCTCCAGGCTTTGGGTTACCGCGGGGCCGGCACAAGTCGTGGCGGCGCAGCCATCGCAGGCGACGGAATTACGACTTGCCGTACGAAATCGTTCGGCCGTCCGGAAGAGTGAACCAGACCTGCACGCCGTCCAGCAGATCGATCAAGTCGAAAGCATGGCCGAGTGGCATGGCGTAAAGAGCGGTGGAAAGGGCGTCCGCCGCGGTGGCCGTGCCGGATGCGACGGAAACGCTCCGATAGTTCCCGGCGCTTCGTCCCGTGAATGGATCGAAAAGGTGATGGTGTCGACCGGTGGGCTCGAACGGCGTGCCGTACGCCGCCGACGTAGCGATAGCGCGGTCCGCGAGAGCGACCGTCCGCGCGAGCCGGGTGGGCGCAGTCGCATCCCGTAAACCGACACGCCAGGGACGGCCGAAGATATGGCGGCCAAGCGCGTATATCTCCCCGGTTTCAATCAGCGCCGAGGTAACTCCGGCTGCTTTCAGCACTGCCGTTATTCGGTCGGTCAGATAGCCCTGAGCCATGCCGTTGAGGGTGACCGCGGTTCCGTCGCCTGCGAATGCGACGGTACGCCCGCTGACCGTTACTCTCCGAAAATCGACCAGCGCCCGAGTTCGTTCCAGCGCCGGGGAAGCCGGACCACCGGCATCCGCTCCGGCGGCGGCGAAATGCCCGGCATAGAGATCCCACAGCGGCTGGACAGTTGGATCGAAGAATCCGTTCGTGAGTTCAGCGAATTCGAGCGCCGTCCCGATCAGCTTCAGGAACGCAGCGGGGGCTTGCTCCAGTCGGCCGTCGCGGTTGAGACGCGCGAGGACGGAATCCGGGCGGAATGTGCTGAACAGGGCCTCGACCCGCCGGATTTCGCCGACACACGCCGCCAGCATCCCTCGCGCCGCATCGGCGTCGACGCCGAAAAATTCGATGGCCGCATCCGCGCCGAGGGCCGTCCCCCGCCAGGAGTAGAGCGATGGCGAGCCAGCCCGTCCGGCTGACGCGACCCGGGGAAGGCTCCATCCACCCGCGGCGGCAAGGATGGTCAGAAAACGGCGACGACCGAACGAAGCGCTCATGACGATTCTTCCCCCTTCGACCGTGCCCTGCCCCGCTTGAGCGCATTGACCGCGCCCGTTGCCGCAAGCACGATGAGGCACAGCGCCGCCGCATCGAACAGATAGATCCCCCAGGGTCCGAAAATTCGTCCGGTATGCACCTCGAGAACCAAGCGTTCGAGTGAAGGTCCGCGCGCGGACACCGCCGCGCGAGCCGCGCGAACGACAGCGCTCGGCGGATTGCTCAGCTGCGACCACGCCGCGGCGGTCGACGTCGGAGACCAGGAAAGAAGCTGATCGTCGGCGCGGAACAGCCCCTTACCGGTATCGATGACGATCCGACCGCTTCCGTCCGTCCCGACGCGTTCGACCGGTCCGGGGAGGGCGACGGCACCGAGGCTCTCGATGACCTGCCCTTTCGGCCCGATAAGGAGAAGACCTCTTTCCGCCGCCACGACCAGAACCGGACCGGCCGCTCGCGCCCCCACTACCGGTCCGACGTCCGAGCCGACGATACGGCCGTCGACGATCACCCGGCGAGACAGCCAGACCGCCCAACGGCCGCCGGCGTGAAAGGCGCGGATTGGCGCATCGATCGTCTGCCCGTACCGTCCCGGGACAAAACGGGTGTCCACGTCGATCTCGTGCAGACCGAGCGTGCGGGCGTGATTGAGCAGCAATCCGGATACCGCCATAATCGCAATGACTGCAAACGAGGCGAGACCGACCCGCCGATGCCAGCGCAGCAGCGCGGCAGTCAGCCCCGGTCCAGTCCATCGCCGCAACCGATCGCTATTGGCCATGCGGCGTCTGCCCGTCCAGATAGAGCGCCAATCGGGCGACGTTCGTGACGGCGCGGACCGAGAGCGTTGCCCCCGAGATGCCGTCGACCGCCTTGTTCAGCCGCAGATCGTCCGTGAGACGCACGTTTTCGAACTGATCCGTGAAGAACGCGTAACGGACCTCCCAGCCAATGCTCTCGCGATACACGAGAACCGCGACCCGCTCGATCCGGCCTCCGTCGATGACGACGCCGGTCGTGATCGGCCGCTCCTTGCCGATCTCCTCGAGAATCCATGCGGTGCGGTGGCTCCGACCCCAGTAGCGCACGCGCAGCATGTGCGGCCGGTGGCCGAGAATGCGCGCCGCCGCGTCCATCCGCTCGCCGGTGAGCCACACAACGGCAGGGTCGGGCACCGTGCCGGCGAAAGCCTGTCTGAGAAAGCTCTGCGGCGGTTGAAACACCTGGTCGGCGCGCGCAGCACCGACGAGGAGCACCGCCACCAGAACCGGGAAAAGAGCCGTCATACGCATGGACGAGTTCCTTGCGACGGAGAGCGGGCGCGGGCCGGAGGGGCCGCCCGCGCCCGTCCCCGCATTGCGTCAGAACTGGTAGCCGAGCCCCAGGTTGGCGCGATTGTCGCGCGTCGTGCCCTGCCCATCCGGGGGCGTCTGGAACTGATAATCGAACTTCAGCACTGCGTTCGGATGCACCCAGTAGTTCATGCCGACCGAGATCTCCCTGAAATCCGAGTCGGTGTTGTCGCCAGCGGTGTTGTCGTCCTGGCTGTAACGGGCGAAGAAGCCCACGTCGCCGTGTCCGGTCTTGAACCGCACCGAGGGCTCGACGTACCAGCCATATTGTTCGTCGCGGCCGGTCGCCGCTGCCGCGCTTCCGCCCAGGTCCCAGCGGGCATAGAGCGCGCGCAGACCGAGCGTCGCCCGGTCGCTGATTGCACGCTTCATGTCGACGTGCGCCTCCCAGAGCAGGGCGTTGGTCCTGGGGTCGCCGGGGTCGCCCTGCGTCATGTCGGCCTGGTACTGCAGAGTGGAAGCCAGCTCGACTCCGGCGATGCCGGTGTAGCGCACCCGGCCGGTATACGCCGGATCGCGGAGAGTGGATTTGGCGACTTTCTGGCGGCCGTTCCGCACCTTGAACGCGTTCGAGCCCGTGGTCGGCACGTCGAGCCCGCCATGAACCTGGGCGTCCAGGCGGAGGCCGTTATCGAACTTGTAGGCGAGACCGGCGCCGCCTTCCCACCAGGTGGTCGGGATGATGTTTGATTCGACGCGGTTCCGTTCGACGCCATAGAACGTCGGCGGCTCGTGGGTTTCGTTGAGAATGCCAACGGGGATCAGGGACAGTCCTGCCCGCGCGCTCATTCTGTCGGTCACGTCGTACTCGAGCCAGGCCTGTTCGAGTTCCACCTCCCCCGGTCCGCTGCCGTCCGAGGTGTCCTTGGCCAGCGCATGCTCAAGCTCGAGCTCCGAAAACAGCCGGAGCCTGTCATTGAACTGGTGACCGAAGAAAAGAACGAAGCGGTGGTAGTCCAGCTCGTCGGCGTCGCCGCCGTTGTAGTGAAGCTCGCCGTAGCCGCCGAGGCTGGTGCGCTGCCACCAGCCGGGTGCGCCTCCGCCCGTACCTGCCTTTTCGACGGCGGTGGCGGTGGCCTCGACCTTCTTGTTCGTGCCTTCCAGCCGCTGTCTCAGCATTTCGATCTGCTGCTGCTGCTTCTGGATCATCTTCCACATCTCATCCGGCGTGGGCTGTGCGTTTGCGAGCCCGGCCGCCATGGCGAGGGTTAACCCGACCGGCAGCGCCAGCCAGGGCACGGATCCCCTCCAAGACGATTGCGTTGATTTCATGAATTTCACCCATTTTGGCTAAGCTTTGGAGAATGTCCGCGACACGGCGCTCGCCATTCGGTCGCCGGGACGGAACGGGATTTAAAAGCGAATGCGAGTCATTCGCATTTGCGACCCGTGCGGCACAATATTGAGAATGCGAATGACTCGCAATATTAATTTTATCGTCCGATAGGGGAATCGCGGTGCAACCGGTCAGGCGCCGGTCCGTCGCCGTCCGGCACCGGCGCGTTTCGGCGCGAGGGGGCTATTGCTCAGCCCGTCAGCGCCCGGCGCAGGACCTTTCCCACTGCGCTCCTGGGCAGTTCATCGACGAACTCGACGACCTGCGGCACCTTGTAGGGAGCGATGCGCCCGCGCAGCGCGGCGCGGATTTCCTCGGCAAGATCGTTCGATGCCCGCGCCGGATCGCGCAGCACCACCACGGCGCGTATACGGTTGCCGATCTCCCTGTCGGCCTTCGGCACCACGCAGGCTTCGGCGATCAGCGGATGGCCGCGCAGCGCGTTCTCGATCTCGATGGGCGAGATGAAGATGCCGCGGCTCTTGAAGCAGTCGTCGCTGCGCCCGGCGATCCAGAAGTAGCCGTCGGCGTCCACATAGGCCAGGTCGCCCGTGTGATACCAGCCGTCATGCACCACCTCGGTGGTCTTTTCGGGGTCCCTGTGATAGCCGAGAAAGAAGCCGGGATTGTCGGCCGCGATCAGCATACGGCCGATCTCGCCGGCCGGCACCGGCCTGTAATCGTCGTCCAGCACCTCGACCCGCGTGCCCGGCAGCGGCTTGCCGATGGAACCGGGGCGAACCGGCCAGCGCGGCCCCTGCCCCATCACCATCTGCATTTCGGACACGCCGTAATGCTCCCAGATGTCGCAACCGAAACGGCGCTTCCATTCCTCCCAGGTGGCGGCCTCGAGGGCCTCGCCGGTGGCGTTGCAGCCGCGGAGAGACGACAGATCGCAGCGCGTCTCGGCGCCGTCCATGGCGAGGATGCGGCGGTAGACCGTCGCCACCGAGAAGAGGACCGTGACGCGGAACCGGCCGATGGCTTCCAGCACCCGTTCCGGCATGGCCCGGCCTTCGAGGATCGCCCCGGTAACGCCGTTGCGCAGCGGGAACAGCACGTTGTGCCCGAGGGCGCTGATGAAACTCCACTCGCCGGTGGCTAGCGCCACGTCGCCGTCCCGCGGCGGGAGCCGGTACATGTTGGAGTCGCCTAGCGCGATCACCCAGCGATGGGCGTGAACGATACCTTTGGGCCGCCCGGTGGTCCCCGAGGTGTAGACGAGAAACGCCGGCTCGTCGGCGGCGGTGTCGGCGGCCGCCAGGGGCCCGCCGTCGTTGGCCGCAATCAGGTCTTCGAAGCGATGTTCGCCCGCTCCGCCGCCGCGCGCCACGATCAGCCCGTGCGGCAGGCGGTCATGCAGGGCGCGCAGCGGCGCTGCGATGTCGTCGAAGGTCACCGCCGCCTGCGCCCCGCTGTGGCCGAGCACGTAGTCGACTTCGTCGGCGCTGAGCAGGGAGTTCTGCAGCACCGGCAGCGCACCAAGCCTGACCAAGGCCAGGAATGTGTAGATGAACTCGGGACTGTTGGGCAGGCGCACCAGCACCGTCATACCGCGCACGATGCCGAGCCCCGCCAGACCGCGGGCCAGCGCGTTCGAGCGCCGCGCCACCTCGGCGAAGGAGATGGTGCCGTCGTCATGGACAAACGCGGTGCGCCCGCCCATGCCGGCCGCCATCTGGCGGTCCAGCACCTCCGACGCGATGTTCATCCGTGGCGGAATGACCCGGTAGCCGGGCCACGGGGCATCACTTGCCATCGCCACCGCCGAACGGCCAGTTGTCGTAATAGGGCCCGCGGAACTCGGGCTGGCGCTTTTCCAGGAAGGCGCGGATGCCTTCGTGGCAGTCCTTGGTGCGGGTGATCTCCATGATGCCCGACAGCTCGCGCTGCCAGCCTTCGTCGCTGCGGTTGGCGTTCCAGTAGAACTTCACCAGCTGCTTGGCGTGCCGAACCGACAGATACGGGTTGTTGGCGACGCGGGTCGCCACCGCCATCACCTCGTCCATCAGCCTGTCGTGCGGCACTACCTTGTCCACCAGGCCGATACGCTCGGCCTCGGCGGCATCGACGATACGGCCGGTGAGAATCAGTTCCATCGCCTTGCCGATCCCCACCAGCTTGGGCAGGTTGCGCGCACCGCCGGATTCGGGAAGGAAGCCGGCCGGCACCGCCACCTCGCCCAGCCGCGCCTTGTCGGAGGCGTAGCGGATGTCGCACAGCGTACACATCTCCAGCCCGATCCCCACCGCCGGGCCATTGATGGCGGCGATCACCACTGGCGGCAGGTCCTCCAGCTTGCGGAAAGCGCTCTGCAGCACGCGATGGCGCAGATCGTTGAAGAAATAGCCGGCCAGTTCCTTGTAGGCACCGAAATTGCCGAAGTCGAAATCCTCGTCGCCGGCGCCCAGCGGGTCGGCCTCGGTCTTCAGATCGCCGCCGGCGGAGAACCCGCGCCCGGCGCCGGTGATGATCACCGCCTTGATATGGCTGTTATGACGGATCTCGTCGCACAGGATGTCCAGTTCCACGCGCATACGCACGTCGACGGCATTCAGCGCCTCGGGACGGTTGAGCGTGATCACCCCGATGCACTTTTCGTCGGGGCGTTCGGGATTGGCCCGGACTTCCCAATTCAGGGCCTTGTACTGCATGGCGTCTTCTCCTCGCGTTGCGTCAGGTGCCGACCTTGAGCGGGGCCGTGAAGCCGCGCAGGCAGGCGATCACGCTGAGCGCTGTGATCTTGCCGGTACCGGGATTTTCCTCCGACTGCACGTTTTCGATGGTCATCTCGAAGCGTGCGCTGTCGGCGTCGACCCGGATGGTATGGGTGTTGCGTGTCAGGCTCGGGTCCGCCCAGATTTCCAGTCTGGTTTCGTCCGGCCCGACGCCTGCCAGGCCCAGCGCCGCCGCCACGTTGACGTTGGCCGGAAAACCCTTTGCGCCCTCGCGCGCATTGCCGTCGAAAACCTTGAGCGGTGCGCTCAGCCCCTCCACCGAGATGCGGTTCTCCACCAGATGGGGCGCGCCCGTGAGCGCGTTGGGCGGCTTGCGCGTCACCATGCGGATTTCGTTGATCGTGCCTTCAGCCGCCGCGCGCACCGCATCGAGGCCGAGCAGCGCTCCGGTGGCGAGGACGATCCGGCCACCATGGGCGCGGGCGATATCCACCATATCGGGATTGGCCAGCAGCCCCGCCCCGCTCACGGTCACCAGCAGCCGGCCGGCCTCCAGCGCCGGGACGGCGATGCCCCGGAACGCCGCCTTCGGCACGCATTCCACCACCACGTCGCACCGGTGCGCCAGTTCCTCGGCCGAGACGATAGGCAGGGGTTTCTTCAGCGAGGCGAGCTTCTTTTCCGCCCTGTCGCGACTGCCCACGGTCACGGCCACAGGCTCCAGCCCTTCGATTCCTGCATCGAGGGCCCGCGCCACCACCATGCCGATGGTCCCGAGCCCCGCAATCCCAACCTTCACGATCGCGCCTCCCGTCCCGTCTGCCATACCATAGCGAATGGAGACTTGCCGCAGCGCGCGCGGCGAGTCAATCGTAGCCCCCGGTCGTTCCCCTGTCAGCGGGACCGCCGACCCCTCACGCACAGGCCTTTTCATGTCCGTTCTCTTTCATTGTCCCGATATCCCCGCCGCCCCCTGGGTGACGGCGCTGGCCGCCGCCCTGCCCGGGATCGACGTCCGGGCGTGGCCCGATACCGGCGAACCGGCAGCCGTGGAATACGCCATTCTATGGGGCGACGCGGCAGGGGACATGCGCCGCTTTGCCAACCTCAAGGTCCTGTTTTCGCTGGGCGCCGGGGTGGAGCATATTCTCGGCAATCCCCTTCGCCCCCCGGATGTGCCGGTAGTGCGGCTGATCGACCCGGCCCACCGGACCGGGATGATCGAGTACGTCCTCATGCGGGTGCTGCACTATCACCGGCGCATGCCGGAATACGCCGCCCAGCAGGCACAGGGCATCTGGCGCGAGCGCTCGCAATGCGCCCCGGGCGACCGGCGGGTGGGCATCATGGGCATGGGCGAGCTGGGCACGGGGTGCGCCGAGATTCTGGTGCGGCTCGGCTTCGACGTGGCCGGATGGAGCCGGTCGCCACCGACCATCGTTGGGGTCACCGGCTTCGCCGGCCGGGATGCGCTGGCCGCCTTCCTCGCCCGCACGGAAATCCTGGTCAACCTGCTGCCGCTGACGCCGGAAACCGTCGGAATCCTCGATGCCGGCACCCTGGCGATGCTGCAAAAGAATGCCTGCCTCATCAACGTCGGGCGCGGCCGCCATCTGGTGGAAGGCGATTTGCTTGCAGCCTTGGATTCCGGCCATTTAGCGGGGGCCACGCTCGATGTTTTTTGCACCGAACCCCTGCAAAAAGATCACCCGTTCTGGACCCATCCAAAGGTCACGGTCACACCCCATATCGCCGCCATGACCCTTTTGCAGAGCGCCGTTCCCGCAATTGCGGAAAACGTACGCCGCCATCGGGCGGGAGAGCCCATGGTGGGCGTGGTCGATCCGGCCAGGGGCTACTGAAGCTCGTCCGCCGGCAGAAAGGCAAAACGGAATCCGTCTCCGGCGCTCACCACCCGGCCGGCGGTCCCGTTGGGAAAATGGGCCGGCACCACCACCACATCGGTGTCGGCGCAGCGCTCGAGCAGCGAACGGCGGGTACGGCGCGACTCCGCAGGGTCGGTGCAGAACCGGCTCGACCAGGACGGCTCGGCGCACTGGATCGGATGATGCATCACGTCGCCGCTGAACAGCGCCCGCATTCCTCCGCGCTCCAGCCGGATGCATACATGACCGGGCGAGTGACCGGGGGCAGGCTCCAGCCACAACCCGTCCCCGATCTCGTGATCGCCGTCCACCAGGACCCCCTGCCCGGCGTCCATAACCGGTGCGACGGAGTCCCCCATGTAATCGCCTGCAGGGTTGGGAGCATTGCGGTCGGCTTCGATGCGCGCCTCGAACTCCCGCCGATGGAACAGGTAGCGGGCATTGGGAAACGTTGGAACCCAGCGACCGTCCTTCAGGCATGTGTTCCAGCCCACGTGATCCACGTGAAGATGGGTGCAAAGGACCATGTCGATGTCTTGCGGCGCGACCCCGGCGGTCCCAAGCCGGTCGAGCCACGGCCAGTCCGCCCCATGCAGTTTGGGATTCGGCCGCTGCTTGTGGTTTCCGACGCAGGTGTCGATGAGAACGGTATGGTGCGGCGTGCGCAAAAGGAAGCTCTGCGACGCCATGATCAGCGCGCCGCTCGCGGCGTCGATACAGTGGGGCCCGAGGCGATCCCGGTGACGCGCCGCCGCCTCGGGCGTCGAATCGGGGAACAGCACGCCCGGGTCGAACCACGGCGTGACGAATTCCATCACGCTGGCGACCTGTACGTCCCCCACGGCAAAGGGTCGCATCACACGCGCCATTTCGCTTCCCTTCCGGCTTTGTGTCGCCGGATGCTCCCATGTTAATCTGCGGCGTTCCACCCATATCCCGCCGCTTTCACACGGATTCGAGCATGGACGCCTCCCAGGCCGCGCAAGGCCACGACACCGGGCTGGGTCGCGACAGCAAGGTCATCGGCCTGATCGGCACGGCCCATTTCGCCAGCCATTTCTATCAGCTCTCCATGCCCGCCCTGTTTCCGCTGATCTATCGTGCCGAAGGCATCAGCTACACCGAACTGGGCACGCTATGGACCGTGTTTTTTCTCACCTCGGGTCTGTGCCAGACGCCCGCCGGTTTCCTGGTCGACCGGATAGGTGCGCGGCCGGTTCTCGTCAGCGGGCTGACGCTGATGGCGGGCGCCATCGCGCTGTTCGGTCTCACCTATCACTATCCGGTCATGCTCCTGCTGGCGTTCCTCGCCGGCCTCGGCAACAGCATCTTTCACCCTGCCGACATCTCCATCCTGACCGGTAGCGTGCATGAGCGCCGCATGGGGCGGGCCTTTTCCATCCACTACTTCGGCGGGTTCATCGGCTATGCCGCCGCCCCGCTGTGCATGGTGGCCGTAGGACACGTCATCGGCTGGCGCCATACGGTGACGCTGGCCGGCGCCATCGGGCTGATCGTCGCCCTGCTGGTCTGGATCAACCGTGCCGAAATGCGTGACGACCGTGACGCCGGCCGCGCCGCGGGGCGGGTCGACGCCCGGCTCGGCTGGCGGCACGAAATGGGCGTTCTGCTGCGCGCGCCCACTATATTTTCGTTTCTCTTCTTCGCCCTCATGGCCATGGGCTCGGTCGGCATAATGACTTTCGGCGCCAGCACGCTTGTAGCGCTGCTCGACACCCCGGAGACGCTGGCCAGTTCGGCCATATCGGCAAACCTGACCGGTGCCGTGGGCGGCATACTGATCGGTGGCTGGCTGGCCGATCGTACCCGCCGCCATGACTTCCACACGGCGATCGTGGTGACCATCTGCGTAGCGCTGCTGCTGGTCATTCCGGCGACGCGGCCCGATGGTATCTTCACACTGTTCCCGTTGCTGATCGCCGCCGGCGTCTTCTACGGCATCTCGTGCCCGCTGCGCGACATGGTGATTCGGTCTATCGCCCCCAAGGGCGCCGCCGGCAAGGTGTTCGGCTTCACCTATTCGGGCATGGATTTCGGCTCGGCCATCATGGGAGTGCTGTTCGGCATTCTGCTCGACCGCAAGCTGCCGGATGTGGTGTTCCTGTGCATTGCCGGATTCATGATGCTGTCCGTGGTCTCCATCCTCGTCGCCAAGGTAATGGCGCGGCGGGGAACCTGACCCCATGGCGACGGCGCTTACCGCCGGACGGCGCGATGCCCGCATCATCGGCATCGTCGGCGTCGCCCACCTGATGAGTCATTTCTACCAACTGGTCCTGCCGCCGCTTTTCCCCCTTATCCGGGCCGAGACCGGTCTCAGCTATGCCAGCCTCGGACTGGTCATGGGCGTGTTCTACGCGACGTCCGGCATTTTGCAGACGCCTGCCGGGTTCCTGGTCGACCGGGTCGGCGCGCGGCCCGTGCTGTTCTGCGGTCTTGCGGTGCTGACCGCCGCCAGTGCCGCCTACGCCTTCGTCCCCGAATACGAGATGCTGCTCGGTCTGGCGGTCGTCGCGGGGATCGGCAACAGCGTGTTCCACCCCGCCGATTACAGTCTGATCAATGCCACGGTCAGCCCGTCCCGGATCGGGCGAGCCTACAGCGTCCATGGCGTCGGCGGCCATATCGGCTACGCGGCTGCCCCGCCGATCATGTTCGCGCTGGGATCGTTGACGGGATGGCGGACCGCGGCGCTCGCCATGGGGTTGGCGGGACTGGTCCTGGCCGCGGTTCTGTTCGCCCTGCGTAACGAGCTGAAACCGTACGACGAGGAAAGGTTCCGGATGCAGGCATCATCCGGACATGACGCCGGCACCGCCATTGCCATGCTGCTGCAGAGCCGCATGATAGTTTTCCTGCTCTTTTTCTTCGTCTTCGCCTTCGCTACCATCGGACTGCAGAACTTTACGGCCATCGCCCTGGCGCCGGTCACCGGCCTGCCGTTGCTCGCTACAAACGTGGTCCTTACCGGCTTCCTCATCGCCTCGCCGGTCGGTATCCTGATCGGCGGCTGGCTGGCGGATGCCGTGCCACGCCACGGGATGATCGCGACAGTCGGCTTCGTTCTCGCAGGGCTGCTCGTGGTCGGCGTTCCCAGTCTCGCCCTTCCCGCGCCGCTGCTGGTGGCGGGTTTCGCTGCCGCCGGCCTGTTCCTCGGAATCGCCCTGCCGTCCCGCGATCTGGTCGTCCGCGCCGCTTCGCCGCCGGGCGCCAGCGGCAAGGTGTTCGGCTTCGTCTATTCGGGACTCGACGCCGGGGCGAGTCTGGGCCCGACCCTGTTCGGCCTGCTGGTGAGCAAGGGACAGCCGCACGCGGTGTTTCTGACCGCCGCCGGGCTGCTCATGACCGGAGCGTTGATCATCCATCTGCCGGCCTTGTTCGCCCGGTGCCGCGCCGGGACCTCCGGCCGGTAACGGTGACGCCGTGAACACGGTCTTTCTCGCCATCGTCCTGATCGCCTTCATGGTAACGGCGTGGCGGCAGATCGCCTGGCTACCCGCCACGCCGGACGCCGTCGCGCCCATGCAGGCCCTGGCCAACGCCATGGTCAGCACGGCGGGCGATGCGGTGACGCTCGCCATCGGCCTGGTCGGCGTAATGACCCTGTTTCTCGGGCTGATGAAGGTAGCGGAGGCCGGCGGATTGCTCGTCATCATCGCCCGCACCATCCGCCCGCTCATGGTACGGGCGTTCCCCGACGTGCCGGCCGATCATCCCGCCATGGGTGCCATGATACTGAACCTGTCGGCCAACGCGCTGGGACTGGGCAACGCGGCAACCCCGTTCGGCATCCGCGCCATGCAGGAGCTCGACCGTATGAACCCGCATCGGGGTACGGCGAGCGATGCGATGGTGCTGTTCCTCGCCATCAACACCTCCAGCGTCACCCTGCTGCCGACGGGCGTGATCGCGCTGCGTGCGGCGGCTGGGTCAGCGGACCCTGCCGGCATCCTGCCGACCACACTCTTCGCCACGGTGTTGTCCACCACCGTGGCCATTATCGCCGCCAGGGTCTATCGCCGCTTCTCTCCGCTGCCTGCCTCGCCGGCGATCCCTGATGACGCCATGCCACCGGAGCAGGATTCCGAAATGTCGGCCCCGGCGGGCGGCACCATCCCTGGTGACGCTTCGGCCGCGGGCTATCCGGGCTGGGTATCGGCGCTGACGCTGGGTGCCATCGTCGGGCTGATCCCGCTCACGGTGTTCTATGGCAAGGAAATTGCACCGTGGATCATCCCCGGGCTGATGGTTGGGCTCCTCGGCTTCGGCGCCGCCCGCAGAGTGCGCGTCTACGAGGTTTTCGTCGACGGCGCGCGGGAGGGTTTCCAGGTCGCCGTGCGTATCATCCCCTATCTGGTCGCCGTTCTGGTGGCCGTGGGTATGTTGCGCGCCAGCGGGGCGCTGGATCTGCTGGTTTCCGCCGTCGCACCGGTCACGACCCTTTTCGGGCTGCCGGGCGAGGCGTTGCCCATGGCATTGCTGCGCCCCCTGTCGGGTTCGGGCGCCTACGGTGTGCTCGCCTCCATCATCAACGACCCGGCGGTCGGTCCCGACAGCTATGCCGGCTACCTCGTCAGCACCTTTCAGGGCTCCACCGAAACCACGTTCTATGTGATTGCCGTCTATTTCGGAGCCGTGCAGATCAGGCGCATGCGCCACGCCCTTGCCACCGCGCTCACCGCCGATATAGCCGGCATTGCGGGCGCCGTAATCGCCTGCTCGATCCTTTTCGCGGGACGCTAGAAAAAGATTGGCGGAGCCCAGTCTGCGCAGACTTGCAGGCTCCGCCAGTCACAGGGGGGTCCAGGGAGGAATCGGTGGGAAACCTTCCACCCTGTGGCGCAAAACCTTTGCGGCAATAAGATCCGCAAAATGTCTATGGGTTTTCTAGCGTACCTGCCGCGCCGACATAAGCCCAAAAACCCTTACGCGACAATGCGCCGCACGGAAATCCGACCCGCCTGCGGGGGCCGTGAATTTGGCGAAAATTGAGTAACTTTAGGTTTTTTAAACCGTTTCCCTGTCCAATTCCCATATCGGCAATAAACTATTTCGTGGCGACACCGCACGAAACATGAACCGGAACCTGAAACTCGGCGACGTGCGCGTGATGCTGGCCGATGCACGGTCACATATTCGCAGCACGATGAAGACCGCGCTTGCCCACGCTGGTCTGGACAACGTCGATCATACGGGAACCATTGACGTCGTGGCCGAGTCGATGGACGACGGGCTGGGCCCGGACATCCTGATCTGCGATATGGGAATGCGCGATGGCGAGACCTGCGACCTGGTGCAGGCGGTCCGCCAGCACCAGATCGGCAAGAACCCCTTCCTCTGCATCATCGGCATAACGTGGAACCCTACCGAGGCTGAAGTCCAGAAGGTCATCGATTCGGGAATCGACCTTCTGGTCGCGGCGCCCATGTCGCCCAAGCGCATCCTCGATCGCCTGGAAGCGCTGGTCTACAACCGGCCACCGTTCATCATCACCAACGACTATGTCGGTCCCGATCGACGCAAGGAACCGGATCGGGAACAGACTCTCCCCCTCGTGTCGGTTCCGAATACACTGCGCGCGAAAGCTCTCGGGCTGTGGGATCCCAATACCATGCGGTATGAGGTCGAATGCGCTGTCCAGCGCGTCAATGCGGCAAAGATCGAGCGTCAGGCGGAAGATATCGCCTGCATCGCCGATATGATCTTCGAACTCGTCAACAACGCCGACCATATGCCGGCTCGTCCCCAGATAGCGCGCCTGAACGACCTGGTGAACACTCTTGCCGATCGGGCGGAACAACGCGGGTTCACCCAGATATCCGAACTGTGTCAGGCCAGCGTCAGCGTCGTACGCAAGATGCTCGTCACCGATACGCCACCGGCCGCGACGGACATTGAACTGCTCAAGCAGCTTTCCCTAGCCATTCGCAAGGCGATGCGTCCGGACGATGATGAAACGTCGATCGTCCACGATATCGCCCGAACGGTTATCGGCGCGCGCTAAACGGCGCCAATCCTTTCCCGGAATCTTTTTCCCCACCGACCGCGACAACCCGGTTGCGTCCTCCGGCAACCGTTGGGAACATGCGGCCAGTCGTGCGATCAAGGGAGGAACAAGCCATGGACGTCCGGGCCGCCGTTGCACACGAGGCGGGCAAACCCCTCGCCATAGAAACCGTCGCACTGGATGGCCCCCGGCAGGGCGAGGTTCTGGTCGAGATCAAGGCGACGGGAGTGTGCCATACGGACGCCTTCACCCTTTCGGGAGCCGATCCCGAAGGGCTTTTCCCCGCCATTCTTGGACATGAGGGCGCCGGGGTGGTGGTTGAGACGGGGCCCGGCGTCACCGGCCTGAAGAAGGGCGATCACGTCATTCCGCTTTACATACCCGAATGCCGCCAGTGCAAATCGTGTCTCTCCGGCAAGACAAACCTGTGCACCGCCATCCGCGACACCCAGGGCAAGGGCGTGATGCCCGACGGCACCAGCCGGTTCTCCCTCGGCGGCAAGTTCCTCTTCCATTACATGGGCACGTCCACATTCGCCAACTGCACGGTGTTGCCCGAGATCGCGGTGGCCAAAATTCGCGAAGACGCTCCGTTCGACAAGGTCTGCTATATCGGCTGCGGCGTGACGACGGGGATCGGCGCCGTAATCAATACGGCGCGGGTGGAGCCCGGGGCGAACGCAGTGGTGTTCGGCCTTGGCGGAATCGGTCTCAACGTCATTCAGGGCTGTCGTATCGCGGGCGCCGACAAGATCGTGGGCGTCGACCTCAATCCGAAGAAAAAGGCGCTGGCCGAGAAATTCGGAATGACCCACTTCGTCAATCCGGCGGAGGTGGCGGGCGACCTGGTCCCCTACATTATAGACCTGACCGGTGGCGGCGCCGACTACAGCTTCGAATGCATCGGCAACGTAACCACCATGCGCCAGGCGCTGGAATGCTGCCATCGCGGCTGGGGCGTCAGCGTCATCATTGGCGTGGCCGGCGCCGGCCAGGAGATTAGCACGCGACCGTTTCAGCTTGTGACCGGCCGCGTCTGGAAAGGCACCGCATTCGGCGGTGCCAAGGGCCGGCGTGACGTGCCGCGCATCGTCGACTGGTACATGGATGGCAAGATCAACATCGACGATCTGATCACCCACACCATGCCGCTGGCCGACATCAACAAGGCATTCGATCTCATGCACGAGGGCGAATCGATCCGCTCGGTAATCACCTTCTGATACGGCGCAGGAGGCAAGCCGCAGATGGCTACTTTCACCACCGCATCGGATCCGGCAAGGGCCGATTTTCGCGGCGACAGGTGGTTGCAGGCGATCGTGGGCACGCTGGCCGCCCTCTGGCTCGTCCTGGCGATCGAACCGGTAGACCGTCGCGACTGGCTGCTGGAAAATCTGCTGGTCCTCGCTTTGGTGATTTCCGGACTGGTTACCTATCGCCGCTGGCCTTTCTCGGATCTCTCCTACACGCTGATCGCCCTGTTTCTCGCCCTGCATCTTATCGGTGCTCACTATACCTATGTGCGGGTTCCGGCCGGGTTCTGGCTGCAGGAATGGCTTGGCCTGAGTCGCAACCACTTCGACCGGGTCGCCCATTTCGCCTTCGGGCTGCTCGTCGCCTATCCGATGCGGGAATTGCTGTCCCGGTGGAGCGCGATCCGGCCGGGATGGGTTCCCGTCACCGCTTTCGCCGTCATTGTGGCGGCAAGCGACGTCTTCGAACTCCTGGAATGGATGGTGGCTGAGATCGTTTCCCCGGAAACGGCGACCGTCTATCTTGGCATGCAGGGCGATCCGTTCGATGCGCAGAAGGACATCGTGCTGGCCCATGCCGGCGCCATCATCGGACTGTCTGTCGCCGCCATCGTCGCGCGTGGAAAGAGAGCAGTTAATCCGTGAGCGAGGATCGGCCCCGGACCAGAACGGTGATCCTCGGCGCTGCCGGGCGTGACTTCCATAACTTCAACGTCCTTTACCGTGACGACCCGGCGACCGAGGTAGTGGCCTTTACCGCGACACAGATTCCGGGAATCGGTGGCCGACGTTACCCCGCGTCTCTGGCGGGCCCGCACTATCCCGACGGAATTCCCATCGAGAACGAAAACCGGATGGAGACGATCTGCCGACGCCATGCGGTCCGGCGCGTGATGTTCGCCTACAGCGACGTTACGCATGCCCACGTAATGCACCTCGCTTCGCGGGTGCTGGCGGCGGGGGCCGATTTCGTCCTCGCCGGACCCGACGCGACCATGCTGTCGTCGTCAAAACCGGTGATCGCGGTAACCGCCATCCGCACCGGCTGCGGCAAGTCGCAGGCGGCGCGCTGGATCTCGAGTCGTCTTTCCCGGCACGGGCTTCGCGTCGCCGTTGTGCGCCATCCCATGCCCTATGGCGACCTGGAGGCCGGGCGCGTGCAACGCTTCGCCGTCGCCGCCGATCTGACCGCCGCGCACTGCACGGTCGAGGAGCGCGAGGAATACGAGCCGCACATAGCCGCCGGAAACGTGGTGTTCGCCGGCGTCGACTACGCCGCCATTCTGGCCGAAGCGGAACGCGAGGCCGACATCGTTCTGTGGGACGGCGGCAACAACGATTTCCCCTTCTTCCGACCGGACCTGCATATCGTGGTGGCCGATGCGCTGCGCCCCGGTCAGGCGGATGGCTACCATCCGGGCGAGGCTGTGTTGCGCATGGCCGACGTGGTGATCGTCAACAAGGCGAACGCGGCGGCGGCGGCCCAGGTGACGCAGGTGATCGACGAACTCCGCGCCATCAATCCGCGCGCGACATTCCTGCGTACCGCGTCGAAGGTAACGCTCGACGAGGCCGCCGCGGTGAGTGGACAACGGGTACTGGTGGTGGAGGACGGTCCGACCATCACCCATGGCGGCATGACCTGGGGAGCGGGTTACGTCGCCGCGCGGGACGCAGGCGCGGCAATCATCGTCGATCCCCGTCCCTTTGCCGTGCCGACGATCCGGGCGGTATATGAGAAGTACCCCCACATCGGACCGGTCTTGCCGGCGGTGGGCTACGGCGAGGCCCAACTCGCCGCCCTGACAGAGACGATCGATCGCACCGAGGCCGATCTGGTGGTCTCCGCCACGCCGGCCGATCTCGCCGCCCTGATCACGACGAAAAAGCGGGTGCTGCGCGCGCGATACGAACTGGAGGAGATGGACGAGCCGGGGCTGGGCGCCATCATCGACATGTTCATCGAGCGCCGCCGGACGTGTTGAGGTATCGTTCGGCGGCGCCGCCCGTATCGCCAAACAGGAGGAAACTCCCCATAATGAACCGATATTCCGGCATCGTGGCGTCTGCCCGCGTTGCGCCTGGTCGACTGAACCAGCGAGGATGAATGCGGGTCATTATCGCGCTCGGAGGCAATGCCCTGCTGCCGCCGGACGGGCCGGCAGCGGCCTCTGCCCAGCAGGAACCGGTGCGACGCGCGGCCGCCGCCGTGGCGGCCATCGCCGCCCATCACAGTGTCGTGGTCACTCACGGAAACGGGCCGCAGGTAGGCATGCTGGCCCTTCAGGCAACCGCCTTCCGATCTTTCGACCCCGACCCTCTCGACGTACTCGGCGCCGAGAGCGAGGGCATGATCGGCTATCTGCTCGAACGCGCGCTGATGACGGTCCTTCCAGGTCGCCGGGTCGCCACCCTGCTGACCCAGGTTGAGGTGGACCCGGCCGATCCCGCCTTCGCGACGCCGAGCAAACCGGTCGGGCCGTGGTATGACGCCGACAAGGCGGCGAGACTTGCCGCCGAGCACCGCTGGATCATGGGCGGCAGCGGGGAAAGATTCCGCCGGCTGGTGCCGTCGCCGGTCCCGCAGAGAATCCTCGAGATCGAGACCATCCGCCTGCTAGTCGACCGCAACGTGGTCGTCGTATGCGCGGGCGGCGGAGGCATCCCCGTGGCCGTAACGCCCGACGGCGCCGTGCGCGGCCTCGAGGCCGTCATCGACAAGGACCTTTCCTCGGCGCTGCTGGCCGAGAACCTCGCCGCCGATTTCCTTCTGATCCTGACCGATGTGGAAGCGGAAATGGATGGCTGGGGCACCCCGTCCGCGCGGGCAATCCGGCGCGCCAGCCCCGATCGGTTGAGCGCCCTTCCCTTCGAGGCCGGCACGATCGGACCAAAGGTGCAGGCCGCCTGCGCATTCGTCGCCCGTTCTGGCGGAGCCGCCGCCATCGGTGCGCTGGATCACGCCGCCGAGATTCTGCGCGGGGGCGCCGGCACCACGGTGACGCCCGGTCAGGGCATCCTGGAATATCGCGATTAGGATATGATCCGCTTACGCGGAATCGCGCCGGCCCGTATCTCCCGTCACCCATGGGACGCTGCCGTTGGGTGGCCGGGGCGGGAGTGGGGATCGGGCCGGTTCCGCTTTGAAGATCAGGCTCTTCAGACTCTAGAGCAGCCCCGCACCGGCGCAGATGCTGATGGCGACCCGTTCGATCAGCGCTACGTCCCGGAAGGCCGGAAACGCCAGCAGACCGAGCACGAGAAGAACGGCAAGAACGATATATTCGGTCCGCCGCATGGGCTGTCCTGTGGTTGCGGGCGCCCGGAAGGCGCATTCTCGCCAGTAATATAATGCGTCGGCGCCGCCAGTGTAATCCCGACCTCCCGAAGGGCATAAACGACGGACGGGCCCGGGATTCCCGGCCTCCGGCCTGAAAACTGCCGGGCTTTCCACCTACTCTACCGGTAAAAGTGCCTTTGCGAGTCAACCCTACGTTAACCACTTCGCAGCATTCTGGATACTGACGGAACGCCCCCCTCGGCGAGCAAGGCCGCAGGGTGGTGCTTTCGCTGATCGATCCGTCCAAAGGACAGAAAATGAACGACTCGCAGGTACCGATCCGGATCCTTGCCGTGGACGGCGACGAAGGGCGCCAAGCGGGCTATCGTACCGCGCTGGACGGCATCGTGGGTCGTTCGTACACCCTGTTGCCGGTCGATTCCGGCAGCAAGGCGCTGTCGCTGGTCCAGACATTCTTGCCGGAGTGCGTGCTGGTTGCCACCACGCTTTCCGACATGTCGGGGATGGCATTCGTCGAGCGGTTGGGCCGCAACGACAGCAGGGCCGCTCCAGGTGTTGTGCTGGTCGCCGCGCCCGGCGAGGAGACTGCGGGCCTGGACGGTATTCGCGCCGGCGCCGACGATTTTCTTATGGCCGACCGGCTGACCCCGGCACAGCTTCAGCGCGCAATAGGAACGGCATCGCAGATCGTCTCGCTGCGCGAGCGGTTGTCTGAAGCGCGGCAGGCGGCCGCCGACCTCGGCTTCGACGATCCCCTCACCCACCTCGCCACGCGCGGGCTGTTCCACAACCGGGTTGTCCACGCCGTTATCCTGGCCAAGCGCAACGACCAGAACATCGGTGTCATGCTGCTCGAACTCAGCCAACTCAAGGAAATCAACATACTGTACGGTCACGAGGCCGGAGACGCGGCGCTGCGCGAGGCGGCGGCGCGGCTCAGGACCGTGCTGCGCGAAGCGGATACGGTGTCCCGTACCAGCGGCAACCAGTTCGGCATTCTGCTGCAAACGGGCGCAACCTATGAAGGCAGCATGATCGCCGCGCAGAAGATACAGCAGGTCATGAGCCAACCGTTCACCATTCAGGGCCGTTCGGTCGACCTCACGCCGGATATCGGCATTGCCCTGTTTCCAAACCATGGCGATAACAGCGATACGCTGTTCCACCATGCGGAAACCGCCATGCGCCAGGCGCGCCGACAGGGCGGCGGTTTCGCCGTTTTCGCCTATGACGACATGCTGTCCGATTTTCTCGAGGCAGGACCGTCGGTGGCCTGACCGGACGCCCGGAAACGTTCGGAGAGCGACAACCGCCATGACCCGCCGCCTCCCGTCCGCGTTCGCGACCCTGCTCCTGCTGACAGTCCTCGCCGGGCCGCTCGCCGCCATCGCCGCCACCGACCGCAACAGCGACAAACAGAGCCACAACACCATGATCATGGGTTGCTGGGCGGACGCCGACAAGGGAGACGGCGCCGAGCTCAAGCTGGCCTTCCTGCGTGACGGATCGCTGGTTCAGTACGACGAAAACCAGACAGAGAAACGGCGGCGCACCTTCGGAGCCTGGGAGATGGCGCCGGACAGCAGCTTTCTTATCGTTTACTGGCCGACCGGCAGCATCACACGTTACATGGTGAAACGCATCGGCCCCATCCTGCACTTCTCGGGGCTGTTTGGCGTCGCCAGCTTCACCCTGCGCGTCGTCGAGTCGAGCAATTGCTGGGAGATCAAGGAATAGGGAAAGCGACTCCGCCTTCTCCGTGCCACGCCAAGGGCTGACGGGTTGCCCTCGGGCTCGCCGGAAGGCATTCTGCCGCCGATGGATTCCAATTCGCTCGCCCTCGCCTTTGCAATCGGCATCGCATTCTGGGTGTTGATGCGCATGCGCCGCCGTCGTGGCAAGTCGGCGCAGCAGGCGCCTGCGCCGGCGGGTGCCGGCCCTTCGGCCCGTACCATGCCCCGTTTCGGTAAGGCCGGCACCATTACCTTCAACCAGATAAAGGCCCTGCGGCGGAACAACTTCGTTCCCGACAAGACCTGGAGCCGCGAGGAAGCAGCGCTGATTCTGGACGCCGTCGCCTATCTGCGCGCGGTCTGCCGCACGGTGGCGGACGACGACGACGGCCCCCCGCCGCTGGAGGTGCAGAACGAACTGCTGCGCATCATCCTGACGACCGAGGACGTGCGCGACTATGTGCGCCGGTGGGGCGAGGCACGGCGCGAGGCCGGACTCGACGAATTCGCCGACGACGATCCCGAGCTGGCGCACAACAACCAGTTCGAACGGGTCGCCAAGGCCGCTCGCAAGCACCTCGTCGCCACCCAGACACCGGCAGCAAAGGAAAGCGCCGGGCGCTGAGCACCCGGCGTCTTCTTGCCACGAAACCGGCCGAATAGATCAGCCCTGCTTCGTCTGCTCGATCAGCTTGAGCAACTTGGGCGGCGACATCGGCAGCGACCGCGGCCGTACGCCGATGGCATCGCCGATGGCGTTGGCGATAGCTGCCATGGTCGGCACGACGGGCACCTCGCCGACGCCGCGCAGGCCGAACGGATGCCTCGGATTTGGCACCTCGACGATCTCGGTATCGATCATGGGCACGTCCGACGCTACCGGCATGCGATAGTCGAGGAAGCTCGGATTCTGCAGCTTGCCGTCCTCGCCGTAAATGTACTCCTCGTTCAGTGCCCAGCCGATGCCCTGTACCGCACCGCCCTGGTACTGGCCTTCCACCTGCAGAGGATGGATGGCCTTGCCCGCATCCTCCACCACGGTGTAGCGGAGGACCTTCGCGGCGCCCGTTTCCTTGTCCACTTCCACATCCACGATATGCAGCCCGAAGCCGGGACCGGCGCCGGTGACATTCATGGACGTGCTGGCAACAAGGGCACCGTGAGAGCCGGTCGTCTTCCTGGCGATATCAGCAACGGAAAGCGGCTCGAACTCACCGACGTTAGAGCTCGCCGGTCGGCAGTGCCCGTCCTCGAACACCACACCTTCCTCGGGTACCCCCCAGATACCTGCGGCGCGCCTGCACAATTCCCTGATTACCTGGCGGGCCGAGTCCACCACCGTCATGCCCACCGAATAGGTGGTGCGGCTGCCAGCGGTAACGCGGTTGAAGCCGAGCGAGTGGGTGTCGGCCATGTTGACGCGCACCTTGTCCACCGGAACGCCCAGCTCCTCGGCCGCCATCATGGAGATGGAAATGCGCGAGCCGGCCACGTCAGCCGTGCCCGTGATGATGGTCACCGACCCGTCCGGCGCAACGTTGAGCGAAGTCGAGGTCTCGCCGCCGCGGTTGAACCAGAACCCGGCCGCCACGCCGCGCCCCGTGCCGGGTTTCTTCGGCGAGGTGTAGTGATCGCTCTTCTTGGCGGCTTCCAGGGTCTCGACGAATCCGATGGGCCCGAATACATCGCCGTAGATGGTCTTGTATCCCTCGGTGGCCGCATTCCTGAGTCGCAGGTCGATCGGATCCATGCCGATCTTCCTGGCCAGCTCGTTGATCACACCCTCGACGCCGAACACGATCTGCGGCACGCAGGGCGCGCGGAATGAATTCACCTTGGGCCTGTTCGACACGACCTCATAGGAAACCGTTTTGACGTTCTCCAGGTTGTAGCGCGTGAACATCGCCTGCGGCGCGTTGACGAACATGGACCCGGTGAAGGCGCCGGTCTGGAAGATCAACTCGGCCTCGGCGGCGGTAATCTTGCCGTCCTTGGTTACGCCCATCTTGATGCGCGACTTGGTGGCGGAAACCGGTCCGGTACCCCGGAAAACCTCCGCCCGGGTCAGTACGATCTTCACCGGCCGCTTCGCCTTGCGCGATAGAACGATGGCAAGCGGCTCGCCATAGAACCCCGTCTTGCCGCCGAACCCGCCACCCAGCTCAGATTGCTGCACGCAGATTTTGGACGCGTCGAGCTTGAGAAGCTGTGACAGGCGATCGCGATAGACGAAGGGCGCCTGGGTACAACACCACAGCCACACCTGACCGTCTTCGGTGCAGGTCGCCACGCAGCCCTGCGGCTCGATGTACCCCTGGTGCATGGGCTTGCTGTCGAATTCCTGCTCGACAATCACGTCGGCCTCGGCAAAGCCCTTATCCACGTTCCCCATGGCGAGATCGAGACGCTCGACCACGTTCGTAGGCTTGTCGCCGCCGTCCTTGACGCCCTTGGTGCGCAGGTGATCGTGCAGGATCGGCGCATCCGGCTTCATTGCCTCCGCAGGATCGATGACGTGGGGCAGCGGCTCGTAGTCCACCTTGATCAGTTTCAGCGCCTTCTTGGCGATGGATTCGCTGGTTGCGGCGACTGCCGCCACAACATGCCCCTCGTAAAGGACCTTCTCGCGGGCGATCACATTGCGGGTCAGGTCGCCGCCCGGAGTCCCCTTTGGAAGATCAGGAAAGTCATCACGGGTAATGACGGCCTTGACACCGGGTAGCGCCGCCGCGGCGGACGTATCGATGGACTTGATAACGGCATGCGGATGAGGACTGCGCAAAATCTTGCCCACCAGCATCCCCGGAAGGAAGAAGTCCGCGCCGAACTTGGCACGCCCGGTGACTTTGTCCAGCCCGTCGTGCTTGACCGGATTCGTGCCGACGATCTTCAGCTTCCTGTCGGGACTGAACCCGCTTTCTTCCAGAATTGTCGCCATGATCAGGCTCCTCCCCTTATTTCCTTCGCCGTCGCAAGGACAGAGCGAATGATCTTGTCGTAGCCGGTGCACCGGCACAGATTGCCGGCCAGCCAGTACCGCACCTCCATTTCCGTCGGGTCCGGATTCCGTTCCAGCAGCGCCTTGGCCGCAACCAGGATGCCCGGCGTGCAGATGCCGCATTGCAGGCCGTTGAGTTCGAGAAAATTGCGCTGCAGCGGATGCAGCTCCTTCTCGTTGCCCATACCCTCGATGGTCTCGACCTTCTTGCCGTCGGCCTCGACTCCGAGCACGAGACACGCGCACACGAGCTCGCCATCGAGCATCACACTGCACGCACCGCAATCGCCCGTGGCGCAGCCTTCCTTGGTCCCGGTGAGCTGCAACTCGTCGCGCAAGACGTCCAGCAGCGTCTGCTGCGGCTCGCAGAGTACTTCGTACTCGTCGCCGTTGACCGTCGTGGTTACGTGATATTTCTTCGCCATCAGTTCTGCCTCGCCCGTTCGAGTGCCTGCTGTGCCACGCGCTTCGCCAGCACGCAGGCGATCTTGATCCGAAATTCCCTCGTGCCACGCTTGTCGTCGATCGGCTTGCACGCGGCGCTACACGCCTTGGCAAGCTTCTCCAGCACGGCATCGTCCACCGTCGTCCCGATCAGCGCGTCGGCGGCCTCCTTTACCAGCAGCACCGTCGGCGCCACCGCACCCAGCGCGACACGCGCCGCCGTGCAGGTACCGCCCTTGTCCAGAGTCAGATCGATGCCTACACCCACCACGGCAATATCCATTTCGGTGCGCGGGGTGAATCGCTGATAGGCGTCTCCCGACCGGGGCGGACGCCTGGGGAAAAAGAAGGAAACGACGATCTCGCCCTTGGCAAGCGAGGTCTTGCCGGGACCGGTGGGGATCTGTTCCACCGGCACCTCGCGCGTGCCCTTCGGCCCGATGACCGTGGCCACCGCTCCGGCGGCCACCAGCGGCGGCACACTGTCCGCCGCCGGCGAGGCATTGCACAGGTTGCCGCCCATGGAGGCGCGGCCCTTGACCTGGATCGAGCCGATCAGCTTTACCCCGTCGATGACGCCGGGCCATGCCTTGGCAAAAGCGGCGTGGTCCACCAGGTCCATACCGCTCACCGCAGCGCCGACACGGAACCCGCCCTTTTCGGCCTTGATCTGCCGAAGCTCCGGTATCTTTTTGATATCGACCAGCAATTCAGGTTCGATCAGGTCGGTTTCCATCTGTACGATGACGTCGGTGCCGCCAGCCAGCACCTTCGCCGGTCCTTTTGCATCGGCCAGCAACGCAATCGCCGCTCCAAGCGTCTCAGGGGCCTCGTATCTCAAATCGGCCATCGTTCTCCCCGCAGTAGGGTTATTTAAACTGACTCCCCTGCCCCGGGATCGGGGCCGAGCATGGGCCGCAGCCTGCCACAAGATGGCACATACCGAAAGCCCATGAATCGGGTGCTACTTTTTGTCCGGTTCCGCGCCGCGAGCGCATGGGTCCCGACGCGAAAATAGGCGAAAAATGGTGCCCCAGCGTAGATGAAACTGATAACTACGTCTCCGCTGGAGTGCTATGGACGGCCGATCGCGAGCCCTCGATGTGATAGGCGGCTCGGTGCTCATTGCGAATACCATGTGGCGCGCGCCTTGCCGTGCTGCCGCACGCGTCCGTCTGCGACCAACTCGCGCAGACGCACCTTTAGCGTGTTCCGATTTGCGCCGGTGATTGATGCAAGCTGCGCGATCGTCAGGCGCTCTTTCGCCCGCAGCGCTTTGAGGACCTGGAGCGATAGCTCTGGCAAATCGGCCTCGCTGCCCTGAGCGATCCGTTCACGGTCCAATCGTGCCGTAAGGCTATCCTTCTGCTTCTTGAGGCAGCGCAGGAAGAAGCCAACCCATGGCTCCCAATCCGGCGTCTCGCTCTTGAGCGTCGTCGGTGTGCGCCAGAGCGCCTTGTAGTACAGGTCTTTGTTTTCCTCGATCACGCGCTCCAGCGAGGCATACGGCACATAAGCGTAGCCCGCTCGTAGCAAGAGGAGCGTGGTGAGCACGCGCGAGAGCCGCCCATTTCCGTCCTGAAAAGGATGGATCGCCAGAAACGCCACGATGAAGACGGCGATGACGAGGAGAGGGTGCAGTGCTTCCTCATCCAGCGTTTTTCGCGTCCAGGCGACGAGCGCCTCCATTTCGCGCGGCGTGTCGAAAGGCGAGGCCGTCTCGAACACGACTCCGATCTCCCGCCCGTCCGCATCGAGCGCCACGACATTGTTGGAGAGCGTCTTATAGGAGCCGCGATGGCGCGCATCCTTGTCGCTGTGACGCAGCAAGGTCTGGTGCAGTTGGCGGATATGGTTCTCGGTGAGACGCATGTCGACGGAGGCCTCGAACACGAGGTCCATCGCCTCGGCGTATCCGGCCACTTCCTGCTCATCACGCGTCTTGAAGGACTTGATGGAGACCGCCCTCGAGAGCAGGTCCTCGACCTCGGCGTCCGATAGCTTCGCCCCCTCGATGCGCGTGGAGGAGCCGACGCTCTCGATGGTCGCCACCTTGCGGAGTGCGCCGAGGCGATCCGGCGAGAGTGTCTTAAGGGCCTCCCACCTCCCTTTGAACTCATCGATTTCGGCGATGAACTTCACGAGGTCGGGGCCGAGTGCGAGCTTGGGCTCCCTCATGCCGGGAACACACTCATATCCGATTCCATACCCAATAATACCCGATTAGACCCGATTTTCCACCTCGTTTCTGCGGCCGCCGGCAAGCGGGGATTCGGGGCCCGCGTATGGCTATCGGGTATCTGCGGGTAAAATTGGGTACGCGGGGGTCTATGACAGCCCGTGCCAAGCATCCTTCAAATGGCTGTGGCGCCTTCCGCCCTTCCGGCCGCGCTCGACCGTACCTGGGGCACATAGGACGAATGACTGCGTTAGAGATGCTGGGTTAGAGATGCTGGTTTGCAGTCAACGCAATGCCCACAGAAGAGCAATGCACTGATGCGAACGCCGAGAGCCACCGAACACCACACGTCCTACGAGAACGAATTTCTGCCGTCGCGGTCTGGGGTAGCCGTACGCATGAAATCGTAGATTCGGCGGAGTTTGGTGCGCCCGGGAGGATTCGAACCTCCGACCAACGGATTAAAAGTCCGCTGCTCTACCTGGCTGAGCTACGGGCGCGACACGCCGGGAAATCGGAACGGCCGAAATTAGGGGGCTGGCCCGGACCGGTCAATAGAACCGCCCCTACGAAGACATCAGCGCCCGGCGACCTGGAGTTTCAGGCGCTCGGCGATCCGCGGCGATACGAAGGGCCCCACATCGCCGCCGAGCAGGGCGATTTCCTTTACCAACCGCGAGGCGATGAACTGGTATTTGTCCGAAGCCATCAGGCAGACGGTTTCCACCTCGGGGGCAAGCTTGGCATTCATGCTCGCCATCTGGAACTCGTAGTCGAAGTCCGACACCGCGCGCAAGCCCCGCACCAGCATGGTTGCCTTGCAGTCGCGCGCGAACTGCACCAGCAGCTTGTCGAAGCCCCGCACCTCGATCGTTCCCGAACGCGGGCCGAGTTGGGCGACCTCCGCCTCGACCATTCGCACCCGTTCCTCGAACGGAAACATCGGGCCCTTTCCGGCGTTTACCGCCACCCCGACCACCAGCCTGTCCATGAGTTTGGCCGCACGCCCGATGATGTCGAGATGCCCGTTCGTGATGGGATCGAAGGTCCCGGGATAAAGTCCGATGCGTCCGTCAGGCATGCTCGTGCCCTCGCCCTCGCGGGGACTGGTTTGCGTCCGACGTTTCAGTATACGCGATCGGTCGGATTGTCATCCCCCGACGCGCAACGGGCCCGGCAATCATTCGCCGCTGACCGGCGCGGCGGCGGCTTCATCAACATCATCTTCGTCATCGCCGAGCCGGCTGACCGAGACGACGCGCTCGTCGTCGGCCACCCGGAACACGATGACGCCGCGCGTCGAGCGGCCGGCAATGCGAATTTCCTCGACCGTAGTACGGATCACCTGGCCCTTATCGGTCACCAGCATGATCTCGTCGCCGTCGAGAACCGGGAATGACGCGACCACCCCGGCGTCCTTACCGCCGGCGAGAAGGATATTGCTGATACCCTGCCCGCCCCGGCCGCGAACGGCATACTCGTAGGCCGAGCTACGCTTGCCGAAGCCGTTGCTGGTGATGGTCAGGATATACTGGTCAAGCGCCGCCATTTCGGCATAGCGCTCATCGCCCAGCGCGATATCCGCCACCGCACCATTCTCTTCGCCGCCGATTTCCTCGACGCCGTTACCGTTCTCGCCCTCGGCGCGCTCGGCGCGCCGGCGCTTGAGATAGGCGTTGCGCTCCTCGACGGTAAATTCCACATGGCACAGGACCGACATGGAGATGACGGAGTCGCCGCCGGCGAGCCTGATGCCGCGCACGCCGGTGGAACTCCGTCCGGCGAACACGCGCACGTCCGTAACAGGAAAGCGGATGCACTTGCCATCGCCGGCTGCAAGCAGAACGTCCTCGTTTTCGTCGCAGACCTGCACGCCGACCAGCCGGTCGCCCTCGTCCAGCTTCATGGCGATCTTGCCGTTGGCCATGACGTTGACGAAATCGCTCAGCCGGTTGCGCCGCACGTTGCCGCTGGCGGTGGCGAACATGACGTCGAGCTTCTCCCAGCTTGCTTCGTCCTCGGGCAACGGCATCAGGGTCGTGATGATCTCGCCCTCCTCCAGCGGCAGAAGGTTGACCATCGCCTTGCCGCGCGCCTGCGGCGTTCCGAGCGGAACCTTGTAGACCTTGAGCTTGTAGACCATGCCGCGCGACGAGAAGAACAGCACCGGCGTATGGGTGTTCACCACATAGACCGCGGTGACGAAGTCCTCTTCCCGCGTCGCCATCCCGGAGCGGCCCTTGCCGCCGCGACGCTGCGCCCGGTAGGTGGACAACGGCACGCGCTTCACATAGCCGCCGTGGGTCACGGTAACGACCATGTCCTCCCGCTGGATCAGGTCCTCGATGTCCGTCTCGAACTCGCCCTCGTCGAGGGTGGTGCGGCGCGGGTC
>Ga0326597_10000554_pt1 | contig 66395 bp, 66 predicted proteins | sample RVTome_12_FD_203789 | JGI IMG/M metagenome (GOLD analysis project Ga0326597, IMG submission 203789) | Soil microbial communities from uranium-contaminated site in the Upper Colorado River Basin, Wyoming, United States - RVT100D185 | ecosystem: Environmental > Terrestrial > Soil > Contaminated >...
GCCGCCGTGATCGAGAAATTTTCGCCGCTCAGGCTTTCCTACAAGATTTCCACGCCGGAGCTTTGGCCGGCGGATTACCAAGCCGATTTGTCCGATGAGCGCAAATCCGATGTGATCAAGAACGTGGCCAGCCAGGGGCAATTGGCCTTGCAAGACGGCAGTGTCAGTTTCCAAGGGAAACTGAATTCCGGCCAAGGCACCCTTTATAAGATCGGTTACAAAAACCTCGAAGCAGACCTGTCTGTGGCCAACCGGGTCGCCGCTGTCCGAAGTCTTCGGGTGACGGCACTCAACGGCTCGGTACAGGGCGAAGGCGAATACGCCTTTAAGGATGCGGCGCCGCAGTTTTCTTTCACATCCAAGATGCAAGGCGTCGACCTCAAGGAATTATACGCCGCGCTCAGTCCAAAGGCCGAACGTGACATTCGCGGGAAGCTGAACGGGGAGGTGAGAATCTCGGGAAGCGGACAGAAATGGGAAGAGTTGAAGCAGAGTCTGCGCGGTCAAGGGGAAGCCGAGGTCGTTCAAGGCGCGCTGCTAAACTTCAACCTCGCCGACGGCGCGATGTCGGGCATCGCCGGCATGCCGGGATTGGCGAACATGATCAACCCTCGGATACGCAAGAAATATCCTGAGACTTTCGAGGCGAAGGACACGGAATTTAAAGAGATGAAAGCGCAATTCGATCTAGCGGATGGCCGCGTCAATGTAAAGAATCTCCGCATCGCCGCCACCGACTATTCCACCCAGGGAAATGGTTGGGTTGAACTCGAGCGCAAGGTTAATTTTCGCGCCACCCTGGCGTTTTCCCAGCGCCTCTCCGCTGATATCGGCGATTCGGCCCGCGAGATGAAATATCTATTCAACACCCAGAACCAAATCGAGATCCCTTTCACGATTTCCGGCAAACTTCCCAATGTAAAACCGAAACCCGACATGAATCTTCTCGGACGCATGGTGCAGAAGGGGTTTCTGCGCCGCGGCACGGAAGAATTGCAGCGCCGTTTCTTCGAGCCCTCGGAACCTGCTTCTCCTGGCGAGCCCGCGCCCCCGGACTCAAAGAAGCGCAAGCGAAGCTCCACGGAAGATGCCATCCGCAAGGGCTTGGAAGGACTCTTCAAACGTTAGCAGGCTGTTGAAAAAGCCTCATCTCCTTCCTTGCCCTCAATCACTGCACACGTAGAGGCTAGGGCAACGCTCCGGATACCAACGAACTCGATACGTCGCCTACTAAAATGTCAGGAAGAAGAATTGCCTTTGGATTGTCGGGAAGCAGAAACAATAAAATCCGTATAATGAAGCCGTTTCATAAAATTGGCATAGTGGCTACACTTGACGCGCTTTGTTCGTTGGCCTATCTTCCGGGAAGGGTGGAATATTGAAAGCTATGGTTGCAAAGCCTTATACGTCCCCAGCCCAGTGCCACGGTAAAGTACAGCCTCAGATATCTGACGAATCGGCGAGGCGCCTCAGAGGCCATGAAAAATTGCTCGAAACCCTGGTCTTTGTTGCAGAACAAGAGGCATCAGCGCGCGGTATCTCTCTGCTCAAAATCGATGTTCTTCCAGCCTGGTCTCACGAGTATGAGGAAAGATCTGGAGTTGTGATCCAGGTGGAAGTCCGATCGACGGACGAGCAGCGGTTCGGTTTTTGGGAGGGAATGAGCGAACGAATGGATTCGCTGCAGGACACGCTCGCTCCAGAAGAAAATGATTTCCTCACGGATGAAATTTCCGTCATCGTCGACCAAGGATAATGCCTCCCTTTCCCCCTCGCGAGTTCCACACTCTTGCCTTGTGGCTTGTTGGCCAGAAAACGGACGAGGCGAGCCTTAGAACGGCAATCGGTCGGCTCTATTACGCTTGTCACTTGCTGGCTAAGCAATCACTCATTGAAAAACGAAAATGGACGCCGTCAGGACGCGGAGATGACCACTCAGGCGTGATCAGAGAGTTGCGGCGCGGCAAAACGACAGGCCTCGGTAACTACTTGGACAGCCTTCGCACGCTCCGAGAGCACGCAGACTATCACGTAGACGCCGCTGTTCCAGGTGCCGAGAACTGCACTGTCTGCAAGAAAATGCGCGAGTCCAGTTCTCCTCCGCCACAATTCGTCAATATCGAGCATTGGAATAATGCCAAAGGTATCAGCGAAAGGTGCCTGTCCCTGATTGATAGGCTTTGAGTCGGATTGGTGTATCTGGCGCGCGAGCAGAGCGGCAAGAGGGGAATGAGTTAGGGAAAGAATTGACCGCGAGCCGTCGATTGTGAGCCGCTTGTAAGCCATCTGCGCAGAGAGTCGGGATCAACCGGTCTAGGATCGGCTGTTGCGACAGGTTTTCCAATCTGTCAGTACGAACGCCTGACCCGGCCGCTGACCCTTGGATTGTCGGAAAGCAGAAACAATAAAACCTCTATAATAAAGCCTGACACCACCCGGCATAGAACTCGGCTTCGGACACGGCGTTCAGCGCCGGCACATGCGCACGCGGCCCCTATCTGCCGCCTGCTCCGATGAGGCCTATGCGTAATGGCTCGCCTTGCGTCAGTGTTTTCCGCTTCCGGGGTGAGTTTCAGGTCTGGCGCGGTTGCAACGAAGATGGAGGAGGGGAGAGCGCCGGTTCAGACTTTTACCTCACAACAATGTGAAAAGAAAAGGCGCACGGAGGCAATATCTTTACTCACAGAGCACAGACACGCGAGCGTGTGAAGGCGCTGGTCGAAGATTTGTTCCGAAAGTCGTTTCAGGCGATATCTTCATCCGCGTCGGTCAGAGAATTAGCGAATTCTAAGAGAAAGCAATAACCTGGGGATGTGGTTGGGAGGAAATGCAAGAGACACAATACTTAATTCTTCCTCCGGCTAGGTTCCCGGTTTTCCAGACCACGACTCGTGAAACTCACCAAACTGTCCAAATATGCTCGGTGACAAGCAAGCAGTCAAAACCACTCTGGGTTTTGGCCAGGCGTGGGCAACGAGCAACTCGACGTTCTGCGCAATGGCGATTAAGTGGTCCTGGATTTGTACCCGCCACTGACCACGCCACCGGGCTCGTTTAAAACCGAATCGAGTGGCTTGAGCAAAAGATCGTTCCATGAAGTGCTGGCAGAGATCCCCAACGCCAATCTATCCATCGGCATACGCCAGTTAAACGGGATCTAAAGGCAGAGGTTCAATCCGTGACCACTGCGGTGACCGGCGATACCAACTCTGGGCTCCGCAATCACAGCGCATCCAAACATCCGGAAAATTTAGACTACTGCTACGACAACATCGGGAATATCCGGCGGTCATAGGCGTCGATTGATAAAGCCCATCGCGTCGGGTAGGGTGGGGTGGATTCAGCGACGCCCGCTAGATTTGCATAGACGGAGGAGTAATGATGGCGCTCAGCAAGGATTTACTGGATATCTTGGCCTGCCCCAAATGCAAGGGCGATATACACCTAAACCCCGCCGGAGACGGTTTGGTGTGTGACGCCTGCCGGCTGATGTATCCGATCAAGGACGATATCCCGGTGATGCTGATCGATGAGGCGATTCCGCTCTAGCGATGGATTCGCTCGCATGGCAAAGGGTATTGGTTCTTCAGAACGGCTTCCTAGGCGATACGGTCCTTACGCTTCCCCTGCTTTCGGAAATCAAGCTTCGTTATCCTTCTGCGAAGCTTGTCCTTGCATGTAGCCCTCTCGCCAAAGAACTCTTGCAGGATCACCCGGACATCGATGAAATCATCGTCGATGATAAAAAAGGCGGTGACCGGGGATTGTCTGGAATATGGCGCAAGGCCATGACCTTGAAGAAAATGTCATTTACCGTGGCGCTTACACCGCACAAGTCGTTGCGCAGCGCCTTGATGTTGTATTTTGCCGGAATTCCGTTGCGTGTGGGGTTTCGCCAAAGCGTGGCATCATTCCTTTTCCATCGCCGGGTGACCCGGGAGCCGCAGCGCCACGACGTGGAAAGAAACATATCGCTCCTACGAGCTTTCGGTATCCAGCCGGAGGACTGCCGACGTTCGATGCGGTTACCACCGGGGTCCGGGTCTGAAGCAGTTGTCAAAAAGATCTTGAGCTCGATGGGAGTTGACGAAACAAAAACGCTGATCGGTATCAATCCCGGATCGGTATGGGCGACTAAGAGGTGGTCCGCCGAAGGATTCGCGGAGGCCATCCAATTGATTCGAAAAAACTACGATTGCAACGTATTACTTTTCGGTGGCCCGGCGGACGCGGAGGTTGCCTCTCGGATTCAAGAGCTTTGCGGCGGGACATTGGTCAACCTCGCGGGAAAGATCGGTCTACGTGAAATGCCGGCGGCATTGAACCTATGCCGGGTGTTGATTACCAACGACAGCGCGCCGATGCACATGGCCGTGGCCTGTGGCGTGCCCACCGTCGCCATTTTTTGCGCCACGACTCCCGCGCTGGGTTTTTACCCTTATTCGGATAATGCCATCGTATTGGAGAAGGATCTGTCATGCCGGCCTTGCGGTTCCCACGGTGGACGCCGCTGTCCGCTGGGAACAGAAGATTGCATTCGGCTGATCTCACCGACCCGTGTGCTGCAAGCAGTGGCCAAGTTGTTGGAGCGAAAAAGAGAGATCGCGCCGGCCGGGCAAGACGCGTTTAGCCCCGAGTTTATCAGTGTCTGAGCCGTCCATTTTTCACGCGGCACTTCGACGCGGCGATGGTATTGTTCTTAGAATGATTACACCGTATCGGGCCTGGGGGGAAATACCAACGGGCTTCAAAAAAATCGAAGACGAGTGCGGTCGCCGATTGATCCTGCGTGGCGACCAGGAGGGCGTGCTCTCCGCGTGCAGTTGGGAATATTCCACCGACAGCGATGGACCCACCGGATTTCAAGGAAGGGCGAAATTGCGGACTGTGCGACTGCGCAACGGGGACACGGCGCTTTTGCGGCAATATCGTCATGGCGGCGCATTTCGTCGCCTTACCGGGGACTTGTTTTTTACCTGGCCGCCTAGGCCGTTTCGTGAGTTGATCGTCACCGAGGAGCTTCGGCGGCGGGGATTACCCACGGTAGAGGTCTACGGGGCTTGCGTAGAGCCGGTTTGGGGGCCGTTTTATAGAGGTTGGCTGGCGACTCGGGCGATTCCAGGGGCGCAGGATCTTTGGGCCGCGCTCCAGAGCGGGTTTGTCCGCGACACCGGTGAGGAGAGATGTTTGCGCGCGGTAGCCAGGAGTGTGCGCGCGCTGCACCGGGAAGGCGTTTGCCATGCCGATCTCAACCTGAAAAATATTCTGGTTCGCTTGGAGAACGGCGGCGTGACGGGATATGTTATCGACTTTGACAAAGCAAGGTTGTTTCTCGGGAGCCTGCCGGGGCGGTTGGCTAAGAAAAATCTCGATCGTCTTCTAAGATCAGTGTGCAAACTGGATCCCGAGCGGCGCTATTTTTCTTTGGATCGCTGGGATGAATTCTTAAAGTTTTATCATCAGGCAAATGCCGCTGAGTCTTGATCCGAACAGGATCCTTATCGTGCTTCATGGTTCCATCGGCGACGTGACCCGGGCGTTGCCGTTAGCGACTCTCGTGCGCTCCGGATATCCGCGGGCGCGTTTGGCATGGGCCGTGGAGCCGCCATCGCTTCCTTTGGTTCAGGGCTATCCGGCGGTGGACGAAATCATTTTATTCGACCGGCAGCGTTGGTGGGTGGATTTTTTGCCGTTCTTGAATAGAATTCGCTCCAAGAAATTCGATCTGGTCATCGATTTACAGCGTCACCTGAAGAGCGGCTTGATCAGCCGCTGGTCGGGAGCGCGGTATCGTATCGGTTTTAACCGGCGCGATTGTAAGGAATTCAATTGGCTTTTCAATAATCATTTCATCCCGGCCTGCGGCGATGACGTCTCCAAGCTCGACCATTATTTGAAATTCGCCGAGTTTTTGGGGCTTGAGCCTTCGCCGGTGGAATGGAACTTTAAGCTTAGCGCTGGCGAGGAAGTGGCGGTCGACAAACATTTGGCGGCGGTCGGATCTTCGTATGCGGTTCTTTTTGCCGGCAGCCGGTGGGAGAGTAAACGGTGGTTTCCGACGCAGATAGCCGACTGTGCCAGGATGATCCGTGAGCGTCATGCGCTCGACGTGGTTTTGTTGGGCGGCAAGGAGGAACGGCAATTCAGTGGAGAGGCGTTGGCCGAGCGCGGGGTTCAAGCGGCTAATCTAGTGGGCCGGACGTCGCTGCGTGAGGCGATCGGTGTCATTGCTCGTGCCAGAGTCGCGGTGGGGCCGGATACGGGGCTCATGCATATCGCCGTTGCGGTGGGGACGCCGGTGGTTTCGCTATGGGGCGCGACGAGTCCCCGGCGCACCGGGCCCTATGGGTTCGACGACTTGGTCATTCAAGGCAGGGCGTCCTGCGCGCCCTGCTACCAGAGGCGCTGCGCGATCGGGCGGATCTGCATGCAGTCGATCGCCATCGAAGAAATCGCCGGCAAAATTGCTCTTGCGCTGTCCCGGCCGGCGTAATAAGGAGCAGGCTTGTCAAAGGATTGGCAATACCGAGAGCTGATCGAGGGCGAATGGAAACTCAGAGTGTTGCCGGATGTTTGGTCCGCGGAGTTGTGGCAAGAAATTTTGAGCGTTATCGGACGGCAGGCGCACGATCGACATCCGCAGACGGTGCGCTTGGAGCGTCGGGTGAAAGATAAATCGGCGCCGCTGTTCCTGAAAGTTTTTCATCCGCCATCCGGAATCGACGCGGCAAAAGATTTTTGTCGCAGCTCCAAGGCTTTTCGGTTCTTGCGCCAGAGCGTTGCGTTGGCGGCGGCGGGTTTTTTGGCGCCGACGACGATCGCCGCGGGCGAGGAGAGAACAAGGCGTCGCCTTAAACGCGCTTTTGTCTTGACGGCGGCGGTCCCCGGTGAGCCGGTACCGGAATTTCTACGCAATCGTTACAGTGACGGATTATCACGTCTGGCGTTGGCGGAAAAGCGGCTGGCCCTGGCGTCATTGGGGCGCGAGATTCGATCCCTGCACGATGCGGGTTTCGTGCACGGCGACTTGGTGCCGACCAATATTGTGATCGCGACAGAGCCTGGCGGCGAGTTCCGGTTCTATCTGATGGATAATGATCGCACCCGGCGCTATCCTGTGTGGTTAGCGCCGTCGCTTTGGAAACGTAACTTGGTGCAGCTGAACCGTTTCCCGTTGCCCGGCATCACGCTGCAAGACCGGATGAGATTTTTCCGTGCTTATTCGGGGCGGCCGGATTGGAGCGGCGCTGGGCGCAGACTGCTCACCTGGCTTGAGCGTAAGACCCGCCAAAGACGCCGGGAGTGCGACGCTGTCGACGCGCCGGGGAGTTTCAGAAGACTGATGAGCTTTAATCGGGAGACCGCCGGTAACGTTAGAGGCGAAAGGGATCGCGTTTGAAACGGTTGGGAATTTGTTTCGTTTGCGAGTGGCAAACCCGCGTATATCGAGTACCCAACCACGCGAGCGGTATCGCTCTACCAGGTTGAGAGATGGCGTTAGGCAAAGCTTTGGTCATCGGGGCTTCGGGGTTGGTAGGCGGTGCGCTGATGCGTGTTTTGCGGGGGGCGCATATCGAAGCCGCGGGTACCTATGCAAAGTCTCCGGCTGCGGGTTTAGAGGCGCTCGATATCACCGACGCCGTTCGAGTGCGGGCCTGCGTGGAGCATCATCGGCCTGCGGCGATTTTTCTCACTGCGGCGCTAACCCACGTCGATTACTGCGAAGATCACCCGGACGAAGCATTTGCAATTAACGTAGAAGGTCCCAGCGCCGTGGCCGAAGCGGGCCGCGCCCTGGGGGCGCAGGTGGTTTTCTATTCGACGGAATATGTTTTCGACGGCAAAGCGGGACCCTACAACGAGGATGACGCTCCGTCGCCGTTGAGCGTCTACGGGCAAAGCAAACTGGCGGCCGAGCGGGAGATCTGCGACATCGTCGAGAATGCGTTGATCCTGCGCACCGCTGTCGTGTTCGGGTGGGATTCGAATTCGAAAAATTTCGCGATGCAGGTTTACCACAGGGTTCGGGCGGGGGAGTCAATGACGATTCCGATGGACCAATTCGGTAATCCGACCTTGGCGGAATACCTGGCGGAGATGAGTATAGCTCTCGCTCAACGGGGAGTTCGCGGTATCGTCAATGTCGTCGGCAAGGACCGCATTGCCCGGTCGGATTTTGCCCAGGCGCTTGTGAAGCTCTATGAAGGCTCGCCGGAGCTGGTCGTTCCGGTACTGACCGAGAGTTTGAAACAGCTGGCGCGGCGGCCGCTTTACGGCGGTCTTCGAACCGAAAAGCTCGAGAGGTTGGTGGGCCGAAAAGCGATGCCTCTCGATGACGCGCTCAAGCGGCTCGAACGGGAGCGGAAAGGGGCTGGGCCAACGGGTTAGCCTGGGGTCCCTGGATTGGAAAAACCATCCGCTGTAGACATGACAGCGGTACATGAGTTGCTTCCGTTTACAAACAATTATGCCAAACCCGGCGATTCTCGAATCCGTCCGGCGGGCCTGGAGCGGCGATCCGGCCCGCGGGAAAAAAGCTTTGGACTTGAGTGCCGGAAGCGGCGACACCTCGCAAATTTTGGCGGCTCAAGGCTACGTGGTGGTGGCCACCGATTATGGCCGGCCTCAGCCGATGGCGAATGAAATTGGCCGCGTCGGCGGAGTTGACCTCAACGAGTTCCTGCCTTTTCGCAGCAGAACTTTCGACGCAGTCAATCTGGTCGAGGTCATTGAACATATCGAGAACCAGCCGCGGCTTATTCGCGAGATTTGCCGCGTGCTCAAACCGGGGGGCCGGGTCTTGATCAGCACACCGAATATTCTAAATGTCTTTTCGCGGATTCGTTTTCTCTTTACCGGTTTTTTGCGTGGCCGGGTTCGGCCGGTTCATTATTCCCGCAAGCCGGGCCGAGCACCGAATATTTACTTGATTCATTTCTATGAGCTCTATTATTTGCTGTTTCACTACGGCTTCGAGTTGGTTGAACTCAGAAAAACTCGAGTTAAATTCGCCCAGGTATTCTTTACCGGGCTGCTCTATCCTTTGATGTGGCTGTTTAGTTTGGCGGCGGTCATCCGCGCCGAGAAAGACCCGGTGCAGCGCCGCTATAATTGGCAAATCCTCGGACATATGTTCCATCCGGCGCTGTTGCTTTCGGACAACATCGTCGTGGTGGCCAGGAAAATCGAAGGCAATGAAAATCGCCCTCGCCCATAAGCGGCTCGATTTAAAGGGAGGGACCGAAAGGGATTTTTATCGAACCGCAGAAGGCTTGAGAGACTTGGGACATGAGGTCCATCTCTTTTGCAGCGAGTACGGCGTTAAACCGCCGCCGGATACCGTTGCTCACCGCATTCCGGTTCTGCCCGTGGGAAGAACCGCGCGGCTGTGGAGCTTCGCGTTGTCGGCGCCCGCGATCATCAGGAAATACCGCTGCGACGTGGCGGTAAGCTTTGGCCGAATGCTAGAAGCGGATATCGTTCGCAGCGGCGGCGGCTCCCACCGCGGTTTTTTGGAGCGTCTTGGAGGGCAGGGGGGACTGGGCCGGCGCCTCTGGCAGCGACTGAGCCCTTATCATCAAAGCGTGCTGGCGATTGAACGGTGCCAATTCCAGCCGGCGCGTTACAAAAGGATCATCGCTGTATCGGCGGAAGTGAGAAGGGATCTCATGGGGCACTATGCGATACCGCCGGAGCGGATCGCGGTTCTTTACAACGGGGTTGATCAGCGCCGTTTTCATCCCTCCCGGCGCGAAAATTTTCGCAGCAAGATCAGGGAACGTTGGCAGATCCCCGAGAAATCGCCTCTGGTGTTGTTCGTCGGCAGCGGCTTCCGGCGCAAGGGTTTGGATCTTTTGCTTTCGGTTTGGAGCGCGACCGGTCTGAGCGACGCTTACCTTCTGGTGCTTGGCGACGACGCCAGGATGAGCTGGTACAAGACGCGGGCTCGCGCGCTGGCCGGGGATCGTATTGTGTTTACCGGCCGCCAGGACGACGTGGAAAATTATTATGCGGCGGCCGATGTGGTTGCCTTACCGTCGCTGCAAGAGGCGTTTGGCAACGTCGTGTTGGAAAGCCTCGCCGCCGGGCTGCCGATTCTGGTTAGCCGGCAGGCGGGCGCTGCGGAGCTGTTGACCGGCGCCCTCGTCGAGGGAATCGTCGACCGGCTTGATGACAGAGAGGAGCTGGTGGGAAAATTGGTAAAACTATTAGACCGATGCGCCGATCCGTCGCTGGCGGCGGAGGCGCGGGCGCTGGGCGAGGAATTTTCCTGGGAAAGACACTTCCACGAATTGGAAGCGTTGCTCTTGCAAGTCCGCAACATCTAACGCCGTGGAAAAATTTGCTGAACTCGTTTGCCGTAAACTGGGAGACTCGCGGGTTTGGGTGGCTCAGGAATACGCCGCTCCTTCGGATGTCGCGCTGCTCGCGGATGCGGACCGTCTGTTTGAAGGACCCGGGTGTGAAATCATCAAGGATCAACGAAAAATCAGGGTCGCACGCATTCGAATCAACCTCTGCGGCGAAGCTCGCACGCTTTACCTCAAGCGCTACAATGCCTTTTCCTGGCGCGTTCAATTGGGTTCTTTGTTTCGGGATTCCGGTGCCGTGAGAGCGCTACGTGGTGTCGCCGTTTTACAAAACGCGGGGATTGCGACGGCGAAGCCTGTGGCGGTCGTTGAAAGCCGCTCCTGGAGGATGGTGACGAAGAGTTTTTTTTTCACTGAAGAAATCCCGCGCGGGAAAACGGTGGATGTTTTCTGGCGCGACGATCTTTCGGCGCTCGCAGGTCAAGCCGGCCTTCGCCGTCGCCGCGGCTTCCTTCGGGCCTTAGCGTCTCTATTCGAGTCTCTGCATGGCCAGGGCATCTATCACGGTGACCTTAAAGACGCTAATATCTTAGTGGTGCCCGGTACTGATGCCCGGGCCGATTGCTTTTTTCTTCTCGATCTGGAAGGAGTTCGAAAGTATCATCGCTTGAGCGATAGGCGCCGAATCAAAAATCTGGTCCAATTGAACCGTACTTTTGGACGGCATGTGCGCCGGACGGAAAAGCTATATTTTCTAGCGCGCTATATGAGTTCGAGGTTTGACGACCGCCGTCGAAAACGGCTTTGGTCGGCGGCAATTTTGCGTCGCAGCCAGAGCCTGGACCGGAAGAAGTTGGCTGCGAAAAAAGCAACGGCGACTTTGTGAAAGAAATTATGGAACGGAACGTTGATCCGGCTGGAGTAGGACTTTTGCTCTGGGGTATAATTCGGACGGCCAAGCCTGGGTGGCGTTGCCAAGTAAGAACCGGCGGGATTTCGACTCTCATCGTTGAAAGTTTATGGCGTTAAAGGGACTGGTATTGAGCGGTGGCAAAGGCACGCGCCTCAGGCCGCTTACCCATACGGCCGCCAAGCAACTGGTGCCGGTCGCCAACCGTCCGATCCTTTTTTACGTTCTCGACAATTTGAAAGAGGCTGGCATCGACGAAGTCGGAATCGTCATCGCGCCCGAAACCGGCGCTGCGATTCGGGAGGCGGTTGGAAGTGGTGAACGGTGGGGTTTTAGGGTCGAATATATTCTACAGGATGAGCCCCTTGGACTTGCCCATGCCGTCAAGGTCGCCCGGCCTTTTCTCGGTCGGGACCCCTTTGTCATGTATCTTGGCGATAATTTGATCGGGTCGGCCATCAGCACCTTCTGCCGGGATTTCGTCGCCGGGGAGGTTGATGCGACTCTTCTGCTCAAGCGCGTGGGTAACCCTTCGGCCTTCGGTATCGCCGAAATCGATGGTCAGGGGCGCATCACCCAACTCGAGGAAAAGCCTAAAAAGCCGAAGTCGGATCTCGCCCTGGTCGGAATATATCTTTTTTCCGAGAAGATTCACGACGCCATCGACCAACTCAAACCGTCTTGGCGCGGCGAGTTGGAAATCACCGACGCGATTCAAGTCCTGCTCGATCGCGGTGGTCTGGTCTCGAGCCATGAAATCGCTAGCTGGTGGCTCGATACGGGCAAGAAAGACGATCTCTTGACGGCGAACACGGTCGTTCTTGACGAATGGTTGAAACACCAGCTCGACGGCGAGGTCGACTCTGATAGCGAAGTGACCGGTCGCGTGCGCTTGGGCCAGGGGAGCCGTGTCATGAACAGCAAGTTGCGCGGTCCGGTGGTCATCGGTGAAAACGTGCGCATCGAGAATTCCTTCATCGGTCCGTTTACTTCCATTGGGGACGGCTGCCGTATTGTTGGATCGGTGCTGGAGCATTGCGTTCTTTTGGAGAACGCGCGCGTCGAGGGGGTGGACCGTCTTGAGGACAGCTTGCTGGGAAAAAGCTCCGCCGTGCTCAAAAACCACGGCAGCCACCATGCCTACCGGCTGATGATCGGCGATGATTCCGAGGTGCTGCTCTGATGCCCTTCGAGTTTGCCCGCGCAGAGATTCCCGACATCGTCGTGATCCAGCCGCGTCTTTTTCGCGATGACCGGGGATTTTTTATGGAATCCTACAAGCGATCGGATTTCGCCGCCCACGGCATCACGGAGACTTTCGTTCAGAGCAACCACTCGCGCTCGCCGCGAGGAATCGTGCGGGGGCTGCATTATCAGAAACACCCCAAAGCCCAGGGCAAACTGGTGCGAACGCTTTGGGGCGAGGTTTTCGACGTTGCCGTCGATTTGCGGCGCGGTTCTCCGACCTACGGCCGATGGGACGGGCTCGTGCTTTCCGCCGAGAATCGGAAAGCGATTTATGTTCCGCCGGGTTTTGCGCACGGCTTTTGCGTTACCAGCGAAACTGCCGAGGTGCTGTACCTGACGACCGAGGAATATTCGCCGTCCCACGAGGCGGGTGTCATCTGGAACGATCCCGATTTGGCGATTCGCTGGCCGGTGGCCGATCCTCAACTTTCCGAGCGCGACCGGCATTGGCCGAGACTGTGTGACGCGGACAATAATTTCGCCTATTGACGGGACGTGACCGTCGGGCGGTTGGCATCAAGGGGATCTTCCGGGCAACTTGAGTTGAGCATGGAATCCATTCTGGTCACCGGCGGCTGCGGATTCATCGGCAGCCATTTCGTCAGATTGCTTTGCGCGGAAGAAAACTTCCGGGTCGTCAACCTCGACAGGTTGACTTACGCGGGTAATTTGGAAAACCTTTCGGACATCGCAAGCGATTTTCGCTTCGTGCGGGGAGACATCGCCGACCGGGAGCTCGTGGATCGGGTTTTAGAGGAAGAACGACCTTGGGCCATCGTCAACTTCGCTGCCGAATCGCACGTCGACCGGAGTATTCTCGACGCGTCGCCGTTCTTGAGGACTAATATCGGCGGCGTGCACGTATTGTTGGAGGCGATCCGCGCCGTTCCGGTAAAGCGTTTCCTTCATGTTTCCACTGACGAGGTTTACGGCGACCGGGAAGGTAGGGATGCCGCCGCCGAAGAGTCCGCCCTGTGTCCCGGTAGTCCCTATGCCGCGAGTAAAGCGAGCGCGGACTTGCTTTGTCTGTCCTACCGGCGCACCTATGATTTGCCTATCATCATTACCCGAAGCTCGAACAACTACGGGCCGTTTCAGTTCCCGGAGAAGCTTATTCCGCTGTGCATTCGCAACGCTGTGGCCGGGCTGAAGCTTCCGGTTTACGGCGATGGCGGGCAGAGCCGGGACTGGCTGCACGTCGAAGATAATTGCCGGGCCATTCTGGCGGTGCTTAAAAAAGCGCAGCCGGGTTCGCTCTACAACATCGGAGCCGGCGGGGAGTGGAAAAATTTAGACGTGGTACGAACGATCTGCCGCGCGGTGGCAGCGCAAACGGGCCAGCGTCCTGAAAAAGTGGAAAGCAGCATTGAGTTCGTAGCCGACCGGCCGGGTCACGACCGGCGCTACGCCTTGAAGACGGAAAACATTCGCCGGGAGCTGGGTTGGTTTCCGCGGACCGGATTTGAGTCGGGTCTCGAGCAGACAGTGCGCTGGTATCTAAGTCGCCCGGAGTGGGTCGCGCGGGTGACTTCGGGCGAATACCAAAAATATTACGATTCGGTTTACCTGCGCACCTGGGGTAAGCCATCGTGAGCCCGACCATTGACGGTTGGCATCCCGGTCGATTTTGTTCAAGAGCGATGCTATTGGCTTGCCCGTGGGGCTCCACGATCTGAGCCAAGGTTCGCGCGACCAATCGGTTATGGAGACGAGTCATCTGCTTATTGTCGGGGCGCCGAGATCGGGTACGACCCTGTTGGCTACGATGATCGGCCGTCACACCGAAATTGGGATATTGAATGAGGACCACGGCTGGGCCATGAGGCGCATTCTCGGCAGGAGGATCGTGGGAAACAAGCGGTGCATCCCAAACCAAATCGAAATGAAAAAACGCAGTCTATTTCAGATGAGATTTTTCAAGACTATCGGGTGGGCAAAAGAATATCAAAGCTCCGAGTATTCGATCGAGGACTATCTTGCCCTGCCGGGCATTCGCATTATCGGTCTTGTCCGGGACGGTAACGACGTTATCTCATCGGTCATGAATAGAAGCGAAAAGAGGTTTCGCGTGGCGTCCTACCGGTGGCGGCGGTCTGTCGATATCATTCATGAACTTAAGACTCGTTATTCGGAAATTGTCTTGGTGATCTCCTTCGAAGACTTAGTCGTCAACCCGCAAGCGAACATGGAACGGATCGCGGCGTTTCTCGGAGTCGAATATCAGAAGCGCATGCTCGAAGGGCCGCGTTATAATCCGTGGTACGGGGAGTCCGAATTGAACTTAAACAAGGTCAATCGCGCGAAAAAGGAGCAAACGGATTTTCATCTGTCCACGCGCTTTCCCGCGACTTACCAAAGGTACGAAGAGCTGTTGTCTCAGGCGAAGTAACCTGCGCCCGCCGGCGCCGATTCAGTTATGAGCGACAACCCAAGCGTTTCGGTGGTCATCGCCACCTACAACCGGGCTGATTTCTTACCGGAGACCCTTGAAAGCGTCTTGAATCAACGTTTCCAGGATTTCGAGCTGATCGTGGTGGACGATGGCTCCACCGACGGAACGCGAGAGGTGCTTGGAGCCTACGGGGCAAGGCTACGCTATATTTATCAGGAGAACCGCGGACCCTCGGCCGCGCGTAATCTGGGTGTTCGTAACGCCCGCGGCGCTTGGATTGCCTTTCAGGATTCCGACGATCTGGTGACACCGGAGCATTTAGAAACCCTGATCGGCTACGCTCATGAACACTCGGACTGCGCGATGGTTTTCGCGAACGGCTCCTACTTGGGGGGCGCCGAACATAATCGCGAAACTATCATTCCGGCGCTGAAATCCCGGCGGTTGGCGGAGCAGGGCGTCGGGCTCGCGGATCTCTTTGAAAGAAGCATCGTGCGTCTTCAGGCGGCGCTGATTTCCAAGCCGTGTTATGACGCCGTGGGCGGACATGATGAATCGTTGCGCATTTGCATGGATCTGGATCTTTCATTCCGGCTGTTGATGAAATATCCGGTGGTATACCTCGACCGGTCGGTCTTTTTCTACCGCAAGCACCCTGGCAATACCGGCCGGAACGAAGAGCTGCGGCTGGTGGAAAACATACGCGTGATCGACAAACTTGTCGCCGAATTTCCCGCGGCGCGAAAAATGCTCGGCCAAACGACCATTGATCATCGAGTAGCCTACCGTTACTATCGCCTGGCCAAAGGGCGCTGGAAGAGACACCAATGCGATGAGGCGCGAAGCGCGCTGCGGGCGGCGATCTCACTGCGTCCCTACGCTCTGAAGTACCGTTATTACCAGCTACGATGGGACCATTCGGAGAGTTAGTGTGGATCCGCTTTTCAGCATTATCATCGCGACCTACGACCGGGTGGACTTCCTGCGCGGCTTGCTCGCGGGAATCGCGGCGCATTTCGGGAAGCTCAATATTTCCCATGAGGTCATCGTCGCCAACAACGCGCGAGATGAACGGATCGCCGAAGAAATCGCCAAGCTGATCGACGAGTTTCGAAATTCTGATCGCATTGCCTTTCGTCAAGTCCGGGAACCCTTGGCGGGTAAATGCCGCGCCCAGAACGTGGCGATCCGCGCGGCCAAGGGATCCATCATGGTGTTTTTTGACGACGATATCGAGGTGACGCCCGACTGGCTGACCGTCGCGGCGGAATTTTATCAAAGACGAGAGTTCGACGTCATGCAGGGCCCGATTCTAATGCCGCCGGAGATGGAGCACAACCAAGAATTGTTGCGCGCGCAACAACGTTTTCGCACGATTAATTTCGTAAAGTATCGGCCGGGTATGACGGATCTCAAGACTTTGACCGGCGCGAACATCGCCGTGCGCCGGGAGGTGTTCGCGCGCATCGGCTATTTCAATGAAAACTTGGGACCCGGACGCTCGGGCATATCGGAGGATGTGGAATTTGCGCAGCGACTGGTGAAGAGCGGTGGGCGCATCGGTTATGAGCCCCGCGCTGGCGTCTACCACAGGGTCGACTGGAGCCGCTTGACCGAGGAGTTTTTTCGCCTGCGCCACGAGCAGCAGGGGCGCAGCCGTTTGATTTACAAAAAGCAATCGCTCGCCTCCATCGTGCCGAATTTTTTGCGTTCGATCTGGACGTTCGGTTGGTATTCTCTGCTGGGGAATGAAAGAAAAAAGTACCGGGCCAAAGGCCGCTACTTTCACTATCGCGCGATGCTGGCGGTGAAAACCAGGAAGATCACCGGCATCCACGACTGATGCGTGAGCGTTTTGAGCAGATAACGGCCAATCGGTTTCGAAAACGGAACATGGCTTTTGCGGGCGGCGATGTAGACGCCTCGTAAGGCGAGCGTCCCATAATCCCGGATTTTTCCCCCCAGCGATCTCTTCTCGACTTTGCGCACCGCCGTGATGTTATCGAAGATCGCGATTTCCTGAAAGCGACCGGAGAGAAACACGTCTTCCCAAAGCACCCGCTTCGGGCCCTTTTTGCGGATCGTGTCGTGCATTGCAATGATCCCGCCTGCGACGACATGGGGTTCCCATAGCGTGAAATCCAACTTAGCGGGTTCGTAGCGATGGTCGCCGTCGATCCAGAGCAGTCGGACGGGTTGGTTCCAGCCCCTGGCGGCTTGCTCGGAGGTCATGACCATGGGCACGACTCGGCCCTCGACGCCGGCTTTTTTGATGTTAGCCATGAATTCGGCTTCGGTGTCCTCGGTGTACCCCTCGACGGGCAGCGGCTCGTGCGGATCGACGGCATAGACCTTCGCGTCGTGGACCCTGGAAGCGCCGCGCGCCAGGGCGATCGTTGACTTGCCCTTCCAACTGCCGATCTCGACAATGACCCCGCTACAGTGGTTGATCTGGCCCAACCGGTAAAGGCAGTCGACCTCGCCGGGCGTCAACATGCCGGGCAAGGGGTAAACGTCTTCAAGCTCTTTCATATGAGAAATTCAGTCCCGCCTATGACCGTTTTATATCACCTGTGCTGAGGCGATTGAAGCTTTGATGTTCCCTTGCCACCGAAGATCCTTCACTTCGTTCAGAACAGGACCCTTCACTCACGTTCAGGGTGACTCACTCCCAGCTTCAAGCCGGGAGTGAGTCAGTTTGATTTTTGCGCCGTCTGCCCATATTTTCTGGAGTAATGGATTCGCCTTTGGTCGGTGCTGCGACGCCCCCCACGGTTTCCGCCATCGTGGTTTGCTTCAACGAAGAGAAAAATATCCGGGACTGCCTGGAAAGCCTGCGCTGGTGCGATGAAATCGTCGTGGTCGACTCCTTCAGTACAGATCGAACGATTGAAATCTGCCGGCAATATACTGAGCGGATCATTCAGAGGCCCTGGGCCGGCTACCGCGATCAGAAGGCATTCGCCCATTCTCAAGCGACTAAGCAATGGGTGATGCTGGTCGATGCCGATGAACGGGTGACGCCCGAACTGCGCGACGAGATCCAGCGCGCGCTCGATCGCGACGGTGGCCGATTCAAGGGTTATGCCGTACCCCGTTTGGTCTTTTATCTGGGGCGCTGGTGGCGGCGCGGCGGCTGGTATCCCGATTATGACGTCCGTCTGTTCCGCCGCGACAAAGCGATCTGGGGCGGAGCCGATCCCCATGAAAAGATTCTGGTCGAGGGACCGGTGCGCCGCCTCAAGCATCCGCTGCACCACTTTTCTTACCGAAACATCGACGATCATATCCAGCGAATCAACCGTTTTACCTCGATCTCGTCGCGGGAGCTGCGCAAAGAGGGCGGGCGATGGCGCCTTACCGACGCCCTGCTGCGGCCGGCGTTTCGCTTTTTTCGCTCCTATGTCCTCAAGCGCGGATTCATGGAGGGGTTTGCCGGCTTCTACGTGGCCGTGACGGCCGCGGTTTATGTTTTTCTTAAGTATGCTAAGCTCTGGGAAATCGAGCTGGATGAGAAAGACGACGTTGGGGGAAAGGGGTCATAACCGCCTTCTAAAAATTCTCCATATCGATCCTGAGAAAAACTGGGGCGGAGGGGAGGCGCAGGTTCTTGGACTGCTCACTTATCTTGGTCGAAAGGGTCATCGGAACGATCTTTTAGCCTATCCGGGCGGGCGGCTTTTCGAACAATGTGGTCCGCTCGGCGTCAAAAGACTTTCACTGGTGGCTCGAAATGACTTGGATTTGCGGCCGGTTCCAGCTCTGCGACGGCTTATTCGAAGCGAAAAATACGATATCGTTCATTTCCACACGAAGAGAGCGCATGCCCTTTCGCTTTGGCTACCGCGCGGGCCTCAGTGTCCGAAGTATGTCGTCACCCGGCGCATGGACTATCCGGAAGGGAAGACCTGGTATACCCGCCTTTTGTACAACCGCCGAGTGGACGGTGTAGTCGCCATCTCTCGCGTCATAATGAATCTCTTAATAGAGGCCGGGGTCGAGCCGGAGCGCATTCGATTGATCCATAGCGGCATCGATCCGCAGCGCTTTGCTCGCTGTGCGGATGGGTCCGCTTCCGGCGAATACGAAGCCGTGGTCGGAATCATCGCCTCATTGGAAGAGCGCAAGGGTCATCGGTATTTGTTCGAGGCCGCGGCGATGCTCAAACGGCGCGGTCACAAGATCAAGTATCTCGTCGCGGGAGAGGGGCCGGCGCGCCGTCAATTGGAGGAACGGGTCAAGGCGTTGCACCTGGGGGATGAAATTCGGTTCTGCGGTTTCGTTTCGGACGCGCCGGATTTCTTATCGCAAATCGATATTTTTATTCTGCCGTCGTTGTATGAGGGCTTGGGCGTGGCGGTTCTCGAAGCGATGGCGGCCGGCAAGCCGGTGATTGCGAGCCGCGTAGGCGGACTGCCGGAATTGATTGCCGACGGTGAAACCGGAATGCTGGTTGCGCCCAAAAACACCGAGGGGCTGGCGCAGGCCGTTGCGCGGTTGGCGGGTGAAAAATCGCTGGCGCGGGAGATGGGTCGGAGAGGGGCGGAGCGGGCGCGGGCGAGCTTTTCGCTGGACCAGATGGCGGCGAAAAACGAAGCGTATTATTGCGATCTGATCGGCGAGCCGGCGCATGCCTGACGAGTGCATTAGGCGGTTACCGTGGAAATGTTGGACAGAACGACTCCAGGAAAATTTATCCCGCCAAGGCGCCAGCGAAACAAAATCCGAAATCCGAATATCGAAATCCGAAACAAACCCAGAGACAAATAACTGTGAAATCGGGAAAATCCAAAACACCGAATCCGAAGGAAGCTTATTTGGAATTTTGGTCATTTGAAATTGTTTCGAATTTCGGATTTCGTGCTTCGAATGTTTTGTTCTTTGCGTCTTTGCGGGAGATGTGGTTTTTCCGATCTCTTCTTCGTTTTCGAATTTTAAATACTTTTGACTAGCATTATATGAAAAACTTACTGGATCTGGTCGGAAATTTTAAGAAGACTCACCTGCTGGTCGTCGGCGATTTGATGTTGGATCGTTTTGTCTGGGGGGATGTCGAAAGAATTTCGCCGGAGGCGCCCGTGCCGGTGCTGCGCGTGAGATCGGAAAGCTCCCGTCTCGGCGGCGCCGCCAACGTCATCCACAATATCCGCTCTCTTGGCGGCAAGGTGACCGCCTGCGGGGTCATCGGCAAGGACGAGGCGGCGAAGAGAATCCTGCAGGAACTTCGGCGGGTCAAGGCGTCCAGCGCCGGGGTGTTTTCCGACCGCGCCTTCCGGACCATTCAGAAGACTCGAATCATCGCCAGTTCGCGCCATCAACAGATCGTCCGCTTGGACCGGGAAGATCTCGGTTCGATCCGCGCGGCGACGCTGGCCAGGTTACGGCGGTGGCTGTGGAGAAGCGCTTCGCGCTACGACGCCATCGTCATTTCGGATTATGGTAAGGGCGTCGTCCACGCGGAACTGCTCGACGCGGTCGCCCAGTTGGCGAGCGCAAAACAGCTCGCCTGCATCGTTGACCCCAAACGCGAGAATTACGCGCGCTATCGGATGCCTACGCTGATTACGCCCAACAAGGATGAAGCGAGCGAGGCGTCGGGGATCGCGATTCGCGACGAATCGACTCTCAGGACGGCGGGGGAAAAGTTGATGAGGATGTGGCACGCCAAAGCGGTGTTAATTACCCGCGGCCCCGATGGCATGACTCTCTTTTTGCCGCGCGGCCGCGTTAAACATTTTCCCACCCAGCCCCGGGATATGTTCGACGTCACGGGGGCGGGCGATACGGTCGTGGCGGTGTGCGCCTTGGCGCTGGCGTGCGGCGGGAGTTACGAAGACGCCGCGGTGATGGCCAACCAGGCCGCGGGTCTGGTCGGCGACGAAGTCGGAACCGTCGCGGTGTCGCTGAAGAGTCTCAAGCGCAACTTGAAGGAACGACCATGAAGAGCATGACCGGCTATGGCGAGGCTTCCCGTCTGGTGCGCGGGACGAAGATTTCCGTCCAGGCGCGCAGCTTGAATCATCGCCACCTGGATCTGCAGCTAAGGGTGCCCCGGGAATACCTATCCTTCGAAGAAGAGATTCGCAAAATGATTCGCGAAAAGATCTCCCGGGGCCGGATCGAACTCTTTATCAGCCGCTATCCCGATAAGGGGCGGGCGCGCAAGCTGGAGATGGACGCCGAGCTGCTCGGCCAATACCTGGCCTCGATGCGACAGGCGAAACGGAAATTCAAGTTGGCCGGCGATCCGGAGCTTTCGCTGCTTTCGACCTTGCCGGATCTGTTTCACGTTCGTGAGGTCGAGGGGGACGCCGCGGCGGAACGTCAAGGGTTGTTCGGCGCTCTCGCCAATGCTTTGAGCAAGCTCGAAGCATCGCGCGAGCGGGAAGGCCGGCAGCTCAAGGCCGACATGCAAGCCCAGATCCGTCATTTGACCCGGGTCGCCGTCGCCCTGGCCGCGCGCGCCGAGGAAACGGTCAACCGGATTCAGAGACCTCCGGCGCCGGCGAGGAACGGTGAAAATTTCGCGCGCCCGGACGAAGGCGTAACGGACTCGCTCGGGGTCGTATTGAAAGGCGATATCAATGAGGAAGTCGTTCGCCTGAAGAGCCACGTGGCTGCGTTGGCCGTAGTGCTTCACGAAAAAGAGCCGGTGGGGAAGAAAATCGATTTCATGCTGCAAGAGGTCCAGCGGGAGTTGAATACGATCAGTTCCAAGGCGCCTCAGTTGCCGGTCGTCCAGCAAGTGTTGGAAGGCAAGGAGCGCGTCGAAAAAATTCGCGAGCAAACCCAGAACATCGAATGACTCGTAACCGCCAGCGATTGACCCGCCGCCGGGGGATCATCTTTATTCTGTCGGCGCCTTCGGGGGCCGGCAAGACGACCTTGATCAACGGGCTGCGATCGGTCTATCCGGAAATCGAACTGTCGGTCTCATGCACTACCCGCGCGCTGCGCCACGGCGAGGTCGAGGGTCGCGATTACCGCTTTGTTACGCCGCGGCAATTCAACGCCATGACGGCCAAGGGAAAGTTCGCCGAATGGGCGAAGGTCCATAATTACCTGTACGGCACCCCGCGCGGGCCGCTCGACCGCTGTGTGCATCGCGGTCGGGATATCCTTCTAGACATCGACGTTCAGGGGGCCAGGAAAATCAAGCGGCTCTACCCCGGAGCGGTCGCGATATTTTTACTACCGCCGTCGCTGCGGGAATTGGCGCGCCGACTGGCCCGCAGGGGAACCGAGGGGCGGGAAATCATGCGCCGCCGCCTCGCCAATGCGCGGGGTGAAATCCGCCGGGTAATCGAGTATGATTATTGCGTCGTCAACCGGGATGTCAAGGAAGCGGTAGGGGTGTTGTGCTCGATCGTGGAAGCCGAACGGGCCCGGACTTGCCGTGTCACCCGGTGGCGGATGGAGCCGGGGCGCCAGCGCCGCCCTGGAGTTTCCCATGACCAAAAAACTCAACGACCTGGTTGAAAAAGTCCAGTCTTACTACCCCGCCGCGGATGTCGAACTAATCCGCAAGGCCTACGATTTTTCCGCTAGAGTTCATACCGGTCAAAAACGCTTGTCCGGGGAACCCTACCTGATCCACCCGTTGGCGGTGGCCGAGATCATCGCCGATTTGAAACTGGACGTGCCGAGCCTCGCCGCCGGCCTGCTGCACGATACCGTGGAGGATACGCTGACGACCCTCGACGAGCTGAAGGCGATGTTCGGACGCGAGATCGCCATACTGGTGGACGGCGTCACCAAATTGAGCCGCGTTAATTTCATTAGCCGCGAAGAGAAGCAGGCGGAAAATTTTCGCAAGATGCTTCTAGCGATGGGCAAGGACGTGCGGGTGATCTTGATCAAACTCGCCGACCGGGTGCACAACATGCGCACCCTCGATCATATGCCCCTGGAAAAACAAATTCTCACGGCGCAGGAGACCTTGGACATCTACGCGCCGCTTTCCCACCGGCTCGGGATCGCCTGGGTCAAGAGCGAGCTGGAGGATTTGGCCCTCAAGTACCTCCATCCGGAAGTTTACTACCAACTGAAGCGCAACGTCGCCAAGAGAAAAAGCGATCGGGAGAAATACATCGATGAGGTCATCTCGATCATCGGCAAAAAGCTCGAAGCCGAAGGCATCGACGCGGAGGTCACCGGCAGGCCCAAGCACTTTTACGGTATCTATCAGAAAATGGAGAGCCAGAACCTGCTCTACGACCAGATTTACGACCTGGTCGCCTTCCGTATTCTGGTTGATACGCCGCGGGAATGTTATGAAGCCCTCGGTATCATCCACGCGCAGTGGCGTCCCATACCGGGGCGTTTCAAGGATTATATCGCTCTGCCCAAGCCCAACCTGTACCAATCGCTTCACACCAGCGTGATCGGACCCCATGGCGAGCGGATCGAAATTCAGATTCGTACTCAGGAGATGCATCGCGTCGCCGAGGAGGGCATCGCGGCGCACTGGCGCTATAAAGAGGGCGAGGATTTTCAGATGAGCGACATCCAGAGGTTCGCCTGGCTGCGCCAGCTCTTGGAGTGGCAGGAAAATCTCCAGGACCCCCAAGAGTTTCTCCACAGCCTGAAAGAAGACCTCTTTGCCACCGAACTCTACGTCTTCACGCCGAAAGGCGATCTGTTGAATTTTCCCAAGGGTTCCACGGTGATCGACTTTGCCTACCGAATCCATTCGGAAGTGGGGCACCACTGCTCGGGCGCCCGCGTCAACGGGCAGTTGGTTTCGCTCAAGTATATCTTGCGCAGCGGCGACACCGTCGAGATCATCACGACCCAACAACAGGCGCCGAGCCGGGACTGGCTCAAATGGGCGAAGACTCCCCGGGCCAAATCGAAGATCAGAAACTTGCTCAAGCTCCAGCAGCGCGAACGCAGCGTCGCGCTGGGACGCGAAATTCTCGAAGGCGATTTGCATCGTCATCAATTGAATTATGTGACTCTTGGCCGGGAGGGGAAGATCGATTGGCTCGTGAAGGAACTGGGCATGAAGGACGAAGAGTCACTTCTGGCGGCGCTGGGGTACGGGCGTATCACGACACGTCACGTGTTGGCCAAGTTGGTTGCGCCGGAAAAATTGGACGTCGGTGCCAAAAAGGCGGAGGGCTCGCTCAAGTCTTTATTCCGCATGGTCTCGCAACAGAAGCGGGGGTTGGGTATCCGCGTCAAAGGCGGAGAAGACGTCTTGGTGCGCTTCGCGCTTTGCTGCCATCCCTTGCCCGGCGAGCATATCATCGGTTTCATTACCCGGGGGCGTGGGGTGACCGTTCACACCGTCGGTTGCCCCACGGTTATGGAGAGCGATCCACACCGAAAAATCGAAGTTTCGTGGGAAGAAAGCGGGCAGCCGCCCCGGCCGGTCAAGATCGAAGTTACTTGCGTGGATCAGCCCGGACTCTTGGCCGCCATCAGCGCCGCGATCACCAGCGCGGAGGCGAACATCGCTCGGGCCCAGATTCGCACGTTCTCCGGGCAGAAGGCGCTCAATACTTTTGAAGTCATGATCAAAAATTCCCAACACCTAAAAGATGTGTTGCAAAATATCTCGAAGGTGAAGGGCGTCTACAGAGCCGTCCGGGCACGGGGCAGGACCGTCGGCAGAGCGGATCGAGATCAAACCAGAGGCGAACTTCACTGAGAGGGAAGAACCGCTCGCTCAAGCTACCTTTTGCACGCGGCCCGAGTGGATGCAATCCGTGCAAACCAGGGCGCGCTTGACCCGCCCGTCGAACTTTCCCCGCACCCGTTTAAGGTTGGGCCGCCACGTCCGTTTCGACTTATTGTTGGCATGGCTGACGTTGTGGCCGACGGAGCGCCTTTTCCCGCAGATTGAACAAACTCGTGCCATTTGATTTAACCTTTAATCCTTTCAATGATCTCGGTTGTCGAGAAACCTTTCAGATACGGGATGACGGCGACCCTGCCGCCGTTTTGCTCGACGATATCCGAGCCGACGATCTTATCGGGACCCCAATCGCCGCCCTTGGCCAGTACGTCGGGGATCAAAGCCGCGATCAAATCGTAGGGATCGGCTTCGTCAAACAAGACGACGTAATCTACCATCTCCAGCGCGCCGATCAACTCAGCTCGATCCAACTCTGAAAGGATCGGGCGGCCCGTGCCCTTAAGGCCCTTTACCGAGCGGTCGCTGTTAAGGCCGACGATCAGGATGTCACCGCAGGCTTTAGCCTCCCGTAGCGTATGCAGGTGCCCGCGGTGCAGCAGGTCGAAACAGCCATTGGTGAAAACAATCCTCTTTCCGCTTGCTCTCGCTTGGACGGCGATTGCCTTAAGTTCCTCCACCGATTTGAGCTTTCCGGACACATTAAAGTAGCTAGCATGAGCAACGCTCCTTTTCAATTGGAAGTTCCCGTGATTCAAGGAAAATCCATGTCTTGACCCACCGGTAAATATTCGCTAAGGTCAATCCGAATTCGTAATTCCGCCGTGGCATCGCTTCAACCAAAAAAGTAGGAGGAAAAATGGAATTTCAGGATCTAAGAGACTGGATCCAAATCGCGGACGAGATGGGCGAGCTTAAGACGCTGAAGGGCTGTGATTGGAACCTGGAGATCGGCGCCATCACTGAATTGGTGCATCACAAGGAAGATGGTCCCGCCGTGCTGTTCGAGGACATTAAAGGTTATCCGAAGGGCTACCGGGTTTTGTCCAACTCGTTGGCGTCGCGCAAACGCCTGGCTCTTACCTTGGGGCTTCCGCCGGGCGAGACCAAGATGGACTTCGTCAAGATCTGGAAGGACAACTACAAGAAAATAAAACCGATCCCGCCCAAGTTCGTCAACAAATCTCCGCTGCTCGATAACGTTTACAAAGAAGGGGAAATTGACATGTTCAAATTCCCCACACCCAAGTGGCACGACAAGGACGGCGGCCGCTACATCGGCACCGGCAGCGTCGATATCACTCGCGACCCTGACGAAGGCTGGGTGAACTACGGCACCTACCGCGTCATGATCCATGACAAGGATAAGGTTGGCTTTTACATTTCGCCCGGCAAGCATGGGCGGATTCAGAGGGAAAAGTACGCCGCCAGCGGTAAGCCGTTTAAGATGGCGATGTCCTTCGGCCATGATCCGCTGACCTTTTTGATCGGCAGCATCGAGGTCCCCTACGGCGTGCCGGAGTATGAGTTCATCGGCGGGGTGCGCGGGGAGCCGTTCGAGATGATCGAAGGCGAATACTCCGGCCTGCCGATTCCGGCAAGCGCGGAGATCGTTATCGAAGGCGACGTGCATTTCGACAATCCGAAAGTCGAAGGTCCGTTCGGCGAATGGACGGGCTACTATGGGAGCGCGGAGCGAGCGGAGCCATGGGTCCAGGTGAAACGTCTCTATCATCGCAACGACCCGATCATCCTCGGCTCACCCCCGGGCCGCCCGCCTGCAGAGCTCGGCTGGTACCGCTCCTACCTGCGCTCCGCGTTGATTTGGGATGAGATGGAAAAGGCCGGCGTACCGGATGTCAAAGGCGTGTGGCTTACGGTTTCGGGCGGCAGCAGGCTCATGATGTGTGTTGCCATCAAACAGCGCTATCCCGGACATGCCAAGCAGGCGGCGGTGATCGCTTCGCAGTGCCACGCCGGCGCCTACTTGGGACGTTTCGTTGTCGTGGTCGACGACGATATCGATCCGTCGAATACCGACGACGTGGTCTGGGCGATGTCGAGCCGCTGCGATCCGGCAGAAGACATCGACATCCTGCGGCGCTGCTGGAGCGGCCCGCTCGATCCGATCATTCATCCGACCAAGAAGGGCTTCAACTCCCGAGCGATCATCGACGCGACCCGACCCTACGAGTGGATGAAAGACTTCCCTCCGGTCGCCGAATCCAGCAAAGAAGTCCTCGACGCCACGGCGAAAAAATGGGGTCAGGAGCTGTTTGGGAGCAACGGGAAGAAGTAGAACTCGTTCAGCGCTTCACGTAGCAAGTACAAGGGCAAGTCGATGCAACGGTCGGCTTGCCCTTTTTTTTAAGGATGCCCGCGGACCCTTCTTAGCTTTCGCTCGTCACGACCTCATGGTAAGGGCTAGTCTTACTTAATAAACTTCTAACGACTGCTACAGGACCGTTCTCTTGCCCAACAAACTAAGCGGCCTTTTTTACGGCTGGCGCATGGTGGCCGCGACTTGTGCTCTGCGCGTGCTCGGCTCCGGCCTTCATAGCTTCGGCTTTACGGTGTTTTTTCTTCCTCTCAGCCAAGATTTGGGCCTCAACCGCACTTCGACCTCGCTGGCTTTTTCCCTGGCGCGCGCGGAAGGCGCCATCGAAGGACCGATCGTCGGTCATTTGCTCGACCGGTACGGCCCGAAACCGATCATGCTGGCGGCGGTTTTGCTGATGGGAGTCGGCTACCTGTTGCTCTCCCAGGTCAACAGCTACGCTTTGTTTTTGATCGTCTATCTCGGCGTTATTTCTCTCGCCCACGCCGGCGGATTCATGCATGCGCCGATGGTGTTGATCAATACCTGGTTTATTCGCCATCGTGCCCGCGCCATTACTATCAGCAGCGCGGCGTTTGGGTTGGGTGGGGTTCTGGTGGCGCCGATCCTTAGCGTCATCGTGCAAACCTGGGGATGGCGTTTTGGAGCCGCCATCGGCGGGCTTCTGTTTCTCACCATCGGCGTACCGCTCAGCCTGACGGTTCGCAGGTCGCCGGAAAGCATCGGGCTCCTGCCCGACGGCGATGAACCGGCGAGCCCGGCACCCGGCAAAGACGGCCAAGAGCAGAAGGTCAAATCGGAAGTCGATGTCACGGTGGCCGAGGCGCTGCGTTCGTTCGCGTTCTGGGGCTCGGTGCTGGCGGCGGGCATTCGCAACGGGTCCTACCATGCGATCTCGGTTCATTTCGTGCCCCTGATGGTTTGGAAGGGCCTCAGCCAATCGGAGGCGGCTTTGTTGCTGAGTGTCTATGCATTTCTCGGCATGGCGTCGACGCTGATAATGGGCTGGTTTGCCGACAAGACGAACAAGCCCCGCCTGACGGCGGTCATTTTATTCGCCGGGGCCGCCGGGATGTTCCTCCTGATCTTCGGTAGCTCGCTCTGGTCTCTGTGTCTGTTTACGTTGTTCTTCGCTCTGGTGGAGACCACTTTCCCGCTTGGTTGGGCGGTGGTCGGAGATTTGTTCGGCAGGAAACATTACGCCAAGATTCGCGGCTATATGGTTTTGTTTTACACATGGGGAGGGGTTCTCGGTCCGGTGATCGCCGGAGCGATCTTTGACCGGTGGGCAACCTACGAGCCACTGTTGTGGTCCCTCGTCGGCGTGTTCGTCGTGGCGGGACTGTTATTCGCAAGCCTCGACCGGTCCTGGCAGAGAGCGACAGGGCAGATGCGCGCCGCAGCCGGGTTAACTGGCGACCATTGAATCAGCGGCATAAAACGGGGACGTTCCGGTATTGGATTTCGGTCTAAGCGGGAAGAGAGAAGCCCCCAGCTCTTCTGGCTTCGAGACTGGAGTCTCGAAGAATTCGACAGTGTTGCTGTCCTACAAGTGATCGCTCAGGAAATCGTCTATGACCTCGAGACCCGCTTTCGAGCCACTACGCGAGATCGCCACGGAAGTCTCATCGCGGTCTACCCTGCTCGGCTTAGGATGGCGGATCGATCATGATGACGATCGGCTTGCCCTCTCTTAAGACTTCGAGACGGATTTGCGCCGGAGCTTTAATCACTTTAAGAACTGCGTCGAGGTCGGCGGTTGATTGAACGGTTTTGTCGTTTGCTTTGGTAAGTATGTCACCCCGCTGCAGGCCTGCGTTTGCGGCTGGGCTTCCCGGCGCCACGTTGGCTACCAAAACGCCGCGCTGAGACGAGAGATCGAGAAGAGCCGCCAGTTCGGCGGTGAGATCTTGTGTTTGCAGTCCCAATTTTTGTCGCGCCGCCGCCCTGCTGCTGCTTGGTGCCGGTAGCGATTTGGCTTTCGCCAGTACTTCCGCCGTGGCGTAAATCGGCGCCTTCATTCTCAGGGCGACGGCGATGGCGTCGCTGGGACGCGAATCGATTTCCAACGTCTGGCCTCTGAACTCAAGCGAGAGCAGCGCGAAGTAGGTGTTGTTGCGTAGATCGCTGACAGTCACGCGCTGCAATTTAACGCCCAGTCCGTTGAGCAGATTGCGGATCAGATCATGCGTCAGGGGGCGCGGCGGGGCGATCTGTTCGAGCTCGAGAGCAATGGCCCGGGCTTCGGGCATATCGATCCAGATGGGAAGCAGCCGTTTGTCACCGGTGGTCTCTAGGATCACCACCGGAGCTTTGGACTCGGGATCGAGGGTGACCGTTTTCACCTTGGTCTCCACCGAACCGCTGTCCTGCGCCGCACGCAGACCCAACGCGGGAGTGAATGTCCAACAAACGATAAAGAACCAGTGAACATGTTTCATGGAAGTCTCCTTCCTGCGAGTGGACGCGCGGCCATTGTACTATGCAATGGTTGCAGATAAAGGGGCTAATGCAAGAGTGGAGGCTGGGATAGGGGTTTTGATTCATGACAATCTTCTTATGATGCTCGAAGTTGTACAGAGTCAAACATCCTCTGATGGGCAACGCTCGCTCGCTTGAAACAATTCTGCGACGCACGACACATTGTACGGAGGGCCGGTGAAAATATATGACTTATCTTTTCTTCGCGGTCCCTGCCTTTCGGATTATCGCAGCGCACTTTGCGGCGTCCGCGTCGGACTCAAACCCAAAGACCGCTGAGTATTTTTTCCCTACAACTTGAGCCACAAGAAAATCAAGGCTGATTCCCGCGTCGGCAATGGCCTGCGCGGTTGCATAGCCAAGGCCCGCCCGGTTATCGCCCTCGATCAGCAGAGCCGGGATGTCTGACGCGCCGAACCCCGCTTCCTTGGCCGCAGTTGCGGACTTCTTCCCCGTAACAGGATAAATCTCGATAGCGCCCTTGGAGTCTTGTCCCGGATAGCGATATGCCATCACAACATGGATATCTGCCCCAGCGTGGGCAAGCGGCGCGAGAGCCCCAGCAAGGATTCCCGCCCTGTTCTCAACCTGTTTTCGCCAAAGCGCGATCTTTTTGACGGTCAGAGCCATAGTAAATTCTCCTTGTTTTTCTAAGATTGCATGTTTCCTGTGACGGTATTGTATTGCGGGCGGGCGAGGCGCGCAACGCATTGCCTTTATGCCGGGGCGTCGGTCCGTTCAATCGCAAGCTAGCTGAGGAGACCGACTCTCGAAGTGGTGTGGTAAGGCCAGGGTTTCAATCACACAGTGTTGCGATGCAAGGCGCGACCCCGTTGCCTGGATATGAATTCTTGTTGACGGAATATCCTCGTGGTGGCTACTGTACGCTGAAGACAACCGCAAGGGGTGTGCCGAACATTCAGAGAACTATTTTCTTGACGGCCGTGGTGAAAAAGTACTCTGACCCCGAAGTACTGAATGATCTTACGGGCACATGTTTTGAAGGAAATTCAGCTTGACGTCTTCGAGGCTTTTGACGATGAGGGTCGCTTCGCTCAGCAGTTCCGCCGGGTGCGAGTTGGTTACCGCCAGGCATTTCATGCCGGCGCGGCGGGCGCCTTTGATGCCTTCCTTGGAGTCTTCGATTACCACGCAGTCGGCGGCCTCGATCGGTCTGCCATTCCCGCCGCTGTCGTTGAGCGACGCCAGCGCTTTTAAATAAATATCCGGCTCGGGTTTCCCTTGGGTCACATCTTCGGCGGCGACGATGGCGCGGAAGTGATCGAGCAGCCCCACCGTCTTGAGAATCGTGTCGATCTCGTGGCGCAGGGCGCCGGAGGCCACGGCCAGGGGAAGCGTCTGAGCCAGATCGGCAACCAGGTTTTTCACTCCCGGAAAAACCGTGACGTGATTGCGGATCGCTTCTTGGTAGTAAACCGCTTTGCGCTCGATCAATTCTTGAAGCTTTTCCGCACTGAGCGGACGGCTGTGTTCGCGAAACCCGGCCATGAACGCGCCACGGTCGTCGAAGCCCAGATAGCGCGCATAGTAATCCTCTTCGGTGAGCACAATGCCTTCTTCGCCGAGCACTCTTTGGAACAGCTTGAAATGAATCGGCTCATCGTCGACGATGATGCCGTTGAAGTCGAAAATGACCGCGCGCAGCATGGCTTTAGCTTACAGCAATCTTCTTTCGTTTCAATGCGATCTGCGTTAGAAAGTCATCTATGGCGTCTGATCATTATTTGGCCCATCACGCCCACGGACATTTCGAGTATCGCTTCTGTCCGCGCTGCGGCGGCGGTCTGGACGCGCGCGTCGTGAAAGCGAACGAGCCAAAGAGATTGGTCTGCCAAAGGTGCTCGTTCATTTTTTATCAGGACCCCAAAGTTGTCGCCGGAACGGTGTTCACGCTTGATGGAGGCATCGTTTTGCTCAAGCGCAGCGTGGAGCCAGCGTTAGGCAAATGGGTCTTTCCCGGAGGTTATGTGGACCGCGGGGAGCCCGTGCATGAAGCCGCCGTGCGTGAAACCCTGGAAGAATCCTGCCTTGAGGTAAAACTAGGCCCGCTGTTGAACGTGTATTCCTACGCGCGTTCCGCCAACGTGATCGTAGTCTACACCGCAGAGGTGATCGGCGGCACGCTTTCGGCAGGAGATGAATCTCTGGAAGCGGCAGCCTTCCCGCCGTCGAAGATCCCCTGGGACGACCTCGCCTTCGACAGCACCAAGGAGGCGCTCAACGATTACATTCGGCTTTATCTAAAGGCGTAGAACGAAAAAAAAGGCCCGCCGCCTCTCGCGAGGCAAACGGACCTTGTCGCGTTTGCGGATTTCTAGCTAAGACAGATCGACCAAGATATCCTCGCCGTCGATCTTCACTTCGTATTTTTGCGTCGGCAGATCGGGCACCAGTTCGTTTTCGCCGGTGGTCACGTTGTAGCGCCAGCCGTGCCACGGGCAGATGACCGTCTTGCCGTCCAGTTCCCCTTCGCCCAATGGACCGCCGCGGTGTCCGCAGACATCATTGATGGCGTAGAAGCCGCCGTCGACGTTGAACAGCGCCAGCGCTTTACCGTTGATCTCGATGCTTCTGCCGCAGCCCGCTTTGACATCGGTGGTTTTGCAAACTTTTACGAAATTAGCCATTCCTCGGTTCCTTTCTCGTGGGACCCTCCCGGGCAAGCCCGAGGGCACCACTTTCGACCCCTCGATTCTCAGGCGGAATCCCGAGCGAGTCGCCCCCGGCCATGGCCAGGGGCCCGTGTCGAGCGGTCGGCGCGAAAGTTCCGCTTACTATACGGACTTGAAAGGGGGATTCAAGAGGAGCCGGCGAAGGGCAGAGCTGTCACGACGGCACGAATCTGCGCGCCGGCGCGGTTGATTGTAACCGTAGTACCCGCGTTCCAGAAATCCTTTTGTAAGTATCCTAAAGCGATGGGACGCTTCAGCCGGGGCGAGACCGCCGAACTGGTGACGCGGCCGATCTCCTTGCCGTCAACCTGAATCACGTCGCCGGATTCGGCCGCTGTTTGCCCGTCGAGCGACAAGCCGCAAAGCTTTCGGTTGACATGGCCGCGCGAGCGAATGCGCTCGACGACTTCCTGACCGAGATAACAACCCTTGTTAAAACTGACGGCATGGTCCAGGCCGACTTCCAGGAGTAAATTGTCTTCGTTGAAGTCGATACCGTAGCGGGGAATACCGGCCTCGATTCGAAGGGTGTTCTGCGCCTTCTCGCCGACCCACAGGGCGCCGAGCTGTTTGCCGGAGTCGGTCAAGCGCCGGGCGATGGATTCGAGCGCGGCATTGGGAATGATGAGATCGAATCCGGGCTCGCCGGCATGGCTCGCGCGGACGACGCAAACCGCGGCGCCTTCGAGGTTAATCATGCCGTGGTGCGCCCACTGCATCGGCAACTCGGCGGGTCCAGTGACGTTTCGCAAAAGGGTTTCAGCGTTGGGACCCTGGAGCGAAAGGATCGCGTACTCGCCGGAGCGATCGGCGATCTCGACCTCATCGGCTACCAGGTAACGGTTGAGATGCTCGACGATCCGGTCTTTTAGATTTTCCCAGGAATCCAGATAAAGCGAGTTCAGCGCGCAGAGCACGCGCAGGTCGGCGAGCACTTTGCCCTGCTGGCTTAAAAGAGTCGCGTACTGGCCGTCGAATGTTTTTAGCGGACGCAGATCGTTCGACAACATTCCTTGGAGAAAGGAGTTACGGTCGGGACCGGTGAATTGAAGCAGGCCGCGGTGGGAAAGATCGAACAAGCCGACGGCGCTGCGCACCGACTGATATTCCGCGGCGACATTGCCGAAATGAACGGGCAAGAGCCAGCCGTCCCGTTCAGTGAAAACCGCCCCATTCGAGCGGTGAAAATCAGTCAGGAGTGATTGTTTTGCCATCCTACCCGAAATATACCGTCAACGGGCGGGATTGACAATTGGGTCGGTTCTAGCGCGTTCGCAATTTGCCCAAGGAAGATTTCTCGCTTCGCTCGAAATGACACGTATGCGATTTGTCATCTCGAACAAAGTGAGAGATCTTTCTCTTTCGAATTTACTACTGCCGCGAGGCTCTAGTGATGCCGTACAACGCGTAATGATTTGTTTAACAGGTCCTGTTGTCATGAAAACAACGGATGTGATAGAGATCGGCAGGTTCCTATCACTTCAATTAAGGAGGTATCACGATGGCAGGTCTTGAAGGACAAAAGGCCCCGGCGTTTACGTTGGACGGCAGCGATGGCAAGAAGCATTCGCTGGCGGACTACGCCGGGAAAAACGTAGTGCTTTGGTTTTATCCGAAAGACGATACGCCTGGCTGAACCAAGGAAGCGTGCGGGTTCCGCGACGCTATCCAAACGGTAACTCAGGCCAACGCAGTCGTTCTCGGAGTCAGCCGAGACAGCATCGATTCGCACCATCAGTTCATCGCCAAGTTCAACTTGCCCTATGCGCTGTTGTCCGACCCACAAGTCGCCGTGATGAAAACCTACGGCGCCTGGGGGCCAAGGAAGAACGCCCAGGGCGAAACCGTCGAAGGGCCGATCCGGTCGACGGCGCTGATCGGACCGGACGGCATGATCAAGAAGCACTGGATTCCAGTCGCGGACGCGGGCGCGCATCCGGCGGAAGTTTTGGAATTCTTGAAAAAGTAACAGGTTGACGGCGCGAGGGGGGGGAATCGGCAAACCCCGATCGCTTCCCCGCGCCTTTCATTTCCCGGCGCGCCCGCTTCCGTGTCCTTGTCATGACTCATTCTTATTATTGATGGCTAAGCTCAAAACGGATTTAGATCTACATAAACTTGAAATCTTTTACTGGGTCGCTGAAGTTAAAAGCTTTTCGCAGGCCGCGGAACTTTTGTCGCTACGCCAACCCACGGTGAGCGCGCATGTACAGGAATTGGAGAAAATCGTCGGAGGTAAACTTCTTAACCGCATTCCCGGAAAAGTGAGCTTGACACCATTGGGTGAGATGCTCGTGGACCGGGCGAAGAATCTGCTGGCGTTTAAGCGAGAAACCGTGGCGGCGGTGGAGCAATTCCACGGCACGCTCACGGGGGAGCTTTGGGTGGGCGGCAGCAATATGCCCGGTGAATATCTGCTACCGCAAAAGCTCGGTGCCTTTAACAAAAAATACCCGCGGGTAAAGCCGATACTTCGGATCGGCGATTCCGCGGGCATCGTCCAAGATGTTTTGGACGGTAAAGTAGAATTGGGTTTTGTCGGTTTTAAAGGTAGCGACAGCAGGCTTTCGTTTCAGAAGATTTGGAAAGATGAAATGGTGCTGGCCGTGCCCAAAGGCCATCCCTGGAGCCGGCGGAAGTTCGTTGGCCTGTCGGATTTACATTCGGAAAAATTTATTTCCCGGGAGCGAGGTTCAGGCACGCTGGATTCCTTCCGGCAGATGCTTGCCAAGCACCGGCAATCGCCCGATAAACTTTTGAACGTTGCCATGGAGCTCGGCAGCACGGAGGCGGTAAAAGAAGCCCTTATGGCGGGATACGGGATCTCTATCTTGTCGCGGACTTCCATCAGACACGAGCTGGCCGAGGGCAGCATCGTCGAAGTCCCGATACGTGGGTTGACCATGACTCGAGACTTCTACGAAGTTTTTCATAAACACCGTTCCTTACACCCCATTGCGCAAGCCTTCCGGGCATTCTTGCAGCAGTCATAACCGATCCCTTCGCCTAACCCAGATTATTCACCGTAAAGCATTATCCGAGCGTTTATCCTGGCGTCCTTTGCGTCTTCAGCTCTGAAGTTCAAAACGTTCAAGTCGTTCAATCCCTCGATACGCGCTTCCTTCGCTACGGGCTTTGCCCCCTACTCAGGAATCCGGTCGCTCCGAGTAAGCCCGCAGGGCTGTATCGAGAGGCGCTCCGTTCAACTCCCCCTCCTTCATCCTCCCCCGCGATGCGGGGGAGGAAAGAGGTGGGGGTGCCCCAAGACGCAAGAGCGCAAAGTAAGATTCATTTGTTTTCACCCCGCGCTTCGTGAGAGTATTACGGAACCTATAGGAAAAACCGATTTGACTTATAGGGATTTTTGATATTTAAGTTAGCGGATGACGCTCAAAACTATTATCAGGGGGCATGTCATGATAAAAGTGGGAATGTTGTCAATCTTCTTACTTTTAATTCTTTATACCGGCGATGTTTTCGCGCAAGCGACGAAAGGGTTAAGGCTGTCTGCAATTCCGGATGAAAATCCGCAGGAGATGCTGCGGATCTATACACCTTTTGCGGAATATCTCACCAAGGCGGTCGGCATCCCGGTCAAGTTTACTCCAGTCGTTGATTACGCGGCGACTGTGGAGGGACTTGCCGCGAACCGGTTGGAAATGGTGTGGTATGGCGGACTGACTTCGGTGCAAGCGGCGAAACAAGCCAAGGGCGCTAGACGGATCATCATGCGCAAGGAAGACGCCGAGTTTAAGAGCCATTTCATTACGCGCAAAGAAACCGCGATCAAGGATCTCAAAGACCTTAAAGGCAAAACCTTCGCTTTCGGCAGCGTGAGCTCGACTTCCGGCCACCTGATGCCGCGCTATTTCCTGCTCAAAGGCGGGATCAATCCGGAAAAGGATTTCTCCAAGTTCAGCTTCAGCGGCGCGCACGACGCGACGGCGGCTTGGGTCGAAGCGGGGCAAGTGGATGCCGGGGCGCTCAACTTCTTGGTTTGGGCTAAACTGGTGGAGACTAAAAAAGTCGATACCAACAAAGTAGGAATCTTTTGGACGACGCCTCCCTACGTCGACTACGTCTGGACGGTCAGGGCCGGCGTCGACAAGGATATCGTCGACAGAATTACCAAGGCGTTTCTAAGGCTTGATTACACTAATGCCGAGCATAAGAAGCTCCTCGATCTGCACAGGACCAAGGGCTACATCGCGGCCAAGGACGAAGACTGGAAGGCGATAGAAGAAGCTGCTGTCGCAGCCGGCCTGATCAAATTGAACTGATGAATGACTTGCAGCAACAGTACCGTCTTGAAGAGGTTCGCAAAGTCTTCGGGCGCCATCAGATCGCTCTCGACGGCATCGATCTGGGCATTCAAAAAGGAGAGCGGGTTGCCCTTATCGGTCCCAGTGGAGCCGGCAAGACAACTCTCTTTCGTCTTCTGAACTGCACCTTGAGGCCTACGTCGGGCAAAATTTGGATCAATGGCGAGGACGTTGAGACGTTGCATGGCAAACAGCTCCGGCAGGCGCGGCGCAAAATCGGCACGGTCTATCAGCAGCACAATCTCATTCCGCGCCTCAAAGTGATTCATAATGTTCTGGCGGGACAGCTGGGGCGATGGTCGACGCTCAGATCGTTGGCATCGTTGGCGAAACCGCACGATGAGGCGTTGGTGCACAAAGCGTTGGACCAAGTCGGGATTCCGGAAAGGCTTTTTGATAGAACCGACGAGCTTTCGGGCGGGCAGCAGCAGCGGGTCGCCATCGCCCGCGTGATGGTCCAAGATCCCGATGTGGTCCTCGCGGATGAGCCAGTTTCTTCCGTCGATCCGGCTCTGGCTTCAACCATTGTCAGGCTGCTAATCGATATCAGCCGGGATACCGGCAAGACACTGGTGGTGAGCCTGCACAGCGTCGACTTGGCCTTGGCTTATTTCCCTCGCGTGATCGGTATCCGAAATGGGACCACCGCGTTTGACCTCTCCCCGGAGAACATTTCAGATGCCATGCTGGAGGAATTGTACGCTGGGTCCGGCCGAGAGAATTCCGACACTGAGGCAATGAGTGAACCTGCCAACTCCATCGCGTATCCGTCAATCTCCTAAGTCCTTATTTCCCTATCTCTTCGCGGGGCTGTTTCTGCTGGCCTTCTTCGATAGCTGGCAAAGAGCGGGGATCGATCCCAAAATCTTCTTCGAGGCTAGGGGCCAACGGGCGTTGGGCAAATTCTTGACGGGGATGTTCCCGCCGGATTTGTCGCCGGCCTTTTTATCGCTGATGTTCCGCCCGGCGTTGGAAACGATTCAGATCTCGATATTAGGGACGATCATCGCGGTGATGATCGGTTTTCCGCTGGGGCTGCTGGGAACGAACACGATGGCGGTGGCAGGGATACTCAACGAAGCCGAATTGCAAGGAGCACCGCTGCGTCGAGGCCTGCGCTATGCAGTCTACTTTATCGCCCGCGGCTTGTTGAGCTTGTTTCGTTCCATCCCCGAATTCGTTTGGGCGTTCATGTTTGTGCGGGCGGTGGGGCTCGGTCCATTCCCCGGCGTATTGGCTATCGGGCTCGCTTATGGGGGGATGCTTGGCAAAGTGTACTCGGAAATTTTCGAGGGAGTGAACTACCGGCCGTTGGAAGCCTTGCAGTCCCTCGGGGCGAACAAGCTGCAGATTTTTTTCTACGGTTGGTTTCCCCAAGCCTTGCCGAATTTCGTTTCCTACACGCTCTATCGCTGGGAATGCGCCGTGCGGGCGTCGGCTATCTTAGGTCTGGTCGGTGCCGGCGGTCTGGGGCAGCAGATCGAAATTTCCATGCGTATGTTCAATTTCAACGAGGTGCTGACGATTCTGATCATCTTATTCCTAATGGTCGCGGCCGTGGATTATCTCAGCGCCAAGATCCGGGCCATGTTGTGAGTCAATCGACGCAATTGAAAACCTGCGAAACCATTCCGTCGCGCGGAGTCGGGGCGCGCGGAAAATCAATGGCGACCAACCTTCTTATTCTTGGCGCCATTGTAGCGTTCTTCGTGTGGAGCTACCGGGGAGCCGAGATCAGTCTGTCGCAACTTTTCAGTCGCGACAGTTTTGAGCAGATCGGGATTTATATGCAAAAGCTTTTCCCGCCCGATTTTTCCGCTGCGGTCATTCGAGAAGCGCTTAAGGGCACCGTCGAGACCTTTGCGATCTCCTTTATGGGCACCTTGATGGCCGTCATGATCGCGCTCTCGATTGTTTTCTTCGCGGCAAAAAATCTTATCTTTTCCGGCTTGCTCTACGAAATGGAGCCCAAACAGGGGTGGAAGCGGGCGTCCCGCATGGTTCCCTATGTAGCGGCAAAAAGCGTGCTGAACGTCCTTCGGACCATTCCCGAGATGGTCTGGGCTTTGATATTCGTCTTTCTCGTTGGGCTGGGTCCCTTTCCGGGAGTCCTGGCGCTCGGGGTTCACACAGGGGGTGTTTTGGGAAAACTTTTCGGTGAAGTATTGGAGGATGTCGATACCCAGCCTATCGAATCCCTTCAAGCCACCGGCGCCAATCGCCTGCAGATTCTTCTTTACGGTATCCTGCCTCAGGTTCTACCGCAATTTATCTCCTACACGCTGTATCGCTGGGAGGTAAATATCCGCGTCGCCGCGGTTCTTGGTTTCGTGGGCGCCGGCGGTCTAGGTCAAAGAATCCATATCGCCATCAGCCTGTTCTTCGAGCAACAACTGCTCACGCTCATTCTTGCCATCTACATTCTCGTCACGATTGTTGATTATGTAAGCGCCTATTTGAGGCGAAAAGTCCTTTGACATTTAGTTTGCTCTTGTGGGTTTGCTTGGTTAGATACTAACCAGGGAATTGTTAAACAGGACGAGTTTAGGAAAAATTATCGCGCCAAGCACGCTATGCTCGCAAAGGCCTCGCCCCTCCCCGTTTTTTATCCAAATCTATCTTGGCGTCCTTTGCGTTCTTTGCGCGAGATACTATCTTTTCTTAACTTTTCCTCGTCGGAAAAATTCAAATATGTTTGGTTAGGATTAACTTCGATATCGGGCTTCGTCAGGGAAAGCGAGGGCGTTATGGGTAAATTAACTGCTTTGCTACTTTCAGCGGTGCTGCTTTCATGGGCCGGGGCGCAAGCCCTCACCGTCGATGAAATCATCGAACTCAAGCAGGCCGGCGTGGGCGATGCCACGATTCAGCTGTTGATCGAGAGCGAGGGAACCTCCAGGGCGGCCGGCGTCTGGCGCACCAAGGATGGCTGGATCGTGCACACCACGGAAACGCGTGAGCGGAAAGTCTCCGAATATGGCCATGCCGACACTTATCCCTTGGTGGTTTTTCCGCGGGTGTTTGTTGGGCGTAGGTAAAGACTCTGTTCGGCTAACTTCGCAGCGCTGACTCAATTGCCCGCGCCACGTATACATGCGTTAAATGGGTGCGGTACTCGCTGGAGCCGTTGATGTCTTCGACGACCTCTATGTTGCGGGTCGCCTCCGTGGCCGCAGTCTCGATCAGCTTCGCCTCAAGTTTTTTACCGGTCAGCATCTGTTCGACGCGCCCGGCGCGGTAAGCTTTGTCTGTCACGCCGGTGATACCGATGGCGGCGCGGCTACAGTTTCCGGCACCGTCTATCGCGATGCGCACGGCGACGCCAACGACGGCGAAGCCTGAAGACCGCGGCGCAGCTTTCAAATAGGCGGTCTTGTCGTTGCCCGTAACCGGAACTCTGATGGCGGTGACGATTTCGTCAGGCTCAAGGACGCTCATCAATAGGCCGAGGAAAAAATCTTCCGCTTTGACCCAGCGCTCACCGTTCGGACCGGCGACTTTGATCGAGGCGTCCAGCGCCAAGACGGCAGCGGGCATGTCGCCCGCCGGGTCGGCATGGGCAATGCTGCCGCCGATGGTGCCGCGGTTGCGCACCTGGACATCGGCGATGGTGGTAGCCGTCTGGGGTAACAACGGACATTTCGCTTTCAGCAGATCCGAAAATTCGATTTGCTCGTGGGTAACCAGTGCGCCGATGATTAGATTGTCTCCTTCGTTGGTGATGGTATCCAAACCAGGAATCCGGCCGATGTCGACGACGAATCCCGGTTTGGAAAGCCGCATCTTCATGAGCGGCAGTAAGCTCTGGCCGCCGGACAGAATTTTCACATCCTCTTTGTGCGCGCTCAGATAACTAACCGCGTCAGTCAAAGAGCGCGGCGCGTAATATTCAAAGGAACCGGGGATCATGACTAAAACGTCCTCCGCTCTTTTTCCGGATTATGGTTTACCAGGCGCCAGACCGCTTCCGGCGTGAGCGGCAGATCGTTGACCTTCACTCCCAGGGAAGTCAATGCGTCTTCCACGGCGCTGGCGATCGCGGCAGGCGATGGAATCGCGGCGCCTTCTCCCGCGGCCTTTTGTCCGAACGTGGTGTAAGGCGAAGGCGACGGGCGATGGATGACTTCCACCCTCGGCGTCTCGGCCGTCGAGCATTTGCCGTAGTCGAGATAAGTAATGGTCAGCGGTTGGCCTTCGGGGCTGTAAATAAAACCTTCACCGAGGGCAACGGCGATGCCGTGGGCGGCGGAGCCATAGACTTGGCCGTTGACGACGTCGGGATTGATCACGGTGCCGTTGTCGCCAACGATGAGATAGCGCAAAACATGAACTTGGCCGGTGTTCTTGTCGACTTCGACGATGGCCGCATGGGCGCCGGCGGAAAAAGTAAACTGCGCGCGCACCAGGCGGTCGGCGCCGGGCACGATGTTCGGCTTGGCGTGCGGGAAGGTGTAATAGAAGGTCGCCTGCAAGCCGGCTTCCATGTCATCGGGAATCAGGTGCTGGTTGTTGTAGGCGATCCGTCCAAGCTCTGCGAAGGTCACTTTCTTGGTCGCCGAGCCCGGTACCTGGACGACGCCGTTGTCGATGGTCAGTTCCTTAGCATCCACGTTCAGCACATGCGCCGAAAGCTTGAGAAGCTTTTCTCTAAGCCGCGTGGCGGCGCCGTGGATCGCCCCGATGTCGTATAAGTGAAAATTGTTGCCGCTGTTGGCGGCCGCGACGCCCCACGGAGAAAGATCGCTGTCGAAGGGAATGCTTGTGCTGATCTGGTCGGGCGCCGTGCCCAAGATGTCGGCGGCGACCTGTGCCGTGGTCGTTTCATGGGCCTGTCCGCAATTTGGCGACCCAAGGTGCAAGCTGAGCGTGCCGTTTTTCTCCAACTTAATCGTCGCGCCATTGATACCGCCGGAACCCGGCGGCTCTTTCATTTCCGGGAAGATCGCCATGTCGCGGGCGGCGTTGCGCCCGCCCGGTTCCACACCGATGACGATGCCGATGCCGATCAGCCGGCCTTTTTCCCGTTCGCGTTTTTGCTCTTCGCGCAGTTTGTCGTAATCGATTTTTTCCAGGAGTGTCGTGAGTAAACCAGGGTAATCACCGCTGTCGTAGACGTTACCGCTGATCGTTTGGTAGGGCATCTCACTCGGTTGGATAAGATTCTTTCGTCGCACTTCGATGGGACTCAAGTTCAATGCCTGCGCGACCCGATCCATCATGCGCTCCCAGATGTAGCACATGCCCGGCTTGCCGATGCCGCGGTTGGGAATGACCGGGCACTTATTCGTTACGACCGCAAAGCCTTCCATGTGAATGGCCGGGGTTCGGTAAGTGTTGGAAAGATTATTGAGCTTGTTGGTGAAGTGAATGGTGAGCGTACTGATGGAGCCGCCGACATCGTCGTATTCTTTGAAGCGCAGCCCCAAGACGGTGCCGTCGTTTTTCACCGCCGCTTCGGCCTCGAACTCCTGGGCGCAGGCATGGCCGCCGGCCATCATATGTTCGCTGCGGTCCTCGATCCACTTGACCGGCCGGCCGGCTTTCATCGCAAGCAGTGAAACCAGCACCACGTATTTTCGAATCAGATGAATCTTCTGGCCGAAGCCGCCGCCGACATCGGGAATGATCACGCGGATGTCTTGTAGCCCAAGCGCTTCGCGCAGCCCGTCGTAGATGACCTCGGGGACCTGGGCCGTGACCCAGACGGTGAGCCTCTTGCTCCCGGCGTCATAGGAGGCGATGATGGCGAAGGGTTCCAAGGGCGTCGAGCTGTAACGGTGAATCTTTAAATTTTCTTTGACGACCCGGTCGGCGGATTTGAATGCGGCGTCGATGTCGCCGTATTGGAGCGAGCCCTGCCACGCCAGGTTCGTCCCCAGCTCATCGAATAATGTGGCCGATGAAGGCTTGATCGCCTCGCGCACGTCGACCACGGGCCGGATCGGATCGTAGTCTACCTGAATTAGTTCCAAGGCGTCCTCGGCCGCACCGCGGTCGCGCGCCGCCACCGCGCCGATGGGTTCGCCGACGTAGCGGACCTTTCCAACCGCGCCGGCGTATTCGTCAATCGGTCTCTTTAGCCCCGCCGCGTAACGGCCCGGTTTGAACGGCTTGGTGAGTGTCTTCACATCGTCCGGCGTGACGACCGCGAAGACGTTGGGATTTTTGAGCGCCTCCGACGGATCGACCGAAAGAATCGTCGCGTGCGCGTGCGGGCTTCGTAAAATCATCGCCTGGAGCATGCCCGGCAGCCGGAAGTCATCGGTGTAAAGACCGCGCCCCGTGACATGGCGCGGACCTTCCTTGCTGCGAGTGCGACTGCCGATGAACTTCGTAGGATTAGCCATAAGTAACTACTCTCTAACTCGATAAATCCGAATTTCGAAGCTCGAAATTCGAAACAAATCCAAAATCATAAATCCAAATTTCAAAACGATCCCGTTTGGCACATTTGAATTTCGAGCATTTGAAAATTGTTTCGGGTTTCGAATTTCGGATTTCGGGTTTGTTTCACCAGTTGTCGAACCAATGGTTGCTAAGGCTTCTGCTGCCTCGCGGCTTCTTTTACGGCTTCGACGATCTGCATGTAGCCGGTGCACATGCAGAGATTGCCCGCCAGCGCCTTGCGGATTTCCTCTTCGGAAGGATTCGGATTGCGCTGCAGCAGAGCGTAGCTCGTCATCACCATGCCCGGCGTGCAGTAGCCGCATTGAAAAGCGTAATTTTTGACGAAGGCTTCTTGCACGGGATTCAACTCGCCGTCTTTGGCCAGCCCTTCGATGGTGGTGATCTCCCGGCCGTCGGTCTGCGCCGCCAGGTGGAGGCAGGATTTCACGACTTTGCCGTCGAGCAGCACGGAGCAGGCGCCGCATTCGCCGATCACGCAGCCGATATGGGTGCCAGTGAGGCCGATAGTTTCGCGCAGAAAGTGCGAGAGTAATAGACGCGGCTCGACGTCTTCCTCGTAAAGCCGGCCGTTGACGGTGACACGGATCGTCTGCTTCATGGAGTTTTACATAGCAGTTCAAGGGTCAATGTTCAAAGTTCAAGGTGTCGGATCCGACCGGAGGATTTCCACCGTGCGAATAACTTTTGTGAATGCAAAGTCGTCAAGAATTCAAAGTTAAGTTCCGGTCGATCAACCTTTGAACCTTGAACCTTGAACGTTGAACTCAGTGACCGGCGCGCTGTGTTGCTTCTTGGTCTGCGTGGCTTTCATTTCCTTGTCAGCGCCACTCCCACGGTGGCGAAGTCTTCGCCACTGCGCGGCTGGAACCTCAGGCTAAGGCACGACCTGGCAACCGGTCGCACCTCAAAATCGATGATAGGGGGCCAGCTAGCCCTTTCTGCTGTGCTTCCTATGGTCTTGAAAGCGGGTGGGCAAAGCGTTGCGGCGAGCAATTTTGAGTTCTTGGCGGCTGACTCTCAAAAGCAAATTCCTATCACTCATTCTTGGCCGGCGAAGAACTTCTCTAGCACCGCGCAAATCTCCGGCATGTACACGGTGGCGACTTCCCAGACGATGTGTAAATCGACGTTGGCATTGTCATGGGCTACGATATTGCGCATGCCGCGCATTCTGCGAAAGGCGAGTTCGGGGATGGCCTGACGCGTCGCTTCAGTCACGTGTGCCACTGCTTCCCCGATGATTTCGATGCGCCGGATCACGGCGTCCTGTTTTTGCTTGTTGGCGTGGAAATCGGTCTCTGTCGTGTCTTTGACGTAAGAGCCGATCAGCCGAGCGGCCTCCAGGATGTCGCGCAGCCGTCCGATTTGATCAGTTTCCATACAAGCACACGGCGGTGGCCAGGATGTGCTCGCGGACGAAGCGATTCGGCGATTTCGCCAAGGAGTGACGCAAAACAAAATCGACCGGTCGGCCGATCAATTCCTCCGCCTCGCCGGCCATTTCTAATAACTCGGCAGTCGAGACCGACGCTGATTCATCGAGCGTCACCAGCAGGTCTACGTCACTGCCGGGCCTCGCTTGGCCAATCGCCGCAGAACCGAAAACCTCCAAGCGGCGAATAGGATGTTTCTCGCAAAATGGACGCAGCCGCTCGCGGAGATCGTCAGGCGACAATTCGGGCGCAGGACTTGTCATGACACTAGAATAACGGGGGCACCCGTTGGTTGCAAGCCGGCGACTCTTTTCAATCAGGTCAAAGTCATGTACCTCCCGCAAAGCCGGAAGTACATGACTTAAAAGCCTCTGTACCCTGATCCGGCCACGGCCGGGGATCGAGTCGCAGGGTCGAGCCGATGACTTACCGGTCCGTCTCGAGATCTGCCAAGCCCTCCGGGCGATCAAAATCCTGCAAAATACTTTTGTCGCTAACGACCACCCGCTCAGCGCGGTCTTGGTCGCGCAGCAGCACCGGCTTGCCGCCGGAGCGCAATTCCGGCGCAATTCGGGGGACAGTATGCAGCAATTGGCAAATAGGATGAGACAGATGCAAACGCTGGCGCCATGGCAAGGATTGCCCGAGTGGTCGTTCCGATTTTTCGCATCACGTCGTGCAGCGCGGCGTGCGCCGGATGGATGTTTTCTTCGCCCCCGATGCCAGACGAGAATACCTCTTAAGCCACGCTCTGAAATGCTTCTAGGGTCGCGCGGCGCACCAGAACTTTGACTATCTCGCGCTGGTACTCCGCCGAGCCGCGGTTGTCGTCCATGGGATCGACTTCCGCCGCCGCGACCTCGCCCATTTCGATCAGCGCGGCCTCGTCGATCGGCTTGCCGCGCAGTACTTCGTCGGCCGCCTGGCTGTGACAATGGTTGCTGCCACCGAGTTCGATATCCTGGCAAGTGCCATGATCGGCGCTCAGCGTGAGCGCCACTCCCACGGTGGCGAAGTCTTCGACGCTGCGCGGCTGAAACCTGAGGCTAAGGCCCGACCTGCCAGACGCTAGCTCCTCAAAATCGATCTTGAGCTTACGATTTATCGGTCCGTCTCAAAGGTCGCCAAGCCCTCGGGGCGATCGAAATCCTGCAATATGCTTTTGTCGCTAACGATCACCCGCTCAGCGCGGTCTTGGTGGCGCAGCAGCACCGGCTTGCCGCCGGTATCGCCTCTGACCTGCCGCAGTTCCGCAAAAAGCGAACGGTCGAAGAGAATCGGGTTGCCGCGGCGGCCTTCAAACTCGGGCCAGACCAGAGGAGCGAGCGTTTCTCTATGACGTTGAAGGAGTCGATCGACAAGATCGGGAACGACACCGGGCAAATCAACCAGAAAAAAAACCGCGCCGCCAATGTTGGCGGGCAGCGCAGCGAGACCCGCCTGCATGGAAGTGCTTTGTCCCTCCATCCAAGTTTCATTGACGACGACCTCGACCGGCCGGTCGGCCAGCGCCGCGCGGCATCGTTCCACCTCCGCGCCCAAGACCACAACAATCGGTCTTGCCGATGAGGCCAGCGCGGTATCGACCGCCTGCTCGATAAAAGTTTTGCCGCGCCAGCGCGCCAGTTGCTTCGGCGAGCCGAAGCGCGCCGAGCCACCGGCCGCCAAAATAACCGCCGCGACACGACTGTGAACTTCGGCCACGGGCGCTTCAGCCCGGCGTATTGATCCGATCACCACCGAGTCCACTTGACCACAGCGCAACAACTTATCGGCAATGTCTCGCGCTGCTTTCAAGCCATCGCTTCCAAGCTTCTCATCAACTTTATTCAGCAGGGGAACGACTCGCGCCCGAGCCGGCACCTTTTTGAGTCCGCCCTCCGGGTGACACAACAGACGAGTCACCGTGTCTGAAGTCACCGGCTGTCCGAGGGCCGTGCCGGTCAATTGACTGATCAACTTGGCGCGATGAGCCGTATCCTCGCCGAGCGGTTGCGCCAGTACGTCGAGACCGGCGGTCGGGATCACCAGAGTGGTACGGAGGGGAATGACCGGCTCGTGAGCGGCCGGAGCTTTGAGCGGCAGCATGCGCGAGCCATCGGCTTCGTTGATGATAACGTCAAAGCGATCGCCGCCCGCCAGGATATCAATAGTATCCGGTGATACGCCAGAAACTTTGTCGCTGTCCGCGTCAGGTGGGCCGGTAAGCAGCGCTTGCCCGCAAGCGGCGATCGCTCTGTCGAGTTGGGGCAACAGGTCGGCAATGGCTTGCTGTCGCGGATCGAAGGTAACGTGAACCGGCGAATGTTGGGTCTGCGCCGCAAAGATGCGCGTGGTGGTCGTGGTCAGTACGCGCATGGAAGTCGCCAGTTCGTTGGCCAACAAAAACATGGCCGTCGTTTTGCCGCCGGCGCCGACGAGGGCCACGACTTCGCCGGGATTTACGCTTAACGCGTGAGATAATTTCATCGGTCATCGCCCCGCCAGATACTTACATTGGAAATGTTGAACAGAACGACTCCAGGAAAATTTATCTCGCTAAGACGCCAGCGAAACAAAATCCGAAATCCGAATATCGAAATCCGAAACAAACCCCAGACTCAAATAAATCTCAAAACGGGAAAATCCAAAACACCGAATCCAGATTGAAGTTGTTTGAAATTTTCTGTTTTTTTGAACATTTGAATTTGTTTCGAGTTTCGTGCTTCGGATTTCGTGCTTCCAATATTTGTCCTTGGCATCATTGCGGGAGACATGGTTTTACCAACCTCGTCTTCGTTTCCGAATTTCAAATACTTTTGGCTAGGCGTAACGCATCAAGTCACTCGCTAAAATCGCCTCCTGCACGCCGCCGCCGACGGCCAGCGACTTGTCGCTGATCGTAAAACAGTGGCTGGCTTCACCGCGCGGATCGAGGTCGCCAATTTTCAATCCCTGGGTCACTTGCACATCAGAGTGCACCAGACCGCGCAGCACCCCGGAAAAAGCAGCGCGAATTTCGTGGCCGTTGACCGTCGCAATCAATTGCCCGGCGGCAATCCGGCTACCTATCCGGGCATGAGGTGTGACCTGTCCGGCCGCCGGCGCGCGCAGAATCCGGTCGGCGGCGCGGCTTTCGATCAAGCCAGGTGTTCGGGTATCGGGTTGGGCTTGGCCGTTGAGCGCTGGTCCGCAGCCGGGGTAGATCACCCGGCCCAACCAGTGGCCGCGATTGGTCTCTATCACGGCATGACAATCTTGTCCGGCGGTGAACCCCGGCCCCAGGGCTACCACCAGCGGCGCGTCGTGGATCGTCGTGCCGGTGTTGACCTTGGCCATGATCGCATCGACCACGACCTCGGGTCTCAGCTTGGCAACGATGCTCGCCTGTGGGTTAACCAAAACCGGTATAATTTCGCTGGTAGCTAGGGCATGGGCCTCTGCGCAGGTATTCACCCGGCGAGCGATCAGCCCTTCGACGGTGACTTCGCCATTGTAGACCGCCTCGCCGTAACAAACGGTGCGGCGAACCAGGAGGGGTGCGGGGAGTTCCGTCATTATCAGAGCAAAACCGCTGCGCTTGAGCCGGTAAGCGGCGCCGCTCGCCAAGTCGCCGCCGCCTTTTACCAAAATCAGGATTTTGTTAAAGCAAGCGTTGATGTTCATTGACGCATGACATCGTTTGACTGGTGAAGGATATCCTTCTCGTCATCCCCGCGGAGAACGGAAAGGACGAGTCAAGTTTATGGGTACTTCTGGGTTTTCTGTGAAGATATATTCACCACGGAGACGCAGAGTTCACAAAAAAAATTCGAAATTCGAATTTCGAAATTTTACTCGGCGCCCTCTGCGCCTCGGCGGTGCAAACTCCGATCGCAATTTCACACAAAAGCCAGAAAAACCTGTTTTGTTGAGCCGCGAACCCCCAACTCCTATTCGGACGACTGGATAACCGATTCAACCGCCTTGAAGATTTTCGAATAGCCTGTGCAGCGGCAGAGATTTCCAGCTATCGCGCTTTTGATCTCATCCACGCTCGGAGATGAGTTTCGGTCGAAGAGCGCCTTTAGGGACATGAGTGTTCCGGAAGTGCAAAATCCGCATTGCACGGCTCCTTCCTTAACAAAGGCCTGCTGCAGCGGATGGAGCTTGCCGTCCTGGGCTAGCCCTTCGATGGTCATAATCTCCGAGCTCTCAGCCGTGGCGGCGACGACCAGACAAGCATTGACCGGTTTGCCATCCAGCAGCACTGTGCAGGCGCCGCAATCTCCCACGTCGCATCCCTTCTTGCTGCCGGTCAGGTGAATTTCCTCGCGCAAGACATCGAGCAGCGTCCGGTATGGAGCGATCATGAGATCATAACTTTCCCCGTTGACTCTGAGCGTAACTGGAATCTTCACTTGGAACCCTCCCTCTTCTTAAGCTGTGCTCTGGCAAGCGCCTCACGGGCTGCGCGGCGGCAGAGAACCCGGATCATATCCAGGCGGTAGCCGCGGCTAGCGCGCACATCGGATATCGGGCTCGCCTCTTCCGCGGCAACCTCCGCTGCCTCCTCGATTAGCTCGTCTTTGATCGTCTGGCTTCTGAGAACTTGCTCTCCGCGGCGCGCCCGCAGAGGAATGGGCGCCACGGAGCCCATGGCAATCCGGCAATCTGCGATTTGCCGATCAGAGCCGTTCAGGCGGATGGCGACACCGACGCCGACGATGGCGATCTCCATGGCTTGGCGCCGGCCGAGCTTCAAGTAAGTTGCGCCCCGGCGGCCGGGAACCTCAGGAATAAAAATCTCCTTGAGAATCTCGTCGGCGCGAAGAACGGTGTGGCGCGGCCCGAGAAAAAAATCCTGGATGGGGACTGCTCTCTCACTCGTGGCGCTTGCCAGAGTGAGAAGAGCATCCATGAGGAGCAACGGCGGAGCTGCGTCCGCCGCCGGAGAGGCATTGCAGAGGTTTCCACAGACCGTCCCCAGGTTTTGCACCTGCGCGGCTCCCACCTGGGAGCACGCCTCGGCCAGCTCAGGAAACCTCTCCTGGATAACGGGTGACGCGGCGGCGTCACCATGGGTCACGAGAGCGCCCAGGCGGACTCCCTTTCCCTCCTCGACGCGAATGAAATTGAGCTCACGAATCCTGCGCAAGCTCATCACTGCCTCTGCCTTGAGTTTTCGATCTTTTAGGAGGACTAGAAGGTCGGTGCCGCCGGCGAGGATTCTCGCCCTCTCGCCGTAGGCTTTTTTCATTTCCAGCGCTTCTGAAAAGGTTCCTGGTTGCAAAAGCTCAAATCGCATCTTGGCGCTCCTTTCCCAAAGCCATGGTTTTGCCACGAAGCGAGCCCGATTCTTTTAAGGCTGCGACAATTTTTTCTCCGGTAATTGGAAGATCGGTAATGCGAACTCCGACGGCATCAAAGACGGCATTGGCCACCGCCGGAGCGATCGGGCAGGCAGGTAGCTCGCCAATCGATTTTGCTTGAAAGGGACCCGCGCCGGGTGCGCCTTCGATCAGCAAGGAAATAATTTCTGGCGCCTCCCGTGCCGTACAAAGCTTGTAGTCTGCCAGGTTCGGGTTCATCACCTTACCATTTGCTTGCTGCATTTCTTCCAGAAGCGCGAACCCGACGCCCTGGACGATTCCTCCTTCGATTTGCCCTTCGGCCGCTGCCGGATTAATGGTAAAACCGATGTCGTGCGCAGCCGTGATCCGCTTGACTTCCACATAGCCCCGTTCTGGATCGACCTCCACCTCGGCAATATGCGTAGCGAAGCAGGTATCTTCCATCTCATGGCAAGAGAAAGTCTCCTCAGCCATGAACTGGGACTTTCCGGTCGCCCGCACGGCCTGAGCGTAAGAGATCTTTTTAGCGGGATCCGACTTTAAGAAGAGAAAGCCGTCTCTTACATCGATCAACTCCTCGGCCTGTTCCGGCTGACACTTCAACAGCTTTGCCGCGCTTGCCACAAGCTCTTTTCTTACCAGCGCGGCGGCCCGGTAGGCCGATTGGCCGGCGACAAAGGTAGTTCTGCCACCGCCCGCTCCCTGATCGTAGGGCGCGGAGTCGGTATCTACGAGATTGATCGTAACCTGCGCCATGGGGAGCTTCAGCACTTCGGCTACGATCTGGCAGAGGATCGTGCGAGCCCCTGTCCCCGGATCGGAAGCGCCGGAGATGATATTGGCGCTGCCGTCGCCATTAACGATCACTACCGCGCTCGACTCTCCTGTCCCCGTTGGCCGCTCTGCCAAGGCGATGCCTATGCCGTAGTACTTGTTCGGTTTCGGTTGTCCCCACGCGCTCTTCTCGGCGGCGGCGGTCATGGTTTCTTTTATATTGATTCCCTTCCACGGCTCGCCTGTCGGCGAGAGGTCTCCATCTTCGAGCGCGTTCATCCAACGAAACTGGAAAGGATCGAGTTTCAGCTCGGACGCGATCATGTCCATAAACGACTCAACCGCAAATGAGGCTTGCGGATCGCCGGGCGCGCGGCAGTGGCCGCACGGCAGCGAATGAGTATAGACGTAGCGGCCTTCGATATGAACGTTGGGAATGCGGTATGTGCCGGCCAGTTTTTTTGTCCCGCCGAGTCCAACCTGTGGCTTATAGGCTGCGTAGGCGCCTGAATCATAAGTCGCGTCAGCCTCCCAGGCGACGATCGCTCCGGCCTTTGTCACCCCAGCCTTCAGCCAGATGATGCTAGGGTGGCGCGGGCTTCCCGCAAGAAACTCCTCCTGTCTGGACATGACCATTTTGACCGGACGCCTCGCCTTTCGTGCCAGGTAATAACAGAGGGGCTCATCGAAGATCATCCCCTTGCCGCCGAAATCACCGCCAACGAAGCTCGGGATTACGCGCACCTTTGTAATCGGCAGGCCGATGATTTCGGCCATGATACTGCGCACACGGAAGGGCACCTTATCTGAGCTCCAAACCGTGACAGACCCGTCGGGTCCGATATCAACGATGGCCGCGTGCGGTTCCAGATAGCCTTGATGAACGATCTGCGTCGTGAAGGTATGCTCAAGAACCAGCTCGGCGCCGGCAAAGCCCTGCTTTGTATCTCCTTTGGAAAATGTCTCGTGAAAGAAGATATTCGTTTGCTTCACAGGTTTGGGGAGCCCCGAGTAGCTCTCGAGCTTCTCGTGAACAAGCAGCGCGCCCGGTTTCATTGCCTCGTTGACATCGGTCAGCGCCGGCAGTTCTTCGTACTCGACGTCAACCAGGTCAAGCGCTTCGAGCGCAGTTTCTTCATCCACCGCTGCCACAGCCGCTACTTTCTCGCCTGTAAATCGCACCTCGCCTCGGGCGAGGATCGGCGCGTCCCGCAGTTTTAAACCGAGCAAGATATCGGGAACATCGTTGGCCGTGATCACGGCCTTAACTCCGGGAAGAGCCTCGGCCCGGCTGGTGTCGATGCGCACGATGCGAGCGTGTGAGTGGGGTGAACGCTTTGCCATACCGCAAAGCATTCCCGGGAGCATGACATCCGCCGTGTAGCCGGCCTCGCCAGTCACCTTGACCACGGCGTCGACGCGGGAGACGGATTTTCCCACAGCATAGAAGTCAGACATGGAGCCTCCTTCGCAATATCGCTAATGAGTTGTTTTGTGAGTTTAAAAGCTCTTACCGAAATTGGGGGCAGATGTCCAGGTCTGCCCGTAAGCTAAGGCCGTTTGGTAAATTTGGCGGATCTCTCAGAGACTTCGCGACAACTGATTTGGGAGTCTTTGCCGCGCGCTCAGCCATCGCAAGAGCTGGGATTTCAGCCGTCGAGATCGACAACGTCGTCTTTGGCAACGCTCAGCAAACCACCGCAGGCGCTGTCTATCTAGCGCGCCATGTAGGCCTCAAGGCAGGCATTCCCATTTCCGTACCCGCATTGACGGTAAATCGTCTTTGTGGTTCAGGATTTCAGGCCATCATCAGCGGCGCGCAGATGCTCCTTCTTGGAGAGTCGAAATTTGTCCTTGCCGGTGGAGCGGAAAGTATGGGCCAAGCGCCTCACGTGATCCGCGGCGCTCGCTGGGGAATTCCGCTCGGCCAAGGCCGACTCGAAGACTTGCTCTGGGATGCACTCACCGATAGCTATTGTGATCTCTCTATGGCGCTTACTGCCGAAAACCTCGCCACAAGGTATCGCATCACAAGGGAGCAAGCGGATGAGTTCGCCTACCAGAGTCAGATGAGAACCAGGCTAGCCCAAGTGTCTGGACGGTTGAGTGAAGAGATCATTCCAATCGATGGCGTCTTGGATAGCGACGAGCATCCGCGACCCGATACCACCCGCGAAGGACTAGCGCACCTGAAGCCGGTTTTTAAAAAAGATGGGATTATTACGGCGGGGAACGCAAGCGGCATCTGCGATGGCGCGGCCGCCGTGGTGCTAACCACGCAGGACCAGGCCAGCGCGAAAAACCTTCGACCTGTTGCGAGAATTATTTCCTGGGGCATCACAGGTTGCGATCCGGCGATTATGGGAATAGGACCTGTGGCGGCGATCCGCGCTGCTCTAAAAAGCGCGGGTCTTCGCCTCGATCAAATGGACTTGATTGAAGTGAACGAAGCTTTTGCGGCGCAATATCTCGCCGTGGAAAGGGAATTGTCTCTCGACCGCAACAAGGTCAACGTCAACGGAGGCGCGATTGCAATTGGCCATCCGTTAGGCGCGACCGGAAGCCGCATCACGTTAACGCTTGCGTATGAACTCAAAAGGCGCGGCGGGCGCTATGGCAGCGGCAGCGCCTGCATCGGCGGCGGACAGGGAATTGCGCTAGTGATTGAAAACATGGCTTAGGATTCGATGAAAAGCCTCAGGACGATTCGGCGCTAGAAAGACATTCAATCGTCCGTATATATACAAGCACGCGGCACTTGATTTGATCTTTTCTACCTATTGATTTCACATCGATTGTAGCAGTATGGTTAATCTTAACCGCAGCGATCATTCCAGGGTTGTGTCCTTCTTGCCATTCACAGGGACGAACCGATGTCTGGTGAAAGCTTCGCTCAGCAGATAGACACTGTACGGCAGCGCCCAATGGTTTTCCCGCAGCTTGCCGAACAGGCCAGCCAAAAAACTTTAACCCAGGATTTCCACGAGCTATTCACCGAAATCGAGGAGCTTCGAGCAGCCGCCAGTCTGCGGTGGCAATGGCCATTTCAGATTCTGGGATCGGTATTGCTTCTGAGGATTTGGCCACAGCTTCGACTTAGCATCCAAAAGAAGAAGGACATGGGCTTCGGTCTCATTGTCTGCAAGCGCATTAATGATATCTCACGGCGCTACCGTTGAACTGGACAGCACACCAGGGAAAGGCACCATCTGTTGTTTTAGTTTTCCTATATGGGTGCAAAATTATGGACGCCAAAAAGCCTCAAGAGCGCATTCTTGTAGTTGATAATGAACCCAACCTGCCAACCTGCTATAAAAGGCTGCTGGAGAAACAAGGCTATCAGGTTGAATCAGTCTTGTCCGCGGGGGAGGCGCTTCGTTGCCTCGAAGGGAAATGGTTTGACTTGATCATTTCGGAGCTCAGACTGCCCGATTCGGACGGTTTAGAATTCATGAAGAAAGCGCAATTGTTGTGCCCGTCTATCCCCTTTGTCTTCCTAAGCGCCTATGAGATAAGCGACTCGGCCGTGCAAGCAACGAAAGAAGGCGCGTACGATTACCTCAAAAAACCTGCTAGCCCGGAAGAAATCAAACTGGCGGTCGCCAGGGCCCTTGAACATCATCGCTTAACCCGTGAGGTAGAACGACTGCGGGCAGAAATCGAAACCGGGAGAGAGCTCTCTAACATCATCGGTCGCAGTAAACCCATGCGGGCTCTTTTTAGGCTCGTACGGGTTATAGCTCAGAGCCATGCCACCGTGCTAATCCAAGGAGAATCCGGGACAGGCAAAGAGCTGTTCGCGAGGGCCATCCATCACTACAGTCCGCGGCGGGACCGGCCCTTCGTTACCATCGATTGTAGCGCATTACCGGAGACGTTGTTGGAGAGTGAACTCTTTGGCCATGTCCGCGGCGCCTTCACGGGAGCCGTCAGCAACAAAAAGGGGCTTTTTGAGGAGGCCCACGGAGGGACCCTCTTACTTGATGAGATTGGAGAAACCACGCCTCTTTTCCAGTCAAAGCTGTTGAGAGTCTTGCAGGAAGGGGAGGTTCGGCCACTAGGGAGCAACCATGTCACAAAGATCGACGTGCGCGTGATTGCTGCCACGAACAAGGACCTCAAAAAGGAAGTGGAGGAAAAACATTTTCGCGACGACCTCTACTACCGTCTCGCCGTAATCCCCTTGGTCATCCCAGCCATCAGAGACCGAAAAGAGGACATCCCTCTCCTGGTCGATCACTTCATTGCGAAATACTGCAAAGAAAATGGTCTGCCTCTCAAGTCAATCTCAGCGGATGCTTTAAAGCTTCTCATGAGCCAGAGTTGGCCCGGGAATGCAAGAGAGCTGGAGAACGTGATCGAGCGAGCTGTGGTAATGACCCCAGGTCCGGAGATTGCCTCCGAAGTTTTGCTTCCTACCCTAGGAACGGAGGAAACAGCGCCGACACCCCTACATGAGGCTACGAAAGACGCTCAGAAAACTGTCGAGACGCAACAGATTGCGCGGGCGTTGCAAAAAGCACGTGGAAACCGGTCTGTGGCAGCAAGGCTTCTGGGTATTAGTCGGACAGGCTTATACAAGAAGCTCAGGAATTATAATCTCTTTCACTAACCCACAATTCACGTCGGGTTGTGTGGTCGACCATAGTACGTAGGTTCATGCGGTCAAAAACGGTTTTCTTGCAACTCATTCGGTATTCCAGCAATAAGAAAACTGGCGCACCTGGCATCCGGTTTGCTGCGTCTCATAATCATTCCCCGATTTAGCTAAGGAAACAAAGATGGGACAAATTCATCGGCTGGAGGGCCTTGCAAAGTTTCGATGGGAAGAAATCAATAAGCCGGGGGTCTATGTGGACGTAACAAGCGGAGAGCTTTACCGGATTCCCAAACAAGGTCTACTACGACGTGGGTCCCCAGTAATTTACCGAGAGAGTAAGACCCCTTCGAAATTCGTCCGCGTAAGCAAAAACCCTTTAACTGATGATACTAAGGCTCGCCAAATCTGCGTGAAAAATAACATCAAGGCTAAGTTCTAAAGAGGGAGGCTTTTTAAAGCTTACGCCAAGCTATGAGTTTGTCTGCGAGAAATGCGGTAAGGCCTTTGAGCTGAATTGCTCGGTCACTGAATACGAACAGAAGAAAAAAGGGGGCATCAAGTGCCTCCATTTCTAACAGCTCAAAAATCATGCAGCAGGTTTCCGCCTTTCAAGTCCAGACCGCAAAGAAGAGCTAACCTGATTCAAACACTGCCCCGGTCCCTGGCTCGACTCATCGGGGCTGATCGAGTGCCAACGATCCAGACGGTATCGGCCGAACGGTGCTTTGAATGACTATGCAATCACCAACGCCTCCTGTCGACGGGAGTAAACACATAACCTTAATAAAATTAAAGCCATTTCCTAACTGTAAATGGGCATTTACAAATTCAGGTAAACGTTTCCTATTCCCACTCTCTCCATCTCGCTTGTTTCCGAAGGTTTAGGTTGCCATCGATGACGGCACGTAATTTGCGCCATCTATCTAAATACCGCGTAAGAGAGCAGCCAATCTCGAAATAGACCTTTAACTTTAATATGAGAAAGGAGGAATGCTATGGCAAAGGAAGCAAGAGTAATCTCAATGGGGCCAGAACACCGCGAGACTCTTCTCGAGGTTTCCTGGTCAGACCTTAGCGAACCCGGTGCCTATGTCGAGAAAGGTACGGGCGACCTTTATCGCGTTCCTAAAGAAGCCCTGCTTCAGGGAGGCTCTCCTGTCATTGAAAAGCAAAGCATTGGCGCATCCACGCTAGTGCGGATTAGCCGGGACCCCTTCGTCACTACATTTAAGGCGCGAATGCTGTGTGCTGAGCACAATATTGAGCCGAATTTCTAGCGCCTAAACGGATCTGCTTTTACGGGATCTGCTTACGCTGCTCCTTACGCGGGTCCCTGAAAGTGGTAAGTTACGAGGGGGAGTGGGGACTTAATTTGCTCCCAGTATCCAATTGCCGCGTATGAGAACAGGGATATCGCGAAACAGAACTTTAATTAGGAAGGAGGGATGCTCATGGCGAAGGAAGCAAAAATAATCTCAATGGAACCAGAACGCCGCGAGACTTTTCTCGAGGTTTCCTGGTCAGAAGTTAAACAACCAGGTGCCTATGTGGAGAAAGGCATGGGCGACCTTTATCGGGTTCCCAAAGAGGCCCTGCAAAATGGGGGCTTTCCGACGATTCAAAAGCAAAGCATTGGCTCATCCAAGCTAGTGCAGATTAGCAGAGACCCCTTCGTCACTACATATAAGGCGCGAATGCTCTGCGCCGAGCACAATATTGAGCCGAATTTCTAGTTTCAAAACGGGATTCGCTTAGTCTGCTCCTTACGCGGACTGCTGAGAGTGGCAGCGATGAGAGAGAGCGCCGATTTTTTACTCAATTGCGCCATCGTCCTTGCTGGCGGGAACGGCGAACGGCTGCAGCCATTTGTTCGCGAACTACGGGGAGACGATCTGCCAAAGCAGTACGTCAATTTTATTGGAACGCGGTCCATGCTGGAGCATACCTTGGACCGTGCCAAGAAACTCATCCCCCCTGAACGGATTTTTACTGTCATAAGTAAGGATCATTTGCGTTATCCCGAGGTGAGAAGGCAGCTTTTCAGCCCCCTTCGGGGAAACGTGGTTGTCCAACCCGAAAACAGGGATACAGGGCCAGGGCTTTTCCTGCCCTTGGTTCACCTGTGCAAGCGTTACCCCGATTCGACCGTCGCGGTTTTCCCCTCCGACCATTTTATCCTGGAAGAAGATATCTTCATGCTGCATGTTTCCCTCGCCTTTCGAGCCGTGGAGCGGGACCCTGCGCGCATTGTCTTGCTTGGTATCAAGCCCGATGAACCTGAAATGGACTATGGCTACATCGTTCCTGGCCCTGAGGAGCCATCGGGGATTTGTGGGGTAGTGTCATTTGTAGAAAAGCCAGAGAAACAGTCGGCGTGCGAGCTGCTCCTCCGACAAGGATTATGGAATACCTTCGTTATGGTTTTCCATTCAGGGACCTTGCTCGACCTCATTGGCATTGTGTTTCCTGCTTATGCCGACGCCTTCAACCAAATCTCGGAGGCGATCGGGACTCGGGAAGAGAAAAAAGTGGTTCAAGAAGCTTACCAACGGATGAAGCCAGTAAACTTCTCGAAGGGACTACTTGAAGTCCTTCCCGGTTACGCCTATTCCGCCCTCTGCGTTCTTCCCGTCATGGATGTGTTCTGGAGCGACTGTGGCTTCGGCCCGCGGCTGATGCGAACGCTGAAGAAGGCTGGTTACCTTTCGCGATTTCAGCGCATTCCCGAAAGAAAACTTTTTGCGTACTCGAGCGGGGTTCAAAATCACAATAAATCGACGGCTATCAGAAACGAAAATAAGGAAGAAATTAATCTCTCACAAGCGGGGGCGGGAAAGCTTGGCCCAGTATATCCTCCGGTCCCCATTCTCTCTGGAGAAAATGACTTACCAGCAACAGAGTCAGACGGTTGTCTATCGCTCTAAAATGAACCCGGTCCTCAAGAAAAACTTCGCCATCTTTTCCGTCTTGGATTGGATTGCGACTCTCACCACGCATATCTCCAACAAGGGGGAGCAATTGATCCGCTACTACGGCTACTACAGCAACGTATCAAGGGGGAAAAGAAAAAAGGAGAAGCCCAAAGAGGAAACCGAGATTAGCGAGATCGCCGCCCCGCCGTTATCCAAGGAATTGAAAAAACGCTGGTCCTACTTCATCCGAAAAGTTTATGAAACAGACCCGCTTACCTGTCCCAAATGCCAGGGGGAGATGCGCATCATCTCTTTCATAGATTAACCTGACGTGATCAAAAAAATCCTTCAGCACTTAGGTTTGTGGGAACAGTCTCACGCCCCTCCTGAAAGGCATTCTCCGATAAAGGAGATTATCTTCGATCCATCCTACAGCCAGCTAATTTAAAAGCCTCCTTATCTGTCTGTGCGTACACTCAGACAGGCCGCAATCGGGGGGCAGCTGTCCAGGTCTGTCCGTAAGCTAAGGCCAAGTTGACATAACGCTTCCTTATCGGATACTATGTGCGCAAAATGGCGAATGGAGGCTGCTTTTCTTTGTCCGACTCGCTATCGAGCTGCTGATAGCTGGCTCGCAAGCGGCTGACGGAGCCGGTTTTCAGTTATTCGGGTCGAGCTCCCCAAAGCAAATTCCTAGGCAAAGGTATTTGAAATTCAGAAACGAAGAAGAGATCGGAAAAACCATGTCTCCCGCAAAGACGCAAAGACGCCAAGCTTAAACAAAATTACAAATTCGAAACCCGAAATCCGAAACAATTCTAAATGATCAAAAATCACAAAGTTTCAAACAAGCCGGTTTCGGATTTCGTCATTGGGATTTAAGCCTTTGGGTTTGTTTCGAAATTCGATATTCGGATTTCGGATTTTGTTTCGTTCGCGTCTTAGCGAGATAAATTTTCGTGGAGTCGTTCTGTTCAAGATTTCCGGGGTTAGTATTTATCATTCATTAAATCGATGGCGATCATTCACCGAATGTTGTGGTTAAGTGTTTTCGCGCTCGCGTTCTTGCAAGCCGCATCGGCAGCAGCCGCCAACATCAACGTCGTTTGGACCAGCGAGGTCGGCAACTTCGCTCCCCTTTGGGTCACCAAGGAAGCGAAGATTTTCGAAAAACACGGCAACAACGTCCAACTGATTTTCATTCAAGGCGCCACCTCCGCGGCGGCGGCTTTGATCTCCGGCGACGCCCCTATTGGCATGTTCTCGCCACAGGTCGTCATCGAAGGCTCGCAACGCGGTTTGGACCTTGCAATGTTTGGCCGCATCGGCAATACCATCGAGAATCGCATCTTTGGAAAAAAGGGCATCAAGAGCATTAAAGAGGTCAAACGTCTGGCCGTAAGCCGCTTCGGCAGCAACGCCGATTTCATCGCGCGCTATCTCCTGCAGCGCGAGGGATTGCGGCCCGATACGGACGTCGCGCTGCTGCAATTCGGCAATCAGGCCAACCGGATCGCCGCCGTGGAAACCAATAACGCAGATGCCTGCATTCTCACGCCCCCGATGACGCTGCAAGCGCGCAAGCTCGGCATGCAAGTCCTGGTCGACGGCGCCAAGCTCGGTATTCCCTACTCCAGCCTGTTTTTTGTCGCGCGCCGCGCCTATCTCGCGAAAAACCGCACCGACGTGATCAATTTTACCAAAGCGATGATTGAAGGCGTGCACTATTACAAAGCCAATCATGAGTTCAGCCTTAGAGTTTTATCAAAATATTTGAAAGTTCAGGACCGCGAGGTACTTGAAGAAAACTTTCGGGAATACGATTTCCCGCTGAAGCCCTACGCGCACAAGGAATACTTCGAGCTGCCGATTCAGGAAATCGGCAAACGCGACCCAAAAATTCTCAAGGAGAATCCCGACCGCTACGTCGATATGTCTTTCGTCAAGGAACTCGACGACAGCGGCTTCATCGACAAGCTGACCAAGGAATACAAAGTGAAGTGACTCTCTAACCAAAGATATTTGAAATGTTCGGATGAAGAAGAGATCGGGAAAACGTATCTCACGCAAAGGCGCAAAGGCGCCAAGTAAAAAAATTCGAAGCACGAAATCCGAAAGAGGCCCCGCAGATCGAAACAATTTCAAATGACCAAAATAGGATAAATTCCGAACAGACTTCCGTCGGTTTCGGTGTTTTGGATTTTCCCAATTTGAGATTTATTTGCCTTGGGGTTTGTTTCGGTCCGCGGGGCCGCTTTCGATATTCGGATTTCGGATTTTGTTTCGTTGGCTCAGCCAAGCGATTTGGGGCTGATCCGTCCTTTGGCGGAGTCTTGGCGCGATAAATTTTCCTGGAGTCGTTCTGTTCAACATTTCCAAGTAAGTGCCTAATCATGGAGGATCCGTATGGTAGAGAAGACCAGGACGATGGTGCGTGAGCCGGGGCCTGAGAACAACATGTATGAGATTCACTGCAAGGCGCGGCGGGATTTCATACAGCGCCAGAACACCGGTAAACTGCTGATCAAAGCTAACGAGCGACCCTGGGAGGTTTCCCGCCAGGGGAGGACGAAAAACTTTATGTACCCCAACCTGTGGCCAGAGAACGCGCTCCAGGACTGGGTGATTTTCCAGCAGGACATCGTGACGCACTCCGGGAAACATCGCCACCAGGGAAGCCTTGTAATTTTCGTCCTTGAGGGTCGGGGTTATACCGTGGTGGACGGGGTGCGACAGGATTGGAAAAAGGGAGATCTCATCCTCTTGCCATTAAAGCAGGGTGGTGTGGAACACCAACACTTTAATCTGGAGCCGGGACAGCCTTGCAAGTGGATGGCGATGATTTACATCCCGATGTACGACCAAGTGGCAAGCTTCACAGAGCAGATAGAGCTCTCGCCCTTATACACGGCAGGCACTAAATAAAGGGTTCTTCAGGCTTTTGTGTGAAGCAGGACTCGGAGTTTGCACCGCCGAGGCGCAGAGGGCGCAGAGAAAATTGGCTATGAATAGCAACTTGAATAAACCCTCTGTGAACTCTGTGTCTCAGCGGTGGATATCTCTTCACAGGAAACCCAGAAGATCCAAAAAAACTAGCAATTCACGTTGGCTGCAAAAGTCTGACGAGAGACAAAGTGGAGGCGATTGTATGACTCACCCTAGATACGAAGCGTTGGCCAATCGAAATCTTTGGGACGAACTGGTCCAGATCCGCGACCAGCAGAGAAAGGACAAGGAAAGCGCAGTTTTCGTGGTCAGCGGGGACGATTTACCCTGGGAGGTGAATCCGATGGGAATTATGCGTTGGTATACGCACCCAGAGGTTCACGATACGGCCGTCCGCAGCCTGATATTCTATGTGCAGAAGATTCTGCCGGGAAGCCGAAGCGGTGTGTTGAAGTTTCCAGGTGGACAGGTCATCCATATCATGGACGGCAAGGGGCACACGGTCATCGACGGCGTGAAGTTTCACTGGGAGGCGGGTGACGTGCTGCAGCTGCCCATGCGCTGGGACGGCATCGTTCACCAGCACTTCAACGACGATCCCAAGAACCCGGCCGAGTTTCTCGCCGTTCAAGCTAACTTCTTACATTCTTTGGGCGTGGACAAGGGGCAGGGATTCGAGCTACTGACCGCATGTCCAGAGTACCAGGAGAAGGCAAGTTCAAGCAGACAGCAGGCACGAAAGAAAACCGACTAGCCAGTGCGGAGATCTGGAGTTCAATGTTCAAAGTTCAAGGTTCCATGTTCAACGTAGTTCGCATTCGTTTGACCTTGAACCTTAAACATTGAACCTTGAACAGTTATCCGCGTGACCGGAACTACGGAGCGACCTCCGCAGCGTACAGCAGGCGAGACGAGGTTATGTACTGCAGCGCGCGGCGGAAATGCTCGAGGTTCAGCGGTAACACGGTGGCGAAATCGGCATCTCGGAGTGCACACATTTTCGCTTCCTGACAAAGCGCCTCGATCTCCGCTCCAGAAAAACCTTCGCTGCGTTCGGCCATCGAATCGGCGATTTCTGCGAGGCTTTCGAAACTGTCCAGCGGAATCCCACGAAGCTGAACCTTGAAGATCATTGCTCTCTCAGAGCGGTTGGGAAGCGGGACCAACTGGTGCAGGCCGAAGCGACCGGGTCGAAGCAGGGCCCGGTCCAAGGCTTCCAGTCGGTTCGTGGCGCCAATGACCACGACTTTACTCAACGGCTCAATGCCATCCATTTCGGCCAGAAGTTGGCTGACAACCCGTTCCGTGGTCTTTGTACCTTCGTCGGTGCCGCGCACGGGGGCTATCGCGTCCAACTGATCGAAGAAGAGAACTGAAGGAGCAACCTGGCGAGCAATGTGGAACGCGTGGCGGATGCCCTGCTCGGATTCGCCAAGCCATTTGCTGAAGATCTCCGGCCCCTTCACGGCAATGAAGTTGGCCTGACATTCGTTGGCGATGGCTTTGGCCAGGAGGGTCTTGCCGGTGCCCGGCGGCCCGTATAGTAAAATGCCTGTGGAAGGCTTGAGCTTCATGGTCGAAAACACGTCCGGGTGCAGCAGCGGCATCTCTACCAGCTCTCGCAGTTTCTTCTTCACCGGCTCTAGGCCACCGATGTCATCCCACGATATGTCAGGGATGGTAACTATCGTCTCACGTAGCGCCGAGGGCTTGGCTTTCGGGAGAGCTAGCTCAAAATTCTGCTTCTCTACTACGAGCTGTTGGGGCATAATCTCGATGCTACGAAATCCATCTGTACGCCCCTTCAGACTTCGACGTAGGGCGTTGAGGCCGGCTTCCCGGCAGAGCTCCATGAGATCGGCGCCGACGCAGCCGTGCGTGGCGCCCGCCACGGTGTCGAGATAGTCGATTGCCTCATCCGAAAGCGGCATCTCTCGCGTGTGAACGTGGAGGATCTGAAGGCGTCCAGCCTTATCCGGCGGACCGATTAAGAGCTCGCGGTCGAAGCGACCGGGCCGACGGAAGGCTGCGTCAATCGAATCGACGCGGTTGGTCGTACCGATGACCATAACGCCGTCCACACGCTGAAGGCCATCCATAAGGACAAGGAATTGCGAAGTCAGTCGCGTATCGGAATGCGAGCCGCTCTCCCCCCGCTTCGGGGCGATGGCGTCGACCTCGTCCACGAAGATGATCGACGGCGCGTGGTGGATGCCCTCGCCGAAGATCTTGCGAAGGTTCGCTTCCGATTCGCCGTAGATAGTGCCGACGATGTCCGGGCCGTTGATGTAAAAAAAGCGCGCATCTATCTCGTTTGCCACGGCACGCGTGAGATGGGTCTTACCCGCTCCCGGAGGTCCGCTCAAAATTATGCCCCGGGGCGGCCTGATGCCCAATTGACGATACGCGAATGGGAACCTCAACGGCACCTCGACCAGCTCGCGCAGCAGTTGGATCTCCTTGTCCAGCCCGCCGACGTCTTCGAAAGTGACCTCCTGAGGCATTTCGGCGTGCAGATTGGCCGAAAGATCCAGCTCGATCTCAGTTTCGTCGGTGACAATGCCCCGGCCGTCCTCGATCTCGAGCACTGTATAGGTTGTTCCGCCAGAGGAATGCTGAAAGTGGGCATAGAGCACCGAGCCAACACTCACTGGGATGCGATTCTCAATAAGCTCTTTCTTGATATGGTGCTCAAGCTCGTGGGCAAGCGTCACGTCCACCGCGGGTAGGAGACGCATCGAACGGACGGGCTCGACAGTCACAATGTTTTCGAGCCACACCTCCTGGCCGATACGCGCTTTGAGTCCTTGTCGCGTGTAGTGGTCAATCCGGGCCAACCCCTTGCTCCGATCTGCTGGAATCGGCTGCCCGACGCGGGCAAGAATGCGGCGTCCAAATACGTTTTTTAGCTCGATTATGTCGTCAACTTGAAGCCCGTTAACCTCCATTACTGCCGGGTCGATGAAGGCGAGGGCCTGTCCCGCGTAATCGATGTTTGATCGCTCTACACGCAAAGATTGATTCATCTTTAAGATCCTAGGAGTTTGTAATAGCGTGGGAAAAGATTCGGTTCAAGGTTCAATGTTCAAAGTTCAATGTGTCGGATGCGAACGGCGGATTTCCACACCGTGAAAAACTTTTGTGAATGCAGAGTCGTCGAGCATTTAAGATTAGGTCCCGGTCGATCATGCTTTGAACCTTGAACTTTGAACGTTGAACTCAGCGGCCGCCGCGTAGAGCTCAATGATCCTTCATAGTCCGCCGTTCGATTTCCAGAAGACGTTCCAGACCGCTGGTCGTCTGCGCGGCTTTCATCTCCTTGTCGGCGCCGCCCGGACCGAGGAAAGGATCCATTTTTCCTTGGGCCAGACACTCATAGGACTGGCGCACGGCCTTGAACATGGCCGCGAAAGCCGTGCCGGAGGAGGCGGCGAGTCGATAGCCGAGACCGGCGAGATCGCGCGGCGGAAAGGGGAATCCGGAGAAACCGTCGGGTGGGGCGAAGGTCATGAGTGGCGGCGGCAGGCGCTCACCGACGACGCGCATCTCCTTGGCATCGCGCGTGTGGACGAACAGCATGTCGGCGCCCGCCCGGTGAAAAGCTTCCGCGCGGCGCAAGGCTTCGTCGATCCCGTGGACCCGCCTTGCGTTGGTCCGGGCGATGATCACGAAATCGGGGTCGGTGCGGGCCGCGATCGCCTCGGCGATTTTCTTCAGCATCAACTCGGTCGGGATCAGATGATCGACGCCGGCGTGATGCTCGACGCGGCGCGGCAGCAACTGGTCCTCGATCTCGATGGCGGCGAAGCCCGCCGCTTCGGCGAGCGCGATGGTGCGGTGCACGTGCACGGGATCACCCCAACCGCCTCCCGCATCCAAGACGATCGGCAATCGGCACACGGCGCGCATGTCGAGCGCCACTGCGGCGAGTTCCGGCAACGTCAGATTTGCTTCGGTCACGCATTTCAGCCAGCCGAGTGACCCGCCGCTGAGATAGACCGCCTTGAACCCGGCCTCCTCGGCGAGCCGCGCCATGATCGGATTAAGCGCCACGGGCGCGACGATGAGATCATTTCCCCGAATCAACTCGCTGAACTTTTGCACGTTACGCTCCTTAATTAGATCGGCGCGGCGCTCTTGACACATCCGATTCGCAATCAATGAGACTGGTCTGTTTTCTTGGTTCGTGCGTTGCAATCAGAATCGGGCCTAGTGCGCGGTCACGGAGTCTGCGTGTCCGCTCAGGCAGGCTTTGTGATTTCTGGACGGCTACTCTCCAAAAGCAAAGCCCTATTGCTTGGGTTCAGCAGAGCGAAACCGATCTCGGGAGACCGTCCTTAGATAGCGATGGGTATCGCCGCGTGTCGCCTCCATTCATCCCGCGGAACTACGGAACTGGCGGAATCTTTACCCGACGACCCCTAAGCTCTTTGGCGCTGCGATTTCCCACGCGAGGGGCGGACAAAGTACGTGGCCGTAGTTTCTTCCAAAAGTTGCCCCGCAACTTGCATGGGAGTAACCTGGCGGTCTTCATCGCTTAGCATCCTCGCAAGTCGCTTCAAACGAGCCTCTGTTTCTTTAGCCATTGGCACCTTCGAACGTTTTGTCCAACGTCGGTTGCTTGGCCTGCCCGGACGTTTGCCCCGGCCCGGTTCGAGGCGATCTCGCAATGTCTTGGCCAAAATTGCCACACCAAACGCGCCCGCTGAATAGTCCGGAACGGTCCCCGCGACCGTCGCGCCGAGTTTCTTTGCAATCGAGTCGATGTCCTTTGGCATTTTATTTGTCCTCCAAGGCGAACCGAATCTCAAGGTATGTTCGGTCAATCACGAAGCCAACCGCGCCTTGAGACGCTTCTTTGCCCATGCGCACCAGAAATTCTTTCAGCTTGGGTGCCTGGCGATCAATCGCGTCGATGCTGGTGTAAGACTGGATGATCACCGGAGCGTCGTGAACCAGATGGCCGCCGCGTTCGTCGTCGCGCCAGACCCCGCGTCCTTGGGGAAAAGCAGTCGCTCCGCCGAATAAAGTTCCAAGGGTCGTCAAGGATTCCGTTACCCAATACTCTTGATCGACGGGCTTACCGAACCGGTCCACGCTTGGAATGAAGAGAACCAGGACGGTGCCTTCACTCTTGGCTGCGTCAAATCGCTTTTCCCACTCTGCCACGCGCTCTTAGCGTCTTGCTTTTGGGCCCAAAAGTCAAGGCGTTTAAGTGAGATAGGTTAAGGCGAGCCGCGCCATGATCGGACTCAGCGCCACCGGCGCGACGATGAGATCGTTCCCCCGCATCAACTCGCTGAACTTTTGCACTCTATGCTCCTTAACTTGATCGCCGCGATGCTCTTGACCGTTCCTATTGCCATTTAATTTAGCTCCTCCATACCCTCGGGCGGAGAATATGTCCAGCCCTGTGAGAAACACAGAGACGAGGATCCCCTGACATAGTCTCGTTGCTACAACACAGTCTCCAAAAGAGTCCTTGTCATCTCGCCGGCAATTCGCGTAGAATCCATCAAACCTCAGAGCCTTGTGTTTGAAGGATAGTTGCTCGGTGACAAATTGTTTTGTGAAACCCGGACAGATTCTCGCCGGTTCTCTCTTTAATGAGCCCATGCGGGTCGAGACCGTTGCGTCCAACGGTCCGGATACGTGGGTTGTCGGGCTCGTCGGGAC
>Ga0326597_10000555_pt1 | contig 66380 bp, 54 predicted proteins | sample RVTome_12_FD_203789 | JGI IMG/M metagenome (GOLD analysis project Ga0326597, IMG submission 203789) | Soil microbial communities from uranium-contaminated site in the Upper Colorado River Basin, Wyoming, United States - RVT100D185 | ecosystem: Environmental > Terrestrial > Soil > Contaminated >...
GCGTCGTCGCTCCCGTCGCGTCGCGGGCTTGTACGGCGAAGACCAATCGCTCGCCGTGCTCACGACCCGTGAAGTCGGCGCGCGCGCCCCCGCCGGTGAGCCGGTCGTAATGCTCCCACTTGCTCCATCCAAGACTCTGGCCATTCACGGGCGGATCCAGATCGAATTCGGACGCGGTGAAACACTCGCCGTTTCCACGTCGTGCCTGCCGAAGCAGATAGCGCGTCTCGAACGCGTCTCCCAGCTCGGCATCTTGGTCCTCTACCTTCCAGCTGAAACTCAGAGAGCCGGTCGAGACCACGCATCGATTCGACAATTCTCCCTCTTGCAGTTCCAGTTCTACGGACGGCGCGATCGTCACCGCGGTGAAACTCACCTCTGCAGGGGTCGGATCGCGCGCTCCCCGGTCGTCGACGGCCCGCACGAAGAACGTGTGTGTCTGCCAGAATCGGGGCGCTTCGTCGGGTGACTCGTTGTCGTCCGGAAAGGAATCCATGTCGGCGCTGACCCTGAAGACGGAGTCCCTCGCCGTCGTGAAACGCCAGGGCTGGGCGAGGAGATCGCCGGCATCGACGATGCCGTCGGCTCCATTGTCGGTCAACTTCCACTCGTACCCGACGATCTGGCCGTCGAAGTCTCTCCCCCACCAGCTGAAGGCGACTCTCGAGCTCGATCCATGAAGGACCGGCGGTCTCGCCGTGAGTTCGGTGGTCGGTGAACTGTTACCGGGCGGCGCGCCGATGAAGTCCTCGTCGCTGTCGCAGGCGGCCACGGCGAGGGTCAGGACGAGCAGGAAGAATGAGCGTTGCACGCGGAGCTCTCCAGATTCACGCAGGAATCCGTTCTAGTTGACGTCCAGCTGCCAATCCTCGCCGAGAATCCAGTGAACCGCGGCCTCGACCGTATCGCGTTCGAAGCTGAGCGGGTGGAAGCCCCACAGGAAGTCGTGAGAACCCAGGATGGGCTTCTGATCGGAATAGACGCTGCTGACGATGCCGGTCGGCGCCAGATGAAAGGCCGTCTGCGTCGAACCGATCGGCAGGCAGTTCAGGCTGTCGTTCTCGACGATGGGCGGCACGAGTTCACCGAGTTCGGCGAGAACCCAGTCGTCGTAGTCGCGCCTCGAGACCCAGCGGAACATGGGAATCTGGCAGTCGCGCGGCTGGATCGCGATCGGTCGCGAGGTCACATTGACGTTGTAGAACTCTTCGGCCGTGACGCGGTAGAGAGAGTCACTCGCCCGCCGGGCAGGACCCGGTGTCAGGTCCCGCACGCCGAAGGGCGGTTCAGCCGCCGCCGGGAATTCGGCGCGAAATTCGTCCGACAGAACGGCTCGATACAGTCCATCGCAACCCTTGGACCTGATCTGGACGCCCGTTCGGTCGTGTTCACCCCATACTCCGCCGATGGATGGTCGTACGCGGTCGATCGCGTCGAGACACCAGGCGACGTATGGCCATTGGTTCCTGCCCAAAATGATGGGACCAGGCGGATACCCACACCAGCCCGACCCGAATCCGAGCGGGCCTCCTTCCGCCGTGTCGAAGACCAGCGGGTACAACCAGTACTCCGCTCGACTTGGACTCACCGCGCTGCTCGCGATGCCCGGTCCGACCAGGAACAAGTTGCCCGCACTCGATTGATACAAGTCGAGATCGAGCCGGCCGGGGAATTGGCCGGCAGAGGATTCGGCTTGGCGGTGGAGATACGAGGATGCATCAGGGTTTCCGAACCAGATGATGCCTCGGTATCTGGCGAGTGATTCGATGCCCAGCTTGGATTCGGAGATACTGGCCTCGACCACATCGGTCAGAGCATCGAAACCGTTCACTCGATCTTCGAGCATCACCCGCCACTCGTCGTCCCACTGCCTATCCATTGGATCTGGCCGATTCACTTCTCGCCAGTCGTCGACCAGGAGCAGCGGTCGCTGATCCGCGAGAGACGGCAACTGCAGCACGCCGATGATGATCCTCACCTGACTCACCGTGTCCGCGTGATCGCGGCATTGGATCGTCAGCGAATAGGTCCCGGGGTCGAGAGCACGTCTCGTCTGTTGGAATTGCTCTCCGAGCCCCCAGGGTCCGGCCCACGCGGAATCCTGTGGATTGTTGGGGTCGTGAACGTCCCAGCCGAAACGATACCCCTTGATCACACCGCCGTAGGAGTCGGCGCGTGCCGACCAGCCGAGCTCGAATTCCCGATTCGGAAACGCGTTCACGACTAGAAGCGCGCCGGTGCTGACAAAGGCGCGAGATCCGACGTAGAGGCTCGGATAAATGTCCGTCACCTGCACATGCCGGACATTGCGATTCCAGCGGAAGGTCGGCGTGACAGCCCCGGTCGGGTCCCGCGCCTGGACCGCGAAGACGAATCGATCTCCCATTTCGGCGGGCGGGTAGGTCACCTCGTACGCGCCGGCGAGGGAACTGTCGTAGGGCGTCCAGGCGCTCCATCCCTCGGTGTCCGCGCCGATCAGATTCGCCGCTTCGTAGCGATCTTGGCTCAGGCAGTTCTGGAAGAGGTTATTCAGGGGTAGGAGCACATGCCGCGTCTCGAGAGCATCACCCTCCAGAGCGTCCGCATCGAAGACAGTCCAGGCGAAGCGCATGATGCGCGACGCGCCTCGACAGCTGTTCGAGGGAACGGATGCAGGCTCGACGATATTCACCGACGGCGCGATCGTCACGGCGGTGAAACTGACCTCCGCCGGACTCGGATCCCGCGCGTCTTGATCGTCCACGGCCCGGACGAAAAAGGTGTGCGTCTGCCAAAAGCGCGGCCACTGGCTCGGCGGATCCAGATCCTCCGGAAATGAGTCCATGTCGGCACTGACGCGGAAGGTCGAGTCGCTGGCGGTCGTGAAGCGCCAGGCCTGCTCGAGAAGATCTTCGGCATCGGCGATTCCGTCGGCGCCGTTGTCGGTCATCTTCCAGTCGAAACCAACGATTTGGCCATCCAGGTCGGTTCCTGACCAGCTGATCGAGACCTGGGAACTGGACCCGTGAAGCACTGGCGGCAGCGCCGTCAGGCGGGTCGTCGGCAGGCTGTTACCGGGCGGCGCGCCGATGAAGTCCTCGTCGTTGTCGCAGGCGGCGACGGCGAAGATCAGCGCTGTCCAGAGCAGGGGACGGCACATTCGGTCCTCTCCAGCGAGACTCGGCTCGATGAGGCCCTCTTACCGGCAACTCCCAATTTCGCGATACGGAGCGTCCTAAGTCAATACTCCTCATACGACTTCTCTTCCAACAGCTCCGACCCCGTCGCCTCGTTGATCTCCCGCTTGATGGCCGCACGCAGATCATTGGTCTTGTACACGGCGCGCGCCAGCGCGACGAAGTCGTCGCCGAAGTTCTGTTGGCCCTCACAGATTCGAATCTTATCCTCGATCTCCCAGAGCTGGCCGTTGACCTCGCGGAGGCGCCGGTCCCAATCCTCAGATCTCGCGGCGCCGAGCCCCAAGGCGTCGACTTCCCGCTGCAGCGCGATGGTCTCACGCTCGATATTCGCGAGCTTGGCCATGTCCTTGATGTTGGCCGCCTTGATGTGCAGGATCGAGATCTTGTCGAGAAGCTCTCCGACGGAGACGGGAACTCTGGGCTGCATGTCTGTCCTCGATTTCGGTCGAGAGAAGCACCCAGGATAGCGCACGCGACGCCACGACGCGACGCTGACAGATCACGGGCCAGAAACTATACTGGGCTCCGTTGCACCTCACCCACTCTCCAACCCTCTGAGGACTCATGGATCGCCAGCAAGTCGAACTCCTGCAACAACTTTACGAAGGCCTGGGCGAGCGCCACGCGAATTCCCGCGCGGCATACGGACGGCCCCTGACGCTGGCCGAGAAGATTCTCGTCAGCCATCTCGACGACCCGACCGTTCTACCGCAGCGGGGCGTGGATGTCGTGGGACTCCGGCCGGATCGCGTGGCCATGCAGGACGCCACGGCGCAGATGGCGATTCTCCAGTTCATCAGTTCGGGCCGCAAGGCCGTCGCCGTGCCGACGACGGTTCACTGCGATCATCTCATCCAGGCCCGCGTCGGCGCAGCCCGCGATCTACAGGCGGCGAACGAGGGCAACCGCGAGGTCTACGACTTCCTGCGCAGCGCCTCGCAGAAGTACGGCATGGGTTTCTGGAAGCCGGGCGCCGGGATCATCCATCAGGTCGTCCTCGAAAACTACGCCGCCCCGGGGCAGCTCATGATCGGGACCGACAGTCATACGCCCAACGGCGGCGGCCTCGGCATGCTGGCCATCGGGGTCGGTGGCGCGGACGCGGTCGACGCCATGGTGGGAATGCCCTGGCAGGTCAAGTGGCCGAAACTCATCGGCGTGAAACTCACGGGGCTGTTGAGCGGATGGACTTCCGCGAAGGACGTCATCCTGAAGCTGGCGGGCATCCTCACGGTGAAGGGTGGCACCGGTAAGATCATCGAGTATTTCGGGCCTGGTGCGGCCAGTATCTCCTGCACGGGCAAGGGCACGATCTGCAACATGGGCGCGGAGCTCGGCGCGACCACCAGCGTCTTCCCTTTCGACGAGCGCATGGCCACCTATCTGCGCGCCACGGGTCGCACGAAGATCGCCGAATTGGCCGAGGCACACGCCGCAGGACTCACGGCCGACGCCGCCGTCCTGGCCAGTCCGAACGACTACTACGACGAAGTCATCGAGATCAATCTCTCGAAACTCGAGCCGCACATCGTCGGTCCGCACACGCCGGATCTTGCGCGGCCCGTCAGCGAGATGGCAAAGGCGGTCGAAGCCGAGGGTTATCCCGACGAGCTCAGCGCGGCATTGATCGGAAGCTGCACCAACAGCAGCTACGAAGACCTCGATCGCAGCACACACATCGCGCGGCAGGCCGCGGAAAAGGGCATCAAGGCCAAGGTCAAGTTCCTCGTGACTCCTGGGAGCGAGCAGATCCGCGCCACCATCGAGCGGGATGGCCAGTTGGGCGCGCTTGAAGCCATAGGCGGCACGGTCCTCGCCAACGCGTGCGGTCCATGCATCGGCATGTGGAAACGCGACGACATGTCCACGGGAACGAGAAACTCGATCCTGACGAGTTACAATCGCAACTTCCCCAGGCGCAATGACGGCAGCCCCAACACCCTCGCCTTCATCGCGGGCCCGGAAATCGTCACCGCCATGGCGCTGGCCGGGCGCCTGAGCTTCAATCCCCTGACCGACTCGCTCATCGCAGCCGATGGAAGCGAGTTCTACCTCGAACCGCCGGTCGGCGACGAACTTCCAGCGAAGGACTTCGATCCGGGTGAGCCCGGTTATCTGCCCCCGGCTTCGGACGGAGGTTCGGTCGAGGTCGTCGTTGCCCCCGACAGCGAACGCCTACAGGTCCTGACTCCGTTCGAGCCCTTCGATGGAGAGGATTTCAGCGAGCTCTTCGTCCTCGTCAAGGCGAAGGGCAAGTGCACGACGGATCACATCAGCCCCGCCGGTCCGTGGCTTCGCTTCCGCGGGCATCTCGACAACATCAGCAACAACATGTTCAGTGGTGCCATCAACGCCTTCAGCGGGGTGGCTGGAAAGGGCAAGTCGCAGGTCGACGGAAAGACCTACGAGTTCAGCGCCAACGCGCGCCAGTACAAAGATGCCGGCATCGGTTGGATTGCCGTCGGCGACGAAAACTACGGAGAAGGCAGCTCGCGCGAGCACGCGGCGATGGAGCCGCGGCATCTCGGCGCGAAGGCGGTGCTCGTCCGCAGTTTCGCGCGCATCGCCGAGACGAATCTGAAGAAACAGGGCGTTCTGCCCCTCACTTTCGCCGACCCCGCGGACTACGAGAGGGTACAGGAGGACGATCGCGTCGCCATTCATGGCCTCGCCAAGCTGGCCCCCGGCAAGCAAGTTCGTGTAGAGTTGACGCATGCCGACGGCAGCAAGGATAGCTTCGAAGCGACGCACTCGCTGACCGGCGAGCAGATCGAGTGGTTCAACGCCGGCTCGGCGCTGAACCTGATACGGAAGTCGCAGCAGACCTAGCGAACACGGGGCCAGACATGATCCGTCCGCGCATCGCGATCTCGGCCTGCCTTTTGGGTCATCGAGTGCGCTTCGACGGCGGACACAAAACCGATGGATGGATCGTCGAAAGCCTCGGACGGCGCGTCGATTGGCTTCCCATCTGCCCTGAGATCGAGGCCGGCATGGGCGTTCCGCGGGAGCCAGTCGATCTCGTCCGCGATTCCACGGGTGACACGACCCGCGTCATCGGCAGCCAGAGCGGACGCGATTTTGCTCCGGCGCTGCGAGCGGCGACGCATCGACTCCTCGAACAGATCGTGCGGGCAGACGCCCACATCCTGAAGGCGCGTTCGCCGAGTTGCGGATGGGGCGATGCACCGATCACAGGCGGCGCCGCGGATGGCGTCTACGCCGCGGCGCTGCGCGGTCGTTTTCCGGACCTGCCGGCGGTGACCGAGGTCGAGCTGGTGGATCCGGAGATACGCGCCCGCTTCCTCGAGCGGGTACGACTCCGGGTTTTGGCGCGGCTGACAGCCTCCGGCGAGACTGCGCCCGAGCTGCCCGCAGACTGGGCAGAATAGCTCGACCCTGCCCGGGATTTCGGGCAGAATTGGCCCATGGTCTCCCTCGACATCGATCGTTCCCTCGACGATCTGGCCGACGACTATCTTCGCATCCACCAGCAGAAGGAACGCCTCTTCTGGTCGATCAAGATGGGACTCTCCCAGGCGCATGACTCGCTGAAGAACGCCGAGCTGGAACTTCGCGACTTTCTCTCGAATCCGAAGCGGCTCCGGCAACTTCGCGACTGGCGCAAGCGGCCGGAGATCGGTGCGCGTGTCGCCCACAAGATCGACGGCTGGATCGAAATGCTGTCGAGGAATTGCATCGAAGACGCACGGGCGCGCGCGCTTCAAGCCGAACTCATCGAGGCCGAACTCGAGTTGGAAAAGCGGCGAGCGCAATTCGCACTGGGCTACCGCGCTCCACGGGACGGCACCCATGTCCCCGCCACGTCGAATGTCCTCGCCAATATTCTGCGGGCGGACTCGCTCGAGGAGAACCGCCGCGCGGCATGGGACGGACTCTGTTCGATCGAACAATTCGCGCTCGATAGCGGATTCCCGGAGATCGTGCGGCTTCGCAATCGCCTGGGGCGCCGGCTCGGCTATCCCGATTTCTATGAGTGGCGGGCGCAGTGGGCCGAGGGCTTTGGAAAGACCGAGATCTTCGCCATCCTCGACGAACTCGTCGCCCGCACGACGGAAACCGCTCGGCTCGAGCTCGACGCCCTGACTGCGCGAGAAGGCGAGCGTGCTCTCTATCCCTGGAACTACAGCTTTCTGACGGCCGGGAGTCTCGCCGCCGAACGCGATCCCTACTTTCGCTTCGAGGACGCGCTCGAGCGGTGGGGGCGGAGCTTCGCCGCCCTGGGCATTCGCTATCGCGGCGCCGAAATCACGGTCGATCTCATCGACCGCGAGGGCAAATACGAGAATGGATTCATGCACGGCCCGACACCGGCATTTTTCCGGCGCGGGCAGTGGCAACCAGCGGAGATCAATTTCGCCGCGAACGCGGTGCCGGGGCAGGTCGGCGCGGGTCATGTCGCGATGACGACGCTGTTCCACGAAGGCGGGCATGCCGCCCATTTCGCGAACATCCTCTGCGATGCCCCCTGTTTCAGCCAGGAGTTCGCCCCGACGTCGGTTGCCTTCAGCGAGACGCAGTCCATGCTGTTGGACAGTCTCGTGGACGACGCCGACTGGCAATCCCGGTACGCGACCGATGAATCGGGCTGCGCGATCCCGTTCGAGCTACAGGAGCGGGACATCCGCATGCGCCAACCGGCCGCTGCCTCGTCGGTACGGCGAATGCTGACCGTGTGCTATTTCGAGAGGGAACTCTACGAACTCGCCGACGAAGAGCTCAGCGCTCAGCGCATCCTCGACATCGCGCGACGGGTCGAATCTGATCTCTCTCTCCTGCGCGAGGGCTCGCCGCGGCCGATGCTCGCGGTCCCCCACCTCTTGAGCTACGAATCCAGCGCGTATTACCACGGCTACGTCCTGGCGCAGGTCGCCCTGGACCAGACCAAGGAGTACTTTCTGGAGAAATATGGGCACATCGTCGACAACCCACAGGTAGGGGCCGCGCTGGGCGAATGCTATTGGGCGCCGGGCAACTCGATCAATTTCTTGGACTATGTGCGCCGCATGACGGGCAGGCCTTTGGACGCCGACGCGCTCATCCGTCGCATCACGCGTTCGCCGGACGATGCCGTGGCCGAGGCCCGCGCCGCGATCGATCGGCTCGCGGCGATACCCGTCTTCGAAGGGAAGGTCGATCTCGACTGCAGGCTCCAGATCGTCCATGGCCCATCGCTCATGGCGTCCACGGACATGCCCTTCGAAGAAGCCTGCAAGTTGTACCGAAAATGGATCGAGGAGAGTTACGCCTAGCGTGCGAGTGGGCCTTCAGGGAGAGACTCTCGGCCTCCCCCGGCGGATTCCCATCCGACGGCAACGGCGAGCATGCCGCGGCGCACTCATGGCCTCATGCGAGGCGATTCGGCTCAGAAGTCGAAGCTGAAGCGCAACTGCTCTCCGCTGAATCTCAGACGCTTCCAGACCGGAGCCCAGGGAATGTCATCGCCCATCACGGCCATGCCTGACGCGAACCCGAGCGCCGCGCCGAACACGACATCCGAGACGTAGTGGCGCCGGTCTTCCATTCGCCCCGCGCCGGTGCCGGTGGCCAGGACCGTCGCGGCAAGGCCTACCCAGGGGCCGGTGTGACGATAGATGGCAGGCAGAGTGGAGAACGCAGCCGCAGTGTGACCTGAAGGAAAGGAATGTGGACCGCCCAGCGGACGCCGGCGGTTGACGGCGAGCTTGATCGCCCAGGTGCTGGTCGCGGCAACGGCGAGCGATGCCATGATGTCTCGCCCCGCGGCTCCGAGCCGAGGATGCCCGAGCCGCCCCGCGACCATCATGAGCGCCGACGCGCCGACAATCGTCCGTCCATCGCCGTAGGCTTCGCCCACGTCGAGGCCACCATCCACACTCCAGGCGTCCAGGAGTTCCGCCGACAGCGATGGGTCCTCGGATTGGTGGACCAGATACGCACCGCCGCCCCCCGCGGCGAGAACGAAGACGCAGTCAGGGCGCAGGAGCGAACGAAAGCCGTCGGCGACGCGGAGAGCGAAGCTGGGATCGGGGTCCCGGGCAAAGGAGTTGGTGGTTGGGACGAGGAACAGTGCAAGGCACACGGCACCCGCGGTCACCGGACGGATCGGCACGAAACGGTTCCTTCGGCGATGGGGCGACGAGGCCGGACAATCATATCACAGGAGGCGCCTCTTCGGGCGAGCGCGGGCAGGATGTCGGAGCTTCGCCCGGTCGGCGAGCGAGAGAGCCGGAGCCCGGCCGCCGCCGCCTACTTGAGGAGCATCATCTTCTTCACGAAGCGGGTCTCCGGGGCGCGAACTTCGTAGAGGTAGGTCCCACTCGCGACGGCGCGACCTCGCTGATCGCGACCATCCCACTGGAAGTCGTGATAGCCTGCCGGGAGTTGACCGTCGAAGAGGACGCTGACCAGCCGGCCCGAGACATCGTAGATCCGCAGCGAGGCAAGCCCGGATCGCGGCGTCTCGAGCGCGATCGTCGTGGAGGGATTGAAGGGATTTGGGGCGTTTTGAAGCAGACGATAGCGCTGAGGCAGCCGTGCGAGGCTCGCCACGGAGAGGCCGGTCGCATCGACTTCGAGCGCCTCGCCCTGCGTGCCACGCGCTTGCGCCTCGATCAATTCGAGTGAGCCACCGAGCTCGCGCTGCAACTCGAAGCGGAGGATCGCGAAGCTTCCATCTCCAAGCAGCGCGGCTCCGTGACCCAGTGCGGTGAGATCGAGAATCAGTTCGCCTGCCTGAGCGTCCTGGCGATGCAAGAGTAGAATCGGCGCGCCCGCGCGCTCGGCGGCCGGACTCCGTCCGACGCTCACGAATCTCAGCTGCTGGGAATCGAAGCCGAAGCGCAGGTGCAGTCCCTTGAAACCGCGGTCGTTTCCGTCGACGCGCAGTGACAGCTCGACCTGACGGTCAAGGCCGTCGCCTTCGACGAACCTGGCCTCGCCCGCGGCGAAGGCCAATCCGCCGGCGCCTCCCTGCGGGCCCAGCGAGAGGACTTGGCCGCTCTTGCTCGCGCTCGGGAAGTCCTGCGAGAAGATCATGAGATCTTCGAAGTCGACGACATCATCTGGCTGTGGGACACCGGCTGGTGTCGACGTATCGGTCGGACCGATGTCCGCCTCGGGGATCCAAGCGCCATCGACTGAAGTCAGTCCGTAGGCCTTCGACAGGACCGGTAGATCGTTGAAACCACCGACGCCGCCATCGAAGTTCGCGACGTAGCTCCCTGTCGCGTCGAGTTCGCCGAGGTCGCCGAGACGATAGTTCGGAGTTCTCAGCCGTGGCGCCGTGGCGACATCCGACACATTTCCCGCCGCGTCCTCAGCGCAGACGAGCACCGAGAGAGCGCTACGGCCTGGATGAGTCAGGCTGGCGGCATTCGTTCCCGCGGCGACGACGAGTTCGGTCCATCCGTTCGCCGGATTCTGGACCTCCGCGAGATCGGCGGGCCAAGCGGGCGCGGCCGTGGCGTACTCTGGATAGCCATAGCTCGGCGCGTCCGTCCAGGCACGGTAGAAGACATGCGCGGCGCTGTAGTCGAGTCCCGGTGGCGTCCACATCAGTGAGAGTTCGTTCGACGCGGGCGGCCCCGCAGCCGCCGCGGAAACCGCGGAAACATGCGCGGGAGCGCTGAAATCCAGCGCTCCCGAGGCGCTGGCCAGCACGGTCGGCAGGCTCTTTGGAGGATTCCCCATGTCGAGCACCCGGGGATTCGGAGCGAGCACGAAACTCGACGGTCCCTCGGTCGCCCCCAGCTTCACGCCCAGTCGTACGGTCGCGAGTCGGCCGGAACTGACCGACGCCACGCCCGATCCCAGGAGAGAGACATCGATCTGCACGGATCCCGGGGCGGATGTGTTCGAGGCGAAGAATGTCGGTCCGGCCGCGGAGAGAAGGCTTCCCTCGGTTACCGCAAGCACATCGAATTGCGCGGCGTCGTACTGGAGGATCAGGCTGATCGCGCGCAGGCCCTGCCCGATCTGGCCGTCGTCGAAATCGATCCCGACGTCGAGGACTCCGTTGGCTGCCAGCGTGAAAGTGTCCGGCGAAAGCGTGAGCGTCGCGATCGGATCCGGCTCGAAGAGCGGCTGGTCGAGGGCGTATTGGGCGGCGACGTCGAGGATGCCACGCGCCGCGAGGTCGAGCCGAAGCACGGCGATTTCGCCGCCGAAGAACTCATCGTACAGCCCGGCGCCGGATCGCGTGGAGGCGCCCAGCACGAGTTCGGAGAGCTGAGCTCCCAGGTTCGGGTGGGGGCGGCCGAAGACCGGAAATCCGTCGCGAAATCCGATCTCGAGGGAATCCGAGTACACGATTGCGCAGTGGACCCAGTCTATTGCGACGGGGCCGAAACTCACGAGCTCCGTCGGGGCTGCGTAGCGCGCGAAGAGTTCGCCGCTTTCGATGACCAACGAGACGCCAGGCCAGGGTGAGGCGTAGCTTTCGCACCATTCGAAGACCGTCTGCCTGCTCACGACGTCACTCCCGGGCCGCAGCCAGAGCTCGACGCTGAGATCTCCCACCGACTGCAGCTCGGGAATCGAGGCCGCGGGGATCGCCACTCGATCATCCACGCCATCGAAGCGGAGGCGATACGGCTGCGTCCCGGTCCCATCTCCCTGCCAACCGCTCGTCGCGACACCGCCGAAGCCAGTCAACAGCGCCGCGTGTCCCGCGAGAACATCGACCCAAGGGGAGGCCGCGCCGGGGACCACGGGGGGATTGACCCCGTCGGCAGCCGCGGCGAGAAGCTCCACGAATGTCGGATCCGGCGGATCGACCTGGAGCGCCGCGTCGGCCCGGCCCTCCTGGCCATCCGGATTCTGCACGACGAGATCCCAGCTACCCACGAGGACTCCCGTGAGATCGAATGCGAGTTGCAGTTGCGCCGAGGACAACCACTGGACGCTGCTCGCGACGATGTCGGCCTCGCCCGAACGCTCGAGCCGTGCAGTCGCACCGCTCACGAAGTCGAGACCATCCACGACGAGCGCGCCGAGCGGGCCATCGTTGGAAGCCGCCGAGGGGGCCAATGAGCCGATCCTGGGTGCGTTCGCGAAGTCCGCCCTACCCGCCTCATTCGAGACGAAGACACTTGCGTCGCTCAGCGCGAAGTCATAGAGGCGAAGCTCGGCGATGGAGCCGCCGAAATGGTCGGCGTAAATTCCTGGCCCGGGAAAGGTCCCGGCTCCGATGACGATCTCGCTGTTCGCATCCCCGAGATTTGCCACGGGACCGCTGGCGACGAGCTGTCCGTCGAGAAAGGTTCGGTAGCCACTGGCGTCTTTCGAACAGATGAGTTGATACCAGCGATCTGCAACGAGATCGGCGAGATCCGTCCAACTGCCCAGGAAGAGCTGAAGCCGCGCGTTCTCGAGGGATAGCGTCATGCCGGGGAACGGCACGGAATAGACGTCGAGCCATTCGAGGAGATATTGTCGCGTGCTCACGTCGGGCCCCGTCCGGAACCAGATCTCGGCGCTGGCCGCCGCATTCCCCAGGAGTGGAGGCACGCTCGCCGCGGGGATGGCCAGGCGATCATCGCTGCCATCCAGCTCCAATCGATAGGGATCTCCCAAGACCCCGCTGCCGGCCCAGCCAGAGGTAGAGCCGGGCGTGTCGAAACCCGACAACGGGGCGTCATGGCCGCCCACAGGATCGACCCAGGGAGAATCGGCGCTGCCCGTGAGGCGCGGAGCCGAGCCGTCGGCGAGCGACGCCCGAAGATCGACCACCGATGCCGGCGGGAGCACGCGGTCGTAGATCGTGACGGTGTCCGCGGCGGAAAGCGCGCCCGTGTCGGTCACGGTCAGGATCAGGTCGAGCCAGACCCCAGATCCATCATCGACCGTGTTGGGAACGAAGTTGGTCGACGCCGTCGACGTCGGATCGATCCAATTGGGCGTGAAGCTCACTCCCTGATGAAGATCGACGCTCCAGTCGTAGACGAGAGATGCCGGAGAATCTTCGAAGTCGCTCCCCACGCCGATGAGGGCGATGCTCGCCGCGGCATCGGTGTACTCGTAACCATCCAACGGAGCGGTGATCGTTGCCGTCGGCGCATGATTGCCCTCCGCCTCGATCGCGAGGGCCGTCGCGCTCGCCTCCAATCCCGAACCGTCGCGAACGGTCAAGACGGCCTGGTACTGGCCCGGCGACGTATAGCCGTAGAGAGGATCGGATTCGACCGAGGTCGCTCCATTGCCGAAGTCCCAGTGGTACGTAAGGATATCGCCATCGGGATCGTACGAACCGCTACTCGAGAATTGCACCGCGAGCGGCGTCGGACCGGCCGAGACGTCGGCTGAACTCACGGCGACGGGGGGCAGTTCGTTGACGGTCAGGTAGTCATAGCGAACGTTTATGGGCGCGTCGGAGGCCCACGTCTTGCCGATCACACCGACCTGCAAGACGGGTGAACTCGTCGTGCTCGTGGTGGCTTGGGTCCAGGGATCACTGTCGAACTCGCGCCACTCGAAGCTGTAGAGATCACCGGTCTTGACGACCCGAAGCGAAACCGCAGCCTGGTTGGGGCCGAACCCTCCCAGTCCGGTTGTCCCGGTTCGCTCCCGTCGAAGACCCGTACCCTTGAAGGGCCCCCAGATGATGACATCGTATTGTCCGAACAGGACCATCAGGCCCGTGTGGAAGCTGCGCCCGTCGATGAAACTCGTCATCTCGAGGCGTGTCTCCAGCGTCCAGTCGCTCGCTCCCGGCGAGCGGCGCAGTTGGGGAGCGCGATCGGCGGTGGTCCAGTGGTCGAAGTTCTCGCCGGCCGGCAAGCTCGGAAGGCTCAGCGTCGCCGGAAACGGGGCTGGAAGCTCCAGAAAGTCGAGCGCCGGCCCGATCACGGGCCGATACCACGCGTAGGCCTTCGCGGACGGAATCGCCGGCAACGGCGACGAGTGCGGACTGCCGAACGGTGGGAGCTCGCTGTCGATTGCTTCGAGCGAGTAGTAATAGAGTTGGCCGTTCTGAATGCCCCCGCCATTTCCGACGTCGACGAAGGCAAGACCCGCGACGGGCGTCGGCGTGAGCAAGGTCTCGGCACCGCCCAGGGATTCGCTTCGATAGACGTTATACCCGACGACGTCGAGTTCGATGTTCGGATTCCAGCTCAATGCCACGCGACTCGAACCGGGAAGCCCGGACAGGCCTGTCGGCGCTGCCGGTGGCACTCCGTCGCCCGTGCCACCATCGTAGGCGATTCGATGGACTTCACTCGTCTGGAACGCGAGGTAGAAAAGATCTCCACTCAGTGGATCCACCTTGAGTTCGACCGGTCGCGAGAGGCCCGTCGCGAACGAGACGACGTTGTCGACATCATCGTTCTGGTCGAACGTGGCGAAACGAATCCAATTCAACACGTAGTCGCAGAAGTAGAGACCCGTGCGATAGGTCGGCGGATAGTTCAGCTGTTCGTGCCATGCCGCGCCCGTGGCGGCATAGCCGGAGAATCCAGGGATCGGGGTCGAATTCCCGATGGCGCTGCCGTGCGGCCAATCGATGATTGGCGGCGTGAAGATCGACGGGTCCGGAGGACAATCCCCGGCGGGAGGGTTCAGCGCCTGGTACGCAGCCTGGTACTCGATACCCTCGTAACACGGCCAACCGAAGTTCTCGCCGCCATCGCATCGATTTATTTCTTCGCGCCGCACCCAGCCAACATCGCTGATGTAGAGTCGACCCGGGTTCCCCGCCGCCGGATCGGTCGATCCGCTGCCGCGTACGATCCCCATGCGATAGGGGTTTCGCAGACCTTCGGCCCAGATCCTGGATTCGTCGCTGCGGGGCTCGAGCGCGTTGTAGTGAGGATTGCTCGGGAGGGCATCTCCCGTCGCAGAATCGATCCGAAGCACCTTGCCAGAGAGGCTGCCACGATACTGCGAGCGAAACGCCCCGATGTCCTCGTCGATCTCGCTGCGACCCGGAAGGAATTGACCCGGATCACGGCCGCCAGCGTCGGCGGCCCCATCGTAGTGTGCCCCGTCTCCGTGCGAGTAGAGCAGACTCCCGTCGTCCCCGAACACGAGCGTCCCGGTGCTGTGCGATAGATGTGCCGAGGTGACCGCCGTGGGCCACGTCTCTCCGACGAGCGTGAGGCGAGTGGCCGGATCGGCGACATTCGAGTCCGCGGCGCTCGCCGTGAATCTCTCGATTCTGGAATAGGAGAATTGATACGAGTCCGGGTTTCCCGGGTCCGTCTCGACCACATAGCCCACATAGATGTGGCCGTTGTTCAGGAAGTCAGGGTCGAGCACGAAGCTGAGAAGACCCCGGTCAGCACTGCCCAGGACGTCGGGTCCGATATTCAAGAACTCGGGTGTACGTTTGATGTAGTCGACGCGCGCGTCGGTTGGATTCGGATCCGGTTCGAGAATCCAGATTCGCCCCGCCTTTTCGGCAACGAAGATTCGTCCGTCCGCTGCGAAATCCATGGCGACCGGCTGGTTGAAAACTTCCAGCGGCGCGACCTTCAGATCGGAGAAACCGGTGGGCAGCGCAAACGCGGGCGACGCAAGCGCGAACGAGAGCGAGAGGATAGCCAAGCTTCGCCGAGATCGGAGCACGAGTCCTCAGTCCACGAGCAGAAGTTTCGAGTTCGCCAGCACTTGACCGTCGCCTCGCAGCAGAGCGAAGTAGAGGCCCGACGCGAGGCGGCGACCGTGACGATCGCGCGCGTTCCAGCGCATTCCGTCTCCCACCGCGACCAACTCGACGTCGCGCAGACGACGCCCAGCGGCATCGAAAATCTCCAGGTTGCCCGAGCGCAGCAGGACTGCGTCTTCTCTCTTCCTCGACTCTGTCGAACGTAGCTGAAACAGCACGGCGCCGGCTGAGGGGTTCGGTGTCGTGATCAGGCGCCGGAACGATACGCTAGAGCCCGGTGGTGTCGACGTCAGGCTGATCGATGCCGATCCGCTCAAAATTGCCACACCAGGGATCAGTGCACGATCTAGATCGCGCAGCTGTGCCAACACGATGTCGATATTGCTGTTACCGCTCGTGAGCGCCTTGAAACGAATGCGAAAGAGTTCACCGGGTGACAGCACGCTGGTCCCAAATCCGAGCACGCAGTCGGAGAAGACGTCCTGCCCGGGCGGGCCCTGCTCCTGTTGAAAGAATGTGGGCTCGAAGGCCGCGACGAAGAGGGCGCCTTCGCTGCTGCTCACGATCTCGAGTAGCGACGGGTCATAGTCGATCGTGACGGCGAAACACGAGAGAGCCCCAAACTCGGCGTTCGCATCGATGGCCACCTCGAACTCGTCGCCCGCGAAAACGACATTGTTCGCGGGTTGAACCGAAATCGTTGGCGCGGCGAGGCAGGGCGTGGCGACGAGCAAGCCAAGCAACGAGAGTAAGAGTAAGTAGTGCATTGGTTTCATGGGGTCTCGCGGACGGCGCCTCCCCCAGAAACGGCGTCGGAATGGACAATATTGTAGCATGGTCGCCGCTCGCGCCTCCATGCGGCTACTTCAGCAGCACCATGCGACGTACCGTGGTCTGATCATCCGCCGTCGCTCGGCACAGGTAGACACCACTCGAGACTCCACGACCCTGGCTGTCGTTCCCGTTCCAGCGCAGCTCATAGCTCCCAGCCGGCCGGCGGGCCCGAAGCAGCGTCTGCACGCGGCGCCCCGCGAGATCGTAGACACTGACCTCGACGAAGGCCGCGCGTTCCAAGCTGAGCTGCAGCGTCGTCTCGGGATTGAACGGATTCGGAAACGCGGGCGACAGAACGACGGTCCGGCCGCGAGCCGGTGCCGTCCCGTCGGCGTACTCGATCTGAATGGAAGAGCGCCTGTCCACGCGATCCAGGAATTCTGCGCCGCGGGGCTCGAGCAGCTGCTGCGGCGTCTGCGCGTCGAGGACCAGAGTCAACAGCAACCCATCCTCGTGCAGCGAACTGTCCGCACCGAGAAGCGCCAAGTCGCTGTCGAAGCTCTCCTGCCCTTTGACCGTGCCGCTGAAGACTGGCGCGCCCGCCTTGCGCAGGAGAGGAGCCTCCTCGAGAGCCAAGGCATAGTGAGCGAGCTGGGGGTCGAACTCGACGTGAAGCGCCCGCAGCTGCGAGATCATGGCCTGCGTGTGAATCGGCAGGCGTAGCTGCCCGTCGTCGCCGACATAGGCCGGGCCGACTCTCAGAGCCGCGGGCGAGGGAGGTGTCTTCGCGTACTGCGGCCCGCGTGGTTTTGCGCTCGGCGCGCTGCCGAACTGAAGGGCGAACACGATCAGATCTTCGAAGTTGATGACGTCGTCGGGCAGTGGTATGCCGGCCGTCGTCCCGTCGTGTGTCGGAGCGAAGTCGCACTCCGGGTTCCAACCTGGATCGACGGGGGTCGCCCCAAATGCCAGACTGAACACCGGGAGATCATTGCTTCCGTCGATGAGGCCGTCGTACACGCCGGGTACGCCGACCTCTCCCACATCCGCCAATCGGTAGCTGGTCATCCGCGCCTGCGCTCCCGCGTCGGCATGGGCACTGATCGCCTGGGCGTTGTAGCTGAACGCCGCATAGAACGCGACCGTTCGGCTCGAGTCGCTGAACCCGGGATCGACGAAAGTGGTGGCGAGTCCGTCGTAGACTTCTACCCAGCCGTCCGCGACCGCGTCATCGATGTCGAAGGGGAAATACGGGGCGGGAAGCGCGGAGCCGGCACTTCCGAATTCGGGATAGTCCTGCCAGCTCTTCCGGAAGAGCTTCACGCCGCTCTCTCCCGCGTTCGGGAGCGTCCACCTCAGGGAGACGCTGTTGTGGCCCGGACTCGCGGTGAGAGCACTCACGTTGACGGGCGCGGCGACCAGCGGAATCGAGCCGCTGTCGCTCGTCATGTCGATCGGTGCGCTCTTCCCGTAGGCGGCCCAGAAATCGTACATCTTCTGGCCGCGGTCGTCGGCGGCTGGATAGTTGCGGTCTTTGGGGTCCGGGCCGCTGACGTTCTCGTCGCGCAGAAACTCCACATACTGCCTGGACGATGTCTGGTAGCGCAGCGTGGCCGTGATGTTGATGGGCCCGGTCGTGCCCTCTGGAATCGGGACGCTGTAGCTGACATCGCTCCAGTGCGCCAGGACCCCGCCTCCCTGATCCGGGTAGACGGCTGGGACCGGCATCGTCTCTGTCGTCGGAATCATGCCGCGGGGCGGAATCCGGTTGTCTGCGAAGATGCGATTGTTCTGAACGAGGTGAAATCCCGCGCCCTGGCCGTGGATGCCGTGATTCGTCTCGTAGACCTGGAGCTGCGGATCGGCGACCAGTGTCGCCGTCGCGACGTCATAGTCTCCCGAGACGAAGAACGTCGCCCCCAATGCGTCCGTCGCCCGTAACCGCACCCACATGCGGCGGCCTTCGGGATAGCCCGTCGGTAACTTGTGCGCGGTGTTGTTGGTGACGCGGAGTTGAACCTCGGCGGAATTGCCCTCGACCGCGACCGGTGGGACCGTCACTTCCACGGTCGCCGACTGGTTCTGCAGCATGTCCATGGCCCGCGAGATGCTGTGATCGTAGGCTGCGTTGCGATTCAGAGCGTTGCCGTATTCGCCCTTCATCACCTGCATCATGAAGACATTTGCGCCCGCGAGGTCATGACGCTTCACGGGCTTGTTGTCGCTCGAGTCGGGACGAGGCGGGTTGAATGAATTGCACGCGTAGGCCGGCGTTACGGACGCCGGGGGCATATGACAATCCTGGCACTCGGTGCCCTCGCCAGCGAACGCGCTCTGAGACCACTCGGTGTAGGTGAGCTGTTCGGGGAAAGGCAGGCCGGTGTCCAGGCCGCCCTCGTCGAGCAGATTCAGGACGGGACTGCGCAGATCGTGGCAGGTCCCGCAGAAATCACTGCTCTCGTGATAACTCGAGTACTGCCATTCGTGTGGGGCGAAGGCGATGGTGAAGGGCCCGCGGCGCGGCGGCGGAGTGCCGGGGGTCCCATCATCGACCCAGTACTGGCCGTTCTCCGTAAAGGGTGTGCCACCTGGCCCTTCGTACATGCGATGGCAGAAGTGACAGTCGATTCCTTCGAAGTCATTGTCGGTCTCGTCGGGATAGCCGACGAGCGCACTCCCATCCGGCGTCGAGCTGCGGCCCTCCAGCCAAGCCGTCGGCGTGTGACAGCGCAGGCAGAGCTCGCCGATCCCGGGAGAATCCTGATTCGCGATGTCGACGGCCGCCCAGAACAGAGGATCGCGGGCGGCGTTGGCCATCATGCTGCCGGCCCAGCTGTCGAAGGGCTCGTAGTTCTGGCCCGCCACATAGCCACCGTGGCAGTCCTTGCAGGCAGGATCGAACGGCCCGGGCCAGGCTTCGCCGGGACGGAGGAGAGGCCAATTGACGATGTCGCCGGGTTGGGTGCCGGGCAGGACGATCTGCGCCACAGCACTGCCAATCGGCGCGAGGCCGATCATACAGATGCTGACGAGTGTTGCTCGAGCGAGAGTGCGCAAGTCTGCAACGCCGATGGTGGTGTTTCTGTTCGACTGCGGTGGGCTCTGAACCGCAGCTCTCCGCTGCAAGGCTAGGATAACACGTCGACCTCGCCCTCGGAAACACGCGGTCCGAGATTGGCCAACAGTCCTAATTCGTTGAGGAGCGCCTGGAGTCCCTCGTCGTCCGACTCGTAGTATCCCCGAACTTGGCCGAGTTGATCCACGAGGACGAAGCGCTCGCCGTGGACGATGTCGAAGAAGCCCGTGTCCGCGACTTCTTCTCTCTCCATCGCCATATGGAAGCCGTCGACGACGGTCTTCTCGAGTGCGTCGATCGGGCCCGTCACGAAGCTCCAGACGTCCTTCCGGGCCGTGTAGGACGCGGCGTACTCCTTCAACCTCGCCGGCGTATCGCGCGTGGGATCGACGCTGAAGCTCACCAGATGTACCGCGCCCGCCATGTTCGCGAGACGCTCCTGTAGCTCACGCATCCGCGAACTCAGGCGCGGGCAGACCTCTGCGCAGCTCGTGAACATGAAATTCGCGACCCACACACGCCCGCGCAGCTGCTGGGCGGTGAAGACGGCCCCGTCTTGATCCACCAATTCGAAGTCGGGGACCATGCCGTAGACGGCGGGCGGCGGCGGCAACTCCCGGGTCACCGATTTGAGCAGGGGGACACTCAACGAGCCCGAAAAGAGAATCACCCAGAAGGCCCAATGTCCTGTCATGGCTGCGACCCAACGTTGAATGCGAGAACCCATTCGAGAAACCTCCTTCTGGCTGCTAGCGGCCCTGATCGGGCGCCGTCCACGCTGGTTGCGACCGTAGACGCTGTTTGAGCGCCTTGGCCTCGGGGCTGCCCTTCATCTCGACCAGGCTGCGAACATAGTAGGCCATGGCCCACAGCTGCTCGTCCTCGAGGGATCCCTTCCAGGTCGGCATGGCGGTCCCGCCGATGCCCGACGCAATGCTGCGGAAGAGCGATCCCACATCGTCCCCGGATCGCACGCTGTGGAAGGTGAAGTCCGGCGGCTGCAGCTTGAACCCGTAGTCGCTGTCCTTCAGCTCGGTCGTGTACAAATTGGGGCCGAGATCCGCCTTGCCGAAGCCCATGAGTTCGACGCCGGCCTGATAGATCTCCCCATAGAGCGCGTAGGACGGGTGGCACGAATTGCACTGGGCCAGGGCGTGGTACAGCTTCTTGCCCTGCTCGACGGCCTCGGCTCGGCGCGTCTCGCCGAAGGGGTCGCCGTCGGACAAGATGGGCTCGCCAACCTCTTCGTACTCGTCCTGCCAGCGTTCGGAGAAGGTCTTGATGTACTGGATCACAGCTTCGAGACGCTGGTCGGAGATGTCCCAGGGCAACATGGCCGTGCCGTTGAGGCCGCCGCGGATGATCCGATGCAGATCCTGATCGCTGGGCAGGTAGCCCGACTCGACGGCGACGAACTTGTAGGTTCCCTGGCGGAAGTCGCGCGGTGGCGGCCGGAGGCCCTTCGCGGCCGGTCCGTGACCATCTCCGCCAACGCCATGGCAGGCTCGACAGTAGAGCGTGTAGGTCTCGTAGCCGAGGTTGAGCGTCTCAGCGCTGACCTCTTGGCCGGCGAAGGTCACCGGCTCGTTGAACGGATCGTCTGCACATCCGGCCACGAAGAGCAGCAAGAGCGCTCCAGCCACGAGTCCTGGAAATTCGGTTCGCCGGTGGAAGACTCTGTCCATGGCCGCGGGTTCTCCCCTTTAGAGCGTCGTCCGAGCTAGCGTCAGACGAGAAAGATCCCAACGAACATGCAGATCCACATGACGTCGAGGAAGTGCCAAAAGGCTCCGACCAGATGAACCGGCACCTGCCGGCCCGGGCCGTAGCGATGATGGAACGCGCCAAATAGCAGCCAGATCATGGCGGCGAGGCCGCCGACGATGTGGGCGGCGTGGAACCAGCTCAGCAGATAGAACAGACCGCCGAAGATCTGGCGCAAGCCCAGACCGGCGGTGTGGGTCTGCTGCCACAGCAAGAGCTGGAGCGCGAGAAATCCGAATCCAAGGACCGTGCTGGCGATGAGGCCGCCGACGAAACGGTGCTGCCGCTGTCGCGCGACCTGCCGGGCCGCCCACGCAAAGGTCGCGCTGCTGGCCAGCAGAATGCCCGTGTTCAGCACTCCCATTGCCATCGGAAGCGGCGGCGTCCCCAGCGGCGGCCAGGTCTGCTGTTGCGCCCGCAACAGCAAGTACGAAAGAAAAAGTGCCGCGAACATCATGGCCCACGAAACCAGCGCGACCATCATCCCCAGATAGGGAGTGCCGCGATCTTCCCCTTCGAACGGGGTGGCTGCAATAATCGCCTGCGCCATGATCAGCCGTGCGCCGGTTCGGTTTCGGGCATCGTATGCGTGAGCGCGATGCGCTCCTCGGCCGACGCGTCGGCGGGATGGGTCTCCCACTGGGTCATCCAGTCACGCCCCACATCTCCGTACTTCGGATTGTTGAACTCGTGCGGGCCGCGGAAGACGACGGGGATGTGATCGAAGTTGTGGTGGACGGGCGGCGAAGCGGTCGACCACTCCAGCGTCCCGAGTTCCCACGGATTGTCCGCGGCAGGGGCGCCCGCGAACCACGAGCGGAAGAAATTGACGATGAACGCGAGCTGCATGATGCCCAGAGTGAACGCCGCATGCGAGATGATCTTTGTCAGCGGCGCGAGCTTCTGCAGATAGTCGTAGACGTTGTGGTCGTAGATGCGCCGGTGCATGCCGGCCCAACCTTGGACGAGCATCAAGCAGAAGATGACCGTAATCGGGATCACCGAGCCCCAGAAGTGGATCGTGGCGAGCGTTCGGTTGTAGCTGCGACCCGTCATCTTCGGGAACCAGTGATAGAGGCCCGCGAAAAATCCCAAGAACGCGGCCGCGGCCATGGTGAGATGGAAATGGCCGACCACGAAGTAGGTGTCGTGGAGGTAGAGATCCGTCCCGAGCGCCGCCAACGGCAGGCCCGTCAGGCCGCCCAGGCCGAACACGAAGACGACGCCGAGGGAGAAGAGCATGGGTGGGTTGAGCCGCAGCTTGCCCTTCCAGATGGTGTGCAGCCAGTTGAGGAAGAACATCTCCGCGGGCACCGAGATGATCATGGTGAGAACCATGAAGCTCTGGCCGAGCAGCGGACTCATGCCCGTCGTGAACATGTGGTGGCCGTAGACGAGCGCGCTCATCACGCAGACCGCCGTCATGCCCAGCGCCGTGATCTTGTAACCATAGGCCGGCTTGCGACTGTGGAAACTGAGGAGATCGCTCACGATCCCCCAGGCCGGCAGGATCAGGATGTAGACCTCAGGGTGGCCGAAGATCCAGAACAGATGCTGGTAGAGAATCGGATCGCCGGTGCCCTCGATGATGGCCGAGCCGGCGACGAAGAATGTCGTCCCGAAGACGCGATCGAAGAACAGCAACATCAGGGCGGACGCAATGACGGGGACGAAGAGCGCGTTCAGGATCGCGGTCAGCCACAGTCCCCACACCGTCAGCGGCATGTCGAAGTAGCCCATACCGGGAGCCCGCAGGCGGATAACGGTCGTGATGTAGTTCACGGCGCCCATGATCGACGAGACGCCCAGCAGGAACACGCTCACGGCCCAGAGCGTTTGGCCGAGTCCTGGCAGGCCGACGTTGGTGCTGAGCGTGGGATACGCGGTCCACCCACTCGCCGCGCCTCCCATGGGCACGAAGAACGACCACACCATCACGGTGGCGGCGGCGAAGGCGACCCAGAAACTGAGCATGTTCAGCGTCGGAAAGACCATGTCCCGCGCGCCGATCATGAGCGGAATGCAGAAGTTACCGAAGCAGCCGATCAACAGCGGCGTGATGGCGAAGAAGATCATGATCGTGCCGTGCAGCGTGAAGAGCGATGCGTAGCTATCCGGCGGAATCACGCCGCCGGTGGTCGGAAACAGGAATCCACCTACGAGCGGCACGGGCACGCCAGGATTCGCCAGCGTCCATCGCATGAGCATGGCCATGCTGCCGCCCAGAGCCAGGCCGAAGAGGCCGAGCCACAGGAACTGCTTCGCGATGACCTTGTGATCCTTCGAGAAGACATGCTTCGCCACGAAGCTCGTCGCCTCGGGGTGGACATGTGCGTGATCGCTCATCAGTTGGCCTCCCAATCCCAGCCCCAGAGGGCGTCGGTGTCTTCGGGATCGAAGGAAGCTCCCGCCCAAAGCGACGCTTCTGCGTGCCAGGCGTCGAACTCTTCCTGAGGCATGACCTTCATTTCAGCTCTCATCTTGTAGTGGGCAATGCCGCACATCTCGGCGCAGACGACCTCGTAGCTGCCGGCCCGTAGGGGCGTGAACGTCATCTTGCTCACCGACCCCGGATTGGCATCCACCTTCTGGCGCACGTTGGGTAGGAAAAAACTGTGGATGACATCGCGACTCTGGAGCTGCGCCAGAACCTGCTTACCCTGGGGCAGTCGGAGTTCATTCAGGGTGACGATGTCGTCCTCGGTGTTGAACTGTCCATCGCTGCCGGGGAGACGGAACCTCCACGCCCACTGCTGGGGCATGATCTGGACCCGCGTCAGATCGGGGCTGGTCGCCGGATAGTTCCAATAGGCCTCGTTGAGATCCTCGAAGCTGTTGACGAGGAGCGTCCCGTCCACGACGAAGAAGATGATCGCAGAGATCGTGAATGCGATCGTCAGATCCTTCCGCGCCTCGCCCGTGTGATAGTGGACGTGATGCTTGCTGCCGTCGCGATGAGCCACCATGGCAATCGCCAAAACGGCGGTGAGGATGACGAACAGAACCAGCAGCATGACGCCGACGATCCCGAACAGAGAATCGACGCGATGTCCCTCGAGGGAGATGTCGACCGGGGCCTGAGCCCAGTCGGGGCCGAGCGCATGCGCGACCGGGGCGCAGATATTCAGCAGCACCAGTACGACGAGCGCCGTCAGCAGCATCCGCAGACGCATCTTCACTCCTGAGAACTACGAGAAGAGGGGCGCGACATCGACGGGATGTGGCGGCGGGTAAACCAGGCGGCAAGCCCGAAGAGCACGAACGGAAAGCCTATGAAACCCAACAAGATGGGCACCTTGCGCTGCCATCTGGCGTCATCGTTCATGCAGCCCGGACAGGCCTGGGCGACGCGTGGGATCAGATACAACGTCGTGGCCAGCGCGGACGCCAGCAGCTGCCGCGGAGGGCGAATCCTCCGTAAGCCATAGAACTTAGGTAAGTTAACGAACATCTCTCCTGAACCCGCGGGAGCCCGCCAACGCAGAATGGCCGGAATTAAAGCGCGAGGGCCCAGCAGTGTCAACCTGCTGCCGGAGGATTGACATGCCAACTTCGAGAGGCCAAGATGTCCGGCGTTCGTTTTGCGGCCCCAAACCTGTGACAATCGCCGCCATGAAGAGAATCAGTAGAGAGGAGCGACGGTGAGCCAACCCGGTGCCATCACCCATGCCCCCGAGGGCATGGTCGACCGCGAGATGCCCAACGCCACGTCCGGCAAGGTCGGCATGTGGGTCTATCTGGTCACCGACGCCATGACCTTCGGTGGCCTGCTCATCGCCTACGCGGTGCTACGGGCCTCGGGCGACTGGCCCAACCCTGCCCACCACCTCGGCATCACACTCTCTGGCCTGGGTACCTTCATCCTCATCTGCAGTTCGGTGAGCATGGTGCTGGCAATCCGCGGCGCCGGCATGAGCGACCGCAAGCAGTTGGTGGGGTGGCTCCTGGCGACCATCGTGGGGGGCTTGAGCTTTCTCGGGATCCAGGCCTACGAATACACACATCTGATCCACGACGGAATGAGCCTCGCCCACTTCCATGAGGGCAACAACCTCTTCGGCTCGACCTTCTACGCCATCACGGGATTCCACGGCGCCCACGTATTCTCTGGCGTCACCTACCTGACCGTCATCCTCATCAAGTCGCTGCGTGGGCGCTACGATGGCGATCCGAGCCATGTGGAGATTGCGGGCCTTTTTTGGCATTTCGTCGACCTGATCTGGATTCTCGTCTTCACTTTCGTCTATCTCCTGTAGAGACCAGGGAGCATGCGATGAGTTCGACTGCGCATCCGAAGCGCCCGTATCTGTTGGTGTTCGCGGCCCTCTTCGTCATGACGGTCGTCGAAGTCTGGGCCGCCACCTCGATCTCCGGCACGGCGAAATGGATGATTCTCGTCGTCCTGGCCTGCACGAAGGCCGCGTCCGTCGGCTGGTGGTACATGCATCTGAAGCAGGAGCGCGGATGGCTGGTGTTCATCGCCCTGTTCCCGATCATTGCGGCCGGGTATGCCATCGTCCTGATCCGAGAAGTCGGCGCTCGCTGAGCGCGGCTCGTTGTCCACCACGGATCTCCCGCTTCTCAACGCGTTCCTGAACGGGACGAGCTTTGTCCTGCTCTTTTGCGGCTGGCTGTCCATTCGCGCCGGAAGTCGAGAGCGCCACAAGCGCATCATGATCGCCGCGCTGTCGGTGTCCACGGCTTTCCTCATCACATATCTGACCTATCACGCGCTCCACGGCTCGACGAAATTCGGCGGCGTCGGCGCCAGCCGGCCGCTATATTTCACGATCTTGATCAGCCACACGATCCTGGCCGCCTCGCTGGTGGGACTCGTGCCCTGGACGGTCTCGCGCGCGGTCAAGGGACAGTTCGAGAGACACATGCGTTGGGCGCGCTGGACGCTGCCGATCTGGATGTACGTCTCGGTGACCGGAGTCTTGATCTACCTCATGCTCTATGTCTGGTTCACTCCCCTCGCCTCCGGCCACCCATGAGCGAGCAACCGCAGCGGCAGACGAGTGACAACCACGCGCTCCTGGCCGTGGCGCTGACGGTCTTCATCGATCTGCTCGGCTTCGGCATCGTCATCCCGCTGCTGCCGATCTACAGCAAGGCCTACGGCGCCAGCGAGCTCCAGCTGGGCCTGTTGTTCTCGAGCTTCTCGCTCATGCAGCTCGTCTTTGCGCCGTTGTGGGGCCGCTTGAGCGACCGCATCGGGCGGCGGCCGGTCCTGATCGGCGGCCTCCTGGGGACGGCGCTGAGCTATGTCTTCTTCGGCTTCGCCCGCGGTATGCCGGCGCTCTTCGCGGCCCGGATGCTTGCCGGCTTCTTCGGCGCCAATGTCTCGACGGCCCAGGCCTACATCGCCGATGTGACCACGCCCAAGGACCGCGCGAAGGGGATGGGGCTTCTCGGCGCGGCCTTCGGGCTCGGCTTCACCTTCGGGCCCCTCGTCGGCGGGGAACTCGTCCGCTTCCACCTGGCGGCGCCCGGCCTGGTCGCGGCCGCTCTCTCGCTGACCGCAGCGGTCTATGGCCTGGCTCGCCTCCCCGAACCCCCCCGCGAAAAGCGGGGTGCGGCTCGCGTGCTCAGCCTCGGCAGCGTCCGCTACGCGTTGCGCAATGGGCATGTCGGGATGATCCTGGCCCTCTACTTCATGGGCATCTTCGCGTTCAGCGGATTTGAGACCATGTTCATCCGTTTCGGTCTCGCGCGATTCCCGGCCTCCTTCGGCGTCGATGGCGTCATCGCGCACGCCACGATGGACGAGATCTTCGCGACGGCACCGATCGCCGGCCGCTACATGTTCTTCATCGGGCTCATCGCCGCGCTGGTCCAAGGCGGGCTCATTCGCCGGCTGGTCCCCCGCTACGGTGAGACGAAACTCATCGTCGCAGGGCCCTTCCTCCTCGGACTAGGCCTGGCGCTCATCGGCCTCGCCCCCTCGTGGGGCCTCGTCATCGCCGGCTGCGCCCTCATGCCCTTCGGCCTGGGCGTGAACAATCCGTCGCTCACTTCACTCCTGAGCCGGGCCGCTCCCACCGCCCAGCAGGGGGCGTTTCTCGGCCTGAATCAGAGCCTCGGCTCGCTCGCACGCGTGCTGGGACCGATCGCCGGTGCCGCCAGCTTCCAGCGCTTTGGGCCGGGCAGCCCGTTTCTGCAGGCGGCCGGAGTCCTGGGCTTCGCGACGTTGCTGGCGCTGATCTATCAGCGGCGTCATGGGGCACGTCTAAGTTGAGACCCTGCCGCCCCCGCTGCTTGCGCAGGAACAGCCTCCGTGGTATCTCCTCCGGAGTTGTCTCACTCACCCACCTGGTCTCAGCGGAAGGCTGATCCATGACTTATACCGTCACCCAGTACTGCGTCGACTGTCGCTACACGGACTGTGTGGAAGTTTGTCCCGTGGAGGCGTTCCACATCGGGCCCCGGATGGTCTACATCAATCCCGAGACCTGCATCGACTGCGATGCGTGCGTCCCGGCCTGTCCCGTGAATGCCATCTATCCGGAGGACGAGGTCCCGGCGAAGTGGGAGCGCTTTACCGAGATCAACGCCAACGAGTGCGAGAACTACCCGACGACGGACGAGAAGATCGACCCCCTGCCGACGGCGCGACCCCTCGAAGAGTTGGAAGCTCTCGACGAGGACGGCAAGCTGCCGGAGTATCCCTGAGCCGATTCCGGCGGCGCATCTTTCGAGCAGGCGGGCCTCAGGTCCGCCTGCTTTTCTGTGAGCAAAGACCATGCTGCAACGACTGATCTGGTCGACCGTCTTCCTCTCGCTGGTCCTGATCACGCTGGGCGGCGTCGTCCACAACACGGAGTCGAGCCTCGCCTGCCCGGACTGGCCCCTCTGCTTCGGCCAGCTGCTGCCCGAGATGAAGGGCGGCGTCGCGATCGAACACAGTCACCGCCTGCTGGCGAGCCTCGTCGGACTCCTGACCGTCGGGATCCTGGTCGTCGTCGAGCGGCGGCGCTCGGAGTACTCCGACATCGTCGTCTGGGCCCGGCTCGCCCTGGGATTGGTCCTGGCGCAAGGCCTTCTCGGCGGAATCACGGTGCTGTGGAAGCTCCCGACTCTCATCAGCACGGCGCATTTGGCGACCTCGATGGCATTCTACTGCGTGCTTCTCCTGATGGCCGTGCGAAGCACGAAAGCCGCCAGGGTCCTGGCGTGTAACGTCGAGCCGTTGGCAGCGTCACCGCTGCGCTGGCTCGTCGTGGCCGGCGTGGCCGTCTATCTGCAGATGATTCTCGGGGCCCTCGTGCGCCACACGGGCAGCGGCGCCGCAGCCGGCCTCGGAGCCTCGAGCGTCTGGACAGGAATCGATCTCGGCGGGGGCGAAAAAGATCTTTGGCCTTCCGACGGCCCTGGTCGTCTCAACATGGCCCACCGCTACGCGGCCCTCTTGGTCTTTGGCATCGTCGTGGCAGCCAGCCGTCGAGCCTTCACCTACGCCAGGGCCCGCGCGGACGCCATCGGCCAGCGGCTCGCCGCGGCGGCGATCCTCCTCACCGCCAGCCAGATGCTGCTGGGGGCGGCGAGCCTCTGGCGCTTCCTGAGCATCCCCCTGGTGACCGCCCATCTGACGGTGGCTGCGCTGGTATTGAGCGCTCTCCTGCTTCTGAGGATGCGCTTGGCACGCGTGCCTGTTACTTTTGCGGGCACTTCTGTCGCCGGGTCCTCCGGCCAGCGCTGATCTCTGCCTGGCGAAAGCACTCCATGACTGTGTTGCTGGATTTTCTCGCTCTCACCAAGCCGCGCCTGGCGGTGTTGGTCATCTTCACGACGGCCGTGGGAATCGCATTGGCGCCCGGGTCGCTGTCGCGCGCCGAGCTGCTCGAAGCCATCCTCTGGACGACGCTCGTCGTCGCCGCCGGCACGACCATGAACATGGCCATGGAGGTGGAGGCCGACCGAAAGATGACGCGGACGCGCAACCGCCCCCTCGCGGCCGGCAGGCTGCCGGTCAAGTGGGCCTGGTGTTTCGGCGCCGCTCTCGCAGCGCTGGCGCTGCCGGCGCTTTTCCTGCGCGTGAATCCGCTCACCGCCTTCTTGGGGCTCTTTGCGCTCGTCGTCTATCTGCTCGTCTACACGCCGCTGAAGTCGCGGAGCGCCGCGGCCGTCTACGCCGGCGCGATTCCCGGCGCGACGCCCATCCTCATGGGCTGGACCGCCGCGACGGGCTCGCTGGATCTGCCCGCGGTCGCGCTCTTCTCAATCCTGTTTCTCTGGCAGATTCCGCACTTCATCGCCATCTCGCTCTATCGCCGCGAGGAATATCGCGCGGCGGGATTTCGGATCCTACCGCTGGAGTACGGCGATCGTGCCAGTCTCTGGCACATGCTGGGAACGACGGTCGGACTCGTCGTCGCCAGCGCGCTTCCGTCCTACTTCGAGCTGGCCGGGCTTTGGTATCTCGCGACTTGCATCAGCCTCGCCACCTTCGCCATCCTCGGGACACTCTACGGGATCGGCGCCGCGGCAAATGTCGTCTGGGCTCGGCGCTATTTCCTGACGACGCTCGTGTACCTGCCCGTGCTGCTCGGAGTCCTGGTCCTCGACCGCATCTGAGCTGTCCTGCTGCACAAGGGAGAGGCCGTGGCACGACCGAAAGTCGACGCGGGCGGCGGTTGGCCGGCCATTCGTTACACATTTCGCAAGGCCCGCCAGGCCGGCGGGTTTCTCGCCACGACCCGCAAGCTCCTTTCGAAGAACAGCTGCAAGACCTGCGCGTTCGGCATGGGCGGCCAGGCCGGCGGCATGCGCAACGAGCGCGGCCGCTTCCCCGAAGTCTGCAAGAAGTCGGTTCAGGCCCAGGCCGGCGACATGGGCCGGCCGCTCAGCCGCCACTTCCTCGAGAGCACGCCTCTGTCGACCTTCGCCCGCATGGGCAGCGCGGAGATGGAGGAACTCGGACGCCTGACCTTCCCCATCATCTTGGAGGATGGTGACACGTACTTCCGCGGCCTCGACTGGGACGAAGCTCTGCAACGTATCGCCGACAATCTGAAGGCGAGCTCACCCGACGAAACATTTTTCTATGCATCCGGCCGCTCCAGTAATGAAGCGGCGTTCTTGTTCCAGTTGGTCGCACGCGCCTACGGCAGCCCGAACATCCACAACTGCTCCTACTACTGCCACCAGGCGTCGGGTGTCGGGCTGTCCATGGTCTTTGGCTCGGGCACCGCTTCCATTCAGCTGGAGGATCTCGAGAAGGCCGACTTCGCCCTGGTGATCGGTGCGAACCCCGCGAGCAATCATCCGCGCATGATTCGCTATCTCGTGGAACTCCGCCGCCGCGGCGGCAAGGTCATGGTCATCAATCCGCTCAAGGAGCTGGGGCTGGTCCGCTTTCGCGTCCCGAGCGATCCTTCGAGCCTGCTTTTCGGCAGCGATGTCAGCGACCTCTACCTCCAGCCCCGCATCGGCGGCGACATCGCTGTCCTGAAGGCGCTCCTCAAGGGTGTGATCGCGCGCGGAGCCGTCGACGAGACCTTCGTGCGCGATTACACGAGCGGCTGGGAGGGTGTGCGTCGCGACGCCGAAGAGAGCCACTGGGACGAGCTGCTCAGAGCCTGCGGGTTGACGCGCGCCGAGGTCGACGCGGCCGTCGCCCAGATCTGCGAAGCCAAGCGCGGCATCTTCCTGTGGGCCATGGGACTCACGCACCACGAGCACGGCGTGGACAACGTTCTCGCCCTCTCGAATCTCGCCCTGGCCCGTGGATGGCTGGGTCGCCCAGGCTGCGGGCTGCTACCGATTCGGGGCCACAGCAACGTGCAGGGCGTGGGATCGGTCGGAGTCTCACCACAGGTCAAGGAGAGCTTCGCGCGCAGACTCGAAGAGCTCTACGACATCCACGTTCCAGCCGTTGGGGGCCAGGACACCTTCTCAAGCATGCGCGCGGCGGCCGAGGGCCGCGTGCGCGCTGCAGTCATGCTCGGGGGCAATCTCTGGGGAAGCAATCCGGACCACGCGTGGGCGGGCAAGGCTCTGCGCAGCATCGACCTGACGGCCCAGATCAGCACGAAACTCAACCCGGGCCATATCCACGGGCGCGGCAAGACGACGCTCGTCCTGCCCGCGCTCGCGCGCGACGAGGAATGGCAGGCGACGACACAGGAATCCATGTTCAACTTCGTCCGGCTCTCCGACGGTGGCCCGCCCAATGTGGACGGCGACATGAGGAGTGAGGTCGAGATCGTCGCGGATCTGGCTGAGCGCGTCCTCCCCGACGGCCGGTTCGACTGGTCACAGTTGCGCTCGCACGAGTCGCTGCGACGTGCAATCGCCACCGTCGTTCCCGGATATTCGCCGATCGCCGACATCGGAACGACGCTGACGGAATTTCAGATCCCCGGCCGCAGCTTCCACGAGCCGCGTTTCAACACGAAGGATGGCCGCGCAAATTTTCACATTCCCCCGCTTCCCGCCATGGAACTGGCAGCGGATGAACTTCTCGTCATGACGATTCGCTCGGAGGGACAGTTCAACACGGTCGTCTACGACGAGGAAGATCTCTACCGCGGCAACGAGCGGCGCGACGTGATCATGTTGAGCCAGGCCGACGCGTTCCGCCACGGCCTCAGCGAGGGTCAAACGGTCGGCGTCCGCTCGGAAGTCGGGAGCATGCGCGTCCATGTCGCCGTCGTGGACATCGCCGAGGGTTCGGCGGCCATGTATTATCCGGAGGCAAACGTCCTGGTGGGTCAGCGCATCGACCCGCGCTCCAAGACGCCGGCGTTCAAGTCCGTGCGCGTGCGTCTCGAAGCCGGTTGAGCGACCTCAGGCGCACGGCGGCTGCGGCAGGAGCGGGTCGAGCGCAGACCAGTCGCCACGGAACAGCGCGCCGTCGAGACGATCCAGCAGAACATCCTTGGGCAGAAATCCGATGGCCGTTCCTGCGGCGTCGAGCATCGGCAGATCATTCGCGCCGTCGCCGCAGGCCAAGCTCCGCGCGAGAGGGATGTCCAACTGCAGGCAGAGGCTTCGCAATCCGGCCTCTTTCGCCGCGGCGTCCACGATGACTCCCTCCAGCTCGCCCGTGAGCGCGCGTCCGTCGTCGGCCAGCTGGTTGGCGAGCATGTGCTCGATCCCGAGTTCCGCGGCCCGCGCTGCGGCGAAGAATCGAAATCCGCCCGTGAAGAGCGCGAGGCTGCTGCCGCGCTCCTTCAGCGTGGCCAGGCAGAGCTGCGCTCCCGGCATCAGAGGCAGCCGCTCGTCGATCTCGCCCAGGCGCGCCAGAGGCAGGCCCCGCAGCCGCCGCACGCGCTCGCGCAGCGCATTCTCGAAGTCCAGCTCGCCACGCATCGCTGCCGCCGTGACGGTGGCCACTGCCTCGCCCACGCCCGCGAGCCGAGCGATTTCGTCGATCGTCTCGCCTGCGAAGAGGGTTCCATCTCCGTCGAAGGCACAGAGCAGTGGCGGCGGCCGCGCGGCCGAAGAAGGCAAGAGCAGAAGATCCAGTTCGAGCGAGCGGGCCCACTCGAAGAGAGGACGCCGCCAGGCGAGTTGCGCGCGCGTGGCTGGAACGCCTTCGGCCGCCGCGAGCCGGAACTCCAGCGGGCTTCGGCCGCGTGATCGTCCACCCGGCGGGCGACTGAAGTGGGCGATCTCGACGCCATAGAACCCGAGGACGGTCTCGAGGGAACTCGAGATGACGCCGGCCTCCGCCGCGCCACCACATCTCAGGCTCCAGCTGGTCGGACGGTCGATCAACGTTTCCCTCCGCTTGTCTGTGCTCACGTGCGCCACTATGCTCCCACGGACAGTTGACGACCACCCCGGAAACGGAGTCTCGCAATGAGCGTTCGCCGCCTCCTGCCCATCACGATCCTCGTGCTTCTCGCGCACTCATCAGCGATGGCGATCCCCCGCTACGCCGCCCGCTATGGTCAGGACTGCAACCTCTGTCATGTGAATCCGACGGGCGGCGGACTGCGCAGCGCCTACGCTACACAGTTTCTCACGCCGAAGGAACTTGCGGCGCAGTGGCTCGAGTTCGACGACAGCCAGCTACCAAATCCTCAGCTCAACGAACAGGTGCTCATCGGGGCGGACCTCCGCACCGTGTATTTCGCCGGGGACGAGGACGACTCACAGCCCGAGAACTTCTTCCACATGCAGAGCGATGTGTATCTGCAGCTCAGCATCGGCGAGCGCTACTCACTCTATTTCGACCGCGGTCAATCCAACTCGCTCGAGAGCTTCGGGATGGCCTATGTCCTGCCGCACAACGGCTATGTGAAACTCGGCCGCTTCACGCCTGCGTTCGGTTGGAAATTCGCGGATCACAACCACGCGAGCCGTGAACAACTCGGCTTCGATCCGCCGTTCCAGACGGATGTCGGGCTGGAGTTGGGCATGCATCCCGGCGAGAGCGCCCTTCAGTTTTCCGTTCTCAACGGGGCGCGTGGCAATATTCTGGATGACGACGCGGGGCTGGCCTACCTGGGGCGTGGCGAGTATCGCTTCCGCGTCGGTTCGATCGGGTTGGCGCTGGGAGCGAGCGCCTCGTTCCAGGATTTCGCGACGCGCAGCGAACATGTCGAAGGCGGTTTCGGGTCTCTCCACTGGGACCGTGTGGTCTATGTCGGCGAGGTCGACCTCATGCATTCGGATCCCGATCAGGGCAGCACGACGACTTCCCTCGTCAGCAGCCACGAGCTGGCGATCCGGCTGGTTCAGGGTGTCGATCTGTTGGCGAGCTATGACTTCCACGAGCCAGATCTGGACTTCCTGACGGGCTCGCGCAGCCGCTGGTCCTTCGGGATCGACTCGCTGCCGGCGCCATTCCTGGGCGTGCGCATCATGTGGTCGGAGTACGACAACGAGCTCGGAAGCAATGTCTTCGAGTCCGACTACGGCCAGCTCGAGGCGCAGGCGCATTTCTACTACTGAGCCGAAGCCTAGGCCTTGCGCTTCGCCTGATCCGCGACCGCCTGGGCGGCGGCCTTCGCCTTCTCCGCGTCGCCGAGATAGTAACTCCGCAATGGCCTGAGCTCGGAGTCGAGTTCATAGACCAATGGAATTCCCGTCGGGATGTTCAAATCGACGATCTCCTCGTCGCTGATCTCGTCGAGATACTTCACGAGAGCCCGCAGGCTGTTTCCGTGAGCGACGATGAGGACTCGCTCCCCTGCGCGGATGCGACCCGAGATCTCTCCCGTCCAGGCGGGCATGAAACGGTCGACGGTGTCCTTGAGGCACTCCGCCGCCGGAAGCTGCTCGGGCAGCAGCTTGGCGTAGCGCGGGTCGTGTCGCGGATGGCGCTCGTCGTCGAGCGTGAGCGGTGGAGGTGGAATGTCGTAGCTGCGGCGCCAGATCTTGACCTGCTCGGCGCCGTGTTTCTCGGCGGTCTCCGCCTTGTTGAGACCCTGGAGAGCGCCGTAGTGCCGCTCGTTCAGCCGCCAATCACGGATGACTGGCAGCCACACGCGGTCCATCTCCTCCAGCGCGAGCCAGAGCGTGGCGATGGCCCGGCTCAAGACCGACGTGTAGACGATGTCGAACTCATAGCCTTCATCCCGCAGCAACCGCCCAGACTCGCGCGCCTCGGCAATTCCCTGCTCGGTCAGGCCGACGTCCGTCCAGCCTGTGAATCGATTCTCGAGATTCCAGGTGCTCTGGCCATGGCGAAGAAGGACGAGCTTGTGCATGGGAACCTCCAGAAGCGATTTCAGTGCAGGCATGCGGGCCAAAATTAGTTGCAGGCGTGGCCCGCGGCAAGCTCGCTCCCAATAGCGAGGCCCGGCCATGCCCTTCACTCTCGCAAGAAAGAAAACGGCCGCCGGAGCGATCTCCGGCGGCCGTCATTCGTACAGTGCTGCGGCTGTAGCCAAACGGCCCCAGCTTCCGCCTAGATCTCCCCCAGCCGCTCGACCGAGTGCACGTCGCGCAGCGGCAGCACCACGCGATCGTGCTTCTTCCAGATCCCGACCATGGCGGCCCGTTTCAGATACTCCGCCTTGCTGCGGTTGTCGTCGCCATCGCTGTGGACGTCAGCGTCGAGCAGCACGATATGTTCGTCGGTCATGACATCACAACGGCCGATCCAGATCTCGGCTCCGGTCGTGTCGACGGCCACCGTGATCCCGTGCAGTTCACCCTTGTCGTGATGAAAGGTCCCCATGAACGCCTCACTCGCCGACCGGATCGCCCGAGCCGCAGTGCGCTTCGAAGGCCTCGACCAGTTCGAACGCTATGCTCTGGGCGTCGCGCGACTCGATGCGATGCCTCGGGAGGAAGTGCACGAGTTCACCGTTCTTGAAGAGCGCCATGGACGGACTCGATGGCGGGAATTCGGCGAAGTGGCTGCGCGCCTGCGCCGTGGCCTCGACATCCTGCCCCGCGAACACGGTGGCGATGCGATCGGGCTTGATCGAGTGCTTCAACGCGATGTTGATGGCCGGACGCGCCTGCCCGGCCGCACACCCGCAGACGGAATTGATGATCAGGAGGGCCGAGCCCGACTGCTCTCCCATCCAGCCGTCGACTTCATCGGCGGTGAGCAGCTCGGCGACGCCGTTCCGCGTCAGTTCTTCGCGCATGGGCGCGACGAGCATCGGGTCATAGGGCACGGCAGGCTCCTGAAGATTCGAGAGGGCAACGAGATTGGGAAGAATATAGCGCATCGACGGGATCATGCCATGGCGACTAGTCGACATAGCCCAGGGCGCGGAGCCGCTCCTCGATCGCCGGATCCAGCCGGATGTGGCTGCTGTCGGGCAGCTCGCCGGCCAGGATCGCATCCGATCCGAATTGCCGGCGGAGCGCGGCGAGCAGCCGATCCCGCTCGGCCGGGTGCTCTGAGGCCACGTTGACGACCTCCGCGCGGTCCATTTGGCGGTCGTAGAGCTCCAGCCAACGCTCGTCGCCCACGCTGAAATCGATGAGTCGGAAATCCGCGTCCCAAGCCGCGCGGACGTGATTGCGCGGCGAGGCGCCGTACTCGGCGAAGTGGATACGCTGTTTGTGGAGCTTCTTGCCACGCATGAGCGGCAGCAGGCTGCTGCCATCGAGAATCTCGGGCCGCGGGATGTCGAGGAGTTCGAGCACGGTCGGCAGAAGATCCACCAAACTGACTTCGCTCGCGATGCGCCGGCCCGCGCCGCGCGCTCCGGGCAGACGAATCATCAGCGGCACGTGCAGACATTCTTCGTACGGGAATCGATGCGTGAAGTAGATGCTATGTTCCGTCAGATGCTCGCCATGATCGGAAACGAGAATGACGACGGATCGGTCGAGTTGACCGTTGCTGCGCAGCAAATCGAGGAGCTTTCCAACACCAGCGTCCACATGCGTGATGCCCGCCGCGTATTGCGCCGTGGGGTACTCCAGGTCGGTGACGCCCTCCAGCCAGGCGTAGCGGGCCTTGACTTGGCGCTGAATGCGATTGGAACCCAGATAGAGTGGCTCCATGCTGTGCTTGGCCGGATCGTAGGGGTCCCCCTCGTAGTACATGCGGTCGTAGGGGCTCGGGGGGTCATAGGGCGCGTGAGCGTCGTAGAAATGGCTGAGGATGAAAAACGGCTCGACGGGACGGTTGCCCAGGAAGTGGAAGATTTGCGGCAGCTGGCGGTCGTAGCGGCCAGTGACGCGACCGTCGAAGTCTGGGTACTGACGTTCGAAACCCCGATCCAGCCCAAAACCGGTGCCAAGCCAGTCGACGGCGACGAAGCCGAGCGTCGCGTAGCCATGGGCGGTGAAAATCTCCGCCATCGTCGGGAGCTGACTCGACAGCCGTTTCGAGCCGCCGCCGACCGCACGATGCGCCGAGGGGAGGCGACCCGTGAAGAGCGTTCCGAATGAGGGGAGCGTCCACGGCGCATTGGAAGAGCAGCGCTCGAACAGGATCGATTCGGCCGCCAAGGCGTCGATGTTCGGCGTCTGCGCACGTTGACCGCCATAGCAGCCGAGGTGATCGGCGCGGAAGGTGTCCAGCGCGATGAGAATGACGTTAGGCCGCCCCTCGCTGAGGTCCACCAGCGGTGGGGGCGCCGCACAGCCCGCGAGCCCGAACAGCAGAAGCAGGAGCTTGCCCCTCCGGAAGGCTCGGGCGGCTTTCAAAATCATCGCATCATCTCTAGACTGAGCGCTCCTCGCATGGATCGCAAGATATCGCGGTCCCAGGAGTCGACGCCAGCTTCATGAGACAGACCCCTCAGGCCTTCATTCTCGTCGCGTTCGCCCTCCTCGGCTGCGAGAGCGATGGAGAGGCACCGCCCGCCCGCTCGTTTTCGCTCCTCGGCGAACCCGCGATCCATCTCTCCCTGGCGGGCGGCGATGCCGCGCCATTTACGGGTCCCGGAGCCGAGCCGGCGAAAGACCTGATGGAGCGCATCCGATGCGTTGGAGCCCTCGTCGAAACGGGCCGCGATGCCGAGTTGGTCGCCACGATGACAGCTCAGCGAGGTGGGCACCTGACCATCGACGTGCCGGCGCCCACGGCCGACGGCCGACGTGGCTTTCTCGAGCTGGAGTATCTGGGCGCGAGCGGCGGCATCCTCCGACTGGGCGGTCGGAACGCCGCCGACGACCCCCTCCCGAGCGCCGTCTCCGTGCGTGTCAGGGCCGGCCAGTGGGAGCAGTTGAGATTCACCCTCGACGATCCGCGCCTCCCCGTGGCTCAGCCGACCAGGCTGTGTGTGCTCCCTCCCACGGCCGAGATCGGTGAGATCCGCATCCGCGCCACCCGATGGATCGAGCCTGGCGCAATTCACCGCAGCTCGATCGAATTGCAGGATCAGCGAAGAGCAGCGTTGCTGCTGGCGCCGGACAGCGCGATCGAGTGGGAGTTCGATCTGCCCGCCCGTTCGCGCGTCCAGTTCGGCTATGGCAACGCGGCAACGTCGGCGCGCACGGGCGACGGGGTGTACTTTTTTGCGGAGCTTGTCGCCGAGGACGGGACCGTGCGACGCCTCTGGAGCCAGACCCTTCTAGCGCGGAGCAACCCCGAGCACCAGCGCTGGCAGGACGTGAGTATCCCGATCGAGTTGGAGTCTCCACGCCGCGTCAAGTTACGCATCGGCGCGCTGGCATCGCCTCCACGGCAGAGTCCCTTCGAGGCGATCCATTCGGAGGCCGGAGACGCGCCCGCGCTCAGCGCTCCACGCATCGATCTCGTCGATGACCAGCGTCCCAGCGTCCTCGTCATCGTCGTGGACACGCTGCGCGCCGACGGATTCAGCGCGGAGACGATGCCGCGCTTCTGGTCGCGGCTCCGCGACTTCACCATCTTCGAGCGAGCCCATGCCACGGGCTCGTGGACGCATCCAAGCACGGGTTCGATCTGGTCTGGACTCATGCCACAGGAGCACGGGCTGGGCAGCTCCAGTTCCGGCACGAGTTTCTTCGACCCGGACGTACGGCTGCTGCCCGAGTGGCTGCGCGACGAAGGCTACGCCACGGCCGCGGTGAGCAACAACCTGATCGTCTCTCCGGCTGAGGGTTTCGCACGGGGGATCGATTCGTTCGACGCGCGGCCGTTGGAGGACGCCGCGATTCACGGAGCCGAACGCGTGAGCCTGGCCGGCGCGGAGTGGCTGGGTTCGCGGCGCGGCGCGGGACCGTTCTTTCTGTATCTCCACTACTTCGACCCCCACGACCGTTACGCGCCGCCGCCGGAGTATGTCGACAGCTTCAGCGAAGGAATCGACTGGAATGCCATGCCGTCCGGCATCCGCGACGGCCAAGTGAATGGTCTACTGAGTCAGATGGTGAGCGATGGGCGCCGCACCGACTTCCAGCCACCCGCCGGCCAGATTGCGGCTCTGTGGGCGCTGTACCGCGCTGAGATTCTCTACGCGGATCACTGGATCGACTGGCTGCTGGAACGCATGGACGAGAGCGGCCAACTCGACAACACACTTGTCGTCCTGACCGCCGACCATGGCGAGGAGTTCTACGAGCATGGCGGGTTCAAACATGGTCATTCGCTGAATGAGGAAGTACTTGGCATTCCATTGGCGATCCGCTTTCCCGACGGCCACGGCGCGGGGCAGACGGTGTCCACGCCGGTCTCGCTCCTGGATCTGCTTCCGACGATTCTGCGGCGCGCCGGCATCGACCCGGGCGCGCATCCGGGAGTCGATCTCCACGCGTGGCCTGGCGGCGACACCTCACCCGAGCGAGCCGTCGGAGCGGTTCTCTTCGAAGCCCCGACGCGCGATCATCTTCTCGCCCATCCAGCGGCCCAGGCAGTGTGGCGGGGAAAGGACAAGCTCCTGCGCGTATTTCCGCAGTCGACACCACAGCTGTTCGATTTGAGTGTCGATCCGCGTGAGAGCCGCGACCTCGCGATGGAGGAGACCGCCTTGCGCGATGAACTCGTGCAGCTCATGAATGCGATGCTCGGGACGAGCGCTCCGGCGCGCGGAGACGAGAGCACGCTCGACCCGGAACTGGCCGAGAAATTGAGAGCGTTGGGTTATGTGGACTAGGCGGGTCATGTGGACTAGGCGGATCGTCCTCTCGCTGCTCTTGCTGCTCGGGGCCGCAGCCGCCAAGAGGGCCCAGGCGGTCGATCTCGGCGGATGGGAATCGCGCGACGACCGCATGCTGATCATCTTCCTGCTCGATGGCTTCGACGAGCGTCGGGTCGACGCCTGGAACCGCGACGGCGAAGCTCTGCTCCCGGCGCTGCGCGAACTGCGCTCGTCGGCCGTCGTGTTCGACGACGTGCAGAGCGGCGCCATCGGCGCGGCATCGGGACTGCACGATCTCTTCGGCGACGACCTGCCCGAGATCGTCGACGGAAGTCCGGCCGAACTCTCCGCCCGGCTTCGCCGAGCGCTACTGGAAGTAGGCCCACAGCTGCTCGTCCTGGGCACCGACTTGTTTCGCGACGCCACGGATCTCGACGACGCGCTGCTCGCCCGTTGCGATCCTTCTCCCTGGGCGAACCACCTACAAGGTGACAGCCGAGCAACGCATGAAGACAGGCGACGTCGCCGCGCCGAAATGCTGCAGCGGCTCTATGCAGAGGGCAGGCCCATTCGTCGCGACACCAACGCCCAAGACATGGACTGGATCGGCGATGCCATGCATTTGCGCGCGGAGCGCAGCCTGCGACCCCTCTGGGATTCTCTCGCCGAAGAAAGCGCACGCGAGCGAAGTCTGATCGTGATCACCGCACGCGTGGGCCCGGCGGATCCACGGCGGGGAGCGCCGGCGCCGCCGGACGCCTTACGACCTGATCTCGTGGACGTTCCCTTCTGGCTTCTGACTCCCACTCGCGACGCGGCGCATGTCCAAACCCCGCTGCAGAGCGGGGCTCTCGTTCGATCCTTGCGGTCGCTGGACGCGACGGCGACGCACTGGCAGGCCCCGGAGCCTAGCCTCTCGCGCTGGAGTTTTCACACGCCCCTCGAACTGAGGCCCCCCTTCGCTGCGATCTGGTGGCGGCATCCCGAATTCAGCCTCCTGCTCCGCAACGACGGCGCACACGAACTCTACGATCGCCGCAACGACCCGGGGGAATGGGAGAACCTCGCAGCCCAGCAATCGAGTGCCCTGTCCTTCCTCCAGGCGCGTGCCGCGCGAGAACTCTTGGGGGAACGCCTGACGGTGCTGGTGCGCAACCCCGGCGGAGCGGAGCTCCTGATCCAACCCGCTGCGTCGGTGGAGAATCTCCAGGGAGATGGTTGGCTGCGCGAGGGGCCGCTGCTGCGTCTGAACGGCGAGGGCCCCTGGGAATTCGAGGTGGATCCGGCGGGCGAACTCCGCATGCGCTCATCGGCGTCGACGACGACCTGGCAGCTCGGTGGCAGTTTTCGCATGGAGAGCGGCCAGATCAAGATCGCGCTGACGCGGCCGGAATTGCAGCACGGACTCGACTGGAACGGGAATCCGACGGCGGCGCCACAGGGCGTGCAAGTCCTCTTGCGGGCCGGCGAAGCTGGACTCCTCCGCCGGCCCTGATGAAGCGATGCCTACCGCGCCGAAGCGTACTGCCGGAGGAAGGCTGCGACGGCGGTGCCCTCGCGCTCGCGCAGGCCGACGCAATCCCCGACGCCCTCGGCCACCTTCCGCAGCTGATCTTCCGTCCCGTTGGTGCGATGGTCTTCGTCCGCGAAGAAGACTTCGGCCACGGCCAGTCGCTGCGCATTGCAGCCCGACGCGAAGAAGGGCATGTACGCCTTGAACATCTCCGGCAGGCGCGCTGTCATGCGATCGTAGCTCGCGACGAACCAATCCCAGACCATACCTTCGTCACCATGGAGGGTCCCGACGCCCTGGATGATGCTGAACATCTCCTGCGGCCTGGCCTCTCCGTCGATCGCGTAGTTCAACGCCGCCTTCGCGATTCCGGGATTCTCGAAATAGCCCATGGCCGAGAGATAGCGAGAACGCTCCGCGGGGATCTCCGCCGCCTCGAAACGTTCCTTGAAGGTGTTGTAGAGCTTCCAGTCTCCGTCGAGAGCCGCGATCCGGAGACAAATGCCGGCAATCTGGGCCGGAACGGAGGTCGAATCCTCCAGATACCGGCTCGCCCCATCCTTCGCGAACGCGATGACGTCGGGATCGCGTCCTTGGATTCCGAGCCAATTCAGAAGCGCGGGGCGGAACATGTTCACCGCCTCGGGCTCTCCGTCGGCGGGAAGATAGCCATAGCGATCGGCAACCGGCCGGAGCATGTGGCGAACGTAGCCTGCGAACGCCTCCCGGCGATCGGGAGTCACGAAGGCCGCGCGGACCTTGCCGAGGGAGGAGAGTAGTGCGTCGATCACTTCCGCATCGGGGTCGCCGCCGAGACTTCCCGTGGCCTCGAGATAGCTGCCACCGTCGAGGTCTCCGGAATCCAAGAGTGCGCTGAGATGACCCACCAGCGCGACTCGCTCGCGCTTGTCCAGGCGCTCGGCGGAGTTCGCCGCGAGATCCCGCAACATCTGCGGTGTTACATTCCAGTGATAGTAGCCACGCTCGCCGGCGTTCGGGTGAATCCACTCCGGCGTGGCACCGCCTGGCAGTTCGACGATCTGTGTCTCTTCGCGCAGCATGACCTTGTGCGTCTTGACCTGATCGCCCTCGGAGTACTTGAATACGACGGGGATCTGCCAGAGTGAGTTCACGGGATCTTCGTTACCGTGGTTCAAGAAGCGGCGTTGCCGCAGCTCGATCCGTCCATCGCCCAGCACCGTCGCGTCGATACGCGGCACCCCGGGTTGGTCGAGGAAGGTCGACATCGCCGACGCGACGTCCACGCCCGCGACCGTCTCGATGGCAGACCAGAGATCGTCGGCCCGGGCGTTGGACCACTCGTTCTTCTCGATGTAGTCGACGATACCTTCGCGGAACAGATCTTCGCCGATGAAGGACTCGAACATTCCGAGGACGGCGGCACCTTTTTGATAGGTCAATGCGGCATCGGTCATCTTCATGTCGTCGGCCATGACGGGTTTGCGAATCTGCTCTGCGGCGAGCTGCGCATCGGAACTCATCGCGCCGACGTCGGCTTCGACCGTGCTGACATCGATACCGTATTCCGGATAGACCTCGTTTGTGACCTTTCGGCCGAGCCAGGTGGCGAAGCTCTCGTTGAGCCAGAGATCGTCCCACCACTCCATGGTGACGAGATCGCCGAACCACATGTGCGCCATCTCATGCGCGGTCACGGAGGCGAGCGTCCTCAGATTGGACACAGTGACGGTGTTCGGATCGAGCAGAAGAATCGTGTCACGAAAGGTGATGGCGCCCGGATTCTCCATGGCGCCGGGCCAGAACTCGGGAACGGCGATGAGATCGAGCTTCTCGAAGGGATACCCGCGATCGAAATAGAGCTCGAGCGCCCCGAGGATCGGCGCGGCGACGCGCGCTGCATCCCCCGCCAGGCCGGCGCGTCCGGCCGGGCAGACGATATTGCCGGGCACCGACATTCCCTCGATCGGCACGAGTTCGAACGGACCGGCCGCCATCGCCAGCAGATAGCTGGGCAGGGGCGGCGTGCTCGCGTACTCCACGGTCCGCCAACCGTCTTCGACGGTCACCGACCGCTCGGGCGTATTGAAGATGACCAGCTGACTCTCGGGACAGCTGAGCGTCATGTCCCAGGGAATCTTGAACGCCGGTTCATCCCAGCAAGGGAACGCCTTGCGTGCGTCGTCGTCCTCGAACTGCGTGAAGAGATAGCCTTGCTTCTCGTAGATGACGCGATAGAGTCCGCTGCTCGTCGTGTCGAACTCGTTCGCGAATTCAATGGAGAGTGTGTACTGCCCCGGCGCGAGTTGGCGTTTGCAGGTCACAGCGACGAGATTGGCTTCGCCTGCCTCATAGCTGAGGCCCACCGAGGCGCCAGCCGCATCGATGAGGACGACCCCTTGCAGCTCCATGTCTTCCGCGTGAAAGCGGAACGTGTCCGTCGCGATGGAGACATTCAGGTCGACGACGACGCTGCCATCGTACTTGGGTGAGTCCGGATCGATCCGGAGTGAGACCTTCTGATGCGTCGGGACGACCTTCTGGTCGAGGCGCAACGGATCGCTGCTGGCTTCTTGGGCCACGACTGGCACGGCGAGTGCGAGTGCGAGCGCAAGGGCCACTACCATTGAGAAACGGAGCATGATTCCACCTTCAAAAAGCCGATGCGGGGGGCCCGGAGTATAGCAGGCGCGCCAGCGCGAGGCGATTTCGAGAATCGCCCGCCAGATACCCTCAGGGATGAGGCCTGATGCCGAGCACGTTGGGAAGTGGCCTGCTGCGCACGGGAGGGGCGCTCATCTCGTAGTGGCCCAATTCCACGATTCTCCGCCCTCCCACTTCCAACACGAGGGCCGCCTGGGGGCCTCCCTCGGCGAAGAGCGCGCTGGAAAGTCGCAGCTCCGGGGCACTCAGCCACTGGGCCAGCTCCGAGGCGCTCTGCCCACTCGCGCTGTGGATCCAGACGATCATGCCGTCCTCGTCGTGGGCGAGCGCCACGACGCTGTAGTGGCGACGGTCGCGCCACATGATGCCCTTGGCGTCGCAGTCGAGGAGCCTGTAATTCTGCAGGAGGAAGCGGTAGTCGCGACGAAGCTGACCGAGATCGAAACCCTGGCAGTCCCGGCCCGTCGAAACGAACGGCACGAGTCCATCGCGGCGTGCGCCGAATGCAAAGTAACCTTCGTAGGCCGGATGCTCGTAGCCATTGTTGACGAGTTCGTCATCCAGGAGCATCGATGTGCTTCGGCCGTTGGGTTGAAACATCGCGGCATTGATGACGCCGATCAGGTCGAAGTCTTCGATCCACTCTTCGGGCCGCCGCTTGCGCCCATAGCGCTGCTCCGTCAGGAGCTGCAATTCGAAGGAAGCGGGATCGATGCGCAGAATGGTGATAGGCTCGGCGAGATCCGGCTCCTGATAACGCTCGAGAGTGAGTCCGTCGAGGAGTTCGTGCCGGCGGGCCTGGTGATGCAACGGCTTATCCGCGCGAGCGGCGAGCGGGAGCAACAGCAGGCCGAGGGCGACTGCGCAGGCGCATCCCGCCGCACGGCGTTCTCTCGGCTTCGTGATTGGCTCCATGGCGACGACAGGATGCTCTGACTCGCGACGCGCGGTCAAGAGAGCCCTGGAAGTGCTCGAGCCGAAAGGACAGACGATGGTGCCACCACCCTCAGCGGCGCTCCGCCTCGGACGAGCCCTGATCGCGATCGCGTGGAGCGACGGCCGCCTCGACGCGGACGAGCGCCGGGGCCTGTCCGACATCCTGTTCCGCCTGCCCGAACTGCATCCCGAAGAATGGGAGGAACTCCGCCAAGAGCTGGAAGCCGCGCCCAGCGATGACGCGGCGACGGCAACCCTGGAAGATCTCCGTTCGAGTCTCGAGCAGCGCGACGTGATCGTGCCATTCCTCGATCTGCTCTGCGCGGAGGATTCCCCGTTCTCGACGACCGACCGCGAGCTGGCCAACGAGATTCGAACCGAACTCGACGCGGGCCCAGGCAGCGGGATGCCGCGATGGGCAGGACATCTGCGTGAGCGCCTGCGCGCGGGGGCCGATCGCGTGCGGCAGGAGATCGAGAATCTGCGGCGTGGCGAAGCGGAGTTGCGCGGCGATCTCCCGCAATCACTGCGGGAACAACTCGCGGCGAGCGGGATCCTCGACCGGTTGGACGAGGGAGAATTCCGCAAGCTCGGCTTGCTGGGAGCTCTCTTGGGCCGCGTTGCCCACGCCGATCGTCGCCTGGACCGAGCCGAACTCCTACAGATGCAGGACACCCTGGAGGCAGGCTCCCGTCTCTCGTCCGAGGAAGCGAGACTCGTGTGCGAGATCGGCTGCCAGAAGGCCCACGATGCGCTGGACAGCTATGCGCTCAGCCGCGAGTTCTTTCAGCTCAGCACTGAAGACGAACGTATCGCGACACTCGACCTCCTCTTCGCGCTGGCACACAGCGACGGCGAGGCCACTCCGGACGAGATCGAGGAAATCCGCCGCGTCCGGCAGGGCTTCCTGCTTTCCCACCGCCACTTCGCGGATGCGCGCGTCCGCGCCAGGCAGCGCGCCGAAGCGAGACGCGATCAGTCGACGCCGTAGAGCTGCACGCTGAAGAGGCTCTCGGAATCCGCCCAGTATCCCTCGGGCCGCAGACCCGCGCGGTAGGCGAGCTGACGAAAGCCCTCGGGCGTGTACTTGTGTGAGGACTCGGTGTGGACGGTTTCGCCCGCCGCGAAGTGCAGCTTCGTGCCATCGATCGAGACTTCCATTTCCCGCTGACAGCGCAGGTGCATTTCGATGCGGCCGGCGGTCGCATTGTAGAGCGCCTCGTGCGCGAAGGCGTCGACGTCGAAGTCTGCCCCGAGTTCCCGGTTCATCCGGTGAAGCAGATTCCGATTGAATTCGGCCGTGACTCCCGCCGCGTCGTCATAGGCCGCCTCGAGCCTTACGGAGTCCTTTACCAGATCCACGCCCAGCAGGATCGCTCCGCCGCTGCCGCAGAGGCGGGCGCAGCCGCGCAAGAACTTCACGGCCTCGTCGTGCGTGAGATTGCCGATTGTGGAGCCCGGAAAGAACACGACATGCCGTGCTGCTTCGCGCGGGGCTCTTGGGATCTCGATTTCCTGCGTGAAGTCCGCGCAGATCGGCATGAGCTCCAGATCCGCGAAGCGCTCGGCGAGAGTTTCCGCCGATTGCATCAGGGCGTCGCGGCAGATGTCGATGGGGACATACGCTGCGGGGTTGACGAGGCTCTCGAGGAGCATGCCCGTCTTCACCCCGCTTCCTGTTCCGTACTCGATGATCATGCAATGCGGGCCGAGCTTCGCTGAGATCTCGGGGAGTCGAGCCCTGAGGATCTGCAGCTCCGTGCGCGTGGGATAGTACTCTTCGAGCTCGCAAATCTGCTCGAATAGCTCCGAGCCGCGTGCATCGTAGAAATACTTACAGGGCAGGCTCTTGGGAGTCGATTGCAGACCGGAGAGCACGTCGGCCATGAAACTGCCGACTTCCGGCTCCATGTCGAGGAGCCGGAAGGCGCTTTTTTGCTGGATCATCCCGGAGGGCCCTTTCGGCGGTCGCGGCTCTTGCGTCGGCAAGGTCGGCCGCGGCCTTCCCATTCGGCGGCGCGCGTGTTGGAGCTGCGCCGCCTTCTTCCAAGCGCGATCTTGGATGCTTTGAGATCGCGGCGAGTTACCTGGGGAGGGTGTCCCAGCGTGGCAATTCAGTCCAATGCTGTCAACCCTTGCCCTCAGAATCCTCGCGCCTCATGCTCGACCGGACAATCCATACGCCCGCCACGATGATCCCGACCGGCCACCAATCCTCGAGCCAACGCATGTCCAGGCCCAGACGCGTCTCCAGGAGCAGGAAGGTGCCGACGACGATGAGGCCGATCCCGACGCCACGGCCGTAGGTTCCGTTCACCTGGATCGTCGCCGCGGAGGTGAGCCCCATGTCGACGGCGTTGTTGTAGGCCTGCGCCAAGCGGATCGCGTCGACCAAATTGTAGATGACGAAGAACGCGAGGAAGATCCCCAGAAGCGGCTCCAGACCACGCATGTGCCCGTTGGCAAGGAGAGTGACGATGCCGGCGAATGTCAGGACATGCGCGAATCCCCGGCCGTAGGCGCCGACGTAGATCTGGCCGGCTCCGGGCAGACAGGAGAGGAAAGCCGCGGCGACGGTGGACTTGTACTCACCGTGACGGCGCCGGCGCGGTGCGTCGTCTTCGAAGTGCCGCCCGTGGCGCGATTCATGGCGATCGCGTTCGTCGTGACCCTGTCCCGTCGCGTCGTCATACGGTTCATTCATTGCCATCTTCCTCTCCGTTCGATCTTCTAGCAGCGTTCGTCGGGTGATTTGAGCCGACCACTCGCCCCGCGCAACATGAGATGCATGTCACATCGCATCTCGCTCAGTACTGGACGCAGCTCCTCCCAGGAGCGTTCCGTCACCGCGGCACCGAATTCTCGCGCGTGTCCGCCAAAGGCGTCGGCCGCCCAGGAAACCTGGCCGGCGCGCAACGAGATTCCGTCGCCCAACGCTCCGGTCAAGGCCGCGCCTCGCACCACGGCCCGCGCCGGAAATGCGGCCGCCGGTACCAACGTGGCCTCGGCCCAGCCGGCTCCCCGCGGTGCGCCTTGTTCTTCGCCGCGCAGCCATTGCAGCGTGGCTCCAGGCAATCCCCCGAAGGGCGCGCCAGGCAACGCGATCAGCAGCACGCAAGCAACCGCGAAGGCGTAGGCCAGCTCCATCGGCGCCTGCGGGCGCTGGAGGTACCGACCCAACCGGCGCGATCGCACGAAGCGCCGCCGCGCCGGCGCAGCGGAGGTCCTTCGCAGGACATCATGGGTGAACGCTTCACCCGGCTCGAGCGCGGCCAGTTGGGGCAGCCATCGGCGCGCCCAACCGTCGGCGCGCCTCAGTTCCGCACACGCCGCGCAGTGGAGCAGATGTTCCTCGAGCAGCACCTCTTCCTCGGAGGAGGGCTCGCCGAAGAGAAGCTCTCGCGCCCTTTCGCAAGCCGAGCCAGCGAGGCGCTGCAGCAATGAGCCCGTCCATTCCTCGGGCGGCTCTGCCGCGGCATCCAGACGCGCGGCGAGGCTCTGGCAACGCGCACAGCCGTCCAGATGCCGCCGCAGTTCCAAGCTCTCGGCGCGTTCGAAGAGGAGTTCCTCGGCTCTGGAGCAGCGGATCGCGTCGAGTTCGCTCATGCCACACCTCCCTCGAGGCTCAGGACTGCCTCGGCCAATTCTCTGCGCGCGCGGCTGCTGCGCGACTTCACGGTTCCGACGGGCAGATCCAGCAACTGCGCCACCTCTTCCAGGGCGAGCCCTTGGATCTCGTGCATGAGGAGGACCTCGCGGTGCTTGGCCCCGATCAGTTGGAGAGCCCGGTGGACCAGGCGCTGGTCGGAGCGCATCTCCGCACGGTCGGCCGGCCCCGCGGCGTCGTCTCGCAGGGACCACATCTCCTCGGCAGGAACGTCCTGGGCAGGCGGCCGCGCCCTGCGTCGCCGCGAGTGATCGATGGCGGCGTTGCGGACGATTCGCATCAGCCACGGCAGGAATCTCTCGACGTCCTCCAGATCGCCGAGGCGGCGATAGACACGAATGAAGACTTCCTGGGCCAAATCGTAGGCCTCCGTCCGATCGCGCGTGTAGTGGCAGCACAGGGCATAGACACGCGCCTGCTGCGAGCGGATCAAGCGCTCCCAGGCCAATTCGTCGCCGCCTTGGCAGCGCCGGACGATCGGCGGAAGTTCCAGAGTGCCCATGAACACCTGGGCCCGACCCGGGCCCCGCTGGGGTCGACCACGACGCGGCGCCGGCCGGGCCGTCCGGCCGTGCAGGAGGGAGGACGCAGTGGGTCCGAGCGGGGTTCCACGCGTGCGCGACGTCCCGGCCGCCAGCTCGTGCCGCGGCCTATTCGGCTCGCGTCTGCTCCAGGACCATGTAGGGCAGATATTCACCGTCTTCGCCGGGCATGGCGAGTTCCAGGATCATCACGTCGGCGGCGCGGAGCGTCACGGTATGACGCTCGCGGATGGGCTCGCCCGTCATGGGATGCTTGCCGTCGAGCCACTTGGTCCATTTTCGGCTGCCGGCATCGTAGTCGCCTTCCAGCTGACTCATGCCGCTGCGCATCGAATCGACCCAGATCTCCACATACTTGCCCTTCTCGGTGTCGAATCCGAAGACCGAGTGACCGCTGAAGGGGATCCCCATCATGCTGCCCTCGAAGTGGCCCAGGAGCCAAAAACCCCCGAGATCCATCGTGTTGGTCACCTTGATCTCGCTGGTCATGGGCTCCATGCCCGGAAACTGGAGCGTGGCCTGGCCGCTCCAGTTGCCCGCGAGCTGCGCGATGGCCTTGTGCTCGGCGCCAGGCTGGGCCATCTGGGCTGCGGCCATGTTGGCGACGGAACCGAAAGCGAGAACGAAAGCAAGAATCTGGCGCACGGGAAGCTCCTGTCAGCAGGAAGAGTAGTTCTCGGGATGGAGCCTTCGCTCCACCAGCTCGATGAGGCTGTGGATCAATTTGATGTGGATCTCCTGGATGCGATCGCTCCGCGACGCGGGCACGACGATGGCGTGATCGCAACGGGTTGCCATCGCCCCTCCGCCCTTTCCCAGGAATCCGACGACGGTCATGCCGACCTCGCGCGCCGCCGTAACGGCCGCCAGGATGTTCGGGCTGTTTCCGGACGTGCTCAGCGCGACGAGCACGTCACCCTCACGGCCCCACGCGTGCACGCCGCGCGCGAAGACCTGCTCGAAGCCGAAGTCGTTCGCCGTGCAGCTGAGATGACTTGGATCGCTGATGGCCATGGCCGAGAGCGGCGGTCGGTCACCCTCGAAGCGGCCGCTCATCTCCTCGGCCAGATGCATGGCGTCGCACATGGAGCCGCCGTTGCCGCAGCTGAGCACACGCCCGCCGCTGCCGAGACACTCGACGATGCTCTCCGCCACGGCGACGAGGCGATCCTGAGCGTCCTCGTCGTCGCGGAGCCAGGCGGCAAGCTCCGCCGCCTCGGAATAGGCCTTCTGGAGGTGTTCACGCATGGTCAGGAGTGTATACGCCGACGACGGGCGAAAGGAGCCCTATTCCCACTCGATGGTGCCGGGCGGCTTCGAGGTGAGATCCACGGCCAGGGCGCTGACGCCCGGGAGCGCCAGGATGCTCTCGCGTAGCTCCGCGAGAAGCGCGGCAGGGAGTTCCACCGGCGACGCCGTCATCGCCCGCTCGGAGTGCACGGGTCGGAGGATCACCGTCTCGCCGGCGGTCTCACCCAGCTGGAGCGGCACCAAGACAGTCGGGCATTGCCACACGGAGCCGTACAGATCGTGCCGCCGCAGCCCGTCCATCACGAGCCAATCGGCCTCGCGGAGAAGATCGAGACGGGCCCGCGTCATCGTGGCCGCGCGCAATTTCACCGTGGACGGCGCCTCCGGGCTCAGATGCCAGAGCGCTCGATTGACCCCGGGCAACTCCTTCAACATGCGTCCCGCCGCCCGGACGAGTTCTTTCCAGGGGAGAGTTCCGCCGAGCAGCACCGGATGCTCGTAGGCGCGCAGGTCGGCCTTCACGCCGACGGAGCGGATCGGCAGGAGTCGTCCGCTCAGTCCGTGCCTGGCCGCCATCGCACGCACGGCGGGCTCCAGCTCGTCGAATCCAGTCCGGTCCTCTTCGCCGGTGGAGCAGAGCAGACGAACGCCGAGGCCCGGGCCGGGGAAGGGATGCCGCCAGAGCGCCTCGCGGTCGATTCCCAACTCTTCGCCGAGTTCGCGCACCTCGACCTTGTACAGCTCCGCCAAGGGTTCGACGACACGGCCCTGTCGGATCATCGCCTCGATGAGCGGGACGCGGTTGTGATGCGTCTTGATCGTGTCGGCCCGCTTGGTCCCACCGGTCTCGATGGTGTCCGGATAGATGGTGCCCTGGCCCAGCAGATGCCCGGTCAGATCGAGTCGTCGCGCCTCGCGCTCGAACACATCGACGAAGGTATTGCCGATGATCTTGCGCTTCTCTTCCGGGTCGACGACCCCGTCGAGGGCTGCGAGAAAGTCTTCCGTGGCGTCGATGAAGTGGAGATTCTGGCCGAGCCCGAGCTTTTCGAAGGTCGCAAGGACTTGCTTGCTCTCGTCCTTGCGCATGAGACCATTGTCCACGTGCAGCAGGCTGAGCCGCTGCGGCCCCAGCGCGAGGCCCAACATCTTCGCCGCCACCGTCGAATCCACGCCGCCGGACGCGAGGAGGAAGACGCTCCCGTCTCCCACCTGCTCGCGGATGCGTGCGAGCTCCGACTCGAGGAAGTTCTCCGGCGTCCAGGTCGGGCGGCAGCCGCAGATGTTCAAGGCGAAGTTCGCGATCATCTGCTCGCCGCCGAGCGTCGCGTCGACCTCGGCGTGGAACTGAAAGCCATAGCGGCGATGCTTGTCGCTGCCAATCGCCGCGAAACGGTGCTTCTTCTCGCCATCCTGGCCGTCGAGCAGGGTATAGCCCAGCTCTTCGAATTCGGGCCCGACGGCGGTGACCGAATCGTAGTGGCTCATCCAGACCTGCTGGACTTCGCCGAGTCCCTCGAAGAGGGGATGCTGCCGCGACAGGTGGAGATCGGCGTGCCCCCATTCGGACGCCCCGTGGATGACCGTTCCACCGTAGTGCTTCGCGATCTCCTGATGGCCGAAGCAGAAGCCCAGGATGGGGATGTCGAGGTCGTAGATCGCCTTGGTGTATTCGGAGTCCTCGCCCTGCGACGACAGCGCCGGGCTCCCGGAGAGGATGATCCCCCGATACTCGCGGAAGAGTTCGATGGAATCCTCGGGCTGGCAGATCTCGGCCAGGACCCGTTGACGCCGGACCTTCGTGGCGATGAGATGTGCATACTGGCCGCCGAAGTCGACGACGGCAATTCGATCATGGATGCTGCTCATGGACTCGGTGCGCTTCCCGCGCGGGGCTCTGGGCGCCGCAAGGCGGCCCCGGTTGCAGTCGGCGGCGGGGATCCGTCCGGCGCGCGCTCAGAGGCCCACCTGATCGCAGATGTGGGCCAGGAGGCTGCGGACCGAGAGGAAGCCACTGAGATGGCCGTCCTCGTCCCGAATCGGCACATGCCGATAACCGCGCATCGCCATCCCATTGATGGCGTGGGCGAGCGTGTCCTTCGCCGTGTAGCTCTCCGGCTCAGAGGTCATGACGTCGGCGACCGCTGCCTCCTCGAGATCCGTGGACGGATCGACGCGGCGCAGGAGGTCGGACTCGGTGAAGATGCCGACGAGCTCGCCGTCGTCGACGATCTGGACGGAACCATGGCGCCGCTCCCGCATCAGAGCCACGGCGTCTGCGACGGAGGCCTTGGAATCGAGAACCAGCGGCTCGTTCTGCGGCACGTCGGCGAGATAACCGAAGACGGTGGACGCGAGGCGTCCTTGGCGCGTGGACGTCTCGCCCACAGCCGTCAGATCCTGCCCGCAACTATCACAGATTTCGGCCCCTTCGAGGTATTCCACGTCACAGAACGGACATTCCATCTTCGAACTCCCCACATTTTGCACGGCCCGCGGCGGGCCCGTCCTAACCGACCGTCCAGGTGTTTCGACCCGTCAGGAGCGTCTGCAGGTCCGTTTTTCCGCCGGCCGCCTTCTTCGCGGCGTCGATTTGCCCCTGGAGTAGCTCGTCGTAGGTGTCCCGCTGGATGTCCAGTAGAACGCCGACGGGAACCGGATAGTCGGGAAAATCGAGGTTGGCGATGAGATAGGACATGTTCGGATTGCTCGCGTCGAAGCGAACGATCGCGTCCTCCCCCACTTCGTCGACCTTGACGACCTTGAAGCCGAGCCCGTCCAGCTGCAAGCCCTTCTCGTGCTCCTTGCCGAAACGGATGGGCTGGCCATGTTCGACATAGACCATCCGGTCGGGGCGCTCGGTCTTCTCGGTGAAGTGCTTGAAGGCGCCATCGTTGAAGATGTTGCAGTTCTGATAGACCTCGAGGAACGAAATGCCCTTGTGCTGCGCCATCGCCTCGATCATCCGCGGCAGGTGCTTCGTGTCGACATCGATGGAGCGGCCGACCCAGGTCGCTTCCGCCGCGATGGCGGCGCGAACTGGATTGATGGGGTGGTCGATGGAGCCCTGGGGCGACGATTTGGTCTTCTTGCCCACCTCGCTCGTCGGCGAGTATTGGCCCTTCGTGAGGCCGTAGATGCGATTGTTGAACATGATCACGTTGATGTCGACGTTGCGGCGGAGCGTGTGCAAGAAGTGATTGCCGCCGATGGACAGGCCATCACCGTCGCCCGTGATCACCCACACGCTGAGATCTGGCCGCCACGACTTGAGACCGGTGGCCAAGGTCATGGCGCGGCCGTGGATGCTGTGGAAGCCATAGGTATTCATGTAGTAGGGGAAGCGACTGCTGCAGCCGATCCCGCTGATGAAGACCAGCTTTTCGCGCGGCACACCCAGATCCGGCATGGATTTCTGGACCTGGGCGAGGATGGCGTAGTCGCCGCATCCGGGACACCAGCGCACCTCCTGGTCGGACACGAAATCCTTACGGTCCAGCTTTTCGGCAGAATCCGTGGGCGAGGCGGTGGTGCTCATGACGGGTTGGGCTCCGTTGTAGGGTTTCGCATCAGACGGCGCGCTCGGTGTTAAGGACCTGCTTCACCTTCGCGGTGATTTCCGAGACCTTGAAGGGCTGCCCCGTCACCTTGTTGAGCGGCACGGTCTTCAGCAGGTAGCGCGCGCGCAGGAGGCTGTTCAGCTGTCCCAGGTTCATCTCGGGGACGACGATCTTGTCGAAGCGCGCAAGCACATCGCCGAGATCCGATGGAAGAGGGTTGAGATGGCGCAGGTGGATGTGCGCCGTCGGAATGCCCTCGGCGGCGAGGCGCTCGACCGCGGTGCGGATAGCGCCGTAGGTCGATCCCCAGCCGACGAGCGCGATTTCCGCGTCTTCGGCGCCGAAACACTTCGTTGGCGGGATCTCGGCCGTCACGCGCTCCACCTTCGCGGCACGTAGGTGGATCATCTTCTCGTGATTCGCCGGCTCGTAGTTCACGTTGCCCGTCACATCCTGCTTCTCGAGGCCGCCGATGCGATGCTCGAGACCCGGCGTGCCAGGAATGGCCCAGGGGCGGGAGAGTGTCGTCTCGTCACGCAGATAGGGCAGGAAGCCGTGGCCGTTGCTTCGATCGGGGCTGGCGTATTCGATGGCGATCTCGGGGAGATCCGCGACCTGGGGAATGCGCCAGGGCTCGGCGCCGTTGGCCAGATAGCCGTCGGTCAGCAAGATGACGGGTGTCATGTATTTGAGGGCGATGCGGACGGCCTCGAAGGCCATGTTGAAGCAGTCGCCGGGCGTCGCTGCGGCCAAGACCGGAAGTGGGCACTCGCCATTGCGGCCATACAGGGCCTGGAAGAGGTCGGCCTGTTCTGTCTTGGTCGGCAAGCCGGTGCTGGGCCCGCCGCGCTGGACGTTGATCACGACCAGCGGCAATTCGGTCATCACGGCCAAGCCTAGCGCCTCGCCCTTCAGGGCGACGCCGGGTCCGCTGGTGCCTGTGACGGCGATGGCCCCGGAGAATGCGGCTCCGATCACCGCGCCGATGGCGGCGATCTCGTCCTCCGCCTGGAAGGTCTTCACACCGAAGGCCTTGTGGCGGGCGAGCTCGTGCAGAATGTCGCTGGCGGGAGTGATGGGATAGCTGCCGTAGAAGAGGCCCTGTCCGGCCCGCTGAGCAGCGGCGACCAGACCGAGCGCGGTGGCGGCGTTGCCGCTGATGCTCCGATAGGTCCCCGGCGCGAGTTCAGCGCGAGCGACCTTGTAGGCCACGGGGAGGAGTTCGAGCGTATTGGCGAAGTTGTAGCCCGCCTTCAGAGACAGCGTGTTCGCCTTCGCGACGTTGGGATTCTTGCCGAACTTGTCCTGAATCCACTTCAGCGTCGGGTCGAGCGGCCGCTCGTAGAGCCAGAACATGACTCCGAGGGCGAAGAAGTTCTTGCAGCGTTCCGCGATCTTCCGGCCGAGGTCGAGTTCCTCGACCGCCCGGACCGTCAGCGTGCTCATCGGGATCGAGTAGAGCTTGTAGTTGCTGAGAGAATCGTCCTCCAGCGGATTCGACGCGTAGCCGGCGAGCTTCAGATTGGCCTTGTTGAAAGCATCGCTGTTGGCGAAGAGCGTACCGCCTACCGGGAGGTCGCCGAGATTCGTGCGGAGGGCGGCCGGGTTCATGGCCACCAGTACGTCCGGGCAATCGCCGGGCGTGTGAATATCGGTCGAGCTGATCTGAACCTGGAAGCCGCTGACGCCTGGAAGGGATCCTGCCGGGGCACGGATCTCCGCCGGGAAGTCAGGGAACGTCGCCACGTCGTTGCCGATGATCGCAGCGGTGTCGGTGAATCGGTTGCCCGTAAGCTGCATGCCGTCGCCCGAGTCTCCGGCGAAGCGAATCGTTACGCTCCTGAGCTCTTTGACGGGTTTCTCTGCCATGTTCCTTCAGGCCCTTTCACGTGCTGTCATGGGGTTGGAGTTAGGTGGCTGTTTCTCTATTGGGCCGGGTGACGGCCCTGATTCCCACGTGATGATCGAGGGCCGCCGGATCAGGCGCCCTCTCCGTGCGGCATGACTTGGTCGAGCTGCGGAGGCAAGTTGTATACCTCCGCGGGGAAGAGTTCGGCAATGTACTTTACGATGTCTTGAGCCGCGACGACGCCGACGACAGTCGAGTCCTCCACGACGGGCAGATGCCGAAATCCGCGACCGACGATGATTCGAAGCAGTTCGCCCAGGCCGGCGTTCGGCGAGAGCGACACGGGGTTCTTCGACATGTGTTTTGCGACCGTCTCGTGGAGGCGCTCGGGGGAACCGGCCACACGGTCCAGGTAATCCCTCTCGGTGAAGATTCCGACGAGTTCGTCGTCGTCGCAGACGAGCGCGCAGCTCTTTCTTCGGCTGCGCATCTGGTCGAGGACGGACAGCAACATGGCATCCGGACTCACGAGGATGGGTTCGGTGGTCATCAGCGCGCGGATCGGCTCGGCAGCGATCTTGGCCACGAGAGACCCCTCGCCGGAGGGCGGTGATGGGTGGCTATTCGTCATGGACACGACCTCGATTCGCGGGGCGCCGCGCGCGGTCCGCCCTCGTCTGGGCGGTGACGATCGTCGCCGGCAGCTGGCCCCAGGAGCCCCGGATTCTCAAGTGCACAGTGTAGGGACGCGGAGGCCAAGCAACAACCAGCCTGGAGCCTTCGACGACCGAAAATCTCGGCCTTGGAGGGCCGGAGCCGGTACGAGACGGGGGCGGCACCGCAGCGGCACCGCCCCCGAAAACGGAGAGGGTGTCTCCCGGAGTTACATGAGCAGGAAATCGTGGGCACGGACGGTCTTCCGGCCGTTGGCGGCGGCCCGCTTGGCGGCCTGCTCGACATACCAATGAACCATGTAGTTCAGGCCTTCGAGGGCGTCACCGGCGACATTCACGCCGCGCTCCTTGAGGGCGACTTTGGTCTTGCTGCCAACGAGGAGCATTTCGACCTGGGGGGCCTTCTTGCGGCTGGCCGACTTCTTCTTCGCTGCGGTCTTCTTCCTGGCAGGCTTCTTCTTCGCCATGAAGTCACTTCTCCTTGAGAATGGTAGGACATCGCCGCGCCGACCGGTCTCCACGAGGGTTTCAGAGACGGCGCGTGTTGTTTCGGTGCAATGTCGTTCGGGGCAATTAGTGCATTGCCGTCCATTTATCAAGAGCCGATGCGCGAAATCCCACAAAATCTGCGCAGAATGAGCGCCGGCAACCTCGTGGTGTCAACCGGTGTCAAACTCCCACGACACCCCCATTTGGCCGAAACCCGGGCCACGGCGAGGACGTAGTCGAGCCCGAGACGCGGGTTCACGACCACCCCATCCCGCCAGACTCGCGCTCTCGGAGAATCCCGAAAGGACATTTTCATGCGCGCGGACCCTTCTGCAGCCATTCTCGTGGGCGGTCTTCTCCTGGCGGGCGCGGGGAGCGCGGATGCAATTCACTCTTCTTTCGAACCGGATGCCGGGGAGATCACGGCGCTGGCCGACGGGAGCCGGACCGAGCGGCCCGAGGTCAGGGCACTCTATCTCGACGGGCGCCATGTCGCGATCGACGGGCGCCTGGACGATGACGTCTGGCAATTCGCGGAGACGGCCGGCGGTTTCACCGAGGCCGACCCGAACCGGGGCGAAGCGGCGAGCGAGGACACCACCTTCAAGGTCGCGTACGACCACGACACGCTCTACTTCGCCATCGCCTGCTTCGAGCACGACACGTCCAAGGTGGCCACGGCGCTTTCGCGGCGCGATCGCATCGACAACAGCGACATCGTGAGCATCTATGTCGACCCCTACCTCGACAGGACCACGGGCTACAACTTTCGCGTCAATCCTGACGGCGTCCAGATGGACCAGTATGTCTTCAACGACGGAAATATGGATCGAGATTGGGACGCGGTCTGGCGGGCAGAGACGCTACGCGACGAGAGAGGATGGTATGCCGAGATCGCCATTCCATTTTCTTCAGTGCGCTATCGACCTGCCGATGACATGACTTGGGGCCTGCAGGTCTATCGCTGGATGCACGGCCGTGGCGAAGATACGGCCTGGGTGAACTGGGACCGCAACACGCGCGGATTCGTCAGCCGATTCGGAGCTCTGACAGGGCTCAGCGGCGTTCCGGCGCCGAGGCAACTCGAGATTGCGCCCTACATGGTAACGAGCATGACAGACCCTGCCGTCAGCGGAAGTGAAGACGAGATCGATGGCTTTCAGAATCTCGGCGCCGACATCAAGTACGGCGTCACGGCGGACCTCACACTCAATGCCGCATTCCAACCAGATTTCGGTCAGGTCGAGGCCGATCCCTCGGAGTTGAACCTCTCGCCGTTCGAGAGCTTTTTTGCAGAGAAGCGCCCATTCTTCATCGAGGGAGCGAGATTCTTCGAGCATCCGGAATTCAATCTGGTCTATACGCGACGCATCGGAACCGGAGATGCAAATTCACGCATCCGCTACGCCGGCAAGCTGACGGGAAAGATGGCGGGGGACATGAGCGTCGCGGCCCTCTTCGCGGCGACAGACGTCACGGGAAACGGCCAGACACACAACTTCCTGAAGTCGGGTCGCGAACAGAGCTACTTCTCCGTCGTGCGCGCCGGGCGCGAGTTCGCAGAAGGAAACCATCGATTCAATCTGATGCAGACCGCGGTCTGGCGAGCCGATGTCAAGCGCTACGAGGATGACAGCTCGCGGCGCGGACGCGATGGATTCAGCTCGGGCGCAGATTTCGATCTCAACTTCAGGGATCGCAGCTACAACGTCCAGGGCTCGTGGGTCTACACGATGGTCGATCCGATCCAAGCGATCTATTCGCGCGATTACACCGTGGCAGAGGATGGTTTCGACGCGAGCAAGGGCGAGTCGCTCGATGTGGATCACTCCCCGGGGCATGGCACCGGTGGTGCGCTGTCCATGCAGAAACTCGGCGGCGATTTTCGTGGAAATGTGTACGGCCGTTGGGAACACGACGAACTCGACCCCAACGACATGGGCATCCTGGGCGCGCCCGACGAGTACAATTCTGGGATGTGGTTGCAGCGGCGATTCAACAGCGACGGCCAGGAAGCGGCGTACATCAACCAGGGCAACGTGAACTTCAATCTCTCGCGCGGATGGCTCTATGGCGAACGAACCATAGCGCCGGGAACTGCGGGTGATCTGCCATCGGGAAGCTACGGCCGCGGTAAGCCCCAGAGCGCCGGCGCAAACATCAATGGCTGGGTCGAGAATCGGCATCGATGGTCATTGAACTATGGGCTGTGGCATGACTTCGTTGGCCGCGACCGCTTCAACACCCGCGGCGGCCCCATCATGCAACGCCCGGCCGAGACGGGCATGTGGGTCGGAATGAATACGGACTGGCGCAAGCCCTTCAAAGCCAACTTCGAAGTCAATTCAGGATTCGAGCATGACGAGAATAAGCTCTTCGGAGGCGTCGCCGCGGAGCAGGGCTATTTTATCAACCTCAATGCGGGCGTGACCTGGGTGCAGAGTTCGCGTCTGAACCATAATCTCTCGTTCTTCTTCCGGCGCACACGTGAGGACGATCAGTGGGCTGGAAACTTCGAGGGGTCGACCACGGGAATCGGCGGTACCAGCTACGTTTTCGGACGTCTGGATCAGAAGATCATGGATATCACGCTGCGCTCCAACGTGATCTTCGATCGGAGCCAGTCGCTGGAACTCTACGTGCAGCCTTTCGTAACTGTCGGCAACTACTACAACGCTCGCGAGCTCGCGCGGCCTGATAGCTATGACTTGATCCCGTACGATGACGGCAGCTTCAACATCTCGGGACTCGACTTCGAGGTCACCTCGGTGAATCTCAACGCAGTCTACCGCTGGGAGTATCGTCCTGGATCGACCTTCTTCGCAGTCTGGACACACGCGCGCTCGAGCTATGACGAACGGAGCGAACACGCGGCAAGTCCGAGCGGATTCGAGAACGGCTTCGACCCGGGAGCGCTGTTCTCGAACGAGCCGGAGAATTCGTTCTTGCTGAAACTCAGCTACTGGCTGCCGATCTAGCGGACCGCTAGGCGAGCAACAGCCGCGAGGCGATCGCTTGGATCAGGCCGATGAGAAATCCGAGCACGCCGCCGAAGAAGGTGATGTGCCGGAATTGCCGGCTCGAGAAGCCCAGCACCAACTGCTCGAGATGCGCGATGTCCATGACGTCGATCTTGTCGCGGATGCTTCGGCCGACATCGAGCTCGCCGCCGGGCTGAATCAAGTCTGTCGCGAGTTCTTCGATCCCTCCGAGAACCTTCTCCACGATCATGGGCCTGATCGGCGCCGCGAGCGCGGCCATGGGGCCCAGGCCGGCCAGCATACCCTGCACCTTTTCCTGTACGACGCGGTGGGCCCTCTCACCCGTGATCACGGCGTGGATCTCCGCGCCCGAGAGCAGCTGTTCCTCGAAGGTCGAGGCGATGTTCTCGGCGATCACATGACGCTGCGCCGGAATCACGCCAGGCGTAAACGGCAGGCGGAGCCCCAGGAAATAAAGCGTTCGATAGGGCCGGAAGAGCATCTTGATGGCGATCTGATTTGTCAGCGCACCGATGATCGCGCCGACGGCGGGAAAGAATGCGAATTCCCAAGGAAAGGATTCCAAGCGACCGGCCTCCTGGGCTGCCGAGAGAGTGGGCGACAAGCTAGCCGGATCCGCGCGCCGCACCAACGGCGCGAACTATCCGGGGCGCGGCCGAAACCCAGTCCCTGGGCCTCCCGTACAACCAGCGATCGAACAACAGACTGCGAAACTGAGCTGTAACCTCCTGGCGGCCCGATTGTCCTAGTAGACAGCCGGCGGCGAGGTCGCCGCCGCGAAGGGACCCAGGGATGACCGACTGGAGCAGCGCGTACGCCGAGCACGGGACGGCCGTACGCGCCTACTTGAGGCGCCGCGCGGGACCCGAGGAGGCCGAGGACCTCTGTCAGGAGACCTTTGCACGCGCCCTGAGCGCCTCGCGGCCCCTTCGCCGGGCCGAGAGTGTCCGTGCCTATCTGTTTCAGATCGCCCACAACCTCCTGGTCAACCATCTGCGACGACCCAGGCAGTGGTTGCGCAACGAATCGGAGCTGGGCGGGGGCGCCGCTCTGGAGGAGCTGGCCGGCTATGAGCAACGTGCCGAGGAACAGGCCGATGCCCGCAGGCTCGCCGAGCGCATCGACGCCTACCTGCTGACGCTCCCCGAGCAGCGGCGTCGTTGCTTCCAGATGGCGGCCATCGAGGGCCGACCCTACGCGGAAATCGCGAACGAATTGGGTTGGACGGTCCCGAATGTCAAGATCCAGGTCTTTCGCCTCCGCAAGCTGTTGATCCGAATGCTCCCGCCGGAGTCGGAAGGAGAGGGCCATGCGCCCGAATGAAAGCTGCGAACACTTCGAACTCGATCTCTCGGCCCTCGTCGATGGCGAGCTCGAGAGTGGGGCAATTCCCCACGCTCTCGAACATCTGCGCGAGTGTCGTGACTGCGACCTCTTCTTCCAGCAGCTGCTGCGCCTCGAACACACCAGCGAGCTGTTGCGCTCGATCAGCCCACTGCCGCAAAGGCCGCGGGCTCCGCGGCCGGCGTGGCGCCACCTGCGGCATGCCTGGATCGCGGGGGCCGTCCTCCTGGCTTTCCTCGGCGGCTGGATGCTCCCCGCGGCCGATCTCTCGGCCGACGTTCCGACCCGCGATGAGGTTCTCGAGTTGAGCCTGGGCGAGGACGCGGGCAAGATGGCCGACGCTCGCTTTGTGAGCATGGCGGTGGAGCTGTTGCGCGCCGATCCGCGCTACCACGTCGCCATGTTCGAGATGCTGCGTGACGTAGTCGCTGAGAATCCAATGGAGATTCTCTCCCCCGAGTCTTTCGCCTTTCCCCGTTGAACAGCAGGAGTCCAGAAATGCCCGCGCGACCCATGCCAAGCAAGATCCTCATCCCCATCCCCGCCTTCCTGTTCCTGCTCGCGCTCGGCGCCACGGGGCTCGACGCCCAGGAGGCGGGCGCCTCGAACAGCGAAGGCCGCATCTACGGCACGATCGAGACTCGTTCGGGCTCCACCTACAGCGGCTTCCTTCGTTGGGGAACCCAGGAGGCCTATTGGGACGATCTCTTCCATTCCCTGAAGGAAGAGCTGCCGTACATGGACGAGGTCGACGAGGACGAGCGCGACGGGCGACGGGGCAGCCGGCGCATCCGCATCCTCGGCTATCGGATCAACGTGAACGGCGGCGACTTTGCGAGCAGCCGCATCTTCATCGCCCGCTTCGGCGACATCGAGTCGATCGAAGTCACGGGAGACTCCGACGCAGAGCTGACGATGAAGTCGGGTGTGGTCTACAAAGTAAGCGGCTACTCGGACGACGTCGGCGGCGAGATCCACATCGAGGACGACAGTGTGGGCGGCATCGACCTGAAGTGGAATCGAATCGAGTCCATTCGCTTCCAAGCAGCGCCCCGGGGCGCGGCGACTGATGAGTTCCGCTTGTACGGACGGGTCAGCACGGACATCGGCGATTTCGTCGGCTATGTGCAGTGGGACAAGGAAGAGTGCATGAGCGGCGACAAACTCGATGGCGACTCGGACGACGGCGACGTGTCCGTCCCCATGGGGCGCATTGCAAAGATAGAACGACGCGGCCGCCGCAGCTCCGTCGTCATCCTCAAGGACGGACGCGAGATGCGTCTACGAGGAAGCAACGACGTCAACCACGAGAATCGTGGGATCTACGTCGAGGACGAGCGTTACGGGCGGGTCCTCATCCACTGGGACGAATTCAACGACGTCGCCTTCGAGGAGAACGGGAAGAGCGGCCGCGGCTACGACGACTACAAGAAGTCCGGCGAGCTCTCCGGTACCGTCGTCGACAAGGACGGAAAAGAGAGCAGCGGCCGCATCGTCTACGACATCGATGAGTCCGAAGGATGGGAGATGCTCAACGGCAGCGTCAATGACGTCGAATACAACATCCCCTTCCAGATGATCGAACGCATCGAGTCCATGGGCAGCGATGGGAGTCTCGTCGTCCTGCGCGGCGGCGAGGAAATCGAGCTCGAGGAGGGCCAGGACGTCAGCGACAGCAATGACGGACTGCTGGTCTACGAGGACGGGCGCGAGCGCCCCGTCTACTTCGAATGGGATACGATCCGCGAGATTCGATTCAATCGCTAGCCCCCGAGCGGGCCGAACCAGGCGATCAGCGCGAGGCTTGCGAGCGACACGCAGAGCGCGACCCCCAGACCGAGCAGGACGGGCCGTGGGCCCGTCTGTCGCATGGTGGAGATCTGAGTCGACAGACCCACGCCGGCCAGCGCGACCACCGTCAGGAATTTCGCCGTCGTCTTGAGATCCTCGGCGAGTGGCCTGTGGATCCAATCCCCCAGCGCGTCGATCCACCCCAGCGTGCGGGCTGCCGAGAGCGACAGGAATCCCAGGACGAAGAGTGGGATCGAACGCCGCAGATGCCGCCAGAAACTGACGCTCTGACCGCCGCCGCTCCCGTCGCTCCGATACAGCACCGCCATGAGCACGATCACGAACGCCATGAGCGCATTGCGCGTGAGCTTCACGGTCGTCGCCAGATGGCCGGCCGTCTCTGAAAAGGCGAATCCCGTCGCGACGACCTGCGAGGTGTCGTTCACTGCCAGCCCGGCCCAACTTCCGAAGGTGGCGTCGTCGAATCCCAGGGCTCTTCCCAAGAGCGGGTACACGAAGACCGCGATGGTCCCGAACAACGTGTTCGTGGCGATGGCCAACGTGAGATGCCGTTCCTCGGCGCCGATCACGGGGGCCGTCGCGGAGATGGCCGTATTCCCGCAGACGGCCGTTCCAACCCCCAGGAGTGTCGCGAGTTTTCCCGGAATCCCCAGGGCCTTGCCGAGCAGATGGGCCAGCACGAGCGCCAACGTCATCAGGACGACGACCATCATGAGCGCGCGGCCGCCGATGGAAAGGACCGTCTCGAGCGACAGCGACGCGCCCAGGAGCACGATCGCCCAGCGCAGGAGCGACTGATACGCGAAGCGGATCCCCGATTCGAACGAAGCCGGGAGACGTCGCACATTCCCGAGCAGCAGCCCCAGCAGGACGGCCAGGAGGACGGGGCTGATCGCCGAGGCCACCGAGTTCGGGAGGAGCCAGTGGGCCTGACGCGCCGCGAGGGCCACCACGAGGGCCAGGATCAGCCCGGGAATGCTCGAGAATACAGGTTTCACGCCCATCTCCGGCACTGGAGGGAAGCTTCTCGACCCGGGGAGACGGCATCTTAGGGGCTCTGCCGTCTCGGCGCTAACCCCGGCCTGCAACTTTGCTCTGGCGGCTCCGTAATCAATGTGATATCACTTTAACATCACTTTCAGGCCAGGAGGTCTGCAATGGCAGCCAAGAGCCCCCGCAAAGCCAGCCACGAGAACCGGTACAGGGCCGCAAACGGCGGCGTGATGCTGTTTACGCTCATCGTCTTCGTGATCTTCCTCGTTGCCGCGCTCATCTACGCCGAGGAGCCGTCAGCCCCCGTCGTCGTCATGCTCGTTCTCGGCATGCCGGCGATCGGACTGTGCATCCGTGGCTTCTTCGTGGTGCAGCCCAACAACAGCAAGGTCATCGTCCTCCTGGGCAAGTACAAGGGGACCGTCCGGGAGCCGGGCTTCTACTGGGCGAATCCCATTGCCCAGCGGCACCGGCTCTCGCTCAAGGCGAACAACATCGCGAGCAATGTCATCAAGGTGAACGATCTCGGGGGCAATCCCATCGAGATCGCCGCCGTCGTCGTCTGGCAGGTGCGGGACACGGCGCAGGCGATCTTCGACGTGGAGGACTACCGCCACTATGTCGACGTCCAGATCGAGACGGCCGTCCGCAGGCTCGCCAGCGTGCATCCCTACGACGACAACGATGCCGAGCTCGATCAGACGACGCTTCGCGGCGACAGCGAAGTCGTCAACGAGGAGCTGCGCGACCAACTCGAGGGCAGGCTCGAACGCGCGGGCATCGAAGTACTCGAGGCACGCATCAGCCATCTTGCCTACGCCCAGGAGATCGCCGCGGCCATGCTGCAGCGTCAGCAGGCGGCGGCCATCATCTCCGCCCGCAGGCGCATCGTCGAGGGTGCCGTCGGCATGGTTGAGGACGCGCTCCTACAGCTGCAGGCGAAGGGCGTCGTCGACCTCGACATGGAGCGGCGGGCCACGCTGGTGGGGAATCTCCTGGTTGTCCTGTGCGGACAGGAAAACGCGCAGCCGATCATCAACACGGGATCACTCTATAGCTAGGGATCATGAGTTCGCGCGATGCAGACCCAGAAGCTCCGACGTCGGGGGGTGGCGGCATCGGCCGCAAGGCCTTTCTCCTGCGGCTGTCCCCCGATCTCCTCGAAGAGCTGAGGAAGTGGGCCCAACAGGACCTGCGCAGCCTCAACGGGCAGATCGAATTCCTGCTCCGTGACGCCGTCCGTCGCCGGCGCGGTGGCGCATGACCGCAGCCGAACTCGCCCTCCTGGCCACCGCCCTCGTCGCCGCGACGATCTCCGGCATGCTCGGCATGGGGGGCGGGACGATTCTCATCGCCATCATGGCGACTCTCCTGCCGCCCGGATGGGTCGTGCCGCTGCACGGCCTCGTCCAGATGACGAGCAACGGCTCGCGCGCGATTCTTCTGGTGCGCAATGTCTGTTGGTGGGCCTTCTGGCTCTATGTGCCGACCCAACTGCTCGGCGTGCTCGTCGCCCGAGAGATCTATCAGGGGAGTTCGCTGGATTGGCTGCGTCCTGTCGTCGGTGGCTTCCTGGTCTTCAGCGTCGCCTGGCGGCATCTGCGGCCGAAGCGGTGGATGGCCCCGCGCTGGGCCTACGCAGTGGGGGGATTCGGCGGTGGCCTCCTCACGATCTTCGTCGGCGTGACGGGTCCCTATCTCGCGGCGTTCTTCCTGCGCGAGGACATGGAAAAGGAGCAGATCGTCGCCACCAAGGCGGTCATCCAGCTGGTCGGGCATGCCGCGAAGATCCCCGTCTTCCTTTCGCTCGGATTCCCCTACCGCGAACACTTCGACCTGGTCGCGCCGCTGCTCCTCATCGCCGTCGTCGGCACGTTCATCGGGACGCGCCTGCTGCGGCGCATGCAGGGCGAGAATTTCCGGCGGGCCTTCGAGGCCGTCCTCCTCGTCCTGGCCGCCCGGCTCCTGGCGGACCCCTTGTTCTAGCGCGTATCATAGCGAGTCCGGCGCCGTGACCGGCCCCCTCCCCGCTTGCCAAGCCTCGAGGCAATCATCGATGACCAGAGACGCCCTGCCCGCCTTGGACCGCTTCGTACACCGGCATCTCGGCTCGAACGCGGAGAGTCGCGGGCAGATGCTCGCGGCGCTGGGCTGCGAGGACATGGACGCTCTCCTGCGCCAGGCGATCCCCGCCTCCATCCGCACCAGACGTCCCCTGGACATCGGCCCGGAGCGGGGCGAACACGAGTTGCTGGCCGAATTGCGCGCCATGGC